>ERZ1673743.1449-NODE-1449-length-25836-cov-19.920523_pt1 | contig 25836 bp, 23 predicted proteins | sample MGYA00580197_ERZ1673743 | MGnify/ENA primary metagenome ERZ1673743 (study PRJEB41218, sample SAMN15661795) | gut metagenome | host: Homo sapiens | place: Canada: London | collected 2015-08-20/2019-03-30 | study: EMG produced TPA metagenomics assembly of... | reverse complement strand
ATCTATTCATCAGACAATTATAAAATCACACTTTTTAGAGTGACGAAGTCAGGAGTAAATCAATTTTTTCCACTCTTACCAATTTTTAACAATAAAATTACCCGAAAGTTGCAAGTTTAACACTGTTAAGTTAAATTTAACCCCGTGATTTAATAATTGCAGTGGAGTGAAGACGTCGCGTCTTCACAACCGGTGATCAACGATATCAAAAGTAATAGCCCGACGTTCAGCGGCGAAGGCGGGGACGCCTTCGCTCCATTGCCCGGGGAGACGGTCAGCGGCGGATGGCTCCGCCTGAGCCGCCGGACTGCTGGCGGCGGCCGCCGGTGCCGCGGTTGCCGCTGTTGCGGCGACGCTCGATGCCTTGGTTGGTGCGGGGGTCGCTGCCGAGGAAGTCGTCGTCGATCTCCTCGTCGTCATCGGATGGCGGCGGCTCCTCGCCGCGCTTCAGCTTGGGTTTGTTCTTGAGTATTGCCTGCGGCTTCTGGGCGTCGACGGGCAGCTCATATATGTCCCATACCTGCTCCACATCCCAGTTGCGCCGCAGATCGAGCTTGCGGGGGTAGTAGGCGACCTCCTCGGGCTGCACCGAATCGGGAATGCCGGTGGTCCAGCGGCCGTTGCGGTCGGAGTCGAAGAACAGGCGGGCGTAGTACGTGCCGGGGTTGACGAAGCGGAACACGGCGCGGCCGTCGGCCGTGACCGGCGCACGAAGCACCGGTTCGTCGGAGGCCGACAGCAGTTCGACCACGGCCGTTGAATCGGCTCCCTTTATATTAAATGTGATATTCGAGTAATCCTCGAGCGGGCGGACGGTGAATTCGCGCATCACGGGCTTGTTGTGCTCGCCGTAGATGCCTACGATTGCGGCCGAATCAATGGTGAAGCGGTACTTGGCGCCGGGGGTCCACTTAACGTCGAGGCGCCGGCCGAGCAGCAGGTCGGCCGAGTCGGGGAGCAGCGGGGGAAGCGCCACGGGTGTCCAGAGCGTGTCGGCCTGTATTTCCAGGCGCATGGCGGCCGTGTCGAAAGTCTCGACAGGCTGGCTGAACGCGAACTGCAGCGGGCGGTTGACCTCCTGGCCGGCCGAGCCGAACTGCACCTGCAGCACGTCGAGGGCGGGCGGCAGCGTGTCGGCTTCGATCTCCTTCTTGCTGCGGCGGGGCTCGCGGTAGAAGAAGCGCAGCGTGTCGGTGGTCCACTGCAGGCGGTCAAGCGAGTCGGGCTTACGGTAGCTGACGGCGAGCATCAGCGAGTCGGTGCTGAGGGCGGGCTCGCGGAGCCACAGCGTGAGGGAGTCGCCGCGGGCGCTGAACTGCTCGACGGCCCAGTCGGAGGCCGGGCGCCCGTCGAGCGATTCGCCTCCGCCGACGGCACGCACGCGGGGCAGCGAGTCGGGCTCGGCGCCGAAGACCAGCAGGGCCTTGCGGCGCACGTCGCGGCGGTAGTCCTTGACGTACTGGGCGCGGTAGTCGAGGTTGAACCACGTCAGCAGCACGTCGTTGGGCAGGAAGCGGTGGCCGGGGCGCACGACGAGCGAGTCGGCCCCGGAGGAGCTGTAGAGCGTGTCGACCACCTCGATGGGGCGCACCGACGGCGTCACGAGCGAGTCGAGAAAGGCAATGTCCTCAGAGCGGTCCCAGTGGAAGTCGCGGTTGAGGTCGTTGAAGGCGTAGACGCGGTATGAGCCCGGAGCCAGATTGCGGATCGTGAACTGGCCGCGCTGGTTGGTGCGGGCGATGCGGTCGGGCGGCAGGGTGCGTATGGCCGAATCGGCCGTGTTGGAGTACGCACCCACGAGGATGCCCTGCGCGGGCTCGAGATTCGACGCCTGGAGCACGACGCCCGAAATGCGCATCGTGTCGATGTGGCCGCCGGTCGAGAAGTCGAGCGCGAAGCCGTCGAGCACGTTGCCTTCGTTGAGGTCCTTGATAGCGTCGCCGAAATCGATGGTGTAGGTCATGTCGGGGCGCACGGTGTCGTTGAGGCGCACGCTCACGCGGCGGCCGTTGGCCGTCACGGTCGGCGCCTGGATCTGCACCGGCGAGATGACCACCTTGTTGAAGGCGTCCTCGAGCTGCACGTTCTCGTCGAAGTAGATGGTGATGCTGCGGGCGTCGACGCCGGTGTCGCCGGGCATCGGCGTCGAGCGCACGAACACGGGGGGCAGCTCGTCGCGCGGTCCGCCCTCGGGGCGGCCGATGCTGGCGCAGGCGGCCGCCAGCAGAGCCAGCAGCACCATCGGTATCAGGCGCAGGGGTGTAAGCTTCATCGGCGGGCGCGGCGGGGCGGCTTGGTGATCAGATCGAAAGGCGGCGCAGCGTGTTGAGCAGCTCGCGGTTGATGGGTTTGTCGTTCTTGATGGCCTTGGTGAAGGGAACGTAGACGATCTCGTCGTTCTTGATGCCGATCATCACGTTGCGCTGGTCCTCCATCAGGGCGTCGATGGCCGCGGCGCCCATGCGCGAGGCCAGAATGCGGTCGTGGGCCGTCGGCGAACCGCCGCGCTGCAGGTGGCCCAGGATCGACACGCGCACGTCATAGCCCGGGAACTCGGTCTTGACTCGCTCGGCCAGGCCCATGGCGCCGCCGGTGACGGGCGACTCGGCCACAAGGACGATGGAGGAGTTCTTCGACTTGCGGAAACCGTTCTGGATCAGCTCGGCCAGCTGGTCGACCTCGGTCGATATCTCGGGGATGATGGCAGCCTCGGCACCGGAGGCTATGGCGCCGTTAAGGGCCAGGAAGCCGGCGTCGCGGCCCATGACCTCGATGAAGAACAGGCGCTCGTGGCTGGTGGCCGTATCGCGGATCTTGTCGACGCACTCCATGATGGTGTTGAGCGCCGTGTCGTAGCCGATGGTGGTGTCGGTGCCGTAGAGGTCGTTGTCGATGGTGCCGGGCAGGCCGATGATCGGCAGGTTGAACTCATTGGCGAAGATGCGGGCGCCCGACAGCGAGCCGTCGCCGCCGATCACCACCAGCGCGTCGATCTCGTGGCGGCGCAGCACGTCGTAGGCCAGCTGGCGGCCTTCGGGCGTCATGAATTCCTTGCAGCGGGCCGTCTTGAGGATCGTGCCGCCCTGCTGGATGATGTTCGAGACGTTCTGGGTGCGGAATTCGACGATTTCATCGGCGATCAGACCGCGGTAGCCGCGGTAGATGCCCTTGACTTTCAGACCGCTGAAGATTGCCGAACGGGTCACCGCACGGATTGCGGCGTTCATGCCCGGAGCATCGCCGCCCGACGTAAGTATGCCTACACATTTAATTTCTGCCATAATCTCAGTTCCTTAGTGAATGCTTTGTGTAAATTCATCGCAAAGTTAATGCTTTTTTTTAAACAATGAAAACGGTCTTTTGGTCAAAAACGGGAAATTATTCGCCATCTTTCGCCCGCGGCCAACTTTCCGCCGCCGGCCGGCGTTATTAAATCCGGACACACATAATTATTAACCCATAAAACTTATCCACTATGGAACTCGCAAGAATCCACAAGGAGCACCGCATCCACTTCATTGTCAAGGTCGCCCTGCACGCCGCCACTCTGGCAGCCGCTATCATGGCCGTACACGAACTCGACCGCATCCACCACCGTCTGAAAAAAATCGAGAAATGCGAGAAGAGGCATCTCCTCTGATCCGCGCCAACGACATCCGGGGCCCCCTGCGCGGAGCCCCGCTTTTTTTCTTATTAGCTTGTCGCTATTTTAGCTAAATCAGCTATTGTGGCTATTGTAGTTATCCTTAGAGCGGCGATTTAATCAAATTTTAATTTTTATTTTTTAATTATTAATTGAATTTGGCGTAACTTTGCCGTCTCATTGCATAACGGATATGGAACAGACGCACATGAAGGGTCTGACGGCAGCGCAGGTCGAGGAAAGCGCCCGCCTCCACGGCCTCAACATCATAACCCCGCCGCCGCGGCCGTCGCTCTGGAAGAAATTCCTCGGCAATTTCGCCGACCCGCTCATCCGCATTCTCCTGGTAGCCCTGCTGCTCTCGATCGGCATAGCCGTCTACGAATTCGTCCACATCGGCGAGGGCGCCGAAGTGTTTCTCGAGCCGGCCGGCATCCTGATGGCCGTGCTGATGGCGACACTCATCAGCTTCTGCCTCGAGGTCAGCGCCGACCGCAAGTTCGAGATCCTCAACCGCACCAACGACGACATGCTCGTGAAAGTCGTGCGCGACGGGGGCGTCACCGAGATTCCGCGCCGCGACGTAGTCGTGGGCGACACCGTCATACTCGACACCGGCGACGAAGTCCCGGCTGACGGGCGCCTGACCGACTCGCTGGCCCTGGGCGTCGACGAAAGTTCGCTCACGGGCGAACCCATGGCCCGCAAGAACCACCGGCCGGCTCCGGGCGAGGGCAAGGATGCCACCTATCCGGTCGACACCGTGCTGCGCGGCACCGCCGTGGTCGAAGGCCGCGGCGTCATGACCGTCACGGCCGTCGGCGACGCCACCGAGCAGGGCCACGTGTTCAAGGCCTCCACCATCGACACCGGCGTAAAGACACCGCTCACCATCCAGCTCGAACGCCTCGGGCGCCTGATCGCCTACGCCAGCTACGCCATCGGACTGCTGATAGTCGTCGGCCGTTGCTGCGTCTTCGACTGGGGCGCCGCATCGGCTGTCCAGGCTGTCGAATACGCGCTGACCACCGTCATGCTCGCCGTGACGCTCATCGTGGTGTCCGTGCCCGAGGGGCTGCCCATGAGTGTGTCGCTCAGCCTGGCTCTGAGCATGCGCCGCATGCTGGCCACCAACAACCTGGTGCGCAAGATGCACGCCTGCGAGACCATGGGCGCCGCCACCGTCATCTGCACCGACAAGACGGGCACACTGACGCAGAACCGCATGACCGTGGCCCACACCGACTTCTTCCTCCGCGGCGACCGCGCCGACGCCATCATCGACGAGGGCATCGCCGTCAACTCCACCGCCTTTCTCGACTACGGCAGCGACCCGGCCCGGGTGAAAGTCAGCGTCGTTGGCAATCCGACCGAGGGCGCCCTGCTGATGTGGCTGCGCGGCCGCGGCGCCGACTACCTGCATCTGCGCGAGACCGCCGCCGTCATCAGCCAGCTCGCTTTCTCGACCAAGAACAAATACATGGCCACGGTGGTCCAGTCAGCCGTCACAGGCCGCCGGATGCTCTACGTGAAGGGCGCGCCCGAGATCGTCATGGCCATGTGCCCGACCGTAGCCTCGGACGTCAGCCGCGCCGACATAGATGCCCGGCTGCTCGACTATCAGAATCACGCCTACCGCACTCTGGGCTTCGCCGTCTGCGACCTCGAGGGCGTCAGCGGGCCGGTCATCGCCGACGGCCGCCTCGCCGACGGACTGCCGCTGCAGTTCATCGGCATCTGCGGCATAGCCGACCCTGTGCGCCCCGACGTCCCCGACGCCATCCGCGAGAGTCTACGCGCCGGCATCGACGTGAAGATCGTCACCGGCGACACTCCCGGCACCGCCCGCGAGATCGGCCGCCAGGTAGGCCTGTGGACCGACGGCGACGGCGACGAATGCCTCATCAGCGGCCCCGAATGGGCCGCCCTGTCCGACGACGAGGCCCTGCGCCGCTGCCGCGACATCAAGATCATGTCGCGCGCCCGCCCGGCCGACAAGTCGCGGCTCGTAGGCATGCTGCAGCGCCGCGGCGAGGTCGTGGCCGTCACCGGCGACGGCACCAACGACGCCCCGGCCCTGAACGCCGCCCAGGTGGGACTCGCCATGGGCGACGGCACATCCGTGGCCAAGCAGGCCGGCGACATCATCATCATGGACAACAGCTTCGCATCGATAGCCAAGGCCGTCATGTGGGGCCGCTCGCTCTACCTCAACATCCAGCGGTTCATCCTCTTCCAGCTCACGGTCAACATCGTGGCCTGCCTGATCGTCGTCATCGGCGCCTTCACCGGCACCCAGTCGCCGCTGACGGTGACGCAGATGCTGTGGGTCAACCTGATCATGGACACCTTCGCCGCCCTGGCGCTGGCATCGCTGCCGCCGTCGCCCGAAGTTATGAACCGGCCCCCGCGGCGCACCGGTGCATTCATCATCACCCGGGCCATGGGCTGGCGCATCTGCGGCATCGGCCTGCTGTTCACGGCCCTGCTGTGGATATTCCTTCACTTCCTGCGCATCCATACCGGCGGCTCGCTACTCGACTGGCGCATCGGCGAGATGTTTGCCGACATCTTCGCCGCGGAGACCCATCCGCTGTCGGCCTACGACCTGACCGTCTTCTTCTGCATCTTCGTCTTCATGCAGGTATGGAACCTCTTCAACGCCCGCGCCTTCATGTCGGGCCACTCGGCCTTCCACGACTGGCGCGACTCGAAGGTGTTCTTCGGCGTGCTCGCCGCCATCTTCCTGGGACAGGCCGCCATCGTATATCTCGGCGGCGAGATGTTCTCCGTGACTGCCATTCCCGCGGCCGACCTCGCCGCCACCGCGGTCCTCACCTCCCCCATCATGCTCATCCCCCTGCTCTACGACGTGATCCGCCGCAACCTCCCCCGCCGCCGGCAACAGCGTTAATATTTCTTTAAAAACGGGTTGGATTTGGCAGGTAAATGCAGATTTTGTAATTTTGCCGTCTGAATGTCAACGAAACTGACCATAGACGAGGGCAACTCGTCGACTAAGATCGGCGTGTGGACCGACGGCCTGCTGGTGTCGGAACGCAGCTTTCGCGGAGGACGGCTCGACGAGCTGCCCGCGATGCTTGCACACGCCGGCGAGGCCGACGCCGCCATCTTCTGCTCCGTCTGCCGGCGCTCCGAGGCCGAGGTCCGCGAAGCCCTGAGCAGCATAGCCCGCCGTCTGACGGTGCTGAGCGCCTCGACACCGCTGCCCGTGACGCTCGGCTACCGCACCCCGGCCACCCTTGGGGCCGACCGCATCGCCGCCGCCGCCGGAGCCGCCGCCATAGCCCCGGGCCGCACTGCCCTGGTCGTCGACATGGGCACGGCCATCACCTACGACGTCGTCACGGCCGACGGCCGCTTCATCGGCGGCAACATAGCCCCGGGTATCTTCGTGCGCCTCGAGGCCCTGCAGCACTTCACCCGCGCCCTGCCGCTGGTCGAGACGGACGGCGACTGTCCCCGCTGGGGCTACGACACCGAGACGGCCCTGCGCGCCGGAGCCATACGCGGAGTCGTAGGCGAGCTGCAGTACTACCGCCACTGCCTGCCCGCCGGCTCCGACCCCGTCGTGATACTCACCGGCGGATCGGCCGATCTCATCATACCGTATATCACCACGCCCATCATCGTCGAGCCAAACTTGGTGCTGATAGGTCTGAACAGCATATTGAACTACAATGAAATTTAGAATCACTGCCCTACTGGCCGCTGCGACCGTCGCTGCCGCGGCCTTCGCTCAGAACGGTACCCTCTCACCCTACTCGCGCTACGGCTACGGCCTCATCAGCGACCACGCCACCTCGGCTCAGACCGCCATGGGCGGCGTCGGATACGCCATGCACAGCGGCCGACAGATCAACGTGATGAATCCGGCCTCGTACGCGCGCGTCGACTCGCTGACCTTCCTGTTCGACATGGGCATCGACCTGACGGCCGTGTGGAACAACGAGACATTCGACGGCAAGCGCGTCTCCGACAAGGACTTCGGCGGCGGCCTCGGCTACATCACCATGCAGTTTCCCGTCACGAAATTCCTGGGCATGTCGGTAGGCCTGCTGCCATACTCGTCGGTCGGATACTCGTTCGGCAACGGCATCGACAACGGCTACGCATCGCGCTCGGGCGACGGCAGCCTCAACGAGCTGTACGTAGGCATCGGCGGACGCATCGCCGCCCCCGTCTCGGTCGGCGTCAACGTCTCGTATCTCTTCGGCTCGACCAACAACTACACCTACGCAGCCACCGACGGAGGCTCGACATCGCTCTTCCACCGCGAGCTTGAGGTCCGCGACTGGCACATCAACGCAGGCGTGCAGTACGTGCAGCCCATCGGCCGCGACGTCCTCGCCCTGGGCCTGACCTACTCCCCGGCCAAGAAATTCCTCGGCCACACACGCACCTACCGTCAGGATCTCACCGCCGACAAGAACCCCGAGGAAGTCGGCTCATCTAAACTTAAGGACGACTACTCGATGGCCGCCTCGTACGGAGCCGGCATCAGCTACACCTGGCGTTCGCGCCTTATGGTCGAAGCCGACTTCACCTACCAGCCCTGGTCGAAGGAAAAATACGACGGCATAAAAGGCGCCCTGGCCGACCGGTACAAGATCGCCGTCGGCGCACAGTATCAGCCCGCACTGCGCGGCGGCTACTTCCGCCGGATCCAGTACCGCGCCGGCGTCTTCTACGACCGCGACTACATAAAGATCGGATCCAACAACGTACGCGAGTTCGGCCTCGCCTGCGGCCTGGGACTGCCCGTCCCCGGATTCAAGACCCTCGTCAACCTCGGCTTCGAATGGCTCCACCGCCAGGGCACCCCCCAGGCACTGGTTAAGGAAAACTACTTCAACATCACCATCGGCGTCAACTTCAACGAGTCGTGGTTCAACAAGAACAAGATTTATTGACGGCTCCGCGCCGGCCGGCAGCTCTCACTCCCACACCATGATGCGCGGACTCAGGTCACTCCCGGTGCTGATCGTCGCCGCGGCTGTCGCCGCGACCGCCTGGTCATGCCGCGAGGAGCGCCACTCATTCGTACCCGGCATCGCCGACCCGCAGAAATCGCCGACCATGACCACCTTCGACGTGGCGACCCTGATCAGCGACTCCGGCTACACCAAGTACAAGATCGTAGCACCCGTGTGGGAAATATACGACGAGGCCCAGGAGCCCTACTGGCGCTTCCCCGACGGCCTCGACCTGCAGCAGTACGACAGCCGCCTGCGCCCGGCCGCGAGCATGGTCTGCGACTCGGCCGTCTACTTCAGCCGCCTGCGGCTATGGCGCCTCGACGGCCACATAGTCATGGTCAACACTCTGCGCGACAGCTTCATAACCGCTCAGCTCTTCTGGGACCAGTACCACCAGGAAGTACGCTCCGACTCGTTCATCCACATCGTGCGCTCCGACCGCATCATCGAAGGCTTCGGCTTCCGTTCCGACCAGAACATGACCTCCTATACCGTCAATCTCCCCACGGGCATCATCCCCGTGGAGCGCCCTGCCGGCCCCGCGGCCGCTCAGGCCGCCGACTCGGCCGCCGCCGACAGCATCGACCTCCAGCCAACCATGCGCCGCCGCCCCGCCCCCGTGCGCGCGTCGCAGCGCAGCATCGACCGCGGCGACGCGGTTCCCGGTCCTGTCCCGCAGCCCGTAAAAACTCTGCCCAAGAAAACCGACCTGTAAAATATACCTTGCCCCGATGGATACTTCGTGGATAATCATCACAGTCGTCTCGCTGGCCTTCTCCGCCCTCTTCTCGGGCGTCGAGATAGCTTTCGTCACCTCCGACCGCGTCCGCGCCGAACTCGACGTGGCCCGCGGCGGCCTCATCTCCCGCATCATCAACCGCTTCTACAGCAACGGCGAGTTCTTCATCTCATCCATTCTGGTGGGCAACAACGTCATGCTCGTCATCTACGGCATGGGCGCCGCCAAGCTCATCGAGCCCTGGCTCGCCACATTCACCGACTCGTCCGCCCTGATCCTGCTGCTGCAGACTCTCATCTCGACCCTGGTGATCCTCATCACCGGCGAGTTCATCCCCAAGACCATCTTCCAGATCAACCCCAACAGCTCGCTGAAGATCTTCGCCCTGCCCGTGTTCATCTTCTATCTGATCCTGTACCCCGTATCGTGGCTTTCCACAGCCCTGTCGCGCGGCCTGATGAAACTCGTCGGAATCCGCACGTCCAATCCGCGGATGCGGGTCATTTCGGTAGGCGAGCTCAACGACTTCCTCGAATCCAACATCGACGACCTCGAGGAAAAGCACCGCGAGGTCGAGAACGAGGTCAAGATATTCCAGAACGCGCTCGACTTCTCATCGACCCATGTGCGCGACTGCATGACCCCGCGCAACGAACTCGTCGCCGTCAACATCGACACCACCGGCCGCGAGGAGCTCAGCCGCCTGTTCACATCCTCGGGCCGGTCGAAAATCATAGTCTACCGCGACGATATCGACACCATCATAGGCTACATACACGTCAGCGAGCTCTTCGACCCCGGAGCCGACTGGAAGGAACACATCAAGCCTGTGCTCTACGCCCCCGAGAACCTGCTGGCCAACAAGCTCATGCGCCGACTGCTACAGCAGAAGCGGTCACTCGCGGTCGTCGTCGACGAATTCGGAGGCACCGCCGGCCTCGTGTCGCTCGAGGACCTGGTCGAGGAAATCTTCGGCGACATCCAGGACGAGCACGACAAGAGCCGCCTGGTGGCCGCCCGCATCGACGAGGGTATCTACGAATTCTCGGGCCGCTGCGAGGTGACGGCCATCAACGAGCAGTTCGGCCTCGACCTGCCCGAGAGCGACGACTACCAGACCCTGGCCGGATATATCCTCGAATCGACCGGCTCCTTCCCCGCCCAGGGCGACAAAATAGCCCTCGGCGACTACGTATTCGAAATCATACGCAAGAGCGCCAACCGCCTCGAGCTGATCCGCCTCACGGTCGTCGAGCAGGAGCGCACCGACGACTGACCCAGCCATGGCACGCCTGTCGACCCTCTCAGCCATCGTCCGCTACGGCAAACCAGCCTTCCTGGTGACCGCCGCCGCCGTCGTAGCCATGTTCCTTTTCGTCTCGACGGGACTCGTCCGCGACCTCTCGCAGCAGGAGCGCGTGCGCATGGAGATCTGGGCCGACGCCACCCGCGAGATCATCAGCTCGGTCGCCGACACCGAAGGCGCCGTCAACATCGACTTCCTGCTCCGCATCATCGAGAGCAACACCACCATACCGGTGCTGCTCACCGACGACCGGGGCAACATCCTGCAGCAGCGCAACTTCGACCTGCCCCAGCCTGTCGACTCGCTCAACCCGTGGCCGCTCAGCCCCGCCAACGAGGAATTCCTCAGGCATAAACTCGCCGCCCTGTCGCGCACGACCAACGTCATCGACATCGAAGCCGGCCCGGGCATCAGCCAGCACCTCTACTACGAAGACTCCACTCTGCTCAAGCGCCTCAGCTTCTATCCTTATATAGTAATAGCGGTGATGCTCGCATTCGTGGCCGTAGTCTACTTCGCCATGCTTTCGACCAAGCGCGCCGAGCAGAACCGCGTATGGGTCGGCCTGTCGAAAGAGACCGCCCACCAGCTCGGCACACCCATATCGTCGCTGATGGCCTGGATGGAACTCCTGCCCGAGATGGGAGTCGACCGCGACACCGTGGCCGAGATGAACAAGGACGTCAACCGACTCAGTACCATAGCCTCGCGATTCTCCAAAATCGGATCCACGCCACAGATGAAGCCCACCGGCATCAACGACACCGTCGGGGCGGCCGCAGCCTACATGTCGACACGCATCTCCAGCCGGATCCGCCTCACCACACATCTCGATCCGGCCGATGACCTCCGCGCCATGGCATGCGCTCCGCTGTTCGAATGGGTCATGGAAAACCTCATCAAGAACGCCGTCGACGCCATGGACGGCCAGGGCTCCATCGATGTCAGCACCGGACGCGACGGTTCCATGGTCTTCATCGAGGTCGCCGACACCGGCAAGGGTATCGCCCGCAAAAACTTCAAGACTGTCTTCCAGCCCGGATTCACCACCAAGAGCCGCGGCTGGGGCCTGGGCCTGACTCTCGCCCGCCGCATCATCGAGCAGTATCACCGGGGAGCAATTTTCGTCAAGAATTCCGTACCCGGACGCGGTACGACCTTCCGGATCGAGCTTCCGCTGATGAAATAACAGCGAAAAATCTTTCCGTTTTCACCTATTTTGCGGAAAATTCAAAAAAAAGCGCCAAAATATTTGCACGAATAAAAAAGTGGTCGTAAATTTGCACTCGCAATCGGGCGACAAGCCCGTGCGACTCACCTCAAGGCAAGAGAGCCTACAACAAAAATGGTGCGGTAGTTCAGCTGGTTAGAATACTAGCCTGTCACGCTAGGGGTCGCGGGTTCGAGTCCCGTCCGCACCGCCAGAGGAGAGAGGAGAATGAGAAATTGAAAGTCTTCGGACTTCGTTTCTCATTCTTTTTTTTGCATATACACTCCCCACCACATAGACATGAAAAAAGTTGGCCTCATTAAGGAATTTTTTCTTTAATCGCTTTCAAAATCACAAAAAACGTTATAACTTTGCATCCGATTAACAAGGTGACGTTTCAGATTGTTTATCCTGTGCGGCGCACCAGCCGCCCCAATGCGTAACTGACAAAAAAATTAACCAATAATATTCTAAAAGCAAAATGAGCAAGTTAGAAGAAATCAAGCAGAGCCGCGTAGCCGGCGTCAAGGCCGATCTCGAAAGCTACGGCATCAAGGACATCAAAGAAGTCCTGTACAACCCTTCGTATGACGAGCTGTTCAAACTCGAGACCCTCCCCACCCTGGAAGGTTACGAGAAAGGTGTTTTGACCGAACTCGGCGCCGTCGACGTGATGACCGGCGTATATACCGGCCGCTCGCCCAAAGATAAATTCATCGTGCTCGACGAGAAGTCGAAAGACACCGTATGGTGGACTACCGAAGAGTACAAGAACGACAACAAGCCCGCTACCGAGAAAGCATGGACAGCCTGCAAGGACCTCGCCCTCAACGAACTCTCGGGCAAGAAGCTCTTCGTTGTCGACGGTTTCTGCGGCGCCAACAAGGACACCCGCATGGCAGTCCGCTTCATCATGGAAGTCGCATGGCAGGCACACTTCGTGACCAACATGTTCATCCGCCCCACCGCTGAGGAACTCGCCGACTTCAAGCCCGACTTCATCGTGTACAACGCCTCGAAGGCCAAACTCACCAACTACAAGGAACTCGGCCTCAACAGCGAGACTGCCGTCGTCTTCAACATCACCTCGCGCGAACAGGTCATCATCAACACCTGGTACGGCGGCGAAATGAAGAAAGGCATGTTCTCGATGATGAACTACTACCTGCCCCTGAAGGGCATCGCATCGATGCACTGCTCGGCCAACACCGACATGAACGGCCAGAACACCGCCATCTTCTTCGGCCTCTCCGGCACCGGCAAGACCACCCTCTCGACCGACCCGAAGCGTCTGCTCATCGGCGACGACGAACACGGATGGGACGACAAGGGCGTATTCAACTTCGAAGGCGGCTGCTACGCCAAGGTCATCAACCTCGACAAGGAGTCTGAGCCCGACATCTACAACGCCATCACCCGCGACGCACTGCTCGAGAACGTGACCGTCGACAAGGACGGCAAGATCGACTTCGCCGACAAGAGCGTCACCGAGAACACCCGCGTAAGCTACCCGATCGACCACATCGAGAAGATCGTCAAGCCCATCTCGGCCGGTCCCGCCGCAAAGAACGTCATCTTCCTGAGCGCCGACGCATTCGGCGTGCTGCCCCCCGTATCGATCCTGACCCCCGAACAGACCAAGTACTACTTCCTGTCGGGCTTCACCGCCAAGCTCGCCGGCACCGAACGCGGCATCACCGAACCCACCCCGACTTTCTCGGCTTGCTTCGGCCAGGCATTCCTCGAACTCCACCCGACCAAGTACGCCGAAGAGCTCGTCAAGCGCATGGACCAGAGCGGCGCCAAGGCATATCTGGTGAACACCGGCTGGAACGGCACAGGCAAGCGCATCTCGATCCGCGACACCCGCGGCATCATCGACGCTATCCTCGACGGCGCCATCCTCAAGGCTCCCACCAAGAAGCTCCCGATCTTCGACTTCGAGATCCCGACCGAGCTGCCCGGCGTTGATCCCAAGATCCTCGACCCGCGCGACACCTACGCCGATCCTCAGGAATGGTACAAGAAGGCCGAAGACCTCGCCGCACGCTTCATCAAGAACTTCAAGAAGTACGAGAACAATGCCGCAGGCAAGGCTCTCGTGGCAGCAGGCCCCCAGCTCTGATAGCTCAGCCCGGCTAAACAATACCTGACATAAAGCCGCCCGGCCCGGATCCCCTCCGCGCCGGGCGGCGCTATGTTATCATATAAAGCGGAATATTTGTTAAATATGTGAAAAATATTTTGCCATGCGCCGCGAAGGGCGTAATTTTACGCTCCAAACGGTAAAAAAGTGATAGAAATCCACGACATAACCAAGCGCTACGGCTCTCTGGAGGTGCTCCGGGGCATCGACCTGCAGGTGCGCTCGGCCGCGGTCACATCGATCGTCGGGCCAAGCGGCGCCGGCAAGACGACCCTGCTCCAGATCATCGGCACGCTCATACGCCCCGACTCCGGCACCGTGCGCTACGACGGCACCGACGTACAGGATATGTCGGACCGCGCCCTGTCGCGTTTCCGCTGCTCGACCGTCGGATTCGTCTTCCAGCAGCACCGGCTCCTGCCCGAATTCACCCTCCAGGAAAACGTAGCCATGCCGGCCCTGATCGCCGGCACACCGCGCGCCGAGGCCATGGACCGCGCCCGCAGCCTCCTGGACCATCTTGGCCTCGGCAGCCGATGCGACCACCGGCCCGCCGAGCTCTCGGGCGGCGAGTGCCAGCGCGGAGCCGTGGCCCGCGCGCTCGTCAACCGGCCATCCGTCATCCTCGCCGACGAGCCTTCGGGCAGCCTCGACTCGCGCAACCGCCGCGAGTTGCACCGGCTCTTCTTCGACCTCCGCGACGAGATGGGCGCAACATTCCTCATCGTCACACACGACGAGCATCTGGCAGCCGACTCCGACATAATAGTCACAATGGCCGACGGACGCATAGTCGCCGACACCGCCCGCGCGGAAGTCTCAGCCATCTGAGCCGCACACATCAAATAAACCGCACATTTAAACATACTTAACGAACAAAAAAGCAATGAAGAAACTCAATCAACTTGCACTGGCACTGTTTGCCGTCGTCCTCGGCCTCGGCGCCGCTTCGTGCAACGACAGCAAAAACGACTATCAGGAAATGTTCATGGCCTTCGTGACCTATACATCGAGCAGCGACAACGGATCCGTATTCACTACCCGACCCAATCTCGACGAGACACCCGTCACCTTCACTTCGACCGTCGTCCTGGCCGAAAAGGACTACCCCCTGGGGCAGCGATATATCATCGGCTACACCAACCAATCGGGCGAACGCTTCCAGAGCGGCCCCATCAACCTGATGTCGATCATGAAGATTATCAACGGCAAGGTCGAGAAGGCCACTCCCGAGGCCATCAAGGATCTCACCTCCACCGACGTCACCATGGACCTCATCCAGCGCGAAGGCACCTACATCAACTTCCAGGCCACCGGCCCCATTCAGATCCAGCCCAAGAAATTCGGCCTATACGTCGACGAGAACACCATCACCGACAAGGTTCCGCAGGTATACGTAGGTTTCGAGACCGACAACACCGGCGGCACCATGCGCACGTTCTTCGCTTCGATCGACATCGCCGACGTCTGGAACCTGCCCACCTGCGAGGGCATCAACATCCACTTCAAGGTCAACGGCGTGGATAAGGAACTGCTCTTCGAGCGCAAGGCCCACATTACACCCGACCCCACTGAATAAGTACTTTGACGTGTCGCAAACTTTTCGTACCTTTGCGATGTCAATATCATAAAAAACCAATTACAGAACATGGACAACAAGAAAGAACTCAAGATAGAACTGTCGCCCGAAGTGGCAACCGGTCTTTACAGCAATCTCGCCGTAATCTCGCACTCCGCTCAGGAATTCTATGTCGACTTCGTGTCGGTGGCTCCCAACATGCCCCAGGCCAAGGTGCTCAGCCGCATCATCATGACTCCCGAGAACGCCAAGAACCTCCTGTTCGCTCTGCGCGACAACGTCGCCAAGTACGAGCAGACCTTCGGCGAGATCACCCGCAAAGCCCCCAAGGGCGGCCAGACCGACATTCCCAATCCCTTCCAGGCTTAAAAACATTGTCAATCCTGCAGGGGCGGTCACCGGCCGCCCCTGCGGTTTTCTGAAATACACTTAAAAATCTTCCGCCGCATGCTTACCAACAATCTGTGTATCTATAACTCGATGTCGCGCACCAAGGAAACCTTCAAGCCGCTCCACGAGGGATTCGTGGGGATGTATGTGTGCGGACCCACCGTCTACGGCGACGGCCATCTCGGCCACGCCCGCCCGGCCATCACGTTCGACGTGCTCTACCGCTATCTGATGCACCTGGGCTACAAGGTGCGCTACGTCCGCAACATCACTGACGTAGGCCACCTCGAGCACGACGCCGACGACGGCGAGGACAAAATCGCCAAGAAAGCCCGTCTCGAACAGCTCGAGCCTATGGAAGTGGTGCAGCACTACCTCACCCGCTATCACAAGGCCATGGAGCGGCTCAACGTGCTGCCTCCCTCGATCGAGCCACATGCCTCGGGCCACATCATCGAGCAGATCGAGTACGTCAAGAAAATCCTCGAAGCCGGCTACGCATACGAAAGCGACGGGTCAGTCTACTTCGACGTGCCCAAGTTCAACCGCGACCACGGCTACGGCCGCCTCTCGGGCCGCAACATAGACGAACTCCTCTCGGCCACCCGCGATCTCGACGGTCAGAGCGAGAAGCACAACCCCGCCGACTTCGCCCTGTGGAAGAAAGCCGCACCCGAGCACATCATGCACTGGCCGTCACCATGGAGCGAAGGCTTCCCCGGCTGGCACCTCGAATGCTCCACGATGGGCGAAAAATACCTCGGCACCACCTTCGACATCCACGGAGGCGGCATGGACCTCAAGTTTCCCCATCACGAGTGCGAGATCGCCCAGTCCGTCGCCCACAACGGCCGCGAGGCCGTCCGCTACTGGATGCACAACAACATGATCACCATCAACGGCAAGAAGATGGGCAAGTCGCTGGGCAACTTCATCACTCTCGACGAGTTCTTCACCGGAAGCCATCCGCTGCTCGAGCAGCCCTACTCGCCCATGACCATCCGCTTCTTCATCCTCCAGGCCCACTACCGCGGCACCGTCGACTTCTCCAACGAAGCCCTCAAGGCCTCCGAGACGGCCCTGAAGCGTCTGCTCGAGGGCTGGAAGCGCCTCGGCGAGCTCAAACCATCGGCCGACTCCACCGTCGACGTCGCAGACCTCGAGCGCCGATGCTACGAGGCCATGGACGACGACCTCAACACTCCGGTAGTCATCGCCACGCTCTTCGACGCCTGCCGCGTCATCAACCAGATCAACGACGGCACAGCCCGCGCAACCGAGGCCGACATCGAGGCCCTGCGCCGCCTGATGCAGACATTCGCCGGCGACATCCTCGGCATCACCCCCGAAGGCGACGCCTCCGAAGGCGCCCTCAAGCCCTACGAGGAGGCCGTCGACCTGCTGCTCGACATCCGCCGCGAAGCCAAGAAGAACAAGGACTGGACCACCAGCGACCGCATCCGCGACCGCCTCAGCCAGATCGGCTTCTCCGTCAAGGACACCAAGGACGGCGGCTGGGAGTGGAGCCTCAAATGACATCGGCCCGCGATTTCGCCGTCGACATCCTGGCGCAGCTGCCTTTCACCCCCAACGACCAGCAGCTGCAGGTGGCCCTCGCGCTCGCACGCTTCTGCTTCCCGGAGCCCGGGCAGCCGTCGGCTGACCGCGTCTTCATCCTCAACGGCTACGCCGGCACCGGCAAGACCTCCCTTACCGGCGCCCTGGTCCGTGCCCTGGCCGCACGGCGCGTCGACTCCGTGCTCATGGCCCCGACGGGACGCGCCGCCAAGGTGTTCGGCGCCTACGCCCGACGGCCGGCCTCGACCATCCACCGCCGCATCTACCGCCACCAGCTCCCCGGCGCCGGCGGTGGTCCGGCTCCGCGCGAGAACACCTGCCACCGCACAGTGTTCATCGTCGACGAGGCCTCGATGATCGGAGCCGGCGACGAGAACGGCCGCAGCCTGCTCACCGACCTCATCCAGTACGTCTATTCTGGCGACGACTGCCGTCTCATCCTCCTGGGCGACACCGCCCAGCTGCCGCCCGTAGGCCAGACTGAATCGCCGGCCATGAATGCCGCCGAGATGCGCGGCTACGGCCTCAAGGTCAGCCGCGTCACCCTCACCGAGGTAGCCCGCCAGGCCGCCCGCTCCGGCATACTGCGCAATGCCACCCGCCTGCGCCGCGCGCTGGTCCGTGGCGGCGCCGCCGATATCGATCCGGCCACCGCGGCCGTCGTACCGCTGACGGTGGCCGCCCCCGATGTCGACGCTGTCGACGGCGCCGACCTGCCCGACCTGCTCGACAGCCTATACCGCGCCGACGGCATCGACGAGACCATCGTCATAACCCGCTCCAACCGCTCGGCAGCCGACTTCAACCGCGGAATCCGTGCCCAGGTCCTCGGATACGAGGAGGAACTCGTCCGCGGCGACCTCCTCATCGCCGCCAAGAACAACTATCACTGGACCCGCCAGATCAAGGGGCTCGACTTCGTGGCCAACGGCGAGATACTCGAACTGCGCCGTGTGCTCGGCTCCGAGACCAAGTACGGCATGCGCTTCTCCGATGTCATTCTCGGGCTGCCGGGCAACGCCGAAGTCGAGTTCAGCGCCAAGATCATCCCCGGCTGTCTCTCGGGCGACGCGGCTGCCCTGAGCCGCGAGCAGAGCGAGCGCCTGTTCCGCGCCGTCTACGAAGATCCCGACCTGCACGCGCCGGGAGCATCGCATCAGGAGCGCATCCGCGCCATGCAGAATTCGCCCTACTGGAACGCCCTGCAGATGAAATACGCTTACGCCGTCACCTGTCACAAGGCCCAGGGCGGCCAGTGGCGCAACGTCCTGGTCGACCTCTCCTACATCCCCCCCGAGATGGCCGGTCCCGAATTCTACCGCTGGCTCTACACAGCCGTCACCCGCGCCACATCCCACCTCTACTTCATCAGCCCGCCCGAAGCCCTGCTCGAGCCCCTCCCCGCCGACTGACCGCCGCCGCTCACTCCAGAACAGTCGGCGACAATGTCCTTTTTGGGGGGACAAAAATCGCCTTTTATGTCCTAAAAAAAGACACCCATCCCGATTTTTTTCTTTTCCACAAAAACTCTCCGAAAATTATATTTGTATAATCAGGTGATATTTGCTAATTTTGTTGCCGCACAAAGATAAATAATTCATGAAAAGCGCCGCTGACTGCATCAGACTGATTAGCGAAAATCTCGCTTACATCCGAAAGGAATTCGGTGTGACAGGCATCGCCTTATTCGGTTCTGTCGCACGCGGTGACAACCGCGCCGACAGCGACGTTGACATCCTGGTGGACATGCCTCCGCGGATTCTCCAGATGAGCGCACTTAAATTATTCCTTGAGAGTCTGCTGCATTCGTCGGTCGACCTCGTACGCCGTCACGCCCACCTTTCGCAACAATTCTTAAATCAAATCCACCGCGATGCCATCACCATCCTCTGAATTTCTCTGCTAAGTTCATTGCAAGAACCTGATATCAGCGGCTGAAGTGCAGAAAAGTCGGCGATTTGTTTTGGTATTCAGCTGCAAATCGTTATCTTTGCAAATCGTATCCTACCACATCCTGAATGCTATGAAAAAAGTGTGTATCAATACGCGCGACGAACTGCTGATTCTTGACCTCGACCAGGTCGCCTTCTTTCAGGCCGAGGGCAACTACACGCGCCTGACGTATATCAGCGGCTACGCTCTTGTGCTGAACACGGGCCTGTCGGGCGTCGAAAAAATCCTTGTCAATTCGCTTCCAAAGGGCTCGTCGGCATTCGTGCGCCTGGGCCGCTCGCTGATCATAAACGAAAACTTCCTCTCCAACATAAACCTGCTCAAGCAGTACCTCATTCTCTCCGACCTCCGCGAGCACCACTTCAAGCTTCAGGTTCCCAAGCACCTGCTCAAGCTGCTCAAGGACCGCTTCACGGCCCGCTACAACGCTCCACGCGGAGGCCGCGCCGCCGCCCAGGGCTCAGCGCCGGCCCCTCAGCCCGACGCCGCTCCCGCCGCTAAATAAAGCCGACGCCGCCCCGCGCCGACAACCAGTCAGTCATCACACACGATTCCACAATATTAATGCAACAGATATTCATCTTAGGTCGATCGGGCAACCAGCCCTTCCCCATCGAAGCCGACCGTGAGTACGTACACAACCAGCACGCGCGCCTGACCGCCGACACTGACTCCCGCGAATGGTTTATCGAGGACCTCAAGGGCACCACCGGCAACGGCGTCTTCGTCCGCGACAAAAACGGATGCTTCCGCCGCGTGCTCTCGTGCCGCATAAAGCCTACCGACGTCGTACGCCTCGGCCCCGAGAACGCCAAGTCGTTCACATTCATGGCACATCACGTCCTGACGCCCGACAACTACAACTACGAGTTCGCTTACATGCAGGCCCTCGAGAAGAAGCTCGGCGAGCAGGAAGCCGCCCAGACCGCCGTGCAGAAGCGCCACAACCTCAACACCATCGTCGCCCCGATCGTCACGGCCGCCCTCTCGATGAGCCTGCGCCTGTTCCTGGAGATCGACATGGGCATCCTCATCGCCCTCACCATGGGCCTGTCGTCGATCCCCGTAGGCATCCTGCGCGTCATCTACCGCAATGACGCCGACAAGCTGCGCCTCATCAAGGGGCGCCGCGCCAAGCTCATCCAGTGCCCCAAGTGCTGGCGCCCGCTGAGCGACTACGACTTGCGCAACGGCAAATGCTCGGCCTGCAAGGCCATGTAGCCCCGATAAATTTTCCCCAAAAAACAATCAATCCACGACCAAGCGATGAAAAGAATCATAATCATGCTCCTGGCGGCCGTCATGGCCGCCGGCGCCATCACCCTGCAGGGCCGCACCTACGCCCTGCTGGCAGCCGTGTCCAACTACGGCGACCCGGACGTCAACCTGGCCCACGCCACCAACGGCGCCAAGGCCTTCCGCGACATCCTCAAGACCCAGACCAAGGACATCACCCTGCTCACGTCGAAAAACGCCACCGCCGACAACATTCTCGAGAAGCTCCGCGCCATCACCAACCGCGCCCAGGCCGGCGACCGCATCATTTTCTTCTTCAACGGACACGGATATCCCGGCGGCATCGCCTGCTACGAGAGCTACCTCGACTATCCCAAACTCGTACAGGCTCTCACCGACACCAAGGCGTCGCAGGTCATGGTATTCATCAACGCCTGCTTCTCAGGCTCGGCCGGCGACCAGGTCGCCGACAAGTCGAACTGGTTCGACGGCCTCAAACCCTCCGAAGGCCACGTGTACATGCTCTCGAGCCGCGGCGACGAATACAGCTGGGGCGGCGGCCTGCTCAACAAGAGCCTCTTCACGCAGGCATTGCTGACCGGCTACCGCGGCAAGGCCGACACCGACCACGACCGAGCCGTCACCGTCATGGAGCTCTTCAAGCATATCCACAAGGACGTCGTACGCCGCTCCGAGGGCATCCAGCATCCCATCATGATCGCCCCCAAGAGCATGTACGACGTCGAGGTCATCCGCTACAGCGAGTGACCGACGGCGCCGCACGCTCCCGAAATTCATCAGCGAAACTCGACGTTTCGTCAAAAAAACCTAAGGCTTCGTCAAAGACCTCTGCAAAAATTTGCATTACGGACTTGCGAAGCCTTAACTTTGCAACGTAATCATTAACTGAAAAAGATCTAAAAACATAAAGATATGAGTACCCAAGACGCTACACTGCCTTTCGGACAGCACACTTCCCAGCCCGAAGCCGCACAGGATCAGCAGCCCAACAATGGTAAGTCGAACACAGCCGCTGCCGCAGTGGCCACCGGCGCCGCAGCTGCCGCAGTAGGCGCCGCCGGCTACTACGCATATACGCAGATGGCCGGCGACGAAGAAGTCATCGACGCCATCGTGGTCGACGACGAGGAGGAAGTCGACACAGAAATCGTCGACTCAGACGATCCGGCCCTGAGCCTGAACATGAAAGTCGGCATCGACACCGGCAATACCACCGGCTCCACTACCGGCAATACTACCGGCACGCACACCGTCACCAACCCCGGCACAGGCACCCGGCAGCCAATCCAGGGCACCGACCCGGGCACGGGCACCACTACCGATCCCGGCACAGGCACTGTCACCAATCCCGGCACAGGCACTGTCACCAATCCCGGCACAGGCACTGTCACCAACCCCGGCACAGGCGGCACCACCGATCCCGGCACAGGCGGCACCACCGTCCAGGATCCCCCCGCTCCCGTCGATCCGGTTGTCGACCCCCAGATCGACGTACACGAGAATCCCGATGACATCGCCGACGCACTCATTGCAGTCGACGAGGTCGACCCCGACGACATCGACGGCGCCGCTCCCTTCACCTTCACCGACGTCGACACCGTCTACGACATATACGGCAACGCCACCACACAGGCCCACTACTACGCCGATGACGGCTCCACCGGCGTCATGATCGACCTCGACGGCGACGGTGTGTTCGACGAATTCACCGACGATGCATCCGGCACCACATACGCCGTCAACGACGACACATTCTTCACCGTCGGCGATGCCGAGCTCGATGCCGACACCGGCTACATAGCCTACAACGAGGATCAGGACACCATGATCGACGACGATCCCATGGACGACATTATCGATTCGGGTGACTTCGCATAATCTGCCGGCCATGAGTGAACCCACAAAAGTAAAAGTCCGCTGCCCCAACGCCGAATGCGGCAAGCAGCTCATCATCACACACCCCGGCAAAGCCTGCACCCTCCAGTTCTCGTGCCCGGCATGCGGCCGCAAATTCCGCATCGGCTTCACTGTCAACGGCGCCTCCAAAGCCCCCGACACCGACAGCCTCCCCGCACAGAATTCCGCACCGGCCGCACCGGCCGGAATCCCGCTGGGTGTCGCCCGAAAGCCTGCCCCCGAAATCAAGAAGACCGTCCGCAGCGACGGCTTCGACCCGCGCTGGAGCATCGCCCCTTCGGGCTCATCAGCCGCAGTACTGCGCATAAAGATGCACCGCCGCCTTCTGCCCGCCACCGAGAAATCGTTCAGTCTCGACGGCATCGGTGCCTGGACCATCGGCCGACGCGACGATGTCACCCCCAGCGACATTCAGATCACAGGCGACTGCTCCATCTCGCGCCGGTGCGCCACAATCATCGCACAGCCCGGCCAGATGTCAACCACATACATGCTGAAGGTCCTCAAGAGCAAAAATCCCATTTTCATCAACCAGCGCCCTATGACCGACAGCGAATGCATCCAGCTCAGCGACGGCGACCAGATAGTGATGGGACAGACATCAATGACCTTCCAGCTCAAATAAGCCCTCTCATTCTCAAAAATCTCTAAAACTCACGTACAATGGCAACCAACGACACAAACACAGGCATAAATCCGCAGGCCAACCCCGACGAGCCCCGGCTCATACGCACCGTCATCGATCCGGTCGGCGACACCGGCTCCGAGGACGAAGCAGCCGAAAGCAAAGGCAACGGCGCCCGGCGCGCAGCCGCTGTGGCGGCCGGCATCGGCGTGGCCGCAGCCGGCGCAGGCATTGCATACGCAGCCACGCCCGCCGACACTCCCGACGCCATCCTCGTCGACGACGACGATATCGACGATCCCACCGACGACACCGACGCCGACATTGACCTGAACGTAAGCGTCACCGGCTCTACGACCACTTCCACCGGCCGTCACACCGCCACCCACACCACCCCGAAGGATCCCACCGATTCCACCGACCCCAAAGACATTACCGACCCTAAAGACCTTAGTGACCCTAACGGCCCTAACGATCCTAACGACCTTACCGACCCTGCCGAAAACCCCGCCGACCCTGCCGAAAACCCTGCGGAACACCCCACCGACCCAGGCGCCGATGATCCCGTCGAAGTCCCCGGTTACCCCTCCGACAATGCCGACCCCGACGATCCGGCCGACTACTCCACCGACATAACCATTGTCGACGACGACGATGATGAGCCCATCGAAGTCGACCCCGACGAAATCCTCGGGCCCGGCGACCCGCAGCCCGGCGACATCGACGACAACCTCGACGGAACGCCGCAGCTCCCCCCGCCCGGCGACGACATCGACATCATCGACGACGACCCGTTCATCGACAGCGGCGAACCGGCCGACGACCTTAACGACTTCAGCGATATCTAACATTTAAAACACCCGTTCATCATGAAACTCCATAATATCCTCCTTGCCTCTCTCATTCTTATGTCTCCCCTGACTGCCAAGGCCGCACAGACCGACGACGACACCGTAAGCCGCGACAGCATCATGGCCGTCATCGAAGCAGCCAAGGAATCCGACCCCGTAGCGCTCAACACACTCGGCCTCTGGTACTACAACGGCCGGAACCTCGAGCTCGACTACACCAACGCCGCACGAATGTTCGCCAAGGCCGCCTCGCTGGGCAATGTCGAGGCCATCGGCAATCTCGGCATCTGCTACCGCTACGGACACGGCGTCGAACAGGACTCGCTCCGCGCAGCCGGCCTCTACGAGCGTTCCATCCGTGAAGGCAACGCCGCGCTGTTCAGTCAGCTCAAGGCCGAGGCCGACAAGGGAGGAATCTTCGAATGCGCTTCCGTAGCCCACTTCTACAACGACGGCATCGGCACCGCCCGCGACTTCGCACAGGCCGGACACTACTACGGCCTCATCGCACGCAAGGGCGACATCACCGCCATGCGCCAGGCCGGTGTCGCATACCTCAACGCCAAGGACTACAAGAAGGCCCTCGAATGGCTCCGCAAAGGCGCCCTCGCAGGCGACACCGTCAGCGAATACTACTACGGCTCCATGCTCGCCGAAGGTCTCGGCTGCACCGCCGACCCCTCCTCAGGATTCGTCTATGCCCTCAAGGCCGCCGAAGCCGGCAACGCCAACGCAATGTACCTCGTATCGAAACTCTACCGCGAGGGCCGAGGTGTGGCCGCATCGCGTACCCAGGCCGACTCGTGGCTGGCAAAGGCCGCCTACAAGGGTCTCGCAAAGGCAATCTACGACTACGCCCTCATCGCCGTCGAGAAGAACGAAATCACCGAAGCCGCATACCTCTTCTCCTGGCTCCAGGCGCGCAACTCGTTCGTACCCCAGATGAAAGCTCTCTTCGATCCCGCGGCTGAAGGCAACGTCCTCGCCACCCCCTTCGGCCACTACACCCTGGCCATGAAGGCCATCGAAGCCGGTGACTTCAAGACCGCCAAAAACGAGATCAAGGCCCTCAGGAAAGACAAACTCGGCATCGCCGACATCCTCGAGGTCCGCATCCTGCTCAGCCCCGCCAACGAAAAGCGCGACGTAGCCAAAGCCGTCAAGCAGCTCGCCAAACTTTCCGAAAAGGACGCATACGCAGCCTACCTCCTCGGCCTGCTCTACGAGCGCGGCACCGAAGGTCTCGAGCCCGACCCCGACAAGGCACTTGAATACCTGACTCTGGCTTCCGACAAGGGCTTCATGCTCGCCGGCGACGCCCTCGGCAACGCCTACTACGAAGGTTCCTTCGGCGCCCGCGACGCGGCCCTCGCCCGCCAGGCCTACGACGCACAGTACTCCCGAGGCGTCATGCTCGCCGCAGCCGCCAGCCGCTACGCCGCAGCCATCCAGGGCCTCAACGACGCCCTCGCCAAGAAAGTCACCTCGATGAAATACCCCGAATCCATCGACACCTACCTCACCCTCGTGAAATAACCCGCGCCCCAGCGCCGACGCGCAGCCACCAGAGCAGGCCCAAAGATGCGACGCGCAGCCAGGAGAGTGGGTGTTGCAGAACTATCCTCTCTGAAGTCGACTGAAA
>ERZ1673743.1447-NODE-1447-length-25952-cov-16.727613_pt1 | contig 25952 bp, 26 predicted proteins | sample MGYA00580197_ERZ1673743 | MGnify/ENA primary metagenome ERZ1673743 (study PRJEB41218, sample SAMN15661795) | gut metagenome | host: Homo sapiens | place: Canada: London | collected 2015-08-20/2019-03-30 | study: EMG produced TPA metagenomics assembly of... | reverse complement strand
GTGTCCTTTGGATTAACTGAAAATCTAAGGTTCTTATCCCGAACTCGCGTTATCACAATTCAAACGCCCACGATTGGGTGAATTTTAACATTTCGGCTCGTTTTGGAGCCGGAAAACTATTGCATAGCCTTGAAAAAAGGATGAACTTTGCACTCGAAAACCATGTCTGATGGTTTCCAACAAGATAAAGTATATCCGTAGGCTGCGGGAATTTGGAGATATGAAGTGATTTTCGTATCTTTATTGTAACAAACGACGGAAGAACGAATGTCCGACACATTCAACCTATACGATTGAACCGGAATGATGCCTCTGACTTCGCCATGCCTCCGTGAGTTACACCCGATTCAGGGCGGTTCGCCCCAACTATATTATGAGTAGGCCGTATGCGGTATTACCCGCCGTTCCGACAACCACGCACTAAGGAAGCGTTGCTCAACGGAACGAAAATCTCAGTCCTGACGGCAACTGAGCTGTTTCTTACCGTGATTATCCTCGGAAATCGTCATGCTTCGGCATCGACGGCTTGACACTTGAGGTAGACTGTCGAAGGCGGTCGTGCGCCGGATTTTGTGGATTTAGTGGCGGCGCACTCTGTCGGATAAGTGGACTTTCAATGCCGATAAAGTCAGAGGGCAATCCCGAGTAATGCGAAATGTTCGCACCCCCAATTTCACTTCTTAATGCATCGCATAATTGCGACTGCACCCTGCGTATATCCGCTTAACATTGGTGGATAGCCTCTATGCTGTGTCATCCCGATGCAGTGGAGGGGTAGCGCAGTCCATGTCTATGCCAGCCTATAAAGGTCGGCAGCCATCGCTGTTGTCTTTCTCAATCATAAGGAAGATACAGTACAACAGGGTTCCCGTCATACGCCACTCATTGCCGGACAACCCCGAGTGAAACGAGTGGAAAAACAGCAATTTCCAAACACCCCCACAAATGAATCTTTATTCACTTCTTCAGGCTGCGGAGGCTGACTCCTCCGCGCCTAATATCCTTGTAAGTGTTCCTCTTGCAGACCTGCGCCAACTCGTAATCGACACAATCGACGCAACACGCGAGCGTCTGCTCCCTCTATTCATGAAAGCCGAGGAAGACCGACTTCTGACCAAAAAGGAAGTATGCTCCCAACTCGGCATCGGCGAGACTTCCGTATGGAATCTCACAAAACGTGGTAAACTAACGCCCGTCAAAGTTAACCGTAACACCCGCTACCGTCAGAGCGAGGTAACAGCAATCCTCAACTCAAAATCAAGCTGAGCCTATGAAACAGTCTTCAAAATCAGTTGACCCGATGCTCGTACTCGGCAAGGCCGTTGATATGAGTGTAAAAGTCCGGGGCGGGGATTTTCCGCTTGGCGCATTGCCGATGAAGATTCAGAGAATCGTCAGGGAGGCTAACGACTGTTACGGATATCCGGTGGATTATCTTGCAGGGGCTATGCTTGTGGCTGTCGGTCTCGGTATCGGCAACACCCATTTCGCCCGGCTCAAAGGGAAATGGGATGAGAGCGCGATTCTGTTCATGGCTCTTGTCGGCAGACCGGGAGCGTGCAAGTCGCATCCGCTGAACTTTGCCATACGACCATTCTCCGAATTGGACGGTGCCGCGACCCGTGCCTACATCAAGGCGTGCGAGGAATACGAGCGTCAGCGCGAACTGCCCATGAAGGAACGCAGCGAGCCTCATCCCGTTGCACCGGTATGCAAACGGTTCCTGATTTCCGATGCCACTCCCGAAGCCATGCTGCTAATCCACTCACAGAATCTGAGAGGGATAGCCATGTGGAATGACGAACTTGCGGGCTGGTTCAAGAACTTCAACCGATACAACAAAGGCTCTGATGAAGAATACTGGCTAAAACTGTTCAATGCCAATCCGTCGTTTTCCGACCGCAAGGGAGTGAAGAACTCGGTCTATATCAGCCGCCCTTTTATCTCGGTGGTAGGAACTATCCAGAACGGCATACTCAACGAATTGGCACAGGGCAGCCGCTCGTCAAACGGATTTATCGACCGCTTGTTGTTCGTCATGCCCAATAATCAGGACAAACAGCCGTGGAGCGACAAGGAGCCTACCTTCGACATCGAGGCGGCATGGGCTGACATTATCGGCAGACTTGTGAAGCTTCCATACGAAACGGATTCAGACGGCAATATCATAGCCAATATTCTACACTTTGCACAGGATGCGAAAGCGAGGCTCTATGAATGGCAGCGTCAGAACACCGAGGAATGTAACCGGGAAGAATGTGACGCACTGAAAGGCGTTTACAACAAGTTCGATTTCCATGCCATACGTTTCTGCCTGATATTGCAGATGGCTCGGTGGGCCTGCGGAGAAGCCGACAGAACGAACATAGACATCCTTTCCGTCGAGAACGCCATATCGCTTGTGGATTATTTCAAGGCGAACGCCAGAAAAGTGCATGGCATCATCAGCGAAATGTCGCTGACCGAGCAGCAGAGAGCCATCATCGCTGCGCTTCCCGACTGTTTCACGACCGAAGAAGGGATAGCCGTGGCGAGGGAGAACGGTATGCCGGGACGCACGTTTCAGGACTTTCTCAAACGGTCTGTTTCGTTAGGCACATATTTCCAGCGTGAGAAACATGGACACTATTCCAAACTCTGACACCTGCGCTTTCTGCATTTTCCGCATTTTGAGCCGACAAAATGCGGGTTGCGCAGAAAATGCAAGCAAAATCTTTGAGAATCTATGAACGCACACCGATTCATTCTCCAGCCCTATAAAGGGGTCGGAAGCCGTCACTGTTGCCCTTCGTGCCACAAGAAACGCTGTTTTAGTCGCTACATAGACACCGAGAAACAAATCTCGTTTCCTGATGATGTCGGCAGATGCGACCATGAACAGAGTTGCGGTTACCACCTGACACCGAAGGAATACTTTGAGCGCAATCCGGGAGCGAAGCCATTACACTCCGATTCTACAGCTCCGTCAGCATGGCGAGCCAAGCCGACCGAGCAGCGAAAGCCGACATCGTTCATCGTGGCAGAGACTGTTGCACAGACTCTGCACGGATATGAGAAGAACAATCTCTATCTGTTCCTCCGCTCCAAGTTCGGAGCCGAGGAAGCCCTACGGCTGATGAAAGACTATCGCGTCGGCACATCGAAGCACTGGCCGGGTTCATGCGTATTCTGGCAGACCGACATCAACGGCTGTGTACGCACCGGTAAAGTCATGCTCTACGATGCCGACAACGGCAAACGTGTAAAGCACCCGTTCAACCATGTTACATGGGTTCACTCGCTGTTGATGTTGCCCGACTTCAATCTGCGTCAGTGCTTTTTCGGTGAACACTTGTTGCCGATGAACAGAAGCAAGCCGGTTGCCATTGTCGAGAGCGAAAAGACGGCACTTGTGGCAGCTTATTATCTGCCCGAATATGTTTGGCTCGCTTCCGGCGGCAAAAACGGTTGCTTCAATAACGATGCACTCCGCGTTCTCCGAGGCCGTCAGGTAATCCTGTATCCCGATATAGGCGCGACCGACCAATGGCGGCATAAACTGAGTTTGCTCCGCAATCTCGCCATTGAGGCAAACATCTTCAACTTCCTTGAAGATGTTGCCACAGATGACGAGCGAACAGCCGGACTTGACATAGCAGACTACCTCCTGCAAATCGAGCCTGACCAAGCCGTGCTGCAAACTATGATACGCCGTAACCCGATGTTGCAGAAACTCATCGACAACTTGCAACTCACACTCGTGTCAGTTGAACGGTACAACCCGGATACTGATGCAATCATCAAAACCTCAACCCCACCAAAACAATGAAAACCACAAAAACACCTTCAACTACAGCATCCAAGTCAACCAAGTTGACCGATGCACCCGAAACCCAAGTATCAACCTCTAACCCCCAAATTATTATGCAACCTGATAACTCTACCAACCCCAATCCCGCAGTCAACAGCGACAACGCTGTTAACAGCACCACTCCTGCCAACGCTGACAATCTGTTTGGCAACGAACAGACAGCGACCGAGGTAACCGCCACCACCGAGCAGCCGAAGCAACAGCGTATCGGCAAGCAACAGCGCAAATCGGACTTCGCCGAGTTCAAGGCTACGTTCCTTGCACCTGCAAAGCTGGTGAACCGACACCCGGTCAACATCGAGGACGACATCTGGGAGCAGCTTGAACGCATCGCCCGCATCCTCGGCGAGCGTGGCACCACCGTCGCCAGCTACATCAACGCTGTCCTCGCCGACCACCTGCGAGCCTACTCCCCTGACATCGAAATCTGGCGCAAACTCTGAGATAGAAACGGCATCGGATTAGCGGCTAAATCGGGAGGCGGCAAGTCCCGCAGGGATGGCTTCGCCCGATATCCAGTAGCGTCTTTTAGATTGGTAAGGCAAGATACCTTTTGAGTTTCTCAAAAGGGGCAAAACAGCCCGTCCGGGCGGTTGTTGCCTGCCTCCCGATGGTCGCTCAACCCGGTGCAATCAGTACACCGACTACACCGATTTTCCAATGAAGAAATCAACCGGCAGACCGCCTCTCGGACAGGCGAAGAAGAGCAATACTGTGACGGTACGTTTCAGCGATTCTCAGTTCGACATCATAGACATCAAGGCATCCCGCGCCGGTTTGAGCCGGGCTGAATATGTTAGGGAGGGAGCGTTGAACGCCGAGGTCACCGGCGTACTCTCCGACGAGGAAAAGATGCTCCTTTACGAACTGAAAAAGCTCGGCCCGAATCTCAACCAGATAGCCCATCAAGCCAATGCCGAGGGCTATCACGGCGCGGCGGACAAGGCTGAAAACCTTGTTGACCGTATCGCCGCCTATGTTCTCAAACTCAAAAACCGCATGAAAACATGATAGGAAAAATACTCAAAGGAGGGTCATTCGGCTCAAAAGTCGATTATGTAACCCGCGAAAAACACGACAAGAAAATCTTTACTCCTGACACTTGGAAGATACTCGGCAGCCGAGGTATGATGGGCGAAAAGCGCAATCAGATAGTGGCGAGCTTCGAGGCTCAGGCAATGCAGAACCGAAGAATCGGCAAGCCTGCCGGACACATAACATTGTCTTTTGCCGCCGATGACAAGCCCAAGTTGAGCGATGAAAAGATGCTTAAAATCGCCCTTGACTACATCAAGATGATGGGTCTTGACAAGACGCAGTTCCTCATAGTCCGCCATTACGAAACCGACAAGCCGCACTGTCATATCGTGTTCAACATGGTTGGCGACAACGGCAAACGCATGGAATCGGGGCGCAACCGATACCGGAACAAGCGTGTCTGCGAGGCACTGACGAAGCGTTACCGCCTCGCCCTGCCCAAGCAGGAAACTCCCGATCCGGAAAAACTCCACGGTCTTGAAAGGGCGAAAGCCGAGATTAAAATTGCCGCTACCGAGGCTCTGCGCAACGCCCGCGACTGGAACACTTTTGCAGCTTTGTTGGCACGGAAGAATATCCACATCATACCGAAATACCGCCGTGGCACCAACGAAATGCAGGGCATATCCTTTCAGATGGGCGACTATAAAGTCAAAGGCTCTGATGTCGGCGAGGCTTTCAAGTTCAGGAATCTCGACCGCTATTTCTCGCAGCCCAACCGTCAGTCTGCTCCTAAAAAGGCAACAGTGCAGCCCAAATCTCCGCAGTCCGGCGCATCGTCAATTTCCGACGAGGCAATGCGGGCTGTCAAGGCTACGGCTGCCACCGCAGCAGGAATGGCGGCGGACATAGGAGAGAGCGTCGGGCAATTCATAGGCGGATTGTTCCAGCCGGGCCCCGCATACGACCCGGAGGAAGAACGCCTTGCATGGGAACTCGCGCATCCCAAGAAACCGAATCCTAAACGTGGAATCAAAAGATAATAGTCATGGCAAAGAAAGATGAAGTTCAAGGCGTACAGTGTGAGAACGCCGACATCGAGATACTGCGCCGCCAGTTGGCGCGTCTTGAAAAAATGCTCACCGACAAGTTCACCGAAGTCAACGACCGCATCGGCAGCATCCCGGCACAGCAACCGGTGTTTCCACCACCGGCGGAGCCACTGCCGCAGGAGCCGATAGAGGTAAGTCTGCCTGACAACCTCGCAAAGAGTAACGACATACGGGCTTTGGCAGGGATGATACAGACCCTGAACGGCACTGTCGCGCTCGTAATGCAGGGGCTGGCCGATATTCAGACAGCATTTGCCGCAATGCCCAAGCCTGATGTTCAGTCCATAGCCGAGAAAGTGGCGAAGGAAACCGCACGGGAAGTTGTTGACGATCTCACTCCGAAGATTGACGATTCGACGGCAAAGGCTATGCGCCACGGCGTTATGAACGCTCCGGGAATCAGCCTTGATGATGCAGCGAGCATACATCAGACGCTAAAAGAGACGAATAACAAATTTGACATACAAAAGAAATATGCCGGACTACTGAAAGTCAACCGCAATCTCGTCATCGTTATAATTGTCCTGTTCAACATCGCGTGGTTACTCGGTTGGTGGGCTAAGGAACTCCGGGAGGAACGCAACGAACTCATGCGTGTCGAATGGCTCTATCGAGGCTTGCGGTCAATGTTAAACCCGAAAGACACCGCTTCCATAAACAGCATGGAGCAGAAGATACTGTATGGCACTGACGAGCAGCGCGAGAGTTGGCAGACAACCATAATGGAACATGAGGCAAAGGGAATCCCATTCCATCATTTTCAGCCGCATGACGACTGGAAACCGGAACCGCCTAAACCTCAGCCGGAGGAAACAAAACCTTCCAAAGAAACGGAGATCGACAGATGGCCGCTGCCGCATCAACGTAAATCAAGGTTGACACCCGGCGAAATCCAAGCTATCAAAGATATGAGAGCCAGTCCCAATATCCCAGAAGACGCCAAGCCGGAACTACCCGAAGGCTACGAATAATATCCCCTGAGCAATAGTTCACAATCCCTAACGACAGACAACCCCGACATCACTGCCGGGATTGTCTGTCTTTGTCTATATGTATTCTTGCATGAATTAAACTGCTTTTTCAATCCAGTCTTTTATATATCAATATTTTATTGGCAAACTTTGAATTTTGTTTTCTTTCCGTTTATGCGGAGTGATACTTTCGGATTAGAGAATTGGGTTATATGGGGAAAGACAAGTATTACCGTCGCCGTACCATCTTTGACGGTTGTAGTTACAGAAGTGGCAGAGTATTCTTTCCCGTAGGTAACGAGTTTTACATCCGAAACCTCGTACTGGCTACCGGCTTTATCATCAGTAAAGACGATAGTGACTTTGTTGTCGTAGTTGTTGAATCCCTGACAGTGCGGCTTTGCGTATGCTATTCCGCAAACAAGAGAAAGAATGAATGAAATTATAAACGGTTTCATGTTATTGGGATTTATTAGAATCGGTTTATCTCATTTGTTCCGGCACCTTGTCCTTTATATCTGTCGCGGGAAGAATTAAAGGTGTATTGCAAGGTCAGCATGAAGGTGCGGTTATTTGTCGTATTGAATTTATGTATGGTTACATCCTTGTTCAACAACGTGGCATCACGGTTACTCTTATTAAAGATGTCGTTGGCTTCCAAAGTTACACTAAACCGATTATTGAAGAATGCTTTATAGAGTTTGGCATTGAAGTATGATGATGAAGATTGCTTCGTGTTGTCATTGTTACCGCCGCTCATCCACTGCATATCCACGTTCAGCCAGATATCATAAGGAAGATGTATGGCGTTTTGGAATTGAACGAGTCCTATGGGATTGTTCAGGTTCTTACGACCATCGGCATAATCTATGGAAAGCCATTGTTTCATAATACCGACATTTACTTTCGGCTGCCATACACCAACCTTGAACTGTGCGCCGACAAATGCCTGAAGATTCTGTATCTTGGGAAAATTTGCCATCGTTATAAGTTTGATCTCGGCATCATCCGCATACGGATAGGTGGTGTTCATTATCGGGTCTTTCTTATAGGTGTAGGTTATCTGTCCAAAGAACTGGCGCCATGCTCCCATAAGCTCAACAGAATGTATTTTTTCCGGTTTTAGGAACGGATTACCACCTTCGAGAGTAAAGCGATTGATATAATCCACTGTGCCGTCAAGGTCTGCATAGCTTGGACGTTGGGTCTTATGTGTATAGCTCATTGACAGCTGCACGTTTTTTATCATTGTTGACAGTGAGAGCGAGGGAAACAGATTATTATAGGTTCTGCTCTGATCTTCCTTTTTCTGTCCGTTTTCGAGATATTCAAATTTTACATGCTCATATCGCAATCCAACGCCTATATTGAACTGGCCGAAAGTCTGGCCGATTTCCACAAATCCAGCAATATTGTTTTCGTCAACCTTTGAATCGGCGTTGCCGACCAAAGCGGCATCAGTATTGTATTCAGACGAGAAACGCGATGACGTATATTCCTCTCCAAACTCAATGCCACCTTTCCAAAAAGGATAGCTGAATACAAGTTTTTCAGCCAACATGCGGCTTCTGCTTACTCCGATAGAATTTACAAGCGAATTGTCCTGCGTGTCGCTTGTTTCATCGTTAAACATGGAATTGCGATTTTTTCGCCACATGTAATCCATGTTGAAGTCAATGCCTAATTTTCCGATTTCGCCAGTGTAGTATAGATTAGCGTGATGTTTTGGAAGAGTATTGTTATTACTGCGACCATACATTGAGAGATTGTCGTATGGCTGTCCGTCAGCCAACACACGACTTATTCCTGTATGTTCCGATTTTTGTTTTGTGAATCCATTGGAATAATATGCTCCTATTGAATGATTTTCGTTAAACATATACGAGAAACCAGTCTTTCCGAAAAACTCATTTGTTTTCATGGAGCCGTCTTGTGTGAGAAATTGATTCCACACGGTTGTGGATTGAGTCAACATATCAACCTTATTGCTGCTCTGGAATTTGCCGCCTATATATCCGAAATTACCGAACAATTCCAATCCGCCGGTTCTAAATTTGAAATTAGCCTGATCGACAGTACGGAAATACTTTTGCATAACGCCTTGAGCGCGGAGCGTTCCACTAAAGCCATCTCCATGAGGGCGTTTTGTCCGGATACGAATTACCGATTTGACCGAGGCATCGTATTTGGCTCCGGGATTGGTTATAACTTCAACATTCTTGATGTCGGCTGAATTTAACTGCGAAAGTTGGGTGAGATCTTGTACCTCCCGGCCATTTATATAAATAGCCGGAGAACCTTTGCCGAATACCTCGAAATTACCATCACGACCAAGTACCATAGGCACTTGTGTAAGCACGTCATTGGCGGTACCAGCGTGTTCAAGTTGCGATCCAGCCACATTGGTGACAAGAGCATCACCTTTGATAGCGGTAACAGGGCGGTTGGATTTTACAACTACCTCTCCGAGCATGACGCACTCCGGATTAAGGGTAATTATACCCATATTCCCTGATGGCGGGATGTTCATTGTCTGATCGGCATAGCCGATAGACGATATTTTTACGAATTTGGGATTATCCGGATACTCCTTTAACAGGAAAACTCCATATTCGTCAGTTACCGTACCTGCTATGTAGGTAGAGTCGGCTTTCAGGAGAACCACATTAACAAAATCAAGTGGAGAATTATTTTCATCCACGACTTTGCCGGTTATGCTCTGAGCCATTGCTGTTGCTGTGGCTATCACAGCAAGAATCAAAGAGAGTATTGTTTTCATATTCGTCTTGTTTTAACTTTTCTGATGCAAAGTTACAACCGCTGAAATTTCCTTGCCATACCCAAAAGGGTACGATTACACCTCGGAGTGAAAACGTACCCTTTTGGGTATGGCATAGCGATTGGGATAGCCTTAATTTTGCAGAGTAAAACTAACAAATATGACAAGCGAGGAAAAAAGCCTTATCGCAGACTGCCGGATTATGATTATCGGTGCATCGGATTTTATCGACAATGTAAAGACCGAACTTTATAAGTCTGGTTTCAAGTCTATAAATATTGTGTCGGGGAACGATGTCCACACGGGAATTGAAACCGTGGATATGGTAGCCGAGTATGCGGGCGAAGACTGTACCCATGTCAAGGGTAATGCCGCCATACCTATAATATATCCTTTTGATTTTGTTGACGGAGCCGGTGCAATAGTAGTGATGCCGAGCGATGACAACGAATTGCACTGCAAGGCAAATGCGCGTCTATGGGCTGCCGAGTATATGGCCGGGTACTGCGCCTTTTGGAATATGGAGGGTTGCGACTGGTTACAGTCCGCTCTGCTGGCGATGAGAAAGAGTAAGACGAGCGAGGCGGCACAACGGACAGCGGCGCATATCTGCGCACGGATAGCCGCCAACATCGCCGTCGGCCGCGAGGTGAAGCATTTTCCGAGATTCTATCTCTGCAAGAATTTAGAGTAGCTTGTTGTTGGTCGCCGCCACTATCGCCTCCGAAATGTTGCTCACCTCAAGTTTCTCAAATATGCGCTTACGGTATTTCTTGATAGTGTCGGGCGAGAGGCATATTTTGTCGGCGATCTCCGACATGGTATAGCCCTGAATGGATAAAGTCAGCACCGACTTCTCTCCGTCAGATAGCGTGGGCATCTGATGTCTGTTCCAGCGACGGGAACTGATATTGTATTCAAAGAACTCCGATGTGCCAACATGGTGCATCTCAATATGTCCGGCATCGGTATGTGTGGCCGCCGACACGACACACAGAGCAAGCCATATCCTGCCGTCGGAGGTGAGGGCAAGCGGCGTCAGCTTGTGGTTGACAAGGATTTTCTTTCCCTCGTTGAGAATGTGGAAGTCATAGGAGATATACCAGTCCTTACGCTCATCGACCGGGATATCGTTGTAGAAAGCGAATCCGGCTTTGTTGAGCGTCAGAAGCATCGGCTGCTCATCTTCCGGCACATAGCCGAGATAGAAACGATAGCCCAGTTCCTTCATCTGTTCCGGCGACAGTCCGCACAGAAACATCGGATTGGGCGACACATACAGGAAGTTCTGCCTGAAATAGTCGATGATATAGACGCTCTGATAAGACGAGCGCGAAAAAGCCTCAGCCGAGCGGATATATTCATCCACACGACTGTAATCAAGCTCCTCCGGGAGCCTGACCTCATTGTCGGGTATGAAAAATTCGTCGGGCGCTTTCATTCCATTAGTCTTTCTGTATGCAAAATTACGAAAATTCGGCGATAAACCGGCTACACTCGCCTGATTATCTTCCACAAAAAGCCATAAGTTAGTTGGACAACTACAAAATGCGGATAATGCAGAAAATGCAATCTCTATGCTGTAATCATCTTCAAATCGAAGAACATGACACGGCTTCTCAGAACATCGTCCTCTGATATTCCGAAAGCGTCTTTTTCGCTTTGCTCCGTCTTATAGAGTGGCTTAAATCCGTTTTTCAAATAATAATGCAGAGTAGATTCGGTGTTGTAAGCATCGACAAGCATATAACGGCACGCAGCCTTGTTGTTCTCATCCACAAACCAGTATTTGAGGACATCCATAAGCTGAGTTCCTATATTCAATCCATGTCCCTGAAATACCTTGTTCACACCAAGACGACCAATCAATACAGCCGGATAACTACGGTGTCGCTTTTGCTGTGGTATCTTGCGTTGTAGGGCATTCCGGGACGGATTGTCAAGCGTATATGTCTTTATGCCGTCATAGGAAAGAGTTGCAATCGCCACAATTTCACGCTGATTCTCTCTGTTTATCCAACAATACGTTTTGCCGAGCAATTCTTCCTCGTAGAGAAACACATCGTGGCTGAAAAAATCATCAAGGTCTTCGTCTCCACAAGAAAAGGGGTCACAGTAATCTGCGACCTCCTTGGTATAAGGCACCATAAAGGTGTTATCTACAAAACTATATTCTGCCATTGTCAGCCTTTGCGGGGAGGGAATATAATGTTCTTGGCACTGTCCAACATGGTGGAAAGCACCTTACGCTGTGATTCCGAGAGTTTTGGCGTGGGCAATTTGCCATTGCGCTCCGCTTCCTCGGTGAAGATTCGCGCATCTTCGCCCCAAAGTTCGGGGGATGTTTTAATTGTCATTGCCATAGTTTTATCTCCTTGTTTCTAATTCAAGTACAAAGATACAACAAATTTCTCACATAATCAGCTTAATAAGCGGCCAAAAAAGATGATTGTCGAATCTCGGGGCGGGATTCTCGGGGCGGTTGTCACCTGATCGGGCTGTATCATAAGATTATGTCCGACTCTGAAATCACATTGAGATTACTGTCAACCCGAAACTGTGGTTGGCGAAAAGCCGCGCAAAGAAGGATAAAGAGGTCACGAATCTCAAGCACTGAGTAATGACCTACTGCCGCGCTTCCAATGGAATGATGCCCGGTGGCATACATATTTACCTGAACTTTGCTTGCCATATCTATGTGGGTCTTACGGCACAGTTTGCTACTGCCCAACGAACACAACGAAACTCGTTCCATTGTTCCCGATGCCTCGTTAAACCGGCTGACAATGCGATTTATTTTACAATATTCAAGAAGCTCCTTGATTTTCTTGTTGTATATATTGGTGCCCAGATTTTGTCTGACCACATCGAAATTTAATCCAGTACGTTTGATGATTTCTACCGCAAACAGCATCAGAGGAGTGGTTTTCTCCTTGCGGTCGAGTTGCGACCTCATGGTTTTCTTCGGAAGATACCTGACATAAGGTATCCCATCTTCTGTTACTGCGATGTTATCCATCGTGAGTTTTCTGAAATCGCTGATGCGACAGCCTATCGCACATTGAAGAAGAAAGGCGTCTTTGGTGGAGGACAGTGATTCCGGAACTTCCGTTTTCAAAATAGTCTGAAACTCTTCGTGATACAGAAAATACGGTTCGTCGTATTGTTCTCTCATCACTTCATTCCTTCTGCCTCTTGAAAGCCGTCTGAAAGGAGATTTGACTATCTCATCATCTCCTTCAAGGTCGTTAAAGAATGATTGGAGCGTCCTGAGTTTTGCTGTTGCCGTATTTTGCGTGGCCACGTGCTGTGGCACGGAAGTTTTCCTTAATCCTTCGTATAACTTCGGATATTTGGCTACATACTTGTATTCATTGATCATGAAATCGCGGAATCCCCATATATCCTCAGTTGTAAAATTTTCGGGGAGGTAACGGGATCTCTTTGTTATGATAAGATAACGCTCCAGTTTGTCGCAGGTTGTCTTGTAGATATCGGCCCTTGATGGAGCTACCGTACCGAACTCCCTTAGTCCGTCAATATATCTGCGGAAACGTTCAATCAGGCTTTCTTTACGCGAAGCCTTGTCTGCATCATATTTATCAGGATTAAGAATCATGTCTATCCGCAATTCAAAATCCTTTGCGTCATAATCAGTTCCGTTAACAGCGTTCTGTTTTAGTTGGGTATAGGCTTCACGCATGGCATCAATCTCCCGGATTAATGCCTTTCGCAAATCCTCATTATATACGGTGATGCGAGGTTTAAGAGAGCCGTCAGGGTTAAACTTCTTCAAGTCATTGAGGTCGGCCTCAATATCGCTCTTGTGAAAGAGCTGTACACTCCGGCCTTCGGTCAGACGAAACCTTAGTTTTATCTTGCCGCTGGTCTTTGTGGTACGGAGGTAAATCGTTATTCTTTCCATAGTCGTTGTGCGAATTTAGATGCGTTGTGCAAGTATAACGTTTTTGCACAACAAAAAGTGCGCTAAAAAGAATAATCATGAATTAATTAACATTCAACCCTCATTCAACTCTCTGATATAATGCACAATTGATATTCATATTCATTTATGCTTATTCAACTATTACAGTCCTTCTGCGACTGATAGATGGAGCTGATTCCATAGCGGTCTCCCAACATTTTCATGTTGAGGTCGGGGAAGGTCTGATGTGAGCCGTCATACTGCGGACGCACGAAGCAGTTGAACTTGTCGTTGTAGAGGTCAACAAGCCTTTCCTTGAACTCCGGGCTTTGCGCCTCCAGCCAATCGGTGAAACCGTTGCGAATTTCGTCAATCTTAGTGTTGGCGAGCTGTATCGCCTCGCTGTCCGGCACCTTTATGTCGTGGCCGTCATCGTCCTTGCCGATTGACTTCTTTATGTCGGGCACGGTATTGTGAAGGGCGTGTTTCAGAAGGCTCATACCGTCGTATGTACGGTAGTAGCCTCTAACGCAGAATTCCTCCCATATCTTCATGTTGCCGCGGCTGTTTGTAGCCGAATACTCGTCCATAGAGGAAGAGTAGGCAATCTTCACATCCGTTTCGTAAAGATGCGACATATAGGCGGAGTAAATGCCTGTCGGTATCCAGCGTTCACCGAAGTTGAAGTCCAGCTCGTCGAACTCAATTCGGCGGGGACGGGCCTCCTCCAGAGCTTTGAGTGAATCCTGCGACATGGCGATGAACGGCTCTATGCCGTCATAACCGGGGAAGTCCTTGATGCGTTCTTCCTCACGGTTAATCCATGCCCTGACCGCTTCGGCTTTCGCCACGACATTTCCGGAGATGAAACGGTCGTTGCTCTCATAGTTCTCCACAAGGGGATTGTAGAAGATATGACCTTCGAGAGCTTCAAGCATCTGTTCCTCGTCCATATTGACAAGCCCCTGCATATACTCCATGTTCACCACGCCGTATCTGTTGAGCGATGCGGAAAGAGCCTCCATAGGTGTATCGACACTTGTAACCTCGTCAACGGCGAAGCTGACGGGATGGTCGAATATGTCAGCCTTGACAAACACGCCGTTCTCGCCACGCTCCAGAGCCAGTGCGTCACGACCGTTGGCGTCCATAAGAATGAACTTTACATTCTGTTTCTCGTTCAGGTTGCCGTAACGCTCTACAAACTCATCATAATACTGGTTGAGGTGTTCGCGCAGATGTTCGCTCGGCTCGTGGGTGTCAGCCTCATACTTGTAGAGCTGCTGATACGTTTCCGACAGGGTTATATACAGCATGGCGCGTTTCTCCTGCTCCGGTTTGAGGCCGAGAGGGGTGAATGTGGCGCTTGACTTGCGGACATCGGAGAGGAAGCCGACCATGCCGTCGGCATACACCATAGAGCCGTTCTTGTGGAAGAACTGAATATCCTCCGGGAACGGACGCGGCGACATATCGCGCTCCACCTTCGGCTCAACCGGTATCGCCGTAACTTTCTGAGTGCGGTTACGACCTCCGGGGATGAAGTCGCCCTCGGTCTTTTCTACGTAGGTTTCTCCGGGAGCGATACCTGCGGCTTGCGCCGCTTCCTGCGCCTCGCGCTCCAGACGCATTTCCTCCATTTGGCGATGGGCAATCGACATCATGGCCTCGTAGAAGCCGTTGATGGGCGGGTTGTCCTCCCAGTTGAGTGAGCCGTAAAATTTCAGCTCCTTGTCGGACAGCGGACGGAACTTAGCTTTTGGCGGCAGCGTGGGTTCTGTTTTCGGACGGCTGACAGTCTTTGCCTCTGTATTGTCGCTTTTCGGAGCTGCCATGTGCCGTCGGTCAGGTTTGCCGACAGGCTCCAGTTCTCCGAAAAGATTATAGGCAAACAGCCGTGGGTCGGGATTGTCTGAATAATCCGGGCGACCGTCGGTTTCTATCTCCTTCGGTTCGGGTTGCGGAGGGTCAACAGGTGCCGGAGATACTTCGGTTGTTTGGACATTGGATTTAATCTTCGGCTTTTTTTCCGGCGGATTATTCGGCGTCACCATTTCCGTAACATCGTGCTTGGATTGCTTCTTGGTCTGCTTCGGGTCTTCCAACTGCTCACAGATAGCGACACGTTTACCTGCCCGTACCAGTTTGGGCAGATATGTGTCGAGCGCATGGTGAGGAAATCCTGCAAGCTCAATCCGGCTGTCAATACCGGACTGACGCTTGGTAAGGGTTATGCCGAGTATCTCCGAGGCTGCGATTGCATCCTTCCCGAAGGTTTCGTAGAAATCTCCAACTCTGAAAAGAAGAATGGCATCGGGATGTTTCTTCTTCATCTCCCGGTACTGTTTCAACAGCGGGTCAGCCGAAATAGCAATCTTCGGTGTTCCGGTTTTCTCTACAACCGTTTCCTCCTTCGGCTCAGGCTTTTCTTCCTCCTTATTATTAGATGCTGGAGGCAGTGGAGTCAGAGAGTTGGATTTATATAACTCCTTGTCGAAATTCAGAAACAGCGCTTCGCTCAGACCTTTGGCGAGGCCGGTTGCTATTCCGTCCACGCCGCCGTCATGCTTGTAGATGATGGCCGGTTTGCCGAACTGGTCTGTGCCGAGTTTCGCATCCGTACAGAGAACATTCTGTGGGTTCTTCTCAAAGTATCGGTTGCTTTGGACACGGGTTTCTTTGTCCACCACCGACTGAATGAAAAACTCTTCGTTCTTGGAGATTGATTTCTTGCCATGGTGCTTCTGGAGTATGATAAGGTCGCTGCCCACATCGGTTCCAGCGTTGTCACTGAAGGTATTGTTAGGCAGACGGAACGCCCCGACAAGGTCGGCTCGCTTCATCATCTCCATGCGCACGAATGGCGATGCCGCGTTCATCACACCCTGTGAGGCTATGAAGGCAATCAGTCCACCGTTTCTTGCCGAATCAAGAGATTTCAGGAAGAAATAGTTGTGGATAGCCTTGACAGCCTGGCGGTAGGCAATATCCCTGCTTATCGCATACTGCGGGTCTGGTACGGCGAAGTCGCCGAAAGGAATGTTTGAGCTGATAAGGTCGAAATAATTCTCGTAGTCCGACTCAATCTTCTCAAAGCCCTCAACACGCACATCACTTTCAGGCTGCAACGCCGAAAGGATTTTGCCTGTTAGCAAATCTTTCTCAAACGCCATAGCCTCGCCGCCGGGATAATTTTTCAGAAACGATGAAAGAAAAGCACCCTGTCCGGCACTCGGTTCGAGAAATTTCCTCACCTCAATACCCTGCGCCTGCATCGTGCCTATTATTGCGTCAACAATAGGGTCAGGAGTGTAAAACGCCGTCAGCACCGACGCTTTGAGAGAGTCCATATACCGGGCAAACTCCTTGTCATCACGGGAATAGTCGTGGATAAGACGGCGCAGCTCGACAGTCGGCACAAACAGTTCTATGTCGGACTTGCTCCATTTGACGGCATCCTCCAAGTCATTAGCGTCGTTGAGGATACATTTCAGACCGCCGAATCCGGCATATCTGCCCAGCACGGCACGTTCCTCCGCCGTTGGCGGTCTGCGCTCGACACCGAGTTTCAACGCACAGCGTATCGCCTCGATGTTGTCACGCATCGTCTGTAACTTATTGTAGGCCATTGTCGGAAAGATAGATTACGATTCTGCCTACAATCTCGGTTTCCATCAGTTCGAGGTCAAGGGCGTCAACGCCAATTGCCATGCTGTCAACACCGTCAAACAGGTCGGGAATATCCGTCATGATCTGATTTGTCCAGTATTCGACGGCGTCCTCGCTGTCAAGGTCGATGGTATCCCCGAAATTTTCAAGGATAAGTTCAGTAACGGTGTTATACTCCGATTCCCCGATATTGGAGAAAAGAACGGATATGGCTTCAGCCTCAGCCATAGGCACGGTGGCACCGTTGCGCCGCGCGTTTTCAAAAGCATCGAGTGCGGCGATAGAATTGGCTATAATCTGGGGATGGTCAGGTTCAACCTGATATTTGTTGAGCCGGAGATACTGCAACAAATATGAATAATAGTAGTTGAAGTCCGTAAGACTTCGGTCGTTATCAAACATGGATTGTGGATGTTTAGTGGTGGTTTGTAAATGTTTACTTCGGGTCGAACAGGTGGCGCAGTCCCGGGTCTGACATTATTCGCTCTTTTTCATCAGAGATAATCCGTATCACATCGGCCTTTACCTGTTCGTAGTTGCGCTGTATGATTGCTTTCATGCGCGATTTGTCGGGTGTGTCGTCCTTGAAATCGGTCAGTATGGGGATAGGTTTGTATTTTGATGTTTCTGCCTTCACCTTCGCGCTGTCGATTACAATCTCGGCATGAAATATCTTCTGGTCTATGCGCTCATTGATGTTGTCGCAGACCGCGCCGACAAACATTCCCTGCGTCAGAGTGGAAATCTTGCTCGGCGGTATAAGAGAGTCCATCTGCGTGTTTATGGAGTGGCTCACGTCCTGACGGTTTATAGAAATAGACTGCCGTTTCTGGAGAACCTTGCCGAAACGCTCAGACAGTGTCTTGGCGGTTTCTCCCACGACCTGCCCGGAGAAGATATTGCCGACGGTGTTCATCACCACCGCCGCTTCCTTGTCACCGTAGTCGCGTTTAAGCTGCGAGAAATCCTGAAAGCCGAGGCAGACCGCAACTTTGTTGCTTCGGGCTGTGGCTATGAGGTTGTCGAGTCCCTTGAAGTATATGGTCGGTAATTCATCTATAATCACACCGCTTTTGAGCTTCCCCTTCTTGTTTATGATTTTGACAATACGGGAGTTATACAGACCGAGTGCCGCGCCGTATATGTTCTGACGGTCGGGATTGTTGCCGACACACAGGATTTTAGGCTCTTGGGGATTGTTGATATCGAGCGTGAAATCATCGCCTGTCATCACCCAGTAGAGCTGCGGGGAAATCATGCGTGACAGCGGGATTTTCGCCGACGCAATCTGGCCCATCAACTGATCCGCCGCGCCTCCCTGCCATGCGTCCATAAAGGGCGACAGGTAGTTTTCCAGTTCCGGGTAGCTTGTCAGGATTGGGAACAAGTCCTCGTAACGGCGGTTGAGCAACTCGATGGCATGGGGAAATGTGCAGTGTATTCCGCCCTTGTAAAGTTTTAAGAAATAGATGATTGCGGCGAACAACACAATCGGCGACTCCACGAAGAAATCTCCCTGCTTTTGCACCCAATTTCGGTTCAAGTTCATCATTATGGTGTAGCTGCTCTCGTATGCGTCGGCAATATCGGTCATGAAGTCCGGATGAATAGGATTGCAGCGGTGGCTACGTTCCGGATCATCGAAATTTATCATGTAGAATTTCGGTTTGACCTTGCCGTAGCCGTCTTTGTGCGTCAGCAGATGGTTGTAGGCTATCTCGCTCAAATCCGGGCTCTTGAAGTCATAGATATAGCCGCTGTAACCTTTCTCTATCATCTGTTTGATGAACGAGTTGATAACGGCGTAAGACTTGCCGGAGCCGGGAGTGCCAAGCACGATTGTGGCGCGGAACGGGTTTACGACATTTATCCAGCCCCTGTGCCATTTCTTCTCAAAGTAGAATCTGGTCGGCAGGTTTATGGAACACTCGTTGTCCATCAGCTCCGTTTCCTGCATGAAGCTCTCGTTCTCATCGTTGAAACGGTCGTCCATCATGTTGTTCTTCAGCATACGCCCTGCCCATATACCGCCCATCATCAGGCAGATGTAGCCAATGACGGTAGTCGTTATATAGGTGTAGCGCATACCGGCGTCTATCGTCCACCAGTTCATCAGGAACAGCACAGACCCGATGGCGAGTACAATCCATATATGCCGCCATGTGATGTTTTCGCTCCTTATGCCTTTTGTTCCGAAACACGAAAGTCCGAGAAGTAGCAAGGCGAAAAGTTTGGCGTTGAAGGTGGTGCTGAAAAGTCCGCAGGTGCGGTTGAAGTTGGCGCAGATCTTATGGACTGTCGAGTAGAACCAGCCGCTATCGACCGTTTCCACGCGGGTGAACCAGTAAAGGTTGGCGACAACCAGCACGATACTGACCGCCCGCAGGAAGTCCATAATCTTTGCCAACGCTCTGAGGTCATCCTCTTGTTGGCTCATAATAAAAATGTTTGGAGGTTAGAATTTTGGGCGATGCCCTTTCTTTTTCTTACGCTGCATACGGCGGCGGAACTCTTCCTCGTCTGGATTGAACGATTGCCCCTGCTGGAACAGGTCAAGCCCCGGAAGCGTGAAGTCGGAATCTCCGTAACCGGAGGTAGAATGTTGTGATTGTTGCTGACCACCGGACGGAGCCTGAGCGTTGCCCGCTTGGGATTGCGTGTCCGAATATGTGTCGGCGCACTGTCCCGGCTCCTGTACCGTAACGGTAGTGTCGGGACCCGGCACCTCGTTTGTGGGCTGCGCCTGCGGATTGTTGAAACGCTCGTTGAGGGCATTTGCCGAGAACTGCTTGCCGAGTCTGGAACCGTTCAGCACTGTCATAGTGTTATGGTCGATGAACGTAACGCCGTATATGCGCCCCTCGTCGGTGTAGCGGAAGACAACATCAATGCCGCACTCTTTCAACTTGGCGGTAAAATCTGCCTTGTCGGTGGCACGGTCAAGAGCATCTGCAACTTTGCGTTTGGTCGGTGCGACATCAATCCTGTCTTTCGCTTTCTCAAATCGGCTGTCTATCGCCGTGCGGCTTGCGAATTTGCCGAGGCGTGAAGCCTTGAACGGGTTGGCGATCACCTTGCCTTCATCATCGGTTGCGAAATATACCAGACCGTGATACTCGCGCCCGTTGACCCTGCCGTCGGTCTGCTCGCACCTTATGTTATATAAGGAGAGGACGGCGTTATACTCGCCGAGCGTCTGGAACTTGTAGCGCATACCAACCATCTTGACAGCGTTGGCAACCTGCCGTTTGATGTCGCCGGATGGGTCAACCTTACGGATGGGCATATCGGGAGTGATTTTCTCGCGCTCGGCTACTTTGAGTCCGTATTTCTGTTCCAGCTCACGGCAGACCTTCCTGTTCTTATAAAAGTTGTTCCGGTCGGAAATACAGCGTCCGTCTGTTCCAACACGGAGCGCGACGATGTGGACATGGTGGCGGTCTATGTCGGCATGCTTGTAAATCATATAGGGCATTTCGCTGAATCCCATCATCTGCATATAGTCATGTGCCAGACGAGTGAAATCGGTGTCGCTCAGTACGTCGTCGGGATGCGGGTTCAGGGAGATGTGCATCATCGGGCGCTCGGTGCGTGAGGATGTGGGAATCCAGCGCATGAAATCCTCGTAAGCCCGGTGTATATTGACCGTGCCGCTGCCGTCATTATAGATTTTGTTGGTGTCGAGCAGCCGGCCTTTCTCCTTGTTGATCTTCTCCCCGTTGTAGGTCAACGCTCCGTAGAGCGAGTTGCCTATCGAGATTTTAGCGACCATTCTTCATCGAATTTCTGCGCGAGCGCGACAATCTCCCCGTTGATTCTGATAAGGTCGATGGTCAGTTTCTCCAGTTTGTAGAGAGCCGACATCGCTTTTCTCTCGGTGAAATTATCTCGCAGTGTCTTTACTACGTTGTCGTATGAAACACCGAGTGTGCGGAAAAGCGAGTTGAACGACGACAGTTTGTCGATGAACACACGGGTGTTCTCGTCAACGGTATAGACCTTAAAAGGCTTCTGAAATATGAAATTCTTGATGAAGGCGCCCTTGCTTTCAAGACCGGAACGGTCGAACATGGCGAGGAAGCGGGCGTTTTCCTCAGCGTTGAACCGCACTACATAGCGGTTTACAGACGGGTCTGTCTTGGGGCGACGGCCCCCTTTACCTGAAATCTGTGTCATAATTATGTGGGATTAAGTGGTGGTTTCGCATAGCTCCATGACAGGCCAACGCAGTTTCATCGTATGGATTTACGACTTCGGAGTAAATCTTCCCCATGTTTACATGGCAAGTGTTTCGTGGCACAATCTCCGATTCGTGTGCCGGGAAACATAACTTGCTATGTCTATGTGGACATTCTGTCCTAATGAAATAAGGAAATGTCTGTATCGGATATGCCCGGTTATATTCCGACAGGAGTTTTTCTTGATTTCAATGCGCCTTATAGTGCCTGTTATCGTTATGCTTCCATAAATTTACAAAAAATCGGGCGCAATTCCTAACATCGGGAGATAAAATTTGCGTGCCTTATACGCTGCGGATACTGTCGGCGGCGACTCGGCAAAAAAATCTTCATACTCAAATGTTAAAAATTCAGCCGTGTTTTTCGGACATAGCCGGACATACTTGGACATAGCCGGGCAACGCTCTAAATCATAATAAATTGGCTCATTTCCCGATTTGTCAAATTGCAGAATTATTTGTTTCTTTGTGTAGAGATTGGTTCTCAAGCCTGCCTTCAAGGAAGTCAAACTACTTATTATATTACACACTATCCATGTGAACTGTAAGCTGAGAATCCAATCTGACGGGTATGTTCCCGACTTTCTGGCAGAACAGCGAAATATCTGTCTTGTAAATGTCCTTCCGAACAATCTAAAGAGTAGATTGAGTTGAGAGATTGGTTCCTGAATGACATGACAAAGACTTATTTATGAGGCTTATCTGCCATATAGAAAGGATTATTGCCCGCAAGTTACCTACCTATCGCCCTATGGCCCTATGGCTATGGCGTACACCGCTAAACTCCACATCCAGACCCGAACAGAACATGACTGACGAATCCACCCTTTCCCGGCTTACTTAGCCGATGCCCTCTCCGACAGCGGAGGAAGATCGCCTTATGCGATACAGAAAGCTGTCAATCCTTTCCGCATAGCCTGTGCTGGGGCAATGCTCCACGCCGATGGAAGCCCGGTCTGTCCGTGTCAGGAGATACGCTGACGGCCACCGCTATGCACCCACCACTACATCCATTTACAAATTCAGTTTATGACAGACCCCAAATTTGTCGCTTTCTCCACCCAGAAAGGGGGAGCAGGCAAAACGACTCTGACCGTCTTGGCGGCGAGTTACCTCTACTATGTGAAAGGGCTGAAAGTCCTTGTCGTTGACTGCGACTATCCTCAGTTCAGCATCGAGGAAATGCGTCAGCGCGACAAAGACCTGATAGAGTGCAGCCCCCAATTCAAGAAACTGTTTTCCGATAATCTGCGCCAGACCAAGCTCGCGCCTTATCCGCTGCTTACGGCAAAGCCGGAGGAAGCGATGCAGAAGGTACGCGGAATCATAGAGGCGGGGAACCCCATCGACATCGTTTTCTTCGATCTTCCCGGCACGGTCAACAACCGTGGTGTCGTGAACATACTCAACTGCATGGACACGGTAATCGTCCCGGTTGCCGCCGACAAGGTTATCCTTGAAAGCTCGCTCGCCTTCGCCCTGAAGATACAGGAATGGCTTACCACCGGCCGCACACAGGTAAAACAGATGTATATGCTGTGGAACCTTGTCGATGCCCGCGAAAAGACAGACCTCTACGACCAGTATGAGGCGGTTTTCGAGGAATACGGTCTTTTGACTCTGAAAACCAAGATTCCCGATACCAAGAAATACCGGCGAGAAGGGTCAAAGACGCTCAACCGCGCTGTGTTCCGCTCAACTGTGATGCCGCCCGACAGAACGCTGCTCAAAGGGACCCGTCTGCCCGAACTTACCGATGAACTGCTCGGCATACTCAAACTCTGATACCTATGGCGAAAGTATATGAGTCCGAAATCGACCCTGATGAGTTCATCAGGTCATTCAGAGAGGAGCCCTCCGGCCTTTCTTCAATGAAGAAACCTGTTGATGCGAAGCCGGAACCATATTCGGAACAGGCAGCATCCAATAATACGGAAGATGATGCTCCAAAGAAATCTTCTTCGGGAAGAAATCATAAAGTGGATACTGACCGTGAACGCGAATATATGGAGCGTTTTGTATGGAACATGACCTATATGTCGCCGCAGGACAAGTATGTCACTACGGAGATTGACCCGGAAATTGAATGGAAAATCCGCCGTATCCTCTTTTGCCGTAAGAAGGGGCGTGTCTGCTCCTTGAAGGCTTTCATCAACAACGTGCTGGCAGCCCACTTTGAGGAATATGCCGATGTTATAAATCCCAAACTCTAACCAACTATGCCCAAATCACCACTTGTAACTATCAACGTGAATCCGCTCGCTGACATTGATGTCAGAGCCGCAGAGGAACGCAGGAAGTATACCGCCAAATTTCTCCGGCCCTGCATCGTCCGCTCCAACACCAAAGTGTATATCTACCCTGAGGTACACGCCGTATTAAGCCGTATGGCAGACAGATTCCGTGACACCGGCGCCTCCATCGGCTCGTATGTATCGGAAATTCTGCTTGACCACTTCGCCAACAACCGCGAAGTCATGGAGGGTCTCTACGACGAAAACAGCCAGTCTCTTTTCTGATGGAAACGCTGCTTTTCATAGCGTTGCTCGCAAGCAATGTGTGGCTTATCAGAAAAGTCCTGACGAAGCCCGACAGTCCGAATGTCGTCAATGACGACACCGTAGAGCCGCCAGAGCCACAACACGCAGAAGAAGCGCCGTCGGAAGAAGTCGTAGGCAAAAGTTCTTTCGATGCCGACAGGTTCATGGACTCGTTCCGTGAGATTGCCAGAGAAGCCGCTGCCGAAGCCGCGAGAGAAGTCGTACCGCTTATTGTCAGGGAACTCGGCCAGCCTTCCGATGCGGGATTACCCGACACCCCCGAAGAAAAGCCGTCTGCTCAGATACCGCCCGACAAGCTGGACGAGGTGTTTGCCACCCATTCCGTCAGTGAGCTTACGGGAGAAGCCCCGCCTCCTGCCGAATCTAATGCCGACGGTATAGGCTTCGAGGAACTGCAATCAGCCATGAAGGTGCTTCAAGACCGCCCCCATACACCTGACGAGGAACAGACGGCCCGGCGCGTAATCTCAGAACTGGAGGACACCGAGATTATTGAATATGTCAAGCTTGACCCTGTTGTGCGCAAGCGCATACTGATGATTGAGTGTCAGATGCCAGACAACCCGGCTGAGAATGAAACACTGCCAGACAAGCCGGCGGAGATGAGGCCGAAGAAGAAAATCGTCTTCCACGCCGACATCGACACCACCGATATTGATGCCATCGACTTCAATATCCTCCACTGACCACCACTTTATCCACAATCCAAATCAATTCGTTTATGACTAAATTTTTCAAGTCGCTCTACAACCGCATCGTGGAGTTTATGAACGCTTCCGGTATGCGCCGCCCTATGGCCGCCATGTTCACACTGATGCTGTGCGCCGCCAACCTCTATGCCGCCGGCAACGGTCTGGCGGGTATCAACGAGGCAACCTCGATGATGACCTCCTACTTCGACCCCGCCACGAAACTGATCTACGCCATCGGCGCTGTCGTCGGTCTTATAGGCGGAGTGAAGGTATATGGCAAGTTCAGTTCAGGCGATCCCGACACCAGCAAGACCGCCGCATCGTGGTTCGGTGCGTGCATCTTCCTTGTTGTCGCCGCCACAATCCTGCGCTCGTTCTTCCTCTAAACCGCCTCTCTGATGGAATATTCTATTAACAAAGGCATAGGCAGGACGGTGGAATACAAGGGGCTGAAGGCGCAGTACCTTTTCATCTTCGCCGGAGGTCTTATCGCCGACTTCATCCTGTTCGTAATCCTCTATATGTGCGGGGTACAGCAGGGGCTGTGCATCGGCTTCGGAGCCATAAGCGCGTCGGTGCTGGTGTGGTACACCTTCCACCTAAACGGCAAATACGGGCAGTACGGGCTTATGAAGCTCACATCGGTGAAATACCGCCCCCGATATATCATCAACCGTCTGCGTGTGCGAAGAATTTTGAAGGGAGGTCGCCGATGAAAAATATCCTAAAAGCCACAACACTGGAGTCTAAACTCCCGCTGTTGGCAGTGGAACACGGCTGTATCATCAGCAAGGATGCCGACATAACCGTGTGCTACGAGGTTACGCTACCGGAACTGTTCACAGTCACTTCGCAGGAATACGAGGCTATGCACGCCGCATGGTGCAAGGCGATAAAAGTGCTGCCGCGCTTCACCGTGGCGCACAAGCAGGACTGGTTTATGGCGGAAAGCTATAAGCCGGAACTGCAAAAAGACAACCTTTCGTTTCTCGACCGGTCATTTGAGCGTCATTTCAACGAGCGCCCGTATCTGGCGCACAAGTGCTACCTCTTCCTGACAAAGACCACTAAGGAGCGTATGCGTCAGCAGTCCAATTTCTCGACCTTATGCCGTGGGCGCATAACTCCGAAGGAACTCAATCACGAGATGATTGTCGGCTTCATGGAAGCCGTGGGCC
>ERZ1673743.1445-NODE-1445-length-26039-cov-85.667526_pt1 | contig 26039 bp, 21 predicted proteins | sample MGYA00580197_ERZ1673743 | MGnify/ENA primary metagenome ERZ1673743 (study PRJEB41218, sample SAMN15661795) | gut metagenome | host: Homo sapiens | place: Canada: London | collected 2015-08-20/2019-03-30 | study: EMG produced TPA metagenomics assembly of... | reverse complement strand
CTGATTTTTTTTGATAGTTCCTTTTTCGCACATCTCAATTTGTGGATTATACAATTTGCCCGGATGCAGATTGCGGCCGTTTGATTTTTACGTTACCGCTCGGCACGCATGGGATTTGTGAGAAAATCGTTGTAGGCGAGGCGGATGCCGTCGGGCAACTCTGTTCTGTAGGTCCATCCGAGAGCGGTGGCCTTGCTAACATCAAGGAGTTTGCGGGGAGTGCCGTTCGGCTTTGTTATGTCCCATTCTATCTTCCCCTCGTAACCCACGATTGACGCTACAATCTCTGTAAGTTCTTTGATTGTAAGCTCTTTGCCCGTACCCGCGTTTACGGTTTCATTCCCGGAATAGTTATTCATTAAAAATACACACAGATTTGCGAGATCGTCAACATAGAGAAACTCGCGTAGCGGCGAGCCGTCGCCCCAGCAGGTGACGCTCTCCGCTCCGCTCACTTTCGCCTCATGGAAACGGCGGATGAGAGCCGGAAGCACGTGGGAGTGTTCCGGATGGTAGTTGTCGTTAGGGCCATAGAGATTGGTTGGCATCACCGAGATATAGTCAGTGCCATACTGGCGGTTGAGAAACTCGCAGTATTTCAGACCGGAGATTTTGGCGAGTGCGTATGCTTCGTTGGTCTTTTCAAGTTCAGAGGTGAGCAGGCATGTTTCCTTCATGGGCTGGGGAGCCATGCGGGGGTAGATGCACGATGAGCCGAGAAACTCAAGCTTGCGGCAGCCGTTGCGCCATGCGGCGTTGATCACGTTCATCTCCAGCATCATGTTGTCGTACATGAAATCTGCGAGTGCCGACTGGTTGGCTATGATGCCTCCGACCTTTGCTGCGGCGAGGAAAACGTATTCCGGCCGTTCGGTGGCGAAAAAGTCGTTGACAGCCTGCTGGTTGATCAGATCGAGTTCGCGGTGGGTGCGGGTTATGATGTTGGTGTAGCCCTGTCGCTGCAACTCACGTACGATGGCAGAACCCACCATGCCGCGATGTCCGGCAACGTAGATTTTAGCATTCTTTTCCATAATGTTTCAAAGTTATAGTTTAGAATCCGCGGCGGCGGATTTTGACGGGAATCATCTCCTTGCTGCGTGAACAGCCGTCGGGAAGCACCAGCGCCAGATGGCCTCCGCCGCCGGCTCCGAGCATTTTCCATGCGAGCGCCGTGTCTTTGTATCGGTCTATGTATTCCTGAACTCCCGGTTGCATCATGGCCGGAAACATTGCCACCTGCGCAGCAAACGAATCGGCGAAAGAACGGGCGAATTCCGGTAGATCGCGTGTCATTATGGCGTCCCAGCAACGCGATGCGGCCGAGGTGAGAGCAGCTACTTTTTCAGGTGTAACGTCTTTTCCTTCCACCACCGAGCAGCCTTCACGGCGGGGAAACATCGGCACGAGAACTATATGGGATTCCAGCCAGGAGAGAATCAGCTCGTCGTGGCACGATTCAATGCGTTCGGGCCAGTAACGGCCATTGTAATAATGGCGCGTCAGCCCCGACATGCAGATGCCGATGGCGTCCTGGGCGCCGGAAACGTGTCCCTTGTTCTCAGGATCGTTCTCGAAGCAAAACAGCAGGCGGGCGAGCATCTCCTCATCGTAGTCGGGCAGTTCGTATGGCCAGATTTTCCGGGCGGCGTTACGTGTGGAGGTCGACATTCCGCCACGTTCCATAAACTCTACCGTCGGTTCGATTGATGCCGTCAGCGCCCATCCCGCTCCGAACTGCGACACGTAGGGCTGGTCAATCCATGTCCCTGCAATGTCTATGCGATAGGGGAGATGTGATTTTACCTCCCGGCGCAGCGACGTGGTTGACCTTGCGGTCAGTCCCTCGTCCGGAATCCGTTCGAGTACCACGTACTCCATGCCACGCTCACGGCAGAGTTTTTCTTTTTCAGGTGTCGCGCCGTCGGAATTCACCACAAAGATGTCGGGTTTAACTATATCAATTGTCTCGAGGAAATCAAGCATACCGCTCCCCGGGTTGATAAAAGCGTCGGTAACGTAACGGATTGCCTTGACCATATAGAGCCGCTCCTTTTCGGAATATACAGTGCGACGGTTTTTGAGTTCCTGTATTGTTCTGTCGGAGCCTATGCCAACATAGAGGTCTCCATACTGTGATGCCTCGCGGAAAAATGCCACATGCCCGGAATGCAGCATATCGTAGCAACCCGAAACGAATACTTTCTTTGCCATTACTTAAACGTTTTGCATAGTTCCAGCGCCGCACCCATCGCGGCATCCATATTGTAGTATTCCCAGTCGGCGAACCGTCCCGTAAGAAAGAAATTTCTTGCTGATAAAACGCTTTTCAGTGATTTTATCATTTTTCGCGTGGAGGAATCCTGAACAGGATAGGTATATCTGTTGTAATGATGAGTGATATAGCGCGGATTCAGCGGGATCTTCGCGAGATTCTTTTTTATGTCGGCTTCCGAAATTTCATCGGTAAATTCTACCGTGGCAGTCATTTTGCCTTCGGCGTTGTTCGTCGGCGAAAAATTACCGGTACAGATTATGCGGTGCGATTCATGATCTCTGGAAGGGAGATATATCCAGCTGTAAGGATTGTTTTCTATTTCGCAGAACACGGATGTTGTGCCGTGATATTCAAGTGCATCTATCTGCGGGGTGTAGTTTGATATTTCCGCCCCTTTCAATACGGAAGGAAGATCCTTCAGGTTGCCGCAGAAGATTACGGTGTCGAATTCTTCGCCGCATACTTTCCAGTGTTCTCCATCCTTCTCGATGGATTTGACGTCGGCTTCATAGCGTATGTCGAGTCCCTTGGCGAGAGTGTCGGCTATCAGCTGCGAACCGCCATGTTTTTCGTACCAGAAGGTGCTGTGGACAAATTGCTTTTCCTTGACGTGGTTTATGTTGTTGTAAATCATCTCCGCCACGGTAGGCATAGGCAATTTCCCCTCGAGCCAGGATAGGGGAACATGTCTGAGGTCACGGCGCCAGACCTTTTCGTTGTAGGGCTGAAAATACATTCTATAAAGAGTAGAGCCGAATCTGTGCTTAAGGAATTCCTCGAAGTTAGATGGCTGGAACTGGCTGTCTGCGGCTATCTCAACAAGGTCATTGATAAAGGATTTCTGTACCTCTGTGCCGAACAAGTATACGTGGTTTTCTATGGGATAAGGAATTTCGAGGCCATCGTTCATGAAAACCACTGAGTTGCGGTCGGTCAGACGCCAGTCCGATTTATTGAATATATTCCAGAACCAGTCGAGCACGTTCTGATTACGGGTGTTGAACACGTGTCCTCCGCAAATGTGGAAAAGCGACCCTTCAATCCTCCGGCATCTGATCAGACCTCCGGGCGTCGACTCTTTCTCAAAAACCGTAACTTTGTTTCTGTCTTTAAGCTCTCGCGCGCAGGTCAGACCGGATACTCCGGCTCCTATCACTGCTATTTTTTTCATTTGAGTTCTTTTATGATATTCGACAATTCGTTTGCCCTTACCGAAGTATAATGTTTCCTCAGATAAGCGGTAAACTTCTCGGAATCAGGTGTGGCCGAAAGCGCACGGTTCATTTCTGTTTCGAACTGGTCGTAGGACTCGATGCTCGGGCACCACGACCCGAGTTCATAGTAACGGGTGTCGGGATTGTCTGTGTACTGCAATATAGGAATACACCCGGCCGACAACATTTCGAGAAAACGCGGTGTCACCTGATTGAATTTGCCGGCTTTTTCTTTGGCGTTTCGCCCGGGAGTACCGTAAAAAGCAACTTTAGCCATCTTTAGAATTCTGAAATATTCCTGACGCGACGGCGCATCGGATCTCGACACGATATTGCCTTTGAGGTCTAAATAATCGAAGTTGTTACCTCTGATCTTTCTGCTTATCACCGTCGTCTCCGGATGTTTCTTAAGATATTGCTCGAGGAAAGAGGCGAGAGCCGGATTCGGTCGACCAGCCAGTACAATGTCGTAGCGCTTTTCTTCAAATACTTTTGGATCGAATCTGTAGTTGTCGGGAAGCGACAGCGCAAGATGCCGGATATTCAACGGGCATCCGCTTTTCTTAAGCAAGTCATAGACCTCCATGCTCGACACGAGTACCAGCGGATATCCTTTGTAGGCCCGGTAAAAGCGGTCGTAATCCCTCTCGTCGAGGAAAAAATCTATCAGCCACGGCACTGTGTTGTAATGATTTCTGAAATCATTATTTTGTCTCGGTAGCATATCGAATCTTATCCTGACATCGCTGCTGCCCGTAGGGTGGCATGGCGCAATGTTCAGAAACCCGATTTTCTGAGTTGCACGCAGCAAATCGTTCTCGAATTTTGAACGGTATGACAGTCGGGCGTCGCCGAGTTTCTCAGTCAGCACGTCCTCCCACTCATACACAATATCATAAAAGGGGCTTTTTTCAAACCCTCGGGCGGTTTCAATCAGAATTCTCATAGTTAAAGGAACCTTTTTTACAAAGCATTCTATTTTGTTAACGGTTTGGGGTGGTGTAATATTACGCCGAGTGTATATGACAGCACCACTGCGAAACAGATAACGGGTACTATGAATGAGATTCCGATGCCGAACCGATCTGAAACCCAGGCCTGAACCGGTGTTATTACGGCTCCTCCGAGTATTGCCATGATTAGCCCGGCTGCAGCGAGTTTCATCCTCTCAGGAGCGACGCCCTCGAGTGCGATGCCGTAGATGGTCGGGAACATCAGCGACATACATGCCGAAACGGCTACAAGAAAGACTATTGAAATCTCGCCGTTGGTGAAAATTACTCCTGCCGTACACATAATCGCCGCTATCGCCGCGACGGCGAGAAGTCTGACAGGCTTTATGTAACCCATGAGCCAGGTGAACAGGAAGCGGAAAAGTGTGAATGCTATTATCGACCATAGAAAAACAGTCGAAGCGTCGGCCTCTTTCACCCCGAGTCTGTCCATTGCGAGGCGGATGGTGAAGGACCATACCCCCGTCTGCACACCTACGTAGAAAAACTGCGCCACTACTCCGTAGCGCCAACGCCGGTTGCGGAACAGCGCCCTGAAGGTCGACTTGAGGTTGCTGCTGTGAGAATCGCTGCCGTCAGGCATCCTCACGAAAAGAATGCCTGCAAGCAGAACCAGAAGCACCGCACCAATAAGAATATATACCCCGGATATGGCACTGAGTTCATGGCTCTGCATCGCCTCTAACTCCGCGGAATCCATGGCTGCCCGGGTGGCTGCATCGGCATCGTGGAGCTCCGAAAGAATGAAATGGCGGCTGATTAATATGCCTGCTACGGCCCCGACCGGATTGAGCGACTGGGCTATGTTGAGCCGCCGAGTCGCCGTAGCGGCGGGTCCCATGGAGAGCACACAGGGATTGGCCGTGGTTTCGAGTACCGCGCATCCCGCCGCCATTATATAGATGGCAAAAAGAAAAAATCCATAGGATGCGCATTGTCCTGCCGGATAAAACAGCATGGTGCCGGAAGAGTATAATGCCAGCCCCAGGATTATGCCGGACTTATAAGTGTGACGGCTAATGAAAATCGATGCCGGAAGCGCAACGCAGAAATAAGCGCCGTAGAAAGCCGACTGAACGAGCGACGTCTGGAGATCTGACATCGACATTATTCGCCGGAAAGCTGCCAGAAGAGTATCGTTCATATTGTTCGCCATTCCCCAGAGGAGGAACAGCGACGACACGATGGCGAATGCCGCTGCGTTGAGCCGACGCGGTGTGTGTGAAATCGGGGCAGCCACTATTTCACGATGCCTTTTTCGAGGTATTCGGCGAGATTCATCTTCACCTGCTCTCCGGCGCGCTCAACAGCTACTTTTGCCATATCGGCGTCGACCATCAGGTTCACGAGCTGCTCGAACGACGTCTTTTTCTGCGGATCCCAGCCGAGCTGCTCCTTCGCCTTGGTGGGATCGCCCCATAAGTTCACTACGTCGGTTGGACGGTAGAAGTCGGGCGACACCTCTATCAGCACCTTCCCCGTCTTCACGTCAATGCCCTTTTCGTCGGCTCCCTCACCCTCGAAGCGCAGCTCGATGCCCGCGCGGCGGAACGCCAGCAGACAGAACTCGCGCACCGAATGCTGCTCGCCCGTAGCGATTACATAGTCGTCGGGCTGCGGCTGCTGGAGAATGAGCCACATACACTCCACATAGTCGCGCGCATAGCCCCAGTCGCGGAGACTCGAAAGGTTCCCGAGGTAAAGCTTCTCTTGCTTGCCCTGCGATATTCGGGCAGCGGCAAGGGTGATCTTACGGGTTACGAAAGTCTCACCGCGGCGCTCGCTCTCGTGGTTGAAAAGAATTCCCGAGCAGCAGAACATATTGTACGCCTCGCGGTATTCCTTCACTATCCAGAACCCGTAGAGCTTCGCCACGGCATAGGGCGAATAGGGGTGGAACGGCGTTTTTTCGTTTTGCGGCACTTCCTCAACCTTGCCGTAGAGTTCCGAGGTCGACGCCTGGTATATGCGGCACGTGGAGGTCAGCCCGCACTGCCTGACGGCCTCAAGGATACGCAGCACGCCCGTAGCGTCTACGTCGGCAGTGAATTCCGGAGCATCGAAACTCACCTGCACGTGGCTTTGCGCCGCCAGATTGTATATTTCATCGGGGCGCACTTTGCCCACCACCTGCAGCAGCGACATCGAATCGCCTAAGTCTGCATAATGGAGATGGAAATTCCTATGACCCTCGAGGTGAGCTATACGCTCGCGGAAATCGACGCTCGAGCGCCGTATGGTACCATGGACATCGTAGCCCTTTTCAAGCAGAAACTCGGCGAGAAACGACCCGTCCTGACCCGTGACGCCTGTGATTAATGCGGTTTTCATATTGTAATTGCTATATTTATTTTATGATTATTAAGGTCGTCGGGAATACTTAAGGAAATGGCCCGGACGAACTTATATGATGTATTTTACAAAGTTAATCAAAATCCCATTATAATCCGCAAAATACTCATATTTAAGTTAACGCGAGTTGGATAATGCCGCAGATCAGAACACGGCAAGGACTTTGAATTTCAGCATTTCGTAAACTCGGTATGAGTAGCGCAGACCCTCCAGTAAGAAGTTAGACCTCACACCGTTCTTCCTATATGCTCTCCTATGGTCTGAAAAAATACGGCGGTGACTCATGATTCCGGATGTCGAAGCTCCGCCGATGCGCATTGTCACGAAGTCTTTATGCACGTAGCGAGTGATAATGCGATTGATATATATCAATCTAAGAAGCTGTTCGAAATCAGCTGCTACGCGGAAACTCAAATCAAAAAGACCGAATTTCGTGTAAACCAAACGTCGACAATAAAACGACGGATGAGCCGGCATGAAACCGAGCCTCATTTTCCACCGTCGGAATCCAGCTGACGAGTAATAGCGAACCGATGTTTTTAAATCCGAAGGATCTACATAATGAACGTCCCCATAAACGGCATCTACATTTTCTATCTCACGATTGACGGTTGAAAGCACATCATTGGAAGTATAAAAATCATCTGAATTCAAAATACCGATAACGTCACCAGTTGAAGCTTCGATACCAATATTCATAGCGTCATAGAGCCCATTGTCACGTTCTGAAATCACCTTCAGCTGATACCCGCGTGTTTCGTATTTCTGACGATAGCTTTCAACAATATCCAGCGTGTCATCTGAGCTTCCACCATCTTTAATGATATGCTCTACATCAGTATAATCCTGAGACAGCACGCTTTCTAAAGTGTTACGAAGAGTCGCACCGCTATTATAGGTAGCAGTGATAATTGAGATTTTCATATAAAATTAGGTAATTATGCCTTAAATACTATTAACTTTTGTCGAGTAATGAGAAGTATAAATCGACGTATTGCTCAAATACCTTGGCTCTGTCAAAATAAGCGACTGCCCTGTTCCGGCAATCCTGTGGCGCAAGACTATTTAGAGAGCAAATTGATTCTATGGCATCCGCTAAGGCTTTTATATTACGATATGGAACTACAACACCGGTTCTATCATCGACGGCTTCAGGTGACCCTCCTGTCCGATAAGTAACAACTGGTGTCCCACAAGCGAGAGCCTCAAGGTTTGTTGTTGGAAAGTTGTCTTCCAAAGTAGGATTTGCAAATACATCTGCTTTTGAATACAATTCGGCAAGTTGATGCGCATTTTCAGTCCGTTTTATTCCGTATATTCCATTTGGGAGTGAAGATATTTGTTTCATTGTCAGCCCCACAAGTACTATCCTGTATTTTTCGGGTAAAAAATCTCTTAGTTTAATAAATTCATCGAGACCTTTGCGTCTATCCCAAACGTTGGCGACCCCTAATACAATTTTTTGCTCTGATTTTTTGAGAGTTCTGATCTTGGGTGAGAAAACATTCAGGTCAATACCATTATGGATAGTGACAGAAGGATAATCTTTCAGAAATGATTTACAAAGTTCCCCCTTTATCCAATCGGAAACAGTAACTAAAGTAAGATTATCTAAACCTGTAAAAGCTCTTAACTTATCCTTAAAATTTTTTCGGCTTCTGTCGAAAAGTTTTGACGCTGGATAGCAGCTTAGTTGTTCACAATCATGACAACCTGTTTCCCATTTCTCACAGCCTGCATACGTGTAATATGCGCAATGCCCGGTCCATGGCCAGCAATCATGAAGAGTCCACACCACCGGTGCTTTATATCTTTTCAAGAAATCAAAAAGAATAGGATAATTCAGAAAATAACCATGTATATTGTGAAGATGAATTATATCTGGTGATATAGACTCGATCTGTTTTACAAGTTTTCTTGTGGCAGATTTGGAGACAAGTCCATGATTGTCGAACAAACGGGTCTGTACAGCGTGTATCCTCATATCCCAGTCGTTGCCAATACGGATAATATTCGATATACTATTGGGTTCCCCACGCCCGAATGCAATGTAACTATCCCAGCCTTTAGAGATTACGAGTTTGCCAATATCTTCCGCTATTCTACCTGTTGACCCACTGTTGGCAGTTACGTTTATCTGAAAAAGAACCGACATATTTCAGAAACCGAATTTTAGTTTAATTTTCTTGCGCAAATTATTATACTTTACCCTAAGGCGCTGAGTATTAATGAATTTTACCCCCCCCCATTTTATTAAATCTGCTATTCCAACCTCTTTAAACGGAATAATTCTGTTAGGTATGATCAAGTAGTGCGAAGTGTCTTCAGTTTCTGTTTCGAGTGGTCTTTTCTGAAAATGAGCATAAAGTATAGGTTCTCTGTTTATCTCATTCATATTTTCTGATGTTAAAAACAGGCGGAAAAGTTCACCGTTCTCATATTCATAGATAATATATTTAAAATCTTCTTGAATCTTTTGCGCCGGAAAAAAATCACTGCGAAGAGTATGTATATCGTCAAAAGGCAATTCATCCCAAAATTTGTCTGGATCGAGCCTTTTCTTAATATGGTTTGCTATTCCTACAGGTCCCCACTCATCAAATGAAAAACCTCGGTCCGAAGTAAATACAGTCTTATAGAAATCGTCCGTCTCATCGCGGAAAAAATTATTCATTCTCTGATTGTTTCTATAAAGTGAAAGGTGTCCGCGCGACAAAACTTTATCTTTTCGGGAGATTACTTCATCGGTCAGAAAACTTCTTATGTTTCCAAAAATCAAATCGTTGTCGCAATAGCCCCAATAATCGTAACCTTCTGTAAACTCTTTGAAAACAACGCCGTAGGCCGGTCTGAAATCACATAGTTTATACGGAGCATTGAGACTGATTTTAAAATCGAACTGTTCTTGGAATTTTTCTCTTAATTTATCGAAAGAGAGATATAATACCTTTACATTTTCAGGGAATTTATAATTGGTTTTATCATCTGTCACAAGGAGCCAGTTGATAGTAGGATTGTTTCTACAGCTTTCCAAAAAGAAAAGAAAGTAATTATTGAATTTCCCGAAATAAGGAATTATCAATAAGATAGAATGATTTTCCATTCAAAAAATTAATAAAATTATCTGTATTGTGAATTTATCTTCCAAGCATTGATCTCAAACGCTGAATGATTCTGAATTTAAACCAATGCCTTTTATATTTTTTCAGGAAGTCGGCAGAATTCGTAACTGAATCAATTGAAATCCCTGCGAGCCAAATTTTGTCAGCGGGCAGATGAGAAATTACAGGTTTGAAATATTCCAATGACTCAGTTTCGTGCATTCCCCAATACCGTTTAACTATGTTGTAATGTGAAATGTCTATTAAGTCAACATCGTTTTTGATTTTTGCGAGTGCCATTGTTGTAATCATTTCATCTCCTATATGATATTGACCCATGTGCAGATATGCTAGATATTTCGGAATTTCAATCTTGCATGATTTGTAAAGCGTTTTATACCAACGATTTACCCATCCCCAATATTCACCACCAGTCCATTGCATAATAGGAAGATCTTTATCAGCTTCTCGACAACTGTCTACTGCCTCATCAATTTTATCTTTAATTGTCAGATAGTAACACGTCGGGATTCCTTTTTCTACAATTTCATTAAATACTTTCGGAAACGGCCGGAGCTGAACCATATCATTGTCGAGCAAAACGGAATATTCATCATCAGGGCGGCTTCCGAGATATCGAAAAGCATCTATTTTGAAATGAGCTGAATAAAATGGAATATCTTTCGGTAGTCCGTCAATGTCAAAGTCTATTTTTTCATACCGTATTTCATGACCAACTCGTTTAAAAGAATTGCAGAGAGCTTCAGGGGCGTTGGTCAAAAGAGTAAGTCCCTGGGGACTAAACCAAGTAAGACTTTTATCGAGCATTGCGGCATTGCGCACAAAGATATCTATTCTCTCTTTATCCTTACGCTTTTTACCTTGTAACAATCGAGTTTCGTCGAGTTCTATGTACAATAAAGAATAGAACCTTAACTTTCTGTTTGTTCCCATTATTTTCTTCTGTTCAGATTAGATAACTGAAATAACTTTTTTAATAATCTCAAGCTGATATTTTGGTGTCCACGACGTTTCTATCACGTTATAGCAATCTTGTTTAGTCCGACTTTTGTTAGGATGTGTATTCAGCCATAGCTTGATTTTTTCAGCGAGATCAATCACATCACCAGACTTGAAAAATGCGCCAGTTTTTCCCGGCACTATGGCCTCGAACTCTGGCATCTGCATTGTGAAATCGTTGTGTGTTAGCACGGGAGTTCCGAATGTCATAGTGTGTATAGCGGTCAACCCTACATTGCCAGGCGATACACACAAATCTGCGTCATAGATCAGTTGTGCCGTCTTAACGTCGTCGTAACAAGCTCCATAAAACCAAATATTCTCAGATATTCTTATCTGTTGTGCCAATATTTCCAAAGCCTTACGTTCCGAACCGTCGCCTATAAGCGCAACGTTAAGACTAAAACCATCTTTTTTTAAAATCGAAACCGCTTCAAACAGCATGTTGATTTTTTTGATCGTAGTGAGCCTGCCGATAAACACGAGGGTCGGATTATCATTCCCAAAGTGGTCATGGTAAATCTGCGACTTGGACAGTCGTTTTCTAATGTTTAGATGCGATTCATAGTCAAGAGAATTATGGATAACTGATAATTTCTTTGGATCAAATCCCTGCGCTATCGCCGTCTTTTTTGCAAAATCTCCGTAAAGAAATACACCGTCAGACATTCCGAAAAATATTCGTTTCATCCATTTTTTTGTAAAACTTTCTCTGCCATACCATCCGTGACTCCACAGAAAGATCCTTTTGCGTGGCCGGAATAAATTTTTCAACAGAAGCAGACACCAGGTAGAGAGACAATACACTTCTCCGGTGATAATGTAATCCTGGTATAAATTGTTAAAAACTTTTTTTACAGCATTTTTCTGCCAATAAAAAGGACCGATATCCACCCTATGTAGGACTTCTGCATTTTTCAGCACTCCTGTCGCGATACACCTTATACCGTTCAACTCATTGCCATAAAACCAGTCGCAGCAATAGTTGCTGTCAATAAGCCTGTAAATCGGCTCACGGTAAAGCGGAGCGATATTAAGTATTGCGCATAATCTTTTCATAACTATGTTTTGATGTACTTAATTTTGTTTTACAGTCGATCAGTTTATGTATCTCTGATTTTCTATTTTGGGGAGTCTTGTAAATAATAGGATGAGATATAACATTCCGAAACCTGACGTTAAAATTGAGGTGAATAAGGAGACGTTTAGGAAGGCTACAATTACTGGTAGCATCATAACGAATATTACCATTTTATTATATCTCAAAGAAATTGTGTTATAAAAAGCCTTAAACAATACAAATACGACTGAGATAATAAAGATACCGGTACTTCCCAAAGATGCAAGTCCGTCTGTGATTATAAAACATGCATTTGCATTAAAACTATTATTAGTCACCGCATAACCGAGCGAAAAGTCATAGGGATAGTTCTCTGCAAAGTAGTTTACGATATTTATGTGTGAGTAATAGGTATATGGGTGATTTTCAAAAAAATCCATATACATTGTCATCAGCCATTCTTCACAATGCAATGTCCTCAGAATTATAATTGATGAAATCGTGAAACCTATACTCGAGCCACAAATCATATATGCAATCCAACCTAAGGCAATACAGATTATAATTATCTGATTAGGAAAATAAAAATTCGATTTATGTGGAGTTTTAGCTAAAAGATAAGTTCCATAGATTATAAATGGCATTAAAAATGTTATCTTTTGATAATCGGTCATGAACATCAGAAAATAAGCACCAAACATTGAAATTATCACAACTTTGTTTTTGGATGCTAGACCATAAACAAGACAAAGGGGAATGAATGCGCCTTTTAGCCATTTTGCGAGATAAGCTAATATTGCAGATCTGTCACTTGAGGCCTCAGCTCTCATTTCATAAAGCAGGCTTGTTTTTTCCACGAAAAAATTAACGAACCTTATTTTTCCGGCATAAGAAAATAATACTACCGACAACAAAATGAGAGTTAAGAAAAATACGAACCGAAATGAAAATTTCTGTTTACTTAATAAAAAAAAATTCTTCCCTATGTACACACCATCAGTAATAAAATACAATATGATAGAAATAAACAGTGCTATTGTAAGAGTAATACAACTATCTATGGAAAGGAAATCAGAAACTAATACAGAATGTAAACATGGTATATATATTAATAAATATACCATAAACGACATTCCTGCCGCCAAGGTCTTGAACCCTCTAAAAAAAAATAATGGAATAGTTGATAAAGTATAATAAAAGAACAGAGGATATCCCGATAGCCCCGTAGGATTTAAATCGCTTATATAAGCGAAATAGACTATTAAATAATTGTTATATAGGAAATTATAAGTAAATGAATAAATTATGGCAAATATTATGAAACCACTTTTGCTGGACAATAGACCTGCTATTAATTTCATCTTGAATCAAATTTAAATGCTTTATTCTTAAAGCCGATTAAAGTATAAAATTCCTTACTCCCCAAAGAGTTACAGTTAACATCATAGCCAACAATGCCGGCTTCGGTAGTTCATCAAACTTAATATTTGCCATTTTATAGACGTCTGCCGTCAGTGCAATTTTTGCAATAAAACAGCAAACAGCGAAAAGGTTTAAAATTAAACCGAGCGGTAAACCAAAATAACAACCAATCCATATCGAACCTGCGCCTGCGAAGAAATATAGAGCACTATAAAACAATAATCTTTTTTGGTTGTCAAGATTCCGGTAAATAGAAAGTATTGGCTGCGACATTATAGTTGGTATTGACCATATACTTAAATTCAGTGCCATCATTCCGGCCGTATGCCATTTTTCTCCTAAGAATAGAACGATTATTTTATCACCGCCTAATAAAATAAATAATGCAGGAAGTAATGCCAGATATGTGAGCAACTTTGCGATTGAGAGTGCTTTCCTATGTATTATATCGGGGTCGTTGTTTACCTCTGCAATTTGCTGGTAAAATACTTTTCCGATTGCAGATCCTATAAATGACATAGGCATAAGCAATAACTGAATTATCATAGAAAAACATCCGATTTCGGTCCGTGAAAAATATATTGAAAGTATTATTATTGGGAGATTGAAAGCTCCAAACGAAAACAGCGATGCTGGAGCATCATATATCGGGAAATTTTTATATTTATATGCTATCAATTTAATTGAATAAAAACATATATTTCCAAAGAGCGGTTTCGAGTATTTAAATAATTTTATTGTCATATATAGCAACCCTACTCCCTGAGCCACAACAGTACCTAATATTAAACCATTCAAAGGGATCTTGATTAAACCGAAAAGAATTCTGAAAAAAGCCTGAGAAAGGCCTAAAATGAGATAACTTGTTGCTAATAGGGTGTATAATTCTTTTCTGTTGGAATAATTTTGGCAAATTACAATTCCGGCAGATATGATTAAATATATAAACAACAGGTTTTTCGACGGATAGTTAATGAAAAATTCAATGCCTGAATACTCCCCGGCATTGAATCCCGCAAAAAGGATAATAATTATAGCACCCCCCAAAAGAAGACATAAATGAATAACGTCTTTTATTTCGGATTGAGAGGCTTTTACAATAACGTATTCGTAGCATCCTAATAGAAAAACCGTGATTATAACTGTTGTACTTGAAAAAATGCCCCAACTGCCAAACGTTTCGGGAAGATATATTCTCGATAATATTGGTGTGACGACTAAGGGCAGAAAATATAGCAATACATTACTCGACGAAAGTTTAACGGCATTCTTGAATAATGAATTAGCCCAAAGTCTATGCAGATTCTTAATCATCGGGAAATTCATATTTAGAAGGGGAGGGTTCATAATATACGGAAATTCCGCGCTTCCCTAATTCTAACATTTTAGGGAAACAATGCCTGGTGTAAAACACTTTGATTTCCAAATTTGAGAGCTTCCTTATCTGCCAGTCTTTATCAGAAAAGTATCGGGTTACATTTCTTTTCCTTGTCCGTCTCGTCAAATTACCAAAATGGTTATTATAGCTGAAAATTTCCCCTTTTTCATCTATATAATGAAATTCTCCACAATCCTTAAAAAATTGGGCCCAATAAGGATGAGTATTTTTTAAAACACTCTCTACGCAGTGATGAAATGTTCCCATATAGGATCGTGGTAATCCAAAATTAAAAACCAATGCTCCCAATTCGGTCATTCTATACCAAGGTGACTTTTCATCCCAGCAGTCAAAGCCTGAGGTATGATCTCTAAGAAGATGTTCCGCGTATTTGCCATATGCGCAAACAGAGTGCTGAACATTATTGCTTCTAAGGACCCCTTTTCGCATTCGGAAAGTTTCCGCTAAAAGGCCTGCTCCTGTTTTGTCCTTTCTGGGGTCAAATATATATTCTGAAATTTCGCCTCTAATTATGGGAAATGCAGGCATTACTAAGGTTCCATCTTCTCCTATAAAATTAATTATTTCTTCAATTAGTTCTTCTGGAGTTCCTACATAATTGTAAAATTCTTTCATTGAAGAATGAATACAAACAACAGACCCTTTTACCATACCCATATCAGCCATAAGATGTACAATATCCTTGGCTGTGTATTTTGTTTTATAAAATATTTTTCCTATCTTCTTATGAAGATTTTTTCTCCATAAAGAAAAATCCTTGATTCCTGTTATTCGCTTTAGAATATGCGATGTGAGAGAGTAGATACTTTGAGACATATTATAAAGTAGTTGCTTAAATTTGATGTATAAATGTTGGCACTATTTTTACAAGTTCTCAAGAAAAAACTATCAATTGATGACCAATAGTGCATAGTAAACCCATCTGTACAATCCCTCCGAAAGGACCCAATGAAGTCTTTATTATGAATTCCTTTTATAAAAGTTGCCGGCGCAGAAATAACAAGTGGGAATTTAATAACTTAACTATTGCACGAAAAGCATAAGTATTTCTGCGCAGGCGAACTATTATGCTAAAGTATTTAGAAATACTGGTATAATGAATGACCCGAATTTATCATTTAGATATTCATCATTATGATCTTTCCGTCGTTTTCAAAGATTATGGTTGTTAGTCCCATTTAGTTGAATATGAAGTAGATTAGTTAGTCACGGGAGAAGATGTCGCGGGTGTAGACGCGGGGGGCGACGTCGGCGAGGTCTGCGGAGGTGCGGTTGGCGAGGATGGCGCGGGAGAGGCGCTTGAACTCGGCGAGGTCGTTGACCACGCGGCTGCCGAAGAATGTCGACCCGTCCTCCAGCGTCGGTTCATAGATGATTACCGTGGCGCCTTTCGCCTTAATGCGTTTCATCACGCCCTGTATCGACGACTGGCGGAAGTTGTCGGAATTCGATTTCATCGTCAGACGGTATACGCCGATAATACACTCGCCCTCAGGTGCTTTGCCGAAACTGTTGGCGGTGGTGTAGTCGTAGTATCCCGCCATTTTGAGCACCTGGTCAGCGATGAAGTCCTTGCGGGTGCGGTTGCTCTCCACGATGGCGGTCATCATCTGCTGCGGCACGTCGGCGTAGTTGGCTAAGAGCTGCTTCGTGTCCTTCGGCAGGCAGTAGCCGCCGTAGCCGAACGACGGATTGTTGTAGTGCGTTCCGATGCGCGGGTCGAGTCCCACGCCCTCGATAATAGCCTGCGAGTCAAGTCCTTTTACCTCGGCATAGGTGTCGAGCTCGTTGAAATAGCTCACTCGGAGCGCCAGGTAGGTGTTGGCAAAGAGCTTCACCGCCTCAGCCTCCTTCATGCCCATGTAGAGCACCGGAATCTCCTCTTTCAGAGCGCCCTGCTGGAGCAGTCCTACAAATGTCTGCGCCGCCTCGGTTAGTTCCGGAATCGACGTCACGGCGAGAATCGCGGCATTCTCCTCCGCAAACTCCTCGCGGTCAATTACTTTCGGTATGCCGGCTATGATACGCGAAGGGTAGAGGTTGTCGTAGAGCGCCTTGCTCTCGCGCAGGAACTCCGGGAAAAACAGCAGATTGAAGCGGCGCACGCCCCGCGCGGCGTAGCGCATGTAGAGCGAGCGGCAGTAACCTACAGGGATAGTGGACTTTATCACCATCACCGCGTCGGGATTCACGCTCAGAACGAGGTCTATCACGTCTTCAATACAGTGCGTGTCGAAATAGTTCCGCACCGGGTCGTAGTTGGTCGGAGCGGCTATGACCACGAAGTCGGCCGAGCGGTATGCCTCCGCGCCGTCGAGCGTGGCGGTGAGATCCAGTTCCTTCTCAGCTAAATATTTCTCTATATATTCGTCCTGAATAGGCGAAATCCGGCGGTTTATTTTGTCCACCTTCTCGGGAATGACGTCGACGGCTGTCACGTGGTTATGCTGCGCCAACAAAGTAGCGATACTCAGCCCGACATACCCCGTGCCGGCAACAGCGATATTGTATTTTTTCATATTCAGAATTGGTTTATTGACAGTAGGTTGGAAGAGCAGAAGAACGAAGTGTCGCGTTCTTATGTCCTTAGAGTAATTTTAGCAGAAATGTTTGTTATCAGGCGATTGTCCGGAGAAGGCGCAAGTCTATGCGGGCAATCCAGTTTATACCGAGCGGATTCTCGATTTGGAGCATAGCATCTGCCGATTCCGCCGCTTCGGCGGCGGTTTTGAGAATTGTCGCACGAAGTCCGATGTATTTACCGCCGGTGATGATTACAGAAGTTCCCGGAATGAGCCGCGAGGTATCGGTTGCCGTTAGATCCGACGGCGAAAAATGCCCTATGGTCTCCTGAAAAAGGCGCAGGGAACTGTCGGGAATCACGGCCGGAGGTGCCCCGGCTATGGCCGACGTGCGGTAGCACCATGCAAGGTCACCTATGATCGTAAACAGTGGGCGGATATCGGTGATTCGCGAGCGGAAAAACACTATGTCACGTATCACAGGCCGCTCTTCATATACGATTTTCTTTCCTACGCGGCGTGCAATCTCGTCGCACGGATAAAACAGATCAGGCTTGACCGACAGCGCCGTAATTCTGTCGCGCACGTCGGCAAACGTTGCGCGAGGACGCAGGCGCATGGCGTACCAGTGCAGAGGATTGTCGGCAAATGTCCGGCCCACCGTTTCGGCTATGTAGACGCGGTCGTCGGGTTCCACGGGGATAGGCGCAGCGAGCGAAAGGATTTTCATGCCCGCGGGCACCGTGCCGAGAATCGAAAGAATCATTCCTGCAGGGACTCCGGCATCTAATGCTGCCGCACACCAATAAGATGAGAGGGTGGCAGCCGGATCGCCGAAAAGTGGAACGCCGCAGGCCGCGAGGCGCGCGGCTACCGCGGAGTTTACGCAGGCGTCCAGTTGCCGGGGCGTGCGTCGGCTCTGTTGGAAGGGGAAGACATACTTCCGCGTGGGCGACGCACAGCGATGCGCGATTTCCCGGGCGTCAGAGGATATATCCATTTCTTCCGTTTCCGCCACACTGAGCCTGACAACGCCGGTTGGCGGGATGGCGGCGTTAAGAATGGAAAAGAGGATTATGGAGGAAGCAACAGGAGCGTCCGGTTCTGCTGCCGTGCGGATGAAATTACGCATACGTGCCAGAGCGTCAGAACTAACACCCTCTGTCCATAATTCGCGGCCTTCTGAGCGAAGACGGCATCGTAGAATTCGGAAAACGGGAACTGCAGACTCCTCCGAGCAACTCCGGCTGCGTGTGTGGATGCCGCTTACGGCGTCGAGATAAGCGATGGCCGTATTGAGGCTTATGCCATTCAAGAAAAGGCTGATTATCCAGCCCGTCAAGGCTTCGGCGGGTGCTGAGGTAAGTGACGCGCCGCTTGACCGAAGGTAGGAGGTAAGAGATGCCACTGCTTTTCGCGTCATGGCCGGGAGATTGGGAACGGCGGCCGCCGCTGCAAGAAATCCGAGTTGGTCGGCCGATGTATTTTCTTCAAACTCAGGCATTAAGCAAAATCCGATAACCCAACTTTAGGATAAGTCAGCGAAATAGCAATTTTCTCTCTGCGGCAGTGGCAACTTGCAGACTGCAGAGATTATAATAATGTATGTAGGACGAGTATCCCGACATCAACAAAGGTTTCATCCGGCAAAACGAAATCCGGCGGTTCAGCCGCAGATGGCTTTAACCGGCTGCAAAAATAGCAAAAAAAGGCGAACCAGACAAATTTTTGGCGCAGAGAGCAGGTGAAACATTAATTTACAGTGGAATTTTTGGCTGAGTTTATGGGCTTTTCGGCGAATAAGTTGGCGCATGAGGTAAAATGGTCGGAAAAAAACCTTAACTTTGCACGATATAAAGAGTTTTACCACTCTCTTAAACTCTGATTATGATTATAACAGATTCGCTGAATACATTCGGGCGTTACTGCCTGTTTCTCACCAAGGTGTTTAGTGTGCCTGACAGATGGCGCACCTTCTTTTCGCGTACGGTTCAGGAAATAGTGAAGTTAGGTGTCGATTCGATCCCTCTCGTAATGGTGATCTCGATTTTCATCGGCGCGGTCATCACTATCCAGATGCAGCTCAATATCAATTCGCCCCTGATTCCGGCATACAGTGTCGGACTCGCCACCCGTGACATTGTGCTGCTCGAATTTTCCAACTCGATACTTTGTCTTATCCTTGCGGGAAAAGTCGGGTCAAATATCGCCTCGGAAATCGGCACGATGAGAGTTACGGAGCAGATTGATGCGCTCGACATAATGGGTGTGAATTCGGCTAATTTTCTCGTGATGCCGAAGATAATAGGATTTCTTTTCTATATGCCGGTGCTTGTGGCATTCTGTATCGCCACCTCCTTTTTAGGCGGATTTTTCGTGGCTGCGTTTACCGACATAATTCCGGTTTCGCGCTACGTTTACGGCCTGCAGGCACTTTTCCAGGAATGGTACGTGTGGTACGGCTTCATAAAGTCGCTCTTCTTCTCATTCGTGATCAGCTCCGTTTCGGCGTTCTACGGCTACTACGTCCACGGCGGTGCGCTGGAAGTCGGAAAGGCGAGCACCAACGCCGTGGTATCATCTTCGATACTGATCCTCCTTCTCGATGTAGTACTTACAAAACTCCTGCTGCAATGATTGAAGTTGAAAATCTTACCAAGTCGTTTGATGGCAAAACGATTCTTCACGACATAAGTGTGAAGTTCTATACCGGCAAGACCAATCTGATAATAGGTCAGAGCGGTTCGGGCAAGACGGTATTGGTCAAGTCGATCGTCGGACTTGTGAGGCCGGAAGAAGGACGTATTCTTTACGACGGCCGCGACCAGATGGAGATGGACACGAAGCAGATAAAGAATCTTCGCAAGGAGATAGGTATGCTTTTTCAGGGGTCGGCGCTTTTCGACTCCGAAACGGTTCTTGGCAACGTGATGTTTCCGTTAACGATGTTTACGAGCATGAGCCAGGCCGAAATCCGCGAGCGTGCGCAGTTCTGCCTTGAGAGGGTGAACCTCAAGGGCGCCGATAACAAGTATCCGTCGGAAATATCAGGCGGCATGCAGAAGCGAGTGGCCATTGCCAGAGCAATCGCACTGAATCCGAAATATCTCTTCTGCGACGAGCCGAACTCCGGACTCGACCCCCGCACGTCGATTCTTATCGATGAACTTCTGCAGGACATAACCCACGAGTACAATATAACCACCATAATAAATACCCACGACATGAACTCGGTGCTCGGCATTGGCGAGAATATTGTATTCATCAACAAGGGCTACCGGGAATGGGTCGGCGACATGCACAAGATATATACAACAGCCAACAAGGCACTCGAAGATTTCGTTTTTGCCAACGATCTTTTCCAGAAAGTTCGTCAGTACGTGCTTTCAACTGAACGACCGGTGGAATAAAGTGCCGGAAAATAACAAAGCAAGCGGGCGGAAATCAACTGATTTCCGCCCGCTCTTTATGTAAGGTGTTTTACTGTCAGATAATTCCCTGACCCATCATGGCATGTGCAACTTTCATGAAGCCGGCTATGTTGGCGCCCTTCATGTAGTTGATGTATCCGTCGGGTTCAGTTCCGTACTTGACGCACTGAGTGTGGATGTCGCGCATTATGGTGTGGAGCTTGTCGTCCACTTCTTCGGCACTCCACTGCAGATGCATGGCGTTCTGGCTCATTTCGAGGCCTGAAGTTGCCACTCCGCCTGCGTTTACGGCCTTTCCAGGAGCGTAGGTGGTTTTTGATGCAAGGAAAGTCTCGATAGCTTCCGGGGTGCAGCCCATGTTGGAAACCTCGGCAACGAGTTCAACCCCGTTTTCTACGAGATGGCGAGCGTCGTCGGCGTCGACTTCGTTCTGAGTAGCGCAGGGGAGAGCAATGTCGACTTTCTGCTCCCAGGGGCGGCGTCCGGGGTAGAACGTCGAACCGGGATATTTCTCGGCGTAGGGAGCCACGATGTCCTCGCCGGTGGCGCGAAGATAGAGCATATAGTCAATCTTGTCACCCGAGATGCCGTCGGGATCATAGATGTAGCCGTCAGGACCGGAAATAGTAACGACTTTCGCACCGAGTTCCGTAGCCTTGAGGGCTGCTCCCCATGCAACATTGCCGAAACCGGATATGGCCACCGTCTTCCCTTCGATAGAATCTTTTTTCTCGGCAAGCATGCTCTGCACGAAATAGAGCGCTCCGAAACCGGTAGCCTCCGGACGTATGCGCGAGCCGCCGAAATCAAGTCCTTTGCCGGTGAAAGTGCCGTCGTGCTCGTTGACGAGCCGTTTGTACATGCCATACATATAACCGACTTCGCGTCCGCCTACGCCGATGTCGCCTGCAGGCACGTCGCGATCCGGGCCGAGATTTTTCCACAAACCGAGCATAAACGCCTGACAGAAGCGCATGATTTCAGCATCGCTCTTTCCGCGGGGCGAGAAATCGCTTCCGCCTTTCGCACCGCCCATAGGTAGGGTGGTGAGAGCATTCTTGAAGGTCTGTTCAAAGCCGAGGAACTTGAGGATAGAGAGGTTGACCGAAGCGTGGAAACGGATACCTCCTTTATACGGGCCTATTGCATTGTTGAACTGTACGCGGTAGCCGATGTTGGTCTGTACCTCGCCGCGGTCGTCGATCCAGGTGACACGGAACGTCACGATGCGGTCGGGTTCAACCATACGTTCAATTATGCGGGCTTTTTCAAATTCAGGGTGCTGGTTGTAGACGTCTTCCACACACATCAGTACTTCTCTAACAGCCTGGAGATACTCTTTCTCTCCGGGATGTTTCGCCTCGAGGGCGTTCATGATATTGTTGATTTCCATAATAAGGGTTTTTATGGTTGTTGTTTTGTTGGAACACCGCAAATATAGACAATATAATCCAAAACCGAGTAAAAAAATGGTTAATATTTTACTATGTTAAATAACATATGTCCGGTGGCAAAAAGATAGTAATTGCGTTGTGAAATGGTGAATGCGGATGCGTCAGATGTCATTATGATAGCCGTAAGGGGCTGTTATACAATTTTATGATTTTCCGGTTCGTCTTCGCAGATAATCTTTAAACAACTCTCTTTTTCCGCCCGGGTTGAATCTACGCGAAGAATAAGCCAATCATTTTCGCTTTCCGTATGGCTGTGCCTTTTGTGGTGGCAACGTTTTTTACTATCTTTGCATAAGAAGTGTACAAATTAATAAATCAGTCAAAACTTAATTCCATGAAAATTAAAAAAATCTTAGTTGCAGCAGGGCTGTTTGTGCCTCTAATCTCGTATGGCGGGATGCCCACTGATTCCCAGATTTCTTTCGGGACGACTCCCGGCGGCGTTGACGTCTCTCTCGAGTGGTATTCGCCATCCACGGTCAGGGTAGTTAAGACTCCAAGTGGTAAAACCGTTGACAAAAAGAGCCTTTCTGTAGTGGCTCAGCGTATTGCAGCTCCCTCTGCCTCCTATGATAAAGAAGGCGGCAAAGTGGTGCGCACGCGCAATCTCACAGTGAAATTTTCTCCTGAAACCGGCAATCTCATTTTCCTGACTCCTTCAGGCGAAGTCCTGCTGTCGGAAACTTCCGGTTCAGTATGCTTCACACCGGTCACCGACGGCGGAGAACCATCCTGGAGCGTGTATCAGCAATACAGCATTACTCCGGAGGAGGGTATCTACGGTCTCGGACAGCTGCAGGACGGCAGACTCAGCCACCGCGACATGACTAAATATCTCGTTCAGGAAAACCTTGAGGATGTAACTCCGATATTCGTCTCCAGCAAGGGCTATGGTGTGTTCTGGGACAACTATTCAGGTACCGAATATGCCGAGAAAGACAATCGCATCTCCTTCCGTTCAGACACGGGCGACTGTGTGGATTATTATTTTATGTATGGCGGCGATGCCGATGGCGTGATTTCTGAAATCAGACAGCTCACTGGAAAAGTCCCGATGATGCCGCTGTGGAGCTACGGATTCATGCAGAGCCGCGAGCGTTATAAAAGTCAGTATGAAGTGCTTGACGTGGTAAACCGGTATCGCAATGCCGGGATTCCGCTCGACGTCGTAATTCAGGACTGGCAGTACTGGGGCAACAATTACCAGTGGAATGCCATGGATTTTCTGACCTCTGAATACAACAACCCGAAGATGATGATTGACAGCGTGCATTCCCTCAATACTAAAATGATGATATCAATCTGGTCATCGTTCGGGCCGCAGACCAAACCGTACCGCGATCTCGCCCGCAATGGCCTGCTCTTTGATTTCTGCACATGGCCGCAGAGCGGCGTTGACAGCTGGCCCCCTCGGCCCGACTATCCTTCGGGGGTGAAGGTCTACGACGCTTATAGCCCCGAGGCGCGCGATATCTACTGGAAATATCTCAATGACGGCATCTATAGCCTCGGAATGGACGGCTGGTGGATGGACTCCACCGAACCGGATCATTTCGATGTTGAAGAGAAACACCTCGACCGCATGACCGGTCTTGGCAAAACCTACCGGAGCGTGCGCAATGCCTTTCCGCTTATGAGTGTGGGAGGTGTCTACGACCATCAGCGTGCGACAGGATCTGACAAGCGAGTGATTATCCTCACCCGTTCAGGTTTTCTCGGACAGCAGCGCTACGGATCCAACGTGTGGTCGGGCGATGTGGCATCGTCATGGGACATGTTCCGTCGCCAGATTCCCGCAGGTCTCAATTTCTCTCTCACCGGAATGCCGCATTGGAACAGTGATCTGGGCGGATTTTTTGCCGGAGCCTATAATAACGGTACTGAACTTTCCGGCGTAAGGAATCCCAAGTTCCAGGAACTTTACGTGAGGTGGATGCAGCAGGGCGCACTCACTCCCATGATGCGTAGCCACGGTACCGATGTGCCTCGCGAGATATTCCTGTACGGAAACCCCGGGGAACCTGTCTACGATGCTCTTGTGGACGCGGTTAAGCTACGCTATTCGCTCCTTCCTTATATATACGGCACGGCCCGGGATGTAACCGACAGGAATTCTACCTTCATGCGTGCTCTGTTTATGGATTTCAATACCGACCCGAATGTCCGCGACATTGCCGATGAATATATGTTCGGCAGGTCTCTTCTCGTGGCACCCGTACTTCATCCGCAGTACACGGAAGAGGATCCCGCCATAAATCTCGCCGAGAACGAGGGTTGGGGCAACACCGCGAAATCGTCGGAAGCCGTTAAAGTGGATTTCACTGCTCCCCGAGAATATGAGGTATACTTACCTTCGGGAACAGCATGGTACGATTTCCACACGGGTGAAAGGTTTGACGGAGGCCAGACTATGAAAATTGTAACCTCTTTCAACAGAATACCGCTTTATGCACGCTCGGGCAGCATAATTCCCATCGGCCCCGACGTTCAATATGCATCTGAGAAACCGTGGGATAACCTGACCGTAAAGGTCTATCCCGGTGCCGACGGCGAGTTCACACTTTATGAAGACGAAGGAGACAGTTACAATTATGAGAACGGTGCCTTTACGGAAATCCCTATGAAGTGGAACGACCGCAGCCGCACTCTGACTATCGGCAAACGTGACGGGGCGTATCCGGGAATGATCGCCGAGCGTAAATTCACGGTATCACTTCCCGACGGGACATCGCGGACTGTTTCCTATAAAGGAAAGGCAGTTAAAGTTAAGATGTGATCATTTCCGTATTGTCATAGACTTTCCGCGGTTCTCGTCCGCGCCCTTGTCCCGGTTCCGGAGACTATATTGCCTGAAACACCTTTAATGCAGACTCGCTTTGATACGGCGGGTCTGTTTTTTGTTCTGCAAGTCGTTGTCCCTGTAGATTGTGCAGCTGAAGCAGCAGGTTTGTTTTGTGTTTGTTCCGAAGTTTTACCGGGCACAGATTCAGGTTCGGCAGTCCTCTCGGAATGAACTTGGGGCTCCGAATCTTCCGTTTTCTTTGCCGCTTTCCTGCGGGCCGCTGCCGCGCGGGCAGTGGATGAGCGATGGATTGAGCGGTCGAGTTCGGGCAGCAAACGGTCGAAAATCGCTTTCGCCTTTTTGCAGAGGCCGGTGATTTTACCTTCCGGTTTAAGATAATTGCTGACTGCGGTCACAACCTGCTTGAAAGTGAAAGGGTCGATACGGCAACCTGTCATCGAATCGATAACTTTGGAAATAATAGAACAATACGCGCGGTTCGATACACGGAAATCAGGCTGTTTATTTGTGGTTTTCATAACGTAAAAAGGTTTGGTTTCCGCAAAGATACAACAGCATTGCGCGAAAAACATTGCGATAATGTCGCTTTTTTCAGTCTGAGGTGAAAATTTTTTATTGCTGTCCGATAAAATTTTTTGGAGGCGGCCTAAAAATGAAGGGTCGGGTAGGCTTCGTGGCTGTCGCCGGAGTCGAGGCATCGCAGCTCCGCCGCTCGCCTCGAGAATGGGGCGGATTCGTCTGTCCCACAGCTTCTATTAGATTTGCATTCACAAAGTAAATGTTAACTTTGCAAAGATAAATCTTAAAATGTTTAACACTTAATAAAAGAAAGAATCCCCTAATGTCGCGTTAGCCTATCACAGCTTAAGGTCTCAGAGGCCATGAAGCGTTTGAGGTACGACATTATTATCAGGACTAAGAGTGTGTTTACTTTTAAATCAAATTAAACATTAGGGGCACGAAAAACCCT
>ERZ1673743.1442-NODE-1442-length-26069-cov-5.376566_pt1 | contig 26069 bp, 26 predicted proteins | sample MGYA00580197_ERZ1673743 | MGnify/ENA primary metagenome ERZ1673743 (study PRJEB41218, sample SAMN15661795) | gut metagenome | host: Homo sapiens | place: Canada: London | collected 2015-08-20/2019-03-30 | study: EMG produced TPA metagenomics assembly of... | reverse complement strand
CCGGGGACACAAGGATTTTCAGTCCTTTGCTCTACCAACTGAGCTATGGCACCAGAATGCGGGGCGAATCTGAGGGCGTGCCTCAAAATTGCGATGCAAAATTAGCGGTTATTTTTGAATCTGCCAAATTTTCGAGCATAATTTTATGTCCCAATTTTATGCAGAAGTCATTTTGATGCTATGGCACATCGGGTTACACCTCACCAGAAACCGCAAACGCGGGCAACAGTCTGCTATCCCCCAATGTTTTTATTAAGGGTCGGTGGAGGGAAAGGGTGAATCGGGCCATCTTCGGCCGGATATTTGCCATAGGGTTTGGCGGTGACGGCGGAATGTGCTATATTTGCGGATGACGGGGATGTTAAAGCCTTCATACGGCAGGGACGCATCTCCCGCGGGGGGTGCAGTTCACCGCATTCCGGAGTTTTGCGCCGCCCCAGTCACAGTCACTTGAATAAACCGATCAATATTTGACACAGATGTTAAACCGGATATTTACGCTACTGGCCGCCGCTGCGGCCGCGACAGTGCCGGCGCTGGCCTGCACAAGCCTTATCGCCGCCAAGGGCGCCACGGCCGACTCGACGGTGATGATTACCTACGCCGCCGACTCGCACAATCTCTACGGCGAGCTCTATTCGCGCCCCGGGGGCAAGCACGAAAAGGGCGCCATGCGCCAGGTGGTCGACTGGGATACGGGCAAGCCGCTTGGCGAGATTCCCGAGGCTCCGGTGACCTACAGCCGCATCGGCAACATGAACGAGAAGGGTGTGGCTATCGCCGAAAGCACCTGGGGCGGCCGCGAGGAGCTGGCCGGCTCGGGCATGATTGACTACGGCTCGCTGATCTACATAGCCCTCGAACGCGCGGCCACGGCACGCGAGGCCATCGACGTGATGACCCGGCTGGTCGACAAGTACGGATACGCCTCAGAGGGCGAGTCGTTCTCGATCGCCGACCCCGACCAGGTGTGGATCCTTGAACTGATCGGCAAGGGGAAGGATGATCCCGGCGCCGTCTGGGTGGCACGCCGTGTGCCCGACGGCTGCATTGCCGGCCACGCCAACCACGCCCGCATCCACAAATTCCCGCTCGACGACCCCGGCACGCTCTACAGCCCCGACGTCATTGATTTCGCCCGCAAGAAAGGGTATTTCTCGGGCAAGGACAAGGATTTCGACTTCTCGCGCGCATACGCCGTGACCGACTTCGGCGCCCTGCGCGGCTGCGACGCCCGCGTGTGGGCCTACTTCAACCGTTTCGCCGACGGCATGGACGCCTGGCTCCCCTGGATCGACCGCGCCGAGGGCGAGCCGATGCCCCTCTGGGTAAAGCCCTCGAAACCCCTCACCGCCACCGACATGAAGTGGATGATGCGCGACCATTTCGAGAACACCCCCTATGACATGACCAAAGATGTCGGCGCCGCCCCCTACGGCGTGCCCTACCGCTGGCGCCCGATGACATTCAAGGTCGACGGTAACGAATACACCCACGAGCGCGCCATCGCCACCCAGCAGACAGGTTTCTCGTTCGTGGCGCAGCTCGACGGCCGCGCGCCCGAGTCGATGCGCGGTCTGCTATGGTTCGGCACCGACGACGCCAACACCTGCGTCTACCTGCCCGTGTTCTGCTCGGTCACCAAAGCCCCCGCACAGTTGGCACACGGCGATGTCAACACCCTCGACCTCAACTCTAACTTCTGGGTGAACAACCTCGTGGCCAACCAGGCCTACAACCGCTACTCGCAGATGATCCCCGACATCCGCCGCGTGCAGAAGGCTCTTGAGGACTCAATCGCCGAGGATGTGCGCGTGGCGCGCGAACAGCTCCCCGCCTTCGCCCCCGCCGAACAGCGCGAACTCACACAGGACCTGGCCGACATCTGGGCCAAGAAAGCCACCGACGCCTACCGCGACCTGGCCTCGTTCCTCTTCGTGCGGTTCATGGACGGCAACCGCAAGAAGACCGACGACGCCCACCGGTTCATGAAATCCGAGTACGGCACGCCGCTCTACCCCGAGTTCCCCGGCTATGACGACGAGCGCTACTTCCGCAGCATCGTCAACGAGACCGGCGACCGCCTCCGCGTCCGCGACATAAAATACTGACCAGTCACAGTCACCGCCGTTTCATCACCCACAATGAGATCTACCGACGAACTTGCCGGGTGCTCGCTCCTCGGGGCGGGCTCCACGGCCTACCCCACCGACTACGCCCCCGGCGTGCTCGAGACATTCGACAACAAACACCCCGGCCGCGAATACGTCGTCACCTTCAACTGCCCCGAATTCACCTCGCTCTGCCCCAAAACCGGGCAGCCCGACTTCGCGCGCATCATCATAAACTACATACCGCGGCGCCGCATGGTCGAGAGCAAGAGCCTGAAACTCTACCTCTTCTCGTTCCGCAACCACGGCGACTTCCATGAAGACTGCGTGAACATCATCCTCAACGACCTTTGGGAGCTTATGGAGCCCCGCTACATCGAGGTGCGCGGCATCTTCACCCCGCGCGGCGGCATCTCCATCCACCCCTTCGCCAACCGCGCCGACGACGAACACCAGGCACTGGCCGCGCAGCGCATGGCAGCCGCGTTCGATTTCGACCCCGCCGAAAAACTCCGCTGACACATCCATCACATGGCAAAAGACTCGCTCATAGTCCTTTCCGGGGGAATGGACTCAACCACCCTGCTCTACGACCGCGCCGACCGCATCGCCCTGGCGGTGACATTCCACTACGGCGCCAACCACAACGAACGCGAGGCCGAATGCGCCCGCTACCACTGCCGGCGCCTGGGTATAGAGCACATCGAGATACCCCTCGGATTCATGGGCCGATACTTCGAAAGCTCGCTGCTCAGCGGCGCCGACGCCATCCCCGAGGGGCATTACGCCGACGACAATATGCGCTCGACCGTCGTGCCCTTCCGCAACGGCATCATGCTCGCCGTGGCCGCCGGACTCGCCGAGAGCCGCGGCCTCACCACCGTGATGCTCGCCAACCATTCGGGCGACCACACCATTTACCCCGACTGCCGCCCCGGATTCGTCGACGCCATGGCTCGCGCCATCGCCGAGGGCACATTCGCCGGCATCAGCCTTGAATGCCCCTACACCCGGCTCACCAAAGGCGAGATCTGCCTGCGCGGCCTGCAGCTCGGCGTCGACTATGACCACACCTACAGCTGTTACAAAGGGGGCGCCGAGCCATGCGGCCGGTGTGGCACCTGCGTCGAGCGCGCCGAGGCTCTGGCCTACGCCCGCAAGCGCTTTGACCCCGCACAACGGTGATTTTCACATAAATTACCGGGCATGTTGTACCACAATGTTGCCAAAACGGCCAATTTTAGCCAAAATTAACAAATTTTAACCACATTTTGGTGAACAATCGGCCCGAAACATTGTAATTTTGCCACGCAATCCCACCGTGGATTACCCCCTATTTTTCGATTGTTAGACGAAAAGAACATACATACTTGAATTTTGGTTATGAGGGAGGTGTGTTTCTGTGAAGAAACACACTTTTCGTATATATGCACCACGTATACATCCGGCAGTCACGCTGCCACACGCCGCGTGCTATCTGAGCACCGTAAGTCGGCCGTTCACGATATACAGACCGCCCGACGGATTGGCGACCCTGCGTCCGCACAGATCATAGCACACCGGCTCGCCCTCCTCCCGGTCGGCGCTGACATCGGTTACCGGAGTCGGTCCGCCCCCGTCCACATCACCCATGTAATTGAAAAGCCATTCATTGGCATCCTCCGAGTATGTCTCGTACCACAGATTTATGGCATAATTCTGCGCGGCAGCCCCGCAGTTCATATACCAGTGTTGCGAGCGTTCGGTAGCTATGGCACAATACGACTCGCCCGTAGCGGCATCCACACCGCTCAGCGTGTCAGATGTCACGAAGATGAATCCATACTTCCCGGCGCCGGCGCCACTGCCGGCGTCAGTCACATACACCCACCGCCCCGAATTACTTATACTCGTAGGTTCGGGATTCACGTAACCCGACGGGGCCGCCTTGCAGATCATGGCATACTGCCCCGGTGAATCCGGATTCTCGACAAAACGCCACCACTGGTAATCGGCCGCCGGATCCGACGCCGCCACCGGCACCGCCGACCACAGCATGTCGGGATGCTCCGACCCCGCCGGATAATACTGGATGCAACGCCCCACACGGGCGTCAGTCCCGTTATAGCGGGTATCGAGCCGATACCATTTGTCCGGATCAGGTTTCTGAAACTCATGCGTCTGCGCCCCGGCACCGCCGGCACCCGCAAGCACCATCACCGCCACAGCCGCAGCCCTCACACCCCTCCCTCTCATACTCCTGCGCATAATCTTCTCTATTGACAGTTAATTTACTTCTATAAATAGAACATGCGCACCACCCCTAAAGTTCCCCACCACTCCCATGTCCCTCCTTACTTCGCCCTAAGTCACCCACTCTCACCAAATATAAATTTATAAGTTGATAAGATGATTGGGACTACCGGCCAAATTCACGCCCCCCATTTTGTATTTTTGAGGCACTTCACTTTGTTAAATTGAGTTAATCCACTTTAATAAATTGAGTTAAAAACACCCCATACCCCCAGCTATTTATCCGAATTTTGATTACGATAGTCCTATACACCTGGTTCCATCCTTATCCGACTCTCTTACCCTCAAAGTTTTATTGTGCGCGTGTCCTTCATCATATCAGAATAATTCGTATATTTGCCGTGACCTTACGCCGTAGGGGTCGTGCATCAGGCATGAGCCGGAACGTGGGAGGTCATTACATAATGAAAGCGTTTATCCGCGCTTGATTCCTGGCCGCAAAGAACTTCGCAACCTCTTTTGACAGAAGCGGGAATGAGGCAACGGTAGATGTCTCGGGTATGAACATCATGCCCGGCAGGGTGGTATGCGCAAGTGTGCCACCCGGTCGGCGTACATTGTCATACGGCGTAGGCTCTGCGTGTTGCCCGTTCCACTTCTGTCGGGCATTGCGAAGGCCTTTTGCGGCGGGACGGGCGACGGTACAGATCCTGCGCTTTTTGTTCCATAACCGGTTATTGTCCGCCATGGGGATCTGACGGTCACGCACACATCCCGCACCCGCCGCATGAGACATTTCAACGCCAATGACACCACCCTTTACTTCAACACACGCGACGAAATGATAAAGGTACGCCTCGAAAAAGTAGCATACTTCGAGGCCGACTCAAACTATTGTCATGTCTTTTTCGTCAACGGCGCCAAAGCCACCCTGCTCACCAGCCTCGCCAACATTGAGGCATTACTGTCAGAGCGTTTCCGTTTCGACAAGCCCACGTTCCTGCGAATAGGCAAACGTTATATCGTCAACACCCTCTATATCTTCCAGATCAATGTGCCACGGCAGAAACTAATCCTCACCGACTACAGCACACCGCGCGTTTTCGAGATCGCCATCTCAAAAGACGCCCTGAAAAACCTCAAGCAACTTTATACCGACATCTGACATGGAAATCATAATCGGCCGCGAGGGCACCCTGTCCGCACCGATCACCGAAAAGACCGTGAGCCGACGGCACTGCCGCGTCACGCCGAACGCCGACGGCACCTACACCGTCGAAAACCTCAGCAACGCCGGCACCTGGGTCGACGGCATCCAGATCCTGCGGTCAACGGCACGGTTCGACAGCCGCCTGCGCCTCGGACCTGTGTTCACGGCAACACTATCCCAACTCATCGGCACACCGGCAACGCAGGCCGGGGCAAAACCCCGCACCACAGCACAGGCTCCCGAGCCCCGCACTTACAGCATTGCGCATCTGCGCCGCGTCTGGGATGACTTTAACCAGACCAACATCCGCCTTGCCGACCAACAGCGCCGCATCAACCTCACAAGGTCGGTACTCGGCATATTCACCATGTGTGTCATGCCCACGATGTTTTTCCTCGGGCGGGTGGCATACGTACTCACCGGCATAGGCGTCATCGGCAACATCTACAGTTTCGTGGGGATGCGCAATGCCGAATCACCCGCCGACCGCCAGCGCCGCCAGGATGCGTTTGACGACGCATGGGTCTGCCCCAACCCCGACTGCGGCCACTCCCTGCCTGCACGCAACTACAGGTTGCTCGTGCGCGACCTACAGAGTTGCCCCTACTGCAAATGCCATTACACCGAACACTGACCCTTCCATGAAACGCATAGCATTATTGCTCTTTGCCGCCATCTGCGCCCTGGGCGCCCTGGCCGAGACTTACGTCGTGTGTGTCGGCGTGGGGAATTATGCCGACCCGCGCGTCAATGACCTCATCAAGACCGAGGACGACGCCAAAGCCATGGCCACATTCTTCAGACGCGCCACCGACAACGTCATCGTCATCACCGGCAGGTACGCCACGCGGCAGCGCATAGTCGACAGCCTCGTCAGCCAGTTTGCCCGCGCACAGCAGGGCGACCGTATCATCTTCTACTTCAGCGGCCACGGTTATCCCGGCGGATTCTGCCCCCACGACATCACGTCGGTTGCCGACGGCCTGTCGTACGCCGAGATCTTCAACATAATGCGCCGCTCGGCCGCGACCGACAAAATCATATTCGCCGACGCATGCAACAGCGGCGCCATCCGCCCCGACTCCCCTCCGGCGCCCCCTCAGTCCGGTAACATCCTCATGTTCCTTTCGTCGCGCGGCGACGAATCGTCCATCGAGTCGCCCTACATGGCCAATGGCTATTTCACCCGCCATCTGCTCAGAGGACTCCGCGGAGGCGCCGATGCCGACGGCGACCGCCGCATCACAGCCCGCGAGCTCTTCCGCCATGTCAGTACCGGTGTCACACGCCAGACACACGACCGTCAGCACCCCGTGATGTGGGGAAATTTCCCTGATGACCTCGTCATCGTCCGCTACCGCTGACCCTCGGCCACAATTTCATCAATCAAACCCCACATTTCATAAAATAAGCCGCAGCACGCAGACATCACCACACCATCTATTGCTAAATTTACGATAGGTATCTCGTTTCATCTGCCAACCATCATGCAGTTATCACCTAACACCGAACTTCAGTCAGGCAAATACCGCATCATCCGTGTCCTCGGGCAGGGAGGTTTCGGCATAACCTACCTGGCCCAGAATACTCTGCTTGAACGCACGGTTGCAATCAAGGAGTTTTTCCCCAAGGAACTCTGCGGGCGCGACAATACCAGTCACCTCACACTCGGCACCCAGAACAATGCCGAGACTGTGGCACGGCTGAGGGCGCGTTTCCTCAGGGAAGCACGCAATATCGCCAGGCTCGACCATCCGGGTATCGTACACATCCACGACGTGTTGGAGGAGAACAACACCGCATATTACGTCATGGACTATATCGATGGCGAGAACCTCAACGAGATGATAAAGCGCGACGGTCCGATGCCCGAAGAGACCGCCGTCGGCTACATCACCTGCGTGGGCGAGGCGCTGGCATACATCCACTCGCGCCAGATGACGCACTTCGACGTCAAGCCGGCAAACATCATGGTGCGCCGCGCAGACGACCAGCCCGTTCTTATCGATTTCGGCCTCTCGAAACAGTATGATGCATCTGGCGAGGCCACCTCCACCCTCATGCAGGCCGTCAGCCACGGTTACTCCCCGATGGAAATGTATATCCCCGGCCGCATCAAGGAATTTTCGCCCGAAACCGACGTCTACTCCCTCGCCGCGACCCTTTACTACCTGCTCACCTCCCAAACGCCTCCTTACGCCAGTGACATCCAGGAGAACGGCCTCACCCTCCCCGCCTCAATCTCCGCCCCAATTGCCACAGCAATTACAAACGTACTGACTGTTAAACGTGCTGCCCGCCCGCACAGTATCCGACAATTCATTGACTCCCTATACATTAACAATAAGACACCCAAAGCCACTCAAACTCAGAATTCAAATACTTCTCACGCCTCTATCAACGAAGAAACACAATTCATTCCCGACAATAAACCCACCACGTCTTCATCATCCACAACGAACACAAATGCAAACGGCATCAATGTTCCTCCGACTCCTACGCCACATTCAAATAATAACGGCTGCTCATATGTCGCCATAGTTTTTTTAGCAATTTCATGTCTTGTTGCGACATTATATATCGTAGGAAAAGAAATCAGTAATTACTTCTCGGAGTCTGCTAATGCGATGGATTCTGTGGATACGTACGTAGCAGAAGACACCGTTGCAGTATGGGAGGAACCAGCCGTTGCAGTATGGGAGGAACCAGCCGTTGCAATGGAGGACACCACTTGGAGCTATTATTAAGGAACTATTAATTAATAGGAGTTATAGGCTCTCTTGTGCAATCGTATGTCAGAGAATTTGCGGTACTCTCCGACACCATCAATGTGTATCACGGCATTTGATCATTTTTGAATTTCAATCTTTAAGACACAGATTTCGAAGCCCAAACGAAATACAATCCATTAAAACATATATTTCGTCCAATATAGTACGAGATATTTGGATGAGGCGAACGCACCAATTACTTTTGCAACAAAATAAAAACTCAATAATATGACAGACGAATCCACGCGCCTCATCAATGAGGAACCGACGAGAAACTGCGGCGCTTATAACAGCGCGGCAAACCCGGTGAATAACCCGATGTATGAGCCGGCCCCCAAAGGGAAGTCCGCTACCGGAAAGATTGTTGCCGGAACAGCCGGAGGCTTTGTTGCCGGAGCGGCTGTTGGAGTTGCCGCCACGGCTTTTACCGCTGACGGCAATACGGTGCCCGAAACAGCAACCACGGCGGCTGAGAATGTGACCGTTCCCGCTGAGGAGCAGGCCATTCTCGCCAACGACGAGGGGATACGGTATGCCCACGTCGATGCCGTGAGCTTTGACGAGGCTTTCGCACAGGCACGCGCACAGGTCGGCGCGGGCGGCGTCTTTGAATACAACGGGCGCCTTTACGGCACATATTACGCTGACGAGTGGAACAGCATGTCGGCCCAGGAGCGCGCTGACTATCAGAGCCGCGTGGGCGAAACAGCACCGGTAACCCATCATTCACATGTAACACACCATTCACCGGTCGCTACCGCCCATGGCACGACCGTCGCAGATAATTCGGACATCACCCACACCGAGGATACCGCGCACACCGAAACACATGAGAACGTAGCGCCTGACGCGCAAATGATCGCCGCCGAACCGGTCGACAACGAGATTCATGTGCTCGGGGTGGAAACCGTCAATGCCCCCGACGGCAGCACACTTAATGTCGCACTCGTGGCAGCACACGATGACCACGCCCTGCTTGTTGACGTTGACAACGACGGCAAGATGGATGTGCTGTGGCACGACGACAACGCCGACAGCCAGATTCAGGAACAGGAACTACATGACATCTCGCAGCACGAGATTGCATTGGCTGACCTTCAGCAGGCCGCCGCGGCCGAGCAGGGCGACTATCTCTGCGCAACCGACGACGGCATGCCCGACTATATCAACGACGGCGACCCGACATTCATGGTCTGATGGGAAGAATCTATATCGTCTGCCCCGAATGCATGCAACAGCTCTCGTTCAACGAGGTGGCGGGCTATCAGAACATGGTGGTGGAATGTCCGAAATGCCATTTCAAGGCCAACGCCAGCGTGTATCAGAGCGGCGCAATGGCGCGCGGCGCGCAGGGTGCCGACGAACAGCCCACACAGCTTGTGATGGCACCGGCCTCGACCCTCGACGTAGGGCAGATCCGCGTGACCGCCACCAACGAAGTGCAGTGGCTGAAACCGGGGACCAACATCATCGGGCGCCGCGCCCAGACTGCCACCGCCGATATCCGCATCAGCAACGATATATATATGAGTCGCCGCCATGTGCGCATCGACGTGGTGAAAACCGCCACCGGCTATGAGCACCGTCTCGTGGAGATAAACTCGAAGAACGTGGTAAAGCTCAACGGCCGCGAGATAAACCGCGGCGACGTACTTATAATCAAATTCGGCGACAGACTCACACTCGGCAAAACCGACATAATCCTGGAATCAAACGACGACGAATCAACACGCCTGGCACAATGATAAGAATACGCAAACCGCTCTGTTTCTCGGAAATCGGACTCAAGGAGAATCAGGAGGACGCGCTCTACCCGGCAGATGCCGATGCGTCGACACGTGTCTTCATCCTCTGCGACGGCATGGGCGGCCATGATAACGGTGAGGAGGCCAGCGCCACTGTGGCCAATGCACTGGGCGCGTATCTCTCGGCTTGCCGCGAGGTAGACATCCCCGTTTTCGAGAGCGGCCTTACACGGGCTTATGAGGCTCTCGACGCAATCTACTGCAACGTCGGGAAACGTCCCGGCACCACGATGACATGCCTCTGCCTCAACGACGACTCGTACCTTGTAGCCCATATCGGCGACAGCCGCATATACCACATACGTCCGTCGCTGTTCGACGCGGCGACGGGCCGCGGAGGCATACTGTACCAATCGTCAGACCACTCCCTGGTGAACGACCTGCTAAAGGCCCGAGAGATCACCGAGGCCGAGGCCCGCGACTTCCCGCAGAAAAACATCATCACCCGCGCCATGCAACCGGGCGCCGCAAACCGGCAGCGGGCCGACGCCTACGTGTTTGACGACCTGCGTCAGGGCGACTATTTCTTCATTTGCTGCGACGGCGTGCTCGAACAGCTGTCGAACGCAAAGCTGTGTGCCATCCTCGCCAACCATAAGCTCGATGACGCCGGGAAACTTGCCGCCATCAAGGCAATATGCGACGGGCGCACCTGCGACAATTACACCTGTTGGCTTATCCCCGTCGACAAGGTATCGCTGAAAGCCCCCGCTACACCCTCAGGCACCATAATGGCCGAAAAGGTCAACGTTCCGCCCATTCCCCGGTCTGCATCGTTCACCTCACGCACCGGCTGTGCCGTCATCCCCCGCCATCTCCGTGGTCATCTGACTCACCACATCCCGTGGCATCTCTCCCACCGCCTGACCCGTTGGATCATCGGCGCTCTCGCGACTGTAGTTCTCCTCACGGCCACGCTCCTGACATGTCGCCATTTCCACAAACCAACCACACCTTACTCTCCGAAAACCGAGCAGATCATCAAAAAAAATCCAAAAGAAAGCGTACCCCACAACCTGGAGAAAACCGAGAAAAATAACAACACCGAAAACCAGAGAGAACCCAACTCTGCCACCCCGAAAAACCCCAATCCGGAAAAGACAAGGTCACAATGTACTTTGCCTTCTTCGCCATTGTCTTCAAAATAAAGAAAATGTGCTCGAAGACAGCGAAACAGACCAAAAACGGGGGAATACGCCCGAATCCGGCCTGTTTCCCCCATATCCCGATTTTTAACGCCTGAGGACCGATTATCCTGGAAAGATCACCGGAAATCGGCAGCTTGAAAAATCGCCTGACATCAAAGATCAAAAATCAGAGGCTGTACCATAAACCTTGATTACGACACAGCCTCATGTTCAAACCGCTATAAAATAAACAGGCGCATTACTACCCCAAAACGCTCGATGTGGAAGTGTGAACGGCACCCTCATAATCAAACTTGGCACGGGCTTTTCACAGAGAATCGACAGTTTTGACACATTCAACTCGGCCATGGATCAGGCCGAGAAGAATCGCATTGCTATTATCAGAGGGTGCTGCAAAATTCATCAAATTGTAGGAACGCACCTTGGCCTGTTTAGCTGTCTCCTTGACTATCAACCAAACATTACAACATAATATCCCTGCATATCAGGCGAAAACCGCATTCACCAACACTCTCTACTCTAAAATATAATCGTAAACCGGCCGCACGGCAATCTCATATCCCTCACTTGATATATCTTCATAATCATGATCTGTTAAAAGCAGAAGATTACCACAACCAGTCTTTTTAGCGGCAAGTATCAGACCGGAAATTTCCCGCTTTCTTGTTTTTTCATTTGAAATATCGTACGACACCTGCACGGCAAGAACACCCTTGCGATTGTCACAGACGACAAAATCACATTCGCCCGAACGATCATTAAAATAATAGACATCCATCCCCTGTCTTTTGTATTTTCGCAATAGGTGCAGATACACTATGGTTTCCAGCCTCCATCCGAGATTTTCTCCGGCAAATGCATCCGACCGCTTGTTCATCAGTGCCACATCAATAGGATAGACCTTCTCACATGTTATCCTTTGTCGACTCTTGGGGGAATATTTGTGCAGTCCGACTAACAGATATGCCTGCTTGAGGTAACTCAGATAATTCTTGGCAGTATGTTGTGACCTGAAACTGAATATTTCCTGCAGGCGCTTGTCTATAACGACAGCAGGAGCTGTGTTAAGGAGATGGTGCGCCATCTCTTCAAAAGCCGAGGCATGCAGAATCTTGAACCTCTGTTCTATGTCGCGCTTAAGTATGTTGTCGACAAGCCCCTCGATATAGTCGCGGTCATTTCCGATAAACTGGAGTTCCGGAAAGCCCCCCTGACGCATATACTCGTCAAAAGCCGCTCTTCTTGCGGCTATGGCCTTAGTCGTCTTTGATTTCGTATCTATATTCTTGACCTCGCAAAACTCCTCGAAAGAAAAAGGATAGAGAGATATGGAATGATGGCGCCCCGTCAGATGAGTCGCAAGCTCACCGCTCAGCAATTTTGCATTGGAACCGGTTATTATTACGTGAATCTGCTTACGCAAAAGTCGGTTCACGAACAGATACCATTCGGGAATATTCTGTATCTCATCTATGAAAAGACAATCAAAATCGCCGTTAATTTTATAAAGCACCTCAAGCACATCGTTAAGGTCATCTCCCGTAAGATGTATCAGTCGCTCATCATCAAAATTGACATATGCAAATTTTATCCCTTTCCGGGAAAGCGCATTATAACACAATGTCGACTTACCGCTTCGTCTTACACCGATTACAACCTGGGCCTGCGTGCTGTTCAAGTCTATATAATCTTCCTCCTTACGCTGACAAAAGTGTAAGTTTCGTTTCAGTGCCAACTCCTCGGCCTGGTCAGCCAATATCGTTTCAAGTATCCTCTTGTCCATCATGTAGTTCTTTCTCGGATGCAAAGTTAGGAAACATTTCCGTAAAACGCACTATTTTACAGTAAAAGATACTATCAGACTGCACTATTTTACAATAAAAGCAGACTTACAATGCACTAAAATCACTTGACTCCATTAAAATACTTGCCACCGACAGAACATTGTTGTAACTTAGCAGATATTTACTTGCAAAAACATCTGTTACCATGAGACTCAGAAAATGGATTATTGGGACGGCCGTTATGGCCGTGGGCATAACGGGAAGTCTGCAAACGGCTGACGCCGGGGAGCCGCATGCTGTGGAGAGCCCGGGGCCGCTGGTGGTGGCGCACCGGGGGCACTGGACGCCCGAGGGTTCGGCGCAGAACTCAATTGCCGCGATGCACGGGGCTGTCTCTGTGGGGGCGTACGGCACCGAATTCGACGTGAACCTCACGGCCGACAGCGCGCTGGTGGTGAACCACGACTATCGTTTCAAGGGGATCGACATAGCCCGCACCCCGGCGCGCGAGGTGATGGGCATAGCCCTCGACAACGGCGAACCGATGCCGTCGCTCAACGAGTTCCTCGCGGCCGCCGAACGTCACCCTGACCTGCGTCTGGTGCTTGAACTGAAGGTGATAGACGACCCTGCGCTCGAACGCTACGCCGTGGGGCGCATCGCCTCGGCCATCGACCATTTCGGCATCGGCCACCGCACCGATTTCATCTCGTTCTCACAGAACGCCTGCGACGAGATGCACCGCCTGCGCCCCGCCATCCCGGTGTTTTACCTGGCCGGTGACCTCGACCCCGAGACGGTAGCGGCGCGAGGCTACCGCGGCATGAGCTATGCCCACGACAAGCTCGACGCGCATCCCGACTGGATCAGCCGCGCCCACGGGCTCGGTCTGCTGGTAAATGTCTGGACCGTCGACGATACGGCCATGATGCGCCGGTTCATCGACCGCGGCGTCGACCTGATCACCACCAACCGCCCCGACCTGCTGAACGACCTTCTCGGCACCCTCCCCGAGAGCCGCTGAACATGCCGACCACACTGTCGCCACCGTTAAAAATCGGGGCGGCTGTGGGCTGTAAGCGCTATTTTTGCTATCTTTGCAGTAAGGAAAACATCCTTTAAGTAACCGGTCGAAATTATTTTAATGTTTGTTCGAGAAAAATTTTCAGGAGATTTTTCTCGATGAAGAAGGAGTGTAGCGAGCTACACGACTGATGAAGAGAGGAAAAGATTCAAAAATTTCGCCGAAGAAACATTGAAATAAGATGACCGGTTAATATAAAATAATTTTGAACAGTTACTTATAACCCCCAAACAGCAACAAAACAGCTTACGACGTGGCCAAGAAAGTGGCGGAGACCCCGCTGATGAAACAGTATTTCGAGATGAAACGCAAGCACCCCGACGCGGTGCTGCTGTTTCGCGTGGGTGACTTCTACGAGACATTCTGCGACGACGCCATCACGGCCTCAGAGATACTGGGCATCACCCTCACACGCCGCGCCAACGGCTCGGCCTCGTCGGTCGAGCTGGCGGGGTTCCCCCATCACGCCCTCGACACCTACCTGCCGCGCCTGGTGCGCGCCGGAAAGCGCGTGGCCATCTGCGAACAGCTCGAAGACCCCAAGACAGTAAAGAACCGCATGGTGCGCCGCGGCATCATCGAGCTGGTCACCCCGGGCGTGGCCCTGGGCGACAACGTGCTCGACCACCGCGAGAACAACTTCCTGGCCGCACTGCATTTCGCCAAAGACCAGTCGGTTGGCGTGGCGTTCCTCGACATCTCCACCGGCGAATTCCTCACCGCCCAGGGCCCGCTGGAATATGTCGACAAGCTCATGGGCAACTTCATGCCCAAGGAGGTGCTGGTTGAGCGCGGCAAAAAGTGCCGTCTCGACGATTTCGTCTCGGGGCGCTACCTGGCCTTCGAGCTCGAAGACTGGATTTTCACCGACCAGGCCGCCAACGACCGTCTGCTCAAACAGTTCCAGACCGCCTCGCTCAAAGGGTTCGGCATACAGGGCATCCCCGCGGCCGTGATAGCCTCGGGCGCCATACTCCATTACCTCGACCTCACCCAGCACACGCAGACGGGCCACATAACCCGCCTGGCACGCATCGAAGAGGACCGTTTCGTGCGCCTCGACAAATTCACGGTGCGCAACCTCGAGCTCCTGCATTCGCTCGGCGACGAGGGGCGCTCGCTGCTCGACGTGCTCGACCAGACAATCTCGCCCATGGGCGCCCGCATGCTGCGCCGCTGGATCACCTTCCCCCTGAAAGACCCGGCGCAGATCAACTCGCGCCTCGATGTGGTCGAGCATTTCTTCCGCGAACCCGACGCCCGCGACGACCTGCGCGAACTCTTAGGACGCATCGGCGACCTCGAGCGCCTCACCGGCAAAGTGGCCGTGGGGCGCGTCACCCCGCGCGAACTCGTGCAGCTGCGCAACGCCCTGGCCGCCATCGGCCCCATAAAGGAGATTTGCGCCGCCTCAGACCAGCAGGCGCTCCGCGCCATGGGCGACCAGCTCAACCCCTGCGACCTCATACGGCAGCGCATCGCCGATGAAATCACCGACGACGCCCCCAACGCCCTGGGGCGCGGTGCCGACGTGGTGCGGGAGGGGGTCGACACCGAGCTTGACGAACTGCGTCGCATCTCGCACGACGGCCGCGCGTATCTCCGCGAGGTACAGCAGCGCGAGAGCCAGGCCACCGGCATCCCCTCGCTCAAAGTGGCCTACAACAATGTCTTCGGCTACTACATCGAGGTCACCAACACCCACCGCGACAAAGTGCCCGCCGACTGGGTGCGCAAGCAGACCCTCGTCAACGCCGAACGCTACATCACCCAGGAACTAAAGGAATACGAGGAGAAGATCGTGACCGCACAGGAGCGCATCGAAATCCTCGAGAACCAGATATACCAGCGCCTCGTGGCCGCCGTGGCCGAGTATGTGCCCGCCATCCAGGTCGACGCCCACACACTGGCGCGCCTCGACTGCCTGCTGTCGTTCACCCGCTGCGCCCTCGAGAATCACTACAACCGCCCCGTGGTCGACGACTCGCTGGTAATCGACATCCGCGAGGGGCGTCACCCCGTGATCGAGAAAGAGCTCCCCGCCGGCACCCCGTATATCGCCAACTCCGTCACCCTGGCCAACGACGCCACGCAGGTGATGATGATCACCGGCCCCAACATGTCGGGTAAGTCTGCCCTGCTGCGCTCCACGGCCCTTAACGTCATCATGGCACAGATCGGGTCGTTCGTCGCCGCCGAGTCGGCGCACATCGGCGTGGTCGACAAGATCTTTACCCGCGTCGGCGCGTCCGACAACATCTCACTCGGCGAGTCAACCTTCATGGTCGAGATGAACGAGGCCGCCTCGATTCTCAACAACCTCTCCGAGCGCTCGCTCATACTCTTCGACGAGCTCGGGCGCGGCACCTCCACCTACGACGGCATATCCATCGCCTGGTCGATCGTCGAGTACATCAACGCCTCGCCCCTGCGCCCCAAGACCCTCTTCGCCACCCACTACCACGAGCTCAACGACATGGAAGAGCTCTACCAGGGTGTCGAGAACTTCAACGTGGCCGTGAAAGAGATTGACGGCAAGGTGGTGTTCCTGCGCCGCCTCGAACGCGGCGGCTCGGAGCACAGTTTCGGCATACACGTGGCCAAGCTCGCCGGCATGCCGCGCTCGATAGTAGACCGCGCCGCCGAAGTGCTCCGGCAGCTCGAAGGGCGCGACGCCGCCGAAACCCGCGGCAAGACCGCCGTGACGCGCCGCACCGACGACGGCATGCAGCTCTCGTTCTTCCAGCTCGACGACCCGGTGCTCACTCAGATTCGCGACGAGCTTTTAGGGCTCGACATCGACAACCTTTCGCCGCTCCAGGCGTTGAACAAACTGTCAACACTCAAGGAAATACTCACCGGACGATGAACCCCGACGCGCTTACCCTCGACATACTCGGCTGTGGCTCGGCGACCCCCTCGCTGCGTCACCTACCCGCGTGCCAGGTGCTGGGCTACCGCAACCGCCTGATGATGATTGACTGCGGCGAAGGGGCACAGCTCTCGATGCGCCGCCAGGGACTCCCCTTCGCCCGCCTGACCGACATCTTCATCTCGCACCTGCACGGCGACCACTGCCTGGGGCTCCCCGGGCTGCTCTCCACCCTGTCACTGCAGCAGAAAGGGAGTGCCGTGACAGTGCACACATTCGCCGACGGCGCCGCCATGTTCACCCGAATCATGGACTATTTCTGCCGCGAACGCACCTTCGAGCTTATCTTCCACGTCATTGACCCGCGCGAAAGCGCCCTGGTGGCCGATTTCCCCTCCATGACCGTGCGCTCGTTCCCGCTGCGGCACCGCGTGCCCTGCGTGGGTTACCGTTTCGACGAGAAACCCAAGCCGCGGCACCTGCGCGGCGACATGGCTCGGTTCCTCAACATCCCCGTGAGCCGCCTGCACGGCATAAAGTTCGACGGCGACGACTACACCACCCCCGACGGCACCATCTACACCAACGACCGCCTCACCACCCCCGCCGACCCCTCGGTAAGCTACGCATACTGCTCTGACACGGTCTACGATCCCGGGATTGTCGACAGCGTGCGCGGCGTAGACGTGCTCTACCACGAGGCCACATACGCCGATGATGCCGCCGACCGCGCCGCCGCGCGGTTCCATTCCACAGCCTCGCAGGCCGCCATGATAGCACGCGACGCCGGCGTGGGGCAGCTCATCCTGGGCCACTTCTCCAAGGCCTACCGCAACGAGGAGCGCCATCTCGCCGAGGCCCGGGCCATATTCCCCAACACCATCCTGGCCAACGAAGGGCTGAGGCTCGAAATAAAATGACCGCACACGCCATGACGCCCGCACCTGACCGTTCACCCGCCGCACTCACCACGGCCGACCACGAGCGCTACATGCGCATGGCCCTGGCCGAGGCCCACATCGCTTTCGATGAGGGTGAGATACCCATCGGCGCCATCGTGGTATGCCGGGGGCGCGTGGTCGGTCGCGGCCACAACCTCACCGAACGGCTCGGCGACGTCACCGCCCACGCCGAAATGCAGGCCATCACCGCCGCCGCGCAGACCCTCGGCGGCAAATACCTCACCGACTGCGCCCTCTATGTCACTGTCGAACCCTGCCTGATGTGCGCCGGTGCCATCTCGTGGGCCCAGGTACCGGTAATCGTCTACGGCGCCTCAGACCCCAAGCGCGGCTACGCCTGCCAGACGGCACAGCGCCCCGGTGTGCCCTTCCACCCCCGCGCCACTGTCACCGCCGGCATCCTCGCCGACGAGTGCGCCGCCCTGATGCGTGCCTTCTTCACCCCCCGCCGGTAAACCCGGCCCCCTGCACACACCACCATGCCGGCAGGCCGGCACCATGCAGCCCCTGTTTCAGTTATCGGCCGAGCTCGGCCGATAACCCGACCGGCCCACCATAACGCACACCCATACCACCCATTGCCCCAAAGGGCGCCAATGGCACTGCTGCACCCTGCCAAACGCACCACCGTACTACCCCCATAAAGCCCTGCCACCCTGCCACTTACGCCCGCGCACAAAAATTTTTCAAAAAAATCGCATCTTGCCACGAACCATTTCACACCCCGTGTGTTTTAATAGTGTACTTAGCAAGATTACTTTTTCCATTGCAAGAAATGTGATAATGATTGGTTTATTATTTAACGAGGAGTAGCTGTGACAGCCGCTCCCGTTTTCTTTATGCCCACACCAAAACAATAAGGTCCTTAAAGTCATTAGGGTCTTTAGAGTCCTTAACGACCCTAAAGACCTTAATGACCCTAAAGACCCTAAAAAAACTTTTCAGCGGTCAGAGATACTTCTCGCCATAGCGCGCTTTGGCGTCGTTCACCATCTGCTTGATGCGCTGTTCCTGATCTTTGGGGCAGATGAGCAGCACGTCGCCGGCGTCGGCGATAATGAAGTCAGAGAGCCCGTCGACCACCACCAGTTTCTCGCCGTTTACGGCAAAGATATTGCCGGTAGAGTTGTAGGCCATCACGTTGCAGTTCTGTGTCACGTTGGCGTCGCGGTTCTTGGGCGAGACATCATAGAGCGAACCCCATGTGCCCAGGTCGTTCCAGCCGAAGTCTACCGTCTCCACATACACGTTCTGCGACTTCTCCATCACGGCGAAGTCTATCGAGATGCCGGGCACGCCGGGGAAATTCTCGTTGATGAACTCTATCTCGCGCTCTGTGCCGAAATATTCCGCGCCGCGGTCAAACGCCCCGGCAATATCGGGCGCGTGCCGGCGCATCTCGTCAATGATGCGCGACGCCCGCCACAGGAAAATCCCCGAGTTCCAGAAAAACTCGCCGGTCTCGAGAAACACCTTTGCCAGCTCGAGGTGCGGTTTCTCGGTGAATGTCTTCACCTTGAATATGTCGTCGGTCACGCGCGGCCCCACCTGTATGTATCCGTAGCCCGTCTCGGGGCGTGTGGGCTTTATGCCGAGCGTGAGCAGGGCGTCATGATGCTCCACGAAGTCGAATCCGGCACGGATCGACTCCTCGAACCTCTGCTCGCGGGTAATCAGGTGGTCGCTCGGCGCCACCATAATCGATGCCTCGGGGTCGCGGGCGCAGATATGCCACGCCGCCCAGGCTATGCAGGGGGCCGTGTTGCGGCGCGCCGGTTCCAGCAGAATCTGACTGCGGTCAATGTCGGGCAACTGTGCCGCGATTTCTTCGGCATACATCTCGTTGGTCATCAGTATGATGTTCTCGCGCGGCACGATGGGCAGCACGCGGTCATAGCTCATCTGCAGCAGCGAGCGGCCCGTACCCAGGAAGTCTATGAACTGTTTGGGACGCGACGAACGGCTATAGGGCCAGAAACGGCTCCCGATGCCGCCGCACATTATCACGCAATATCTATGGGGATCAGTCATCTTGCTTAAATTTACATCAGTCTCTGACACCGGTCAGAATCATAAATCACCCCTAAGTTAACAGTTTTGGGCGTAACCGCCAAGCAAATCCACACTATTTAAAAACATATACATCCATATCGGCCATTAATTGCCGGTTAAGCGTTATATTTGCACTCAAGTAATTCCGAACAGCCACTTATGAAAGCAAGACACATCATCATAGCCCTGGCCGCCGCACTGTGCGCCATGTTCCGTGCCGGCGCCGTCAGCCCCTACGAGGTGCTGAGCGGCCGTGCCGGCCGTTTCTTCGACCAGAAGGAGTGGGCGCAGGCATCGGCCGTCTACGACCTCATGCTCGACGAGCGCCCCGCCGTCACCGCCACCTACGGCCGCGCAATAGTGGCCAACGCGATGCGCAACGACTCGGTGGCACAGATCGCCCTCATGCAGAAGGCCCTCGACAACCACATACCTTTTGATTCGGTATTCTCGCGTGTGCGCCAGACCAGTTTCTCGCTCGGCAAGACATCGCTCTACGAGCGTTTCCTGACCCATGTGCGCGCCGCATATCCCTGGATGAAACGCACCGTCGACGGCTATCTGTTGCGCTACTACGCCTACCGCCGCAACGGTCTGATGATGGTGCGCTACAGTGACCAGATGCTTGCCGGCGCCCCCGCCAACATCGAGTTCCTGACACTGCGCGGCCAGGGGCTGTTCCTTCAGAATCTCGAACAGGAGGCTGTCGACACCTTTACCCGCATCCTCGACATCGACCCCGCCAATTTCACCGCCCTGGTAACCCTGGGCAACTGGTATGCCGACGCCGGCACTCCGGACTCACGCCCTCTGGCCCGCGAATACCTCTCGCGCGCCATGAGCGTGCACCCAACCCCATACGTGGCCGCACGGCTGGCGGCCCTCCCGGTTCAGTAACTTTTCTGTTGCAGTTATGGCCCGAGGTCGGGCCATAACCCGGCACCGCAGCCCCTTTCACTTGCGCCCGAAATCGGCAGGTATCTCGCCCCACAGGGGGGTGTTCCACACCAGCACCGGGTTGCGGGTCTGATGGGTCTGCAGCCACAGGTCGGCGCGGTCAAGCAGCTCGAACACCCGCGCCGTGGCCGCCGTGCGCTCAAGCGTGCAGCGGTGGCGCCGGTTACGCACCCAGGCGCGCGCCGTGCGCGAGTCTGAATATATCGGGGTAACCGAATCATTGCGGTTATAGAGCAGTGCCAGGGCATGCACCAGCGCCAGATATTCGGCGGCGTTGTTCGTGCCCGAGGGCACGGGGCCGTAATGGAAAATCTGCTCTCCGGTAGCCAGGTCGACCCCACGGTACTCCATCGGCCCCGGAACACCCGAGCATGCGCCGTCAACGGCCCAGGCGTGCGCGTTAATCTCGGGGAACGCTATCAGCCTGTCGGCGATCGACGTCAGCACCGACCGCTGCCCCATGTCGCTGTTGTGCATGGCTATGGCGCGCACTATCCCCTCCTCCTGCTCGGAGTCGCCGCGGAAAGCCGCCGTAGCCGCCTCCTGGCTTGTGAAAGCCTTGTATTTCGCGCCCGGGAACCCCGTCACCTGGTCGTGACAGTCCTCCCAGTTGTCGTAGATGCCGGGCTGACGCCCCTCCCACACCACATAGAATTTGCGTTGTGCCATATCCTCCCTCTTACTTACGATAACATCAGCAGACGTATGTCTGTCCATTTCACACCCGCCATGCGGGCCACGCGGCGGTTCACGGCCTTCCCTAAGAAGGTAAGCACGGCCTCCTGCATACCGGCGGTGAGCATTATCGCCTTCTGGCGCCCCTCGCACCCGGCGATGTCGTCGAGCAGGGTGATGAACGTGTCGCTCAGCGCCATGGCCGCCGTGCGCGGCACGGCGCTCCCGGCATTCACATAGCACACGCGGCGCGCGGGGGCGTCGGCTCCCGACAGGGGCGCGCCGCAACACTGGCGCGAATCGGGCACGGCCACATCGACCGTCGGCAGCGAGGGGAACACATGCCCCGGGTCGCACGACAGGTCGAAGACCAGCACCCCGCGTTTCATCAGCTCCACACCATCGGCGTCGACCTTCACGGGGCAGTCCTCAAGGTCGGTCGAGATCACCACGTCAGCGCGCCGCAGGGCGTTCTCAAGCGCGTGCGGGTGTATCGACGAACCGGTGACGGTGCCGTAGAGGTCGCGCAGGGCGCGCCGCAGGCGGTACACGTCGCCGTCGAACATCTGCACCGTGGCGCCCAGCCCAATGGCCGAACGTGCCGCGGCGCACGCCCCCAGGTCGGAACCTAACACAAGCACCTCGCACGGTATCACCCCGGCCACGCCGCCGGGCAGAATCCCCTTGCCGCGGGCCGTGTCGGCCATCATACCCGCCGCCAGCACTATGGCCGCGCGGCCTGCAATCTCCGAAAGCACGTCGGCGAACGGCCGGTTGCCGTCGCGGTCGGTTATGAGGTCGATGGCGATGTTGATGATATGCCTGTCGAGCAGCTGACGTATCACGTCGGCCGCCTGCGGGCGGTGGAAATTGGCCAGGGTGAACAGCATCGAGCCGCGGCGCAGACGCCTGATGTCGGCCAACCCCAGGGGCGCCAGGTGTATGACCATGTCGCATTCCAGGGCACGCCCGCGGTCGGTGATGACGGCCCCGGCACGGGCGTATGCCTCGTCGGTGTAGCATATCGAGCGCGGCGCCCCCTCCTCGATCTTCACCTGATAGCCGCGCTCGGTGAGCGAGCGCACGGCATCGGGCGTGAGCGGGAAACGCCGCTCGCCGGGCACCGTGCAGCGCGGCAGTCCGATAGTGAGGCGAGGTCGGGCGGTCAGCGTCTCGACCTCCTGCGGCTGAGTCGCCGCCCCTGATCTATTCTCCATAAGGTGTGATGAATTTCTTGGTAAACTCTGTGACGGTTGCGGCGATTTCGGCCTCGTTCTCCAGCAGGTCAGAGCAGAACCGCGCCTGCGCGCGGCTGTAGAACGGCGCGCGGGCCGCGCGCTGGGCGCGCATTACGCCCAGGATGTCGCCCGGCAGTTTCCCGGCTATGAGCGGCCTTTTTGCGCTTTCAAGCCACAGACGGTTGAGCAGACGCTCTTCCGAGGCCTCGAGCCACACGGTCAGTCCCGCGCTGTTCATAAGCTCCATGGCGCCCGGGCGGCAGGGGGTGCCCCCGCCGGTGGCCACCACGGTGAGGCCGCCGCGCCCGAGGGCGCCGTCAGTGACAGCCTGCAGGGTGTCGGCCTCAAGCTGCCTGAATGCCTCTTCGCCGCGCGTGGCGAAGATTTCGGTAACCGTCAGCCCGGCACGCGCCTCGATCTCGTCGTCAAGGTCGATGAACCGGCAGCCGGGCAACGACGGTGCACCCAACGACACACATGACGATTCAAGGGCGCGGCCAAGCGTAGACTTGCCCGCACCCATAAGCCCGATAAGGAAGATTATACGCCCCACAGGCGGTTATTTTGACCCGTTTTTGTCGGCGGCCTGAGCCTTGAGCAGGTCGCGGATTTCGGTGAGCAGTTTCTCCTCGGCCGAAGGCTCGGCGGGAGCGGGCTCCTCGGCGGGTTTCTGTTTGCGCAGTTTCATCATGAACTTGATGGCCAGGAAGATGCACAGCGCGATGATGAGGAAGTCGACCACACTCTGCACGAACACGCCCCAGGTCAGCGCCACCTCGGGGTTTACCAGCGCGCCCGAGGCGGCAAGCTGGTCGGCGGCGCTCTGTGTGAGCACGTTGCCGTCGGCATCCGAAAGATGACGCAGTATGATTTTCTTGTCGGTGAAGTTCACGCCGCCGGTGCAGAGTGTCACCAGAGGCATGATGATGTCGTTTACCATAGATGACACGATTTTGCCGAACGCGCCGCCGATAATTACGCCGACTGCCATGTCGACCACATTGCCCTTCATGGCAAACTCTTTGAATTCGGTGAGAAATTTACCCATAGTCTTATGATTGTTAGTGAAAAAGCATGTTGATGAAACCGCCCACGGCGTCTGACCCCGCCACCGAGACCGTTACGGCCAGTCCCGCGATGAAAACCGAGATCACCAGCCCGGCAACCGCCGGCCAGCGCGGAGTGCGCGTAAGCCCCATGACCGAAGTGGCTCCGGCCGAGAGCCACAGCGCCCATCCGAGTACCGGCACCCACCCTAAGGCAAGCGCCAGAATCGAGAGCACCAGCGAGGACGTGCCCCACGGATTGTTGGCGGCACGGCGGCTTGCGGGACGTGCCTCCCAGGGGGCGGCGGGAGCGCCCTGAAGTCTGCTGTCGCCTGTCATTTCCGGGGAGCTTTAAGGTATGTATCGAGGCGCCCGGGGGTGTGCAGCACGGCGGCGGCCGAATCAAGGTCCTGGTCATGCCGCAGGGCCGCTATGGTGGCGCCGCGCGAGTAATAGTAGCGCTGAAGGATGTCACCCTCCAGGAACTCCGAGATCTCCTTGCGGTTGAGATCGAGGTCATGCCCTAAGTCGTGGCGCAGGCTTGCGCGCAGGGTGTCAATCTGCGCCTGCACGGCCGTGTCGAGATACCCCTCTACCTTGGCGGCTTTCTCGAGCTGGTCAAGCACGAGCTCGCACGCGCGGTCATATTTGAACTTGTCGGGGTCGATGAACCCTTTGAACTCCTCGAAGATAGTGTCGGTGACGGTGAACTCCTCTGGCGCCGGAACGGTCTTGTTGCGGGCGGCGTAGCGGGTGGCGAAGTCAAACGACCAACCGTCGCGCACGATATTGTAGAGCAGGCGGTTCCCCTCGGGATAGGTCACCGTCAGGTCGGGGGTGATGCCGCCGCCGTCGCGCACCTCGCGCCCTCCGGCGGTGTGCCACACCGTTGTCAGCGAGTCGGGGATGCGCGCCACCGTGCCGTCAGGGTTGCGGTGCGAATAGTCGATGGCCTGGATGCAGCGCCCCGAGGGGATGTAGTATTTGGCCACCGTGAACTTGATCAGGCCGTTGTAGGGGAGCTGGCGCGTTGACTGCACAAGCCCCTTGCCAAACGAGCGCTCGCCCACCACCACGGCGCGGTCCAGGTCCTGCAGGGCGCCCGTGACAATCTCGGCCGCCGAGGCCGACGCCCCGTTGACCAGCACCACAAGCGGAATCTCGGTATCGACCGGTTTCTGCGTGGTCTTGTAGATGCGCTCGTTGAGCAGCCCGCGGCCGCGGGTGCGCACCACCTCGGTGCCCTTGGGCACGAACAGGCCGGTGATCTTCACGGCGCTCTCAAGCAGGCCGCCGCCGTTGTTGCGCAGGTCAAGCACGATCGACTTCACCGCGGGATTGGCCTTCAGAGCCTCGAGCGCCTCGCGGGTACGGTCGTATGACTTCTCGTTGAATGTAGTGAGCGAGATGTAGCCGATGTCACCCTTCACCACACCGTAATACGGCACGGGGTCGATCTCAATCTTCTCGCGCGTGATGTCGAACGTCAGTATCGAATCCTCGGCGTAAGGGCGTTTCACCGTCACCTTCACGTTGGTGCCGGCAGGCCCCTTGAGGCGTTTCGAGACCTCGTCTGAGTGCAGCCCCGTCACCGTGTCACCGTCAATCATCACGAACACATCGCCCGGAATCAGGCCGGCAAGCTGTGCCGGCGCCCCCTCGCGCGGTTCCGACACCATCACGCGGCCGTCGCGCTCCTGGATATACGAGCCGATGCCGCCGTATTCGCCCGTCGAGATGGTCTTGAAATCGGTCTGGTCCTTTTCCGGGATATACTCCGTGTAGGGGTCGATCTCGTCGAGCATGGCCATGATTGCCGTGTTTATCGACTTCTCGGCGTCGATAGTGTCGACATATCCGGTCTGCAGGGTCTTGTAGACCGACGAGAAAATATCCAGTCCGCGGGCGATCGCGGCCTTGTCAGAGCGCGTGGCGGCCGTGGCCATCGCCACAAGCAGGCACACCGCCATTATGATGGGTAGCTTGCGCATATTTGTGTTATTGGTTTCAGACAACGAAGTTACACAATTATATTAACAATTCCACACCCGAAATGTCATAAACACCCCAAAAGATTATCACCTACCCCACCGGGGCGCCCCCCAGCCCACGCAACCCCGGC
>ERZ1673743.1439-NODE-1439-length-26101-cov-4.741995_pt1 | contig 26101 bp, 28 predicted proteins | sample MGYA00580197_ERZ1673743 | MGnify/ENA primary metagenome ERZ1673743 (study PRJEB41218, sample SAMN15661795) | gut metagenome | host: Homo sapiens | place: Canada: London | collected 2015-08-20/2019-03-30 | study: EMG produced TPA metagenomics assembly of... | reverse complement strand
CTTGGCATCCCTACGGTAGTTGACCGTACTGTACAGCAAGCCATCAGTCAGGTGCTTGAGGTGCTTTATGAACCACAGTTCAGCGAGATGAGCTACGGCTTCCGTCCTGACCGTGGTAGTCATAGGGCATTGTTGAAGTGCGGTGAGTACATCGAACAGGGATACTTGTTCACAGTTGATATGGACTTGGAGAAGTTCTTTGACACGGTCAGCCATTCCAAATTGATAGAGGTGTTGTCTCGTACTATCAAGGACAGTCGATTAGTATCTCTGATACATCGCTATCTGAACGCAGGTGTCATCAATTGCGGCAAATATCAGCCCACTCAACTAGGGGTACCTCAGGGTGGCCCTTTGAGTCCAATATTAAGCAACATTATGCTCAATGAATTGGATAAGGAGCTGGAACGTCGCGGTCACAAGTTTGTTCGCTATGCGGATGATTTGTTGATATTTTGCAAGAGCCGTAAGGCTGCTCATCGTACTTACGATCACATTGCCACTTTTATAGAAGGGAAGTTGTTCCTGAAAGTGAATCGAGAAAAGACCAAGGTAGCCTATATTCGTGACATCAAGTTTCTTTCCTACGCATTTGGTCGTAGGAACGGTAAGTGTCAGTATCTGTTGCATCCCGAAAGTATCAAGAAGATGAAACATAAGATCCGTGAGTTGACCAGCCGTAGCAACGGCTGGGGTTACGAGTATCGCAAAGAGCGTCTTCAATGGTACATCCGTGGCTGGTCGAACTATTTTTCACTGGCAGGTTACAAGAACCGTCTTGAAGAATGGGATAGCTGGCTCCGTCACAGAATCCGTATGTGTATATGGAAGTCATGGAAACGTGTTAGGACAAGGTACCACAACTTAAAGAGGCTCGTCCCCGACGAGCAGCGTGTGCGTACAGCGGCCTTCTGCCGCAAGTCTTATTGGCGGATGTCCTCGCACCCCACAGTGCATGAAGCCATGTCTGATGAACGCTTGTTGCGTGCAGGTTATCCCACGTTTGCTGGTTGTTATGTGGACTTCAATAAGGCAAGAGGGTATTGGTGATAATGGAACCGCCGTATGCCGAACGGCACGTACGGTGGTGTGAGAGGACGCATGAGGAAATAATCCTCATGCTCCTACTCGATTGTTTTCCCGCCGGACGGATTTGTCCGTGAACAGACCGAGGGAACGGGGCGTACGACCGTCAGTTTTCGCGGTTTCCGGATAGCCTGATTACGGAGAATTATTCCTGAAACATTGACCAGGAGTCTGGAATGACAGAAGAATGTTATTGGTAAACGGCAGCTCGAACAAAGCGGGCTGCACTTGTCATCGCTTCACCCGGTCTGCGCGTTCTTTCAGCAACCGGTTGAGGCTTCTGACATCGATGCCCAGATAGGCGGCCATATCGGCTTTGGACAATTCGAAACCCAGCTGTTCCTGCGCGTCCAGAAGTTTTCCGAGCGCATGGCGGATGGGGTAAAGGGCATGTAGCGACGCGCGTGTCGTGGAGTCTGCCATCCGACGGGAAACCTCGGTAAGGAGCAGCCGGCAGAAGGCCAAATCGTGGTCGCAAAGATAACGGAAATGCCCGACGCTGACGAGATAAGCCTCTGTGTCGTCCAGGGCTTCCACGCTGTTCAGGTAAAAATACCGACCGGCCAAGGCTTCTTCCTCGCCCAGTATCGTACCCACCCCGAAAAAGTCCAGGATATACTCTTTGGCATTCTCTTCCGTATGGTAGGCTTTGACAAGCCCCTGCCGCAACACATGGATATGGCGCACAGGCTTCCCCTGGCTGCACAGCAGTGTTCCTTTACCGAACTTACGGCACAAGATGACGGTCTCCCCCTGCTGCCGCGAATAAAGGGCATCCATATAACTCAAAAAATCCGTATTCGTCCTTAACATATCGTCTTGCCGGGACATTTGTCCTTGTCTGAAAAAGTGGTACATGCTAATTTTGTACCCAAAATTATACAGAATAATCGGAAACGTACCTATTCACCTCAAATAAAAACAACATGATGAACTATAAGCACCTGATATTTGACATCGACGGGACATTGGTAGACAACGAAAGAGCCGTCATAGCCACCTGGCAGCAAACCCTGCGTGAACTCACCGGCAAGGAATATGCCGAAGAAGAACTGGGCTTCGTGCTCGGCATACCCGGGGAAACAACCATGAGGAAACTCGGCATGGCAGACCCTGCGGAGGCGTTCAAGGTCTGGGGGAAGAACTTCGTGAGCCACAAATCCGAAATCAGACTCTTCCCTGGAATAGAAGAGACCCTGTCGGCATTGGAAGAAAGAGGGCTGGCGCTGGGAATCGTTACCTCCCGTACACGCGACGAACTGGATAATGACTATGCCTTAGGCCGGATAATCGGTCGGTTCGGCACAGTGGTGTGTGTCACCGATACGGTGAATCCCAAACCTCATCCCGACCCGCTGCTGACCTACCTCGGCAAATGCCATATCGCCCCACAGGACGTGCTTTACATAGGCGACAGCATGTATGATGCCCGTTGTGCGGATGCCGCCGGGGTTGATTTCGGATGGGCGCAATGGGGCGGATATTCCGCCGCAGATAGTGTCGTGTCCAGATTCGTATTCTGCGCTCCGGGCGAGATATTGGATGCCGTATAACACCCCTCACTTCTTCCGGGCGGGATCCGTTATTATCAGAAATTAATCATACCTTTGCGCCGCCACCAAAACCATACGATGATGAGGTGCGAAAGACTGATTGGCCGATACAGGCCGCCGGTCGGGAAACGGCGGAAAAGCGGCGACAGCGGGCGCAAGTCGTCAGAATAAAAACGGAATTGATATGAACACCCCGACTTTAGAAACAGAAAGACTGATTTTAAGGAAGTTTACAGGAAATGACATCGAAGCGCTTCTTCTTATTCTGAAAGATGAAGAAGCCAACAAGTATCTGCCTTGGTATCCGCTGAAAGATATGGAGGAAGCCAGGAGATTCTACGAAGAAAGGTATGCGGCAAAATACAGACAGCCACAAGCGTACGCTTATGCCATCTGCCTGAAAAAGGACAATTTCCCCATCGGATATATCAAAGTCGATATGGAAGAACACCACGATTTCGGTTACGGACTCCGCAAGGAATTCTGGCATCAGGGGATTGCGACGGAAGCGGGGAAGGCAGTCATCAGACAAGTAAAAGATGACGGGCTGCCCTATATCACTGCCACCCACGACATAAACAATCCGAGAAGCGGGAACGTGATGCGGGCTTGTGGCATGAAATACTGTTATACCTATCAGGAATTGTGGCAACCTAAAAACTTTCCGGTCGAGTTCCGGTTGTATCAGCTGAATTTCACTGTAGGGGAGAAATGGATGTATATGGAATACTGGAACCGATATCCGGTTCATTTCATTGAAGAGCTTTGATGCTTCGGGCAAGATTCATTACCATATACTCTTTACGCTCGTCAGTTGAACTTCCAGCGTTCCTGAAATGCAATTTACGTGCGTAAATACCACCTAAACGACTTTAAGTCAGCATCTCCTCCCCGTCGGATGCGCTCTCGGCCTTCGTCACCTCGGTGAACAAGCTGATAGCCGACACGCAGGCGGCCTACAATCAGCGCATCGCGCAGCGGAAGAAGGAAGCGTAGGCTGAAAACGTAGGTAAACAGCCATACAGAAGCCAGCCGCAGATACTGTTCGGAGTATCTGCGGCTGGCTTTTTCATGTAGCGGAAGTAAAAATGGTAAATCCGTCCGTGGTTTCGGTATAAAGAGGCTTCGGATAGCTCCTTACCTTTGTAACCAGAAAAAGAGAACAATCTAAAACAGAAAGAATTATGGACAACAGGATTTTGAATGAAAGCTACATGCTTTCCAACGGAGTGACAATCCCGAAACTGGGTCTGGGAACCTGGGAAATCAGTGACGAAAAAGCGGCGCAGGCTGTACGCGATGCCGTGGAAATCGGCTACCGCCACATCGACTCGGCGCAGGGCTACGGCAATGAGCGCGGCGTGGGTGAAGGCATACGTACCTGCGGGCTACAACGGAAAGAGGTGTTCGTAACCACCAAACTGGACGCCTTCATCAAGGACTACGCGGAAGCGAGGGCGGCCATCAACGGTTCTTTAGAGAAGATGGGACTGGACTACATCGACCTGATGCTCATCCACGGGCCGCAGCCATGGACGAATTACCGGGAGGAGAACCGCTACTTCGAGGGGAACATTGCCGTCTGGCGTGCGTTCGAGGAGGCATACGCCGAAGGCAAGCTGCGGGCTGTCGGCGTGAGCAACTTCCAGCGGGAAGACATCGAGAACATCTTGAATCACAGTCATGTGAAACCGATGGTGAACCAGATTCTATGCCACGTCAGCAACACACCGATGGAACTGGTGGACTACTGCCGGAGCCAGCATATACTTGTCGAAGCCTACTCGCCGATGGGACATGGCGAGATGTTCAAGAACCAGACCGTGCAGGAGATGGCCGCACGCTACGGTGTGAGCGTCTCCCGCCTCTGCATCCGCTATTGCCTGCAACTGGGCACGCTGCCCCTGCCGAAGACCGCCAATCCGGAGCACATGCGCGACAACGCCGACGTGGATTTCCTCATTGCCGACGAGGATATGGAAGCCCTGAAAAACGTGGAACGCATCCGCAACTATGGCGAGTTCAGCATCTTCCCCTGCTTCGGCGGAAAAATGGACAGCGAAGGCAACTGTACGCCCCGGGATTTCTGACAGATACGAAAATTAACTATTAAATAGGAGAAGAAGATATGATGACCGATATTACAATCCATAAGAACCGGTGGAACCTCCGGACACTTTGTCGACTGGTTCCCCTGATGTCGCTGCTCGTACTGTTCGCTGCCTGCGATGATGAAGATACACCCTTAGACCAGCCGGACACCACCCCTCCTGCGGCTGTGACCGCCCTGAACGTGATTGTCGGGGACAGCCAGGTGACATTGGGCTGGACCGACCCGGATGACGAGGATTTCGACCATGTGGAGATAACCTTTCCGCAACGGGAAGAAACCGTTTCGGTAGACAAAGGCGTACAGACAGCCACCATCGCGGAGCTTGTCAACGGCGAGGCCTATACGTTTACCCTGACCACCGTGGACCGGACGGGCAATGCCGGACAAGGTGTTGTCACAGGGCCGCATACCCCCGTCTATGTCAATCCCGACGATGTGACCCCTCCTGCGGAAATCTCCGGCCTTTCCGGCACCGTGGGCAACAGGCAGGTGACCTTGCGCTGGACGGATCCGGTGGATGACGACTTCACCAGAGTATCCGTTACTTACACCCCCAGAGGAGAAACGCCGATAGAAATAGGCAAAGGTGTCCAAACAGTCCTCGTCACGGGACTGGAGAACGGTGTCGGATATGTCTTTACCCTGAAGACGGCGGATGCTGCCGGCAACATGAGCGCCGGTGTCGTATCCTCCACGTTCACGCCGGAAGGGAATAGCACCCCTCCTTCTGGAGAATCGGTAAGTTATACGGTGAACGGTGTGCCCTTCACCATGATTTATGTCGAAGGCGGAACGTTCACGATGGGTTCGGACTGGGAAGCCTCACAGCCCGGGACGCAACGGTCCAACCAGGCGCACGAGCACCGGGTCACGCTTTCTTCCTACTGGATGGCGGAGACCGAAGTGACCGTCGCCCTCTGGAACGCGGTCATGGGACAGGGCGGAGGAAGCAATACGATACCCGTTGCCAGCATCACCCGTAACCAGAGCGTGGAGTTTGCCCGCCGTCTGAACGAGATTGCCCATCAGCAGGGAATCATTCCGGATGACATGGATTTCCAGATTCCTACCGAGGCGCAATGGGAGTTTGCGGCCAAAGGCGGGAACAAGAGCCGGGGATATACCTACGCCGGAAGCAACACGCTCTCGCAGGTAGGCTGGACAAGCAGTGACGGCGGTGTCCATGCAGTCAAGCAGAAACAGCCTAACGAGCTGGGCATCTATGACATGAGCGGCAACGTGTACGAATGGGTCTATGACATGGCGGCCCCCTACACGTCCGACCCGCAGACCAACCCTTGCAACACTTCGGGCAGCCAGTACATCAAGCGTGGCGGCAGCTTCTATTACAACGATGCCTACCGCTTCACCACTACCTACCGGTATTTCTATACCGCCACCGACCATACCATCGGTACGAGAATCAGTCTCTATTAAACTAAAATCGCAGAAATATGAGAAAGAACATTTTATTGGCAGTCGCCTTCCTGTTGTCGGTCTTCACATTCACCGGATGCGGCAATGACCTGGAAGGCAGTGACGTGAGAGTGAACGAGGACTTGCGCGTACTCAGCGGAGAACGGATTGTCATCCGGGTAAACGGACACAGCTTTACCGTCTCCCTCTACGACAACCCGACGGCCGACGACCTGCTGTCGCGGCTTCCGATGACGCTGACGGCGAACAATTATGGCAGTTGGATGGAAAAGGTCATGCCGCTCGGCGAACCGCTTTCCATGCACAACTCACCGGAAGGAGACAATCCCCTGATTCCCGAAGTGGGTTACTATCGTCCCGGCAACTGGATTGCGCTATATTACGGGTTCATCGGTTACTGGGAAGGCAAGGTGCCTCTCGGACAGATTGACGCCACGCCGGACGAGATACGCAACATCCCCGCCGGTTCGAGTGTAACGATAGAACGTGTAACCGAATAATAAAAGCCTGATTATGTTACGAAAGATAAGACGAACACTCGCCATCGTATTCCTGCTGTGCATCACGCTGCTGTTCCTCGACTTCACCGGGACGGCGCACGCATGGCTGGGCTGGATGGCGAAGATACAGTTTCTTCCGGCCGTATTGGCCCTGAACGTGGGGGTAATCCTGCTGCTCGTGGTGCTGACCCTTGTCTTCGGACGGGTGTATTGCTCCGTCATCTGTCCGCTGGGCGTGATGCAGGACGTGTTCGGCTGGATGGGGAAGAAACGGAAGAAGAACCGCTATTCGTACTCACCCGCCAAATCGTGGCTGCGCTACGGGGTGTTGGCCGTATTCATCGTCGCCTTGCTGGCGGGTGTCGGTTCGCTGGTGGCCCTGCTCGCGCCGTACAGCACTTACGGACGCATCGCGCAGAACCTGTTCGCCCCGCTTTACGGCTGGGGGAACAATGCGCTGGCCTTTTTCGCCGAACGGGCGGACAGCTATGCCTTCTACAGGACGGAAGTATGGCTGAAGAGCCTGCCCACGCTCCTTGTTGCCGCCGCTACCTTCGTGGCTGTCGGCGTGCTGGCATGGCGTAACGGGCGGACGTACTGCAATACCGTCTGTCCGGTGGGTACGGTGTTGGGGTTCCTTGCCCGGTATGCATGGTTCAAGCCCGTGATAGATACCGGCAAGTGCGTGGACTGCAAGCTCTGCGCACGGAACTGCAAGGCGGCCTGCATCGACATCAAGAACCATCGGATTGATTACAGCCGTTGCGTGGCGTGCATGGACTGCATCGGAAAATGCCACAAGGGAGCCATCCGCTATGCCCATCCCCGGAAGATTGCCCGGACAGCGGAAGTCCGGACGGAACAGGTATCGCCGCAACAGATAGACGATGCACGCCGCTCGTTCCTGACGGCTGCCGCATTGGTGACATCGGCCGTTACGCTGAAGGCGCAAGAGAAAAAGGTGGACGGCGGGCTGGCCCTTATCGAGGACAAGAAGATACCCGAACGCACCACCCGTCTGGTACCTCCCGGAGCGTTGAGCGCACGCAACTTTTCCAGCCACTGCACGGCGTGCCAGCTTTGCGTGTCGGTCTGCCCCAACGAAGTGTTGCGACCCTCTGCCGGACTGATGACGCTGATGCAGCCGGAGATGAGCTATGAGCGCGGCTACTGCCGTCCCGAGTGTACCAAGTGTGCCGAAGTCTGTCCGGCCGGCGCCATCCGGCCGATTACCCGTGCCGAGAAGTCCTCCATACAGATAGGCCATGCCGTGTGGGTGAAAAAGAACTGTGTGCCGCTGACCGACGGAAAGGAGTGCGGCAACTGCGCCCGCCACTGCCCGACAGGGGCCATCACGATGGTTCCTTCGGACATGCACAATCCGGACTCCCTGAAAATACCAGTAGTCAACACGGAAAAGTGTATCGGCTGCGGGGCTTGCGAGAACCTCTGCCCGGCACGTCCGTTCAGCGCGATATACGTGGAGGGGCACGAGGCTCACAGGATGGTTTAGATAAGGTCAGACCTTTTGCAGGATGAACCCGGAGGTGATGTAGGATGAAGTCCGGGTTGATATAGGATGACCAACGGACTGATGTAGGATGACCTCCGGGGATAGCTCCAATCCGTCAGGAGAAGCGTTATCCCCTGCGGGGACAGAACCAATCCTACCGGATAACCACTTTCCCCTGCGGAGACAATACCAATCCTACAGGAGAAGCACTATCTACCGCGTAGAAAGCACAAATCCTGACGGAGAAGCACTGTCGACTGCGACGACAGCAGAAATCCTGACGGAGAAGCATTATCGTCGAATCAATAAAAAGCAAAATAGAATGGATAATAAAAAAACAATTTCCCGCCGCGACTTCCTGAAGATTGTCGGCATCACTACGGCTACGGCGGCCGCCGCCACCGTGACCGGCTGCACGCCCGGCAGCGAAAAAGAGTTCTCCACTCCCGGAGAGATGACTTACCGCACCGACCCGAAGACAGGCGACAGGATTTCCCTGCTCGGTTTCGGATGTATGCGCTTTCCCGTCGTCCCCTCGCCCGAGGGGCACGGCGACATGATAGATTCCGATGCCGTGAACCGCATGATAGACTATGCCATCGCCCACGGTGTGAACTACTTCGACACCGCGCCGGCCTATTCCGAGGGATGGTCGGAGAAAGTGACGGGCAACGCCCTGAAACGCTATCCGCGCGAGAAGTTTTATGTGGCGACGAAACTTTCCAACTTCGGCGACACCTCCCGCGAGGGTTCCATCCGTCTTTTCGAGGAGTCCTTCAAGAGCCTGCAAGTGGACTACATCGACTATTACATGCTCCACTCCGTCGGACAGGGAAACTCGATGCGCAGGTTCGAGGAACGGTTCATCGACAACGGCATGATAGATTTCCTCATGGAGCAGCGGGAGAAAGGGCGCATCCGCCATTTCGGCTTCTCCTTCCACGGGCCGCAGGAACTGTTCGACCGCCTGATGGCGATGCACGACGAGGTACATTGGGACTTCGTGCAGATACAGATGAATTACAGCGACTGGCGCTATCCTACCGAGAGTTTCGGCATCCCGAACGTAAAGGCGGAATATCTTTACAGCGAACTGGAAAAACGGGGGATTCCGGCCACCGTCATGGAGCCGCTGCTCGGCGGAAGGCTTTCCAACGTGCCGCAGCAGATAGCCGTCCGCCTCAAGCAACAGCGTCCGGAGAACAGCGTGGCGTCGTGGGCCTTCCGTTTCGCCGGGACACCCAAGGGCGTGCTGACCGTCTTGAGCGGCATGACGTTCATGGAGCATTTGCAGGACAACCTGCGCACCTTCTCGCCCCTTGAGCCTCTGACAACCCAAGACATGGATTTTCTCGACGAGACCGCACGGCTGATGCGCCAGTACCCCACCATCCCCTGCAACGACTGCAAATACTGTATGCCCTGTCCCTACGGGCTGAACATTCCCGCCATCCTCATCCATTACAACAAATGCGTGAACGAGGATAAAATTATGGAGAGCCGGTTGGACGAAAATTACAAGCAGGCACGCCGTGAGTTCCTTGTCGGTTATGACCGGAGCGTGCCCCGCCTCCGTCAGGCCAGCCATTGCATCGGTTGCCGGGAATGCGTGGCGCATTGCCCGCAGGGTATTGACATCCCAACGGAACTGCACCGCATCGACGCTTATGTGGAACATCTCAAACAGGATACGCTGTGATGGAGGATTTGATTCAGCTACTGCATGAAGGGCATCATTCTTTGGTCGTTGCCAATGGCGATGTCTGTGCGTTCGACGGACGGGGAGTAAATGATTTGTACGACCTGTTCAGGAAAGATCCCGGGTTTCTGAAAGACGCTTCCCTTGCGGATAAGATTGTGGGTAAGGCGGCTGCGGCACTGATGGCTCTGGCAAAGGTCAGAGAGATGTATGCGGATGTCGTCAGCCGACCTGCCCTTGATTTGCTGGCAGACAGTAAGATTTCGGTCAGTTATGGTACAGTCGTTCCGCATATTGTCAATCGGACACAGACCGGTTGGTGTCCTTTGGAAACACTTTGCCTTGATTGCCTCACTCCGCAGGATTGCCTCGTCCGGATAGAAGAGTTTATAACATTACAGTCTAAAAAAATAAATCCCAATAAATAATGAAGAAACAATATGTACTATTTGCAGCACTCCTGTCGGCTGGGAACATGACCGTTTCAGCCCAGACAGCTGACAGTTTGTCGACTCAAAAAACATTGACTATCGATGAAGTGGTTGTTACCGGAACTCGCCACCAGACCGACGTGCGCCACCTCTCACAGACCGTCTCGGTAGTGAACCGCAACAAGCTCGAACGGGCGATGCAGCCCTCGCTGCTTCCGGTGCTCACCGAACAGGTGCCGGGTCTGTTCGTCACCTCGCGCGGCGTGATGGGCTACGGTGTCTCCGGTGGTGCTGCCGGAGGGATCTCCCTGCGCGGACTGAGCGGCGGCAATGCCCGTCTGATGGTACTCATCGACGGACATCCGCAATATGCCGGCATCTTCGGACATCCGATAGCCGATGCCTACCAGACACTGCTTGCCGACCGTGTGGAGGTGTTGCGCGGCCCGGCATCCGTACTCTACGGATCGAACGCGATGGGCGGTGTCATTAACATCGTCACCCGGCGGATGCACGAGGACGGCGTGCGGACGAACCTGCACACGGGGTTCGGTTCCTACGGCACATTGGAAACGGAACTGACCAACCGTATCCGCAAAGGGCGTTTCTCGTCGGTCATCAGCGGCTCGTACAACCGCACGGACGGACACCGCGATGACATGAGCTTCGAGCAATATGGCGGCTATGCCAAATTAGGCTATGAACTGACCGATGCGTGGAGCGTGGGCGGCGATGTGAACGTGACCCATTTCAACGCTTCCTACCCCGGTCCCGTATCTGCTCCGTTATTGGACGGCGACCAGCGCATCACGCGCGGCATGACCTCGTTCGCCTTGGAGAACGATTACGGAAAGACCTCCGGTGCGTTGAGCTTCTTCTACAACTGGGGGGACCACTGGATAAACGACGGCTACACGCCTAGCGCAGGCGAAACTTCACAGGATGGACGATTCAATTCTAATGACAACATGATGGGGGTATCGCTCTATCAAAACACGCAGTTCTTCAAAGGCAACCGCATCACTTTCGGATTCGACTGGTTCCGCTACGGCGGCAAGGCATGGACAGATTATGTATCGGGCGAGAATGCCGGGACACGCAGCGACTTGGTGGACAAACACGAGGACGAAGTGGCGGGGTACATGGACTTCCGCCAAGATTTCGGTCGTTGGCTCACGCTGAATGCCGGATTGCGCATCGACCATCATTCGCGCGTGGGTACGGAGTGGGTGCCACAGGCGGGACTTGCTTTCCATTTGCCACATGCCATCGAACTGAAAGCCTCGGCCTCGAAAGGTTTCCGTTACCCGATTCTCCGCGAGATGTACATGTTCCCGCCGCAGAACCCCGACCTGCAACCCGAATCGATGTGGAACTACGAACTGGCTTTCTCGCAACGGTTGCTCGAAGGTCGTCTGCAATACGGCATCAACCTCTTCTACATCGACGGCAAGAACCTCATCCAGACCCTGCCCAACCCCAACGGAAGCGGCCGGCTGAACCAGAATTCAGGCGAGATAGACAACACGGGCGTGGAGTTACAGGCAGCTTACCGCATCAACAAGGCTTGGTCGGTGGATGCCAATTACAGCTTCCTGCACATGGACAATCCCGTCATCGCCGCACCCGAACACAAGCTCTATGCCGGAGCTGCCTTCTCGAAAGGCCGCTGGAATGTTTCAAGCGGTTTGCAGTACATCGCCGGACTGTACACTTCCGTCGGTGAAACAGAAACTACGGAAGACTTCGTGTTGTGGAACCTGCGTGCCTCATTCCGTGCCGCAAAATGGCTCGACATCTGGGCACGGGGCGAAAACCTGCTGGCGCAACGCTACGAAATCAATGCCGGATACCCGATGCCGAGAGCAACGGTCATGGGTGGTGTGAATATCAGTTTCTAAATAGGGAAACGAGTTGGCGAAAGCAATACAATTAATTGAGGGAGTGTACGTTGCTTTACATATCATCCGTAAAAATGGTAAAATCGTCCGTACTTTCGGTAAAGCCGTTGCGGTTGTCGCCAGCTATCTTTGCAAGTAGAAAGATTAACATAAATTGGAAGCAGTATGAAAAAGCATTTTATTATGACCGGCTTGTGTTCTCTGTTACTTTCGGGGACAATGACAGCAGGGAACGGGGTAACTGGAAGTCCGGACTCCAACTATGGGGCAGAGAGACCGAAAGTTTATCTCATCAAGGAAATCACACCGGAGAACCTTGTACGAATCTATGAAGCATTGGGGCGCAAGGCCGAAGGCAAGGTAGCCGTGAAGCTCTCGACCGGAGAGCCGGGCGGGCACAATTTCCTGCAACCCGCGCTCATCGCTCCGCTTGTACAAAAAGTCGGTGGTACAATCGTGGAGTGTAACACGGCCTACGGCGGAGGTCGCGCCCATACGGAAGCGCATTTGAAAGCAGCCGCCGACCACGGTTTCACTGCCATCGCCCCGGTAGACATCATGGATGCCGGGGGCGAAGCGTCCCTCCCGGTCAATGGTGGCAAACATTTGAAAGAGGATTTCGTGGGCAAGAACTACCTGAACTACGACTTTACCATAGTGCTCTCGCATTTCAAGGGGCATGCGATGGGCGGTTTCGGAGGTGCCATCAAGAACATCTCCATCGGCATCGCTTCCTCTCAGGGAAAGGCATGGATTCATTCGGCCGGACACACCAAGAGCCAGTCTGAAGTGTGGGGAAACCTGCCCCCACAGGACGACTTTCTGGAATCAATGGCAGAAGCGGCCAAGGCCGTCGCTGACCACTGCGGTGAAAAGATACTCTACATCAGTGTAGCCAACAACCTGTCGGTAGATTGTGACTGTGACTCTTCGCCCGAGGATCCGAAGATGGGCGACATCGGCATTCTCGCTTCGCTCGACCCGGTGGCATTGGATCGTGCCTGTACCGACTTGGTGCGTACGTCCGAAGACCACGGTAAAATCCACTTGATAGAGCGCATAGACTCACGCCACGGCATGCATACGCTCGACTATGCCGAACAACTCGGCATGGGAAGTCAAAAATACGAACTGATAACATTAGATTGAAGATAAATCATGGAAACGACTGTAAAACTCTATTCGCTGCCGTATCGTAGCGTAAAAACTTATATGGCAGCCTCGTTGTTCGCCTTGGGTAATATTATATTGCCCCAACTTTTTCATCTCATGCCACAGGGCGGAGTAACCTGGCTGCCCATCTATTTCTTCACACTTGTCGGCGCATACAAGTACGGTTGGAAAACCGGTCTGCTGGTAGCCGTCCTCTCTCCGCTGGTCAATTCAGCCCTGTTCGGGATGCCGGTCGCGACAGGATTACCGGCCATCCTGCTCAAATCCGTGCTGCTGGCGCTCATAGCCGGATATGCCGCCTCGTATTTCAAGAGGGCCTCGTTCGGACTGCTCCTCGGAGTGGTGCTGGCCTACCAGGCGGTCGGCACGCTGGGCGAATGGGCGATGAAAGGCGATTTCTGGCTCGCCGCACAGGATTTCCGCATCGGCATTCCCGGAATCCTGTTGCAGGTATTCGGCGGCTGGCTGTTCATTAACCGTGTAATCCGTAAATGATGATGACACCACTGTTTATCGGCGGAATCGGCATGCAGGAAGTGCTGCTGATCGCCCTCGTCGTGCTGCTGTTCTTCGGCGGCAAGAAGATTCCCGAACTGATGAAGGGAATCGGCAAAGGCGTTCGTTCCTTCAAAGAGGGAATGAACAGCGTAGAAAAAGAGATTGACGAAATCAAGGAGCTCGAACGAAAGGAGTAACAGATGGCGGCCGTGACGAACACACAATCTTTTTGGGACCATCTGGACGTGCTACGGACGGCAATCGTGAAGATTGTCGCCGTAGCCGTCGTGTTCGGCATCGCTGCGTTCCTTTTCAAGGAGGAACTGTTCACCGTCGTGCTGGCACCGAAAGACGACGGATTCGTTACCTACCGGTTACTCGACCATATGGCGGCATGGGCAGGAGGTACGGTAGCCCCGTTTTCCGTCCGGCTTATCAATACGGGGCTGGCACAGCAGTTCATCATCCACATGAAGACGGCTTTGTGCGCCGGGGTGCTGTGCGCTTCGCCTTATATCCTCTACCAGTTGTTCCGGTTCGTTTCTCCGGCTCTCTATGATAATGAACGACGGTATGTAGTGCGGATGGTCGGAGGCGGCTATGCGATGTTCGGATTGGGGGTGCTGGTCAGCTACTTCATGATTTTCCCGCTGACATTCCGCTTTCTGGGAACCTATCAGGTAAGCGGCGAGGTGGATAATCTCATCACGCTCGATTCGTACATTTCGACGCTGGTGATGATGTGCCTTGCAATGGGGATCGTCTTCGAGATTCCGATTCTCTCGTGGCTGTTCGCCAAGTTGGGGTTTCTTTCGGCGGATTTCATGCGCCGCTACCGGAAACATGCCATCGTGATTATCCTTGTGGTCGCTGCGGTTATTACGCCGACATCGGACGTGTTCACACTTTCGCTGGTTGCATTGCCGATGTGGATACTGTATGAGGTCGGTATTTTAATAATAGACAAAACATGTAATAAATAATAATGTGGTTGAGGTTCAAAATATTCTTCTGTTATGCAGCCCTACTTCTGTTATTGGTTTTTATAATCAGCCTGTTCAGACAGGAGCAAACGAGAAGAAACGGGCTGTATAGGGAGAGCAAGGAAATGTTGTCGGCACACCAGCTGGCAGAAAAGAGCTATGTGAACCTGTTAGACCTGTTTCTGACCGCAGAAACGGCGGTAACCTGGGAGTATGAGAACTGGGAAGAATACGGTCGTAAAAGAAAGAATGTGTGTGACAGTCTCCGCCTGCTAAAAAAATATGCACATTCACCGGAACAACAAGAGCGCATCGATTCGTTGTGCTTGCTGCTTGAAAACAAGGAACAGCTTCTTTTCACGGCAATGAGGAACCTTCAGGAGTGGCAGAACATAGCCGATATCATAGGGGAAAGGATTCCGGTTGTCCTGTCCGAGGTCAGGAAACAATCACAAGGACAGACTATTCCCCTAAAAACGGAAATCTCCGATCCGGATGGAACGGTTTCCCGAAAAAGGAATTTCTGGGATATATTCCGACGTAAAGAAAAAAAGTCCGCTTACCTGCAACAAAAAGAACAGATGGAACGGAAGCAGGAACAACAGACCGCCTCCTCCCCGGTTGTGAGCGCAAGACGCATGCTGCTCACCCTGAACGACCGGGTCATTGAGGAACAGGAAAAGCGGAAAGCATACCTGTCCGTCCAGATGGACAGCCTGTATGTGAACAATGCGGAACTGAACCGGAAAATGAACGCGCTCGTTACCGAATTCGAAAAGGAAACAAATGCACGGTTCACATCTAAATATGAGGCATTCATTCTTGACCGTGACACGTCCTACCGTACCGTGGCCGGTCTTGCACTGGGTGTTTCCCTGCTGACAATCGTGTTCTATGCCATCATACACCGGGACATAAATAGAAAATACCGCTACCAGAAGAAGCTGGAGACATCCGACAGGAAGAACCGGGAGCTCCTCCAGTCCAAGAAGGACATGATGCTCGCCATCGCCCATGACCTGCGTTCCCCGCTGACAACGATAACCGGTTCCGCCGACCTGTTGCCGGACGAGAAGGACGGGCGGCGTAAGGCGAAGTATGTGGAGAATATCCGTCACGCCTCGGAGTACATGCTCTCCCTGGTGGATACCCTGATGGACTTCTACCTGCTGGATACGGGACAGGCACAGTCATACGAGCGTATCTTCCACCTGGAATCCTTGTTCAAGGAGACAGTGGACAATTACGCCCCGCTTGCGCAGAGGAAGAGCCTGCGCCTCTCTTTCGGTTTCTCCGGCACGGACGTGGTGGTCTGCGGCGATAAAGGCCATCTCCAGCAGATTGTCAACAACCTGCTCTCGAATGCCTTGAAGTTCACCAAGGAAGGGAGCGTCCGGCTGGAGGCGGAGTACAGGAACGGCGAGCTGCGTCTGTGTGTCCGGGATACGGGGAGCGGCATGGACGAAAAGGACGCGGAGAGGATATTCACCGCCTTCGAGCGGCTGGAGAATGCCCGTGGCGTATCCGGTTTCGGTCTCGGCCTTGCCATCTGCTCCAGGCTGGTCTCCCGGATGGGCGGCTCCATCCGTGTGGAAAGCCGGAAAGGGCAAGGCAGCGAATTCATCGTCCTGCTCCCCCTTCCGCCGGCCGACGGGGAATCCCCCTTGGATATGGAAAAACTCTCCCAGCACCTTCGTATGGATGGGACGCGCGTCCTTGTGCTGGATGACGACCTCCGGCAGCTTGGCATCGTGAAGGAAATGCTGCGCCGCCACCGTATCCAATGTGACTGCTGCGGGGACAGCAGCGAGCTCATCTCCAAACTGAGGGAGAACAGGTACGACGTGCTCCTGATGGATATCCAGATGCCGGAGATGGACGGTTTCGCCGTACTGGAACTGCTGCGCCGCTCCAATATTCCACAGGCGAAGGCCATTCCCGTGATAGCCCTGACCGCCAGTATGGATGACGAGCAGGAATACCTCTCGCATGGCTTCGCAGGCTGCATCCGCAAGCCGTTCACGGTGGAAACCCTGCTGGAAGGCATGGAGAAAGTCCTGACACCCGGAAAGGAGGAGGCCGGACGGCAACCGGACTTCTCGCTCATCCTGCAGGGCGAGGACAAGCCGGATGAGATGCTGGGCATCTTCATCTCGGAGAGCCGGAAAGAGCTCTCCCGGCTGCACGCGGCACTGGAAGGAGGTGACCGGAAAGCCGTCCATGACATCCTACACAAGAACCTCCCGCTTTGGGAATCCCTGCGGCTGGATTACCCGTTGGAAACATTGAGGCGGACCGCAACCGCGGACCCCGCCTTATGGACGGAAACGGACATGGAAAGGATACGTGAGATAGAGAAAGCGGCGGGCAGGCTGCTCCGCCATGCCATGAACCTGCAAAAGAAGAAAGAATGAAAAAGATACTGACCATAGAAGACGACGTTGTTTTCGGCCGGAGCATCGGCAACTGGCTGAAGAAACAGGGAATGGAATGCCGCCACGTGACGGCACTGGCCCCGGCAAGGAAATCCCTCGCCTCGGAGGAGTTCGACCTCGTCCTTGCCGACCTGCGCCTGCCGGACGGGAACAGCACGGAGCTGCTTCGCTGGATGCACGGGAAATGCCTTGCCGTCCCGTTCCTGATCATGACGAACTACGGACAGGTGGAGAACGCCGTGGAAGCCATGCAGCTGGGCGCCGTGAACTATCTCTGCAAGCCCATACAACCGGACAGGCTGCTGGAGGCCATCGGCCAGGTCTTCAGCCGTCCGAAGCGGGACGGAAACGTGTTCTATCGCGGGGAAAGCTACAAGGCGCAGGAGATGTACCGGCAGATCGGGCTGGTCGCCGCCTCGGACATCTCCGTGCTGATACGCGGGGCATCCGGGACAGGCAAGGAACATATCGCCCGTGAACTGCACGAGCAGAGCCGCCGGAGGAACAAACCGTACGTGACGGTGGACTGCGGCTCTCTTCCGGAAGAACTGGCCGCCTCCGAGTTCTTCGGCCATCGCAAAGGCTCGTTCACCGGTGCCGACAGCGACAAGGCGGGGCTGTTCCACGAAGCCGACGGCGGCACGCTGTTCCTGGACGAGATCGGCAACCTCTCCTACAGGACCCAGATGCTCCTTCTGCGTGCCCTGCAGGAGAAACGCTACCGGCCGGTGGGCTCGACCCGGGAGCGCGGCTTCGACATCCGCCTGATATCCGCCACCAACGAGGACCTGGAGAGTGCCATCGCCGAGGGACGTTTCCGGGAGGACCTGTTCCACCGTCTGAACGAGTTCACCATCCGCGTCCCGACGCTCTCGGAGTGCCCGGAGGACATCCTTCCGCTGGCCCGTTTCCTTCTGGGGCATCTCTCGGAGGAACACCACAAGCGGGTGCAGGGTTTCGACCGGCTGGCGGAGGCGGCCCTGAGACAGTATCCCTGGCCGGGCAACATCCGCGAGCTGAGGAATACCGTCCGCCGCGCCCTTCTGATGGCTGGCGGCGACTGGATCACCGCGACCGACCTGAACCTGGACCTGACGTTAAGGCAAGAGGAAACGCCCGGCCTCACGGAGGAGGAGAAAGAGAAACAACTGTTGCTCCGGACGCTTGAACAGGCCGGAAACAACCGGGCGAGGGCAGCCAGGATACTGGACATCAGCCGGACCACCCTGTATGAGAAGCTACGTAAATACGGAATCATCTGACAGGATGAGGTATTGAAGCAAGGGGGTATGACTTCACGCCCCCCTGATTTCCTACGTCCCGTGTCTTGCGTACCCGACTGTTTATGCTTATGTTTGCTCCAGGATAAGAAACTTTTATGTATCTGTCTGAATGACAGCGTAGAGTGGGGATTAAGAAAGTTGTCAGTAACGATTTAGCGACTGTGTAACTGCGCTGAACTACTGCGCTTTGCATCTCGTAGAACAACTCTATGCAAATATAACGTTTTTCTTGGAAATAGCAAAATCGACGACTGTGTTAATACAAAATGCGGACAGAATCTTCCATCCGCATTATTTAATCAGCGCCGCCACTCCCGTTCTTTTTCATCGTCGCGTTGCATCCGCAGATTCAAACGCTTGCGCAACTTGTCGAGAAAATAGGTGCGGCTCTCACCCTTGCGCCGTTTGATGTCGGTATAAGCGTCGTAAAGACTTCGCGCATCGAGGTGAATGCCGAACGACTCGCCAAAGAATCCGGTCAATTCATTCATGGCTATCTCCCCGTCGTCGACACGTTTCATCTTATGCAAAGCATATATCAACTCGACCAGTTCAACAACAGCTCCCGTCCAACGTCGTTTACAGACATGAGGTTTCGGCGGATAAGTATCGCCGTAGCAATTCAAAATCTCCAGCTCCGTGTCGATATATCATGACGATATGCAGAAACCGAATTTGAGTATCACTCTCCGGCGTTTCCTCTTTCGAGATATAGCCGCATAAAACGTGCAGGCGGATACGCGCATAACGCAGGGTGCGAAAAATGGCTTTGCGGTCGTCTTCTTCGTCGCAGAGGGTACGGAGTGTATTGTCGAAGTCGCGGAACAGTTCTTCCGTGACGGCTTGGGTGGCGGATTCGACCAAACGATCCGCCGTGACATGATGGGTCATAAATATTCGTTTTATAAGTAAATAAATCTGTTCCTCCAAGTTTGTTGGAGTGGGATTCGGAGGAGATTTATTTCTTATAAAGCGAACAGTTTTCGACCATTAAAGTAAATAGTTCATCTTTCTTCAGTTGGGAAATAATGACGGTAGAGCATTGTATAGATATTCCGCTATAGGCTGGAATTCATGCCGAGCCCCTTCTTGTTCGTGGAAAGTCAGATTGCCGGCAGAAAACACGTCCGTGATTTGTGCCATGGCTTGAACTTGTGCCCAAATTCTATCGTATGCGACATCATCCGTTCCGCTACAAGCCCATATATAAAAATCATTCTTCGATGAAGTGGAGGAACGGACAATGTTGGCAAAATATTCTGCTGTCTCAGTCGGATAATCCATTCCTGCAAAACGTCCTAATGACCAGCTATCAGAGCTTATCGGCATAAAGTATTTGAAACAATCCAACGTGTGTTCCAATGCATACCAAGTTGTTACAGCCCCCATTGAAAAGCCTCCGATAGCCCGATGTTCTCTTGATGCTTTTATTCCAGTCATATCGGTATTCTCAGTGTACGTATGATAACGATTCTCCACTATTGGAATCAAATCATTGACCAATTCTTGTGGCAGAGCCTTGCAATAAGGGTCTGCATCAGGATAGTAATCAACAGGATTACCATAAACATAGCTTGTTGAGACAACGATAGTCGGAGCCATATCACCATTGCCTATCATGTGATCCAGCAATTTACATAACAACCCATTTTCATTTTGAAAGAAGGAAGCTGCCGTTTCGCCATGACCATGTACGAAATAAAATACATTATAGCATTGGTCAGATACTTCCTCGTAACCATACGGTAAATAGACGTAGGCAGTATTCTTGCGCATTTCCCCATTTCCTTCCACGTAATTTAGGGTGTCATAATCAATTTGCACGACACTCCCTTTTAAAGCAAATTCCTGATTATATTCAGACGGAACGGGTGTTGTTTTGTTCAAGAGCTCTGTATAATCAGATGAAACTCCAACTTCAGGTTCTTGCTCCGAAAGTATTATAGAATACCCCTTGTCATTATCATTGCAAGCTACCATACAAAAGCAAAGCAACAAGACTTTAATCATTATTCTAAATTGATACATTATATTTCGGTTTCAATGAAAATTGTGTCATTAGTCCGGACTCCCTATGCTAAGAAGTCCAGACCCTGACACACAATGACTAACTTTTATTCTTTAACCTTGTTACGTCTGCCTTTCTTCATTTCAGCAATCGCCTGTTCCGTCATTTGTTTGTAAATGGTTTGCTGTTCGGCAGTCAAGAGAAGAGAAATGTCTGCTGTCAATTTCTCCATGGCTTCCCTACGTTTCTCACGGGGATATTTTTGCTTGTTGAAGTCTGCATACAATTCACGGATTTTTGTTTCCTGTTCATCGGTCAGATTCAATTTTTCATTCATCTGCTTGATACGCAGTTCTGTCCGCTGTTGTGCGGTCATCTGACGGTTACTGTCTTGTGCAGACACCTGAACGGCTATAACAATGGCAATGGCCATAACTAAAAACATTCTTTTCATACTGAATTTTCTTTTACGGGTTGATTATTAAATTGATTATAACTTTGATTTCATGGATTTGGAGACATCTGTCCTTACAATTCGGAAACCTACGTTGGCATAACCTTCTGTACCGTCTCTTACGTCATCCGATTTCTCGCTACGACAATCGTCGCGTTTGGAGTCCCAACTGCCTCCTTTGATGATATGCTGTCCGTTGGCATTGGTCGAGGTAGTCCATTCCCAGCAGTTTCCCCAAAAGTCAATGCCTCCACACGCTCCGGTGGATTGTTTGTAAGCATCCACTGCCGTCAATCCTGATTCAATATGGTTGGCGTTCATAGCCACATCTTTGGGCATGTGTCCGGCACCAAGAATCCACTCTTCTTCGCTTGGTAAACGGTAGGTGTGTTTCCGATCCTGCTTCGTAAGCCAGCCACAATAAGCCGTGGCTTCAGCAATCGTAATGTTTACTATCGGATAATTCTCTTTTCCTGCATCATAGATAAAATCCGTTTTGAAAGTAGCGTATTCGGCGTTGGTGACAGGTGCATAACCTATGTAGGCATTTGGAGCCGATGCTCCACGCAACACCATCCAAGTATCTTTCGGATTCTCGTCCTTTCGAGGGTCAATGAATCGAAGGAATTGTTGTTGTATTCGGATGTCACGGTTTTGAACCATTTCATCCACAATACCCTTCATATGTTCCACGATATTGTAAGTTCTTGCCTCCCGTTCCAATTGGCGGAGCTTGTTTTTCTTTCTTGCAACCACTTTGTCGTAGCGAACGCCCATCTGACCCAGTAGAGCTTGTTTATTGGCTTCTGTCGGTTTCTTCCGATATTGAACGAAAAGCTTGTGTGTTTTGGAATCCATTTTAGGGCGTCCCTCTTCTACAAGTGGAGCATTGGGCTTGTCGAACTCCAATTCACTTTCCACCAAATCATCGGGACTGATAAATTCTCCCAAATCCACTTTCTGATGCACACCGAAATAATGGGCCACAAGTCCGTCCCGATAAATAGATAGCCGGTATCCTCCATAAAGGTCGCAAGGCAAGGTTGAAATGTAATAGTTTTTTTCGGGTATAAATCCCGACTTGTCGCTTGAGCTATATGTAATGATGGTGCTTGTATGTGCCATATCACCAATTGAAGTTTTTCCCAAAATACCCTCATATATGGTTGCCACACCCGCCAATGGAAGCCCGTCCACACTTTCCAGTTCTACCTTTGTCACGCCTGTAAGCCGGAAATTAAATTTGATACCGCACCGGTTGGCGGAATCTCCCTCGTACCCATCCACTTTATCCGTCTGGTGGGTTGAAACCAAGATTTTATCTTCCTTGTCGCTGTCTTGTGCGGACACAGCGGTGACCGTCACAATGGCAACAGCCATTGCTAAAAACAATTTTTTCATATTTGTATATTATTTGGAGAATTAAATAGAATCAGTTCTTACGACCCTGAAACCGACATTGGCATATCCTTGTGTACCAATTCTTGCGACATCCGATTTTTCACTACGGCAATCGTCACGTTCAGAATCCCAACTGCCGCCTTTAATGATATATTGCCCGTTTGCATCCGTGGATGAAGTCCACTCCCAACAGTTGCCCCAGAAATCGATACCGCCACAAGCACCTGTTGTCTGGCTGTAAGCATCTACTGCTGTCAGCCCCGTCTCCACACGACCAGCGTTCATTACAACGTCCTTTGGCATGTGCCCGGCACCGAGAATCCATTCCTCGTCGGTAGGCAAACGGTAGCTATGCGAATGATCCTGTGCCGTAAGCCAATCGCAATAAGCCGTGGCATCCGCAATCGTGATATTCACTACCGGATAGTTGTCCTGTCCAGCTTCATAGGTAAAATCTGACTTGAAGGCTGCATATTCCGCGTTGGTTACAGGGGCATAACCGATGTAGGCATTGGGGGCAGACGCACCGCGCAGTACCATCCACGCATCGTTAGGGTTGTCATCATTCCGAGGGTCGATAAGACGCAGGAACTGCTGTTCGAGACGGATGTCACGGTTCTCTACCATCTCATCCACAATCTCCTGCATTTCTTCCACCACATCCAAAGTCAAGGCTTCCCTCTCCAGTTCACGGAGCTTGGCTTTCTTACGGGCTACTACCTTGTCGTAACGAATACCCATCTGATCCAATAACGCCTGCTTGTTTTCTTCCGTAGAGTTTTGATGGTATTGACGGAGAAGTGCCGTTGTCGTGGCATCCAGTTCCGGCCGTTCTTCTTCCACGAGCGGTGCATCCGGATCGTCAAATTCCAGTTCATTCTCCTCCAAATAGACGGGACTTATGAACGAGCCTAATTCTACGGTCTGGTGTACACCAAAATAATGTGCCACGAGTCCTTCCCGATAGATTGACAAGCGGTAACCTCCATAAAGGTCGCAGGGTAAGGTAAAAATGTAGTAGTCTTTTCCGGCAGTCAAGCCGTTTTCATCCGGGGCATTGAACACCAGAATGGAGTTGGCGTTTTCCACTTCACCGACAAGTGTTTCCGCTGTTTCGCCCCATTGGATACCGACAGCTCCGGCCAAGGCATAACCATCTACACTTTCCAACTCTATTTTTGTAATTCCGGACAACTGAAAATTCAGTTTCAAGCCACTGGATATGTTGTGCAAATCCTGTGAACTTGGGAAATTCAACACAGTAACTCCATTTTCATCATATCCGTCACTTCCGGCCACTTGTTCGGCAAGAACGGTCATGGTTGGATTTCCACTGCCGGACACTTCTTCCTGTTGGTCTATAATATCTTCACTGTCACAAGAAGATAGAGCTGCAGTCATCAGGAGCGACAGGCAAAATATGCCAAATACTTTCATTTTCATAATCTTGTCCTATTTAGGTTTTCTTTGCTTTTGGAACGGTTGAATAGCCTGTTCATCATTCCTCTTTCCAGTTCATACACCCTCTCTATTTGGCTGGGGGTTAAAAATTTGCAGTATTTCAAATAATACTTCTTCCTCAAGTCAAGTATCTTTTGGCTGTGAGCGAACCTTTCATTCATTGCCTGTTCAGCCTCTTTATCCGAAAGATGGGAGGTGTCTCTTTTAGGGCGGGGGCCAAGTGCCCAAATATCTTTCTGGAATTGGCAGAAAGTTTCCACAAACCGCGTGGCTGTCGAATCATCCATAGCCATCTCATTGGCTATAAAACGGGCTTGAGTTTCAGCCAACTGTTCTCTGGTCATGCGCTGCCGTTCATTCTTTTGGGCATAGGTACTTGTGCTGATAGTTACCATTACGATTGCAAGCGCAAGAACTTTAATGATATTCTTCATGTCTTTTTATTTTTTACTCGTTCAAAATTTCATAAATAAGTCATCCTGATAAGTTGCAAACAGGTAATCCTGATCACTGCTGCTCAGATTGGCAAAAGCCTTTTCAACATCTTCAAAATCACTTCTTGAATCATCCGGCAATAAATTGAAGACAACAAACAATGCAATACTTGCTGCCACAAGCCCTCCTGTCAAAGAATACCAAAGGCGAAAATGACGTTTGGGTTTGGAAGGCAACATCTCCTGTCTTACAGTTTCCCATACGTTGTTTTCCATATCGTCCAGAAAACCATCGGGTGCGGTATAGGGAAGCCGTTTACCTATGTGGTCGAAATTAAAATCTCTTTTCATACATCTAATTATTGGCATTCATATATTTGACAATCTTATCTTTGGCAATATGGTAGCTGGACTTTACACCATCCGCTGTTGAACCGATGATAGCGGCAATCTCATCATATTCCAAATCATTATAGTACCGTAGGTTAAAAGCCAGTTGTTGCTTGGTAGGTAAGGACAAGATAGCTCTCTGCAACTTAACGGCTTCCAAATCGCTGTAATCGACATATTCATCAGCCATCAGGTTGCTTAGTTCGCTATAAGAGTCATCCAATGACACCAGTTCTTCTTTTTTATATTTCCCAAGCAAACGTAAGGCTTCGTTGGTCGCAATCCGGTACACCCAAGAGCGAAAGGTGCATTCACCTTTGAAATCGGATAAAGACCGGAATACCCTGACGAACGTTTCTTGCGTTGCATCCTGTGCGTCTTCGTGGGCAACGACCAACCTTCGGATGTGCCAGTAGACTACTTCCTTATATTTTGTCATCAGGTAACGAAAACCTTTCTCCGGGTCTTTAGTCGTTAGCTCCACCAGTTCCTTGTCATCCTTTATACTCATAAACTGTTACGAGATCCATTGCCATATAGACGGCCAGCGTATTAAACAAAGTCATATTTATAGTCTGTTGGCTGATGACCATACAATGTCTGTGATGGTGATGACAGTGACGAGCTTTGCGCACAGTTATACAGGATTGTAGCAAAAACATAGCGATTACTCCCAATATCAATAGTTTCCAATTCTTTTTCATATCCCATTATCTTTTGATGTACACTTTCTTTTTCCCTCTGATTACAAGCTGTATGGGCTTTTTTTTATCCATAGCGAAAGCATCCAGTTCTGCTTCTGCCGATACCACGCTAAGTTTAGTCATTTTGGCATATTGCCTAATGGTAAGGTGCTTATGCGTTTCCAAATAAGCTATAGCCATCGCCAATCGCTCCTCTTGGTTGAAGCGGTTACTAACATGGGATATTACGTCAGGTTGAACTACAACGGTAACAACCCGGTTGGGGCGATAATGTCGATGCCAATGTTGTGCATTTACGGCTCCGCAAACCAATATCATTGCGACTACCAATATTCCTGCTTTCCATTTTCTCGTTGTATACATATTATATTATTTTGTTATACATTCATATAAAATAAAAGCCTCCATGAACTCATTCGAATGGACGTTCTATATAAAAGACCTTGCAAAGGAATAAAAGTAAAATTGAGTCAGTGTTTTTCTTTGAAAAAATCATAGTTTTGATAAAAACAAATGATATTACTTCCCGTAGAGTGAGATTTTTATCGGATTGACTTAAGTTATTTCTTAATTCAGAAATTACTCATGATTTTCAATCATGTCGTAGCAAAACATTTTTCACAGCATATTACAGTTCATTTACC
>ERZ1673743.1438-NODE-1438-length-26104-cov-32.797036_pt1 | contig 26104 bp, 21 predicted proteins | sample MGYA00580197_ERZ1673743 | MGnify/ENA primary metagenome ERZ1673743 (study PRJEB41218, sample SAMN15661795) | gut metagenome | host: Homo sapiens | place: Canada: London | collected 2015-08-20/2019-03-30 | study: EMG produced TPA metagenomics assembly of... | reverse complement strand
AGCTTTTCTTAACTCTGTCTTTCTGATCTCTCAGACGACTTTGTTATTATATCACTTTCGGAGCTGTTTGTCAAGTGGTTTTTCAAAATTTTTTGAAAAAGTTTTGAAAACATTTACCGAAGGTCATTACCCTTGCGGGTTGGAGGCGCCACCCAGATTTGAACTGGGGGTCAGGGTGTTGCAGACCCATGCCTTACCACTTGGCTATAGCGCCGAAATTGGAGCGGATTACGAGGCTCGAACTCGCTACCTCCACCTTGGCAAGGTGGCGCTCTACCAGATGAGCTAAATCCGCATATTGGTGCCTCCGGTCGGAATCGAACCAACGACACGGGGATTTTCAGTCCCCTGCTCTACCAACTGAGCTACAGAGGCAACAATGGCGACCTGGATGGGACTCGAACCCACGACCTCCGCCGTGACAGGGCGGCGTTCTAACCAACTGAACTACCAGGCCATATGGTGGAAGTTATAGGGCTCGAACCTATGACCCTCTGCTTGTAAGGCAGATGCTCTCCCAGCTGAGCTAAACTTCCACATTTAGAAATCGCTTTCGTTTTCGTTTCTTTTGTGTCTCTCGTCAAGCGACTTCTATATTATACACGCAAAAAGCAATTTTGTCAAGCGTTTTTTAAAACTTTTTTTATTATTTTTGTTCTTTGAGCAAGTTGCTTATTTCAGCTGTTGAAAACCTATACTTCTTATTGCAAAAGTGACAACAAACCTCCGTTTCCTCACCCTCGTCCACCAGTTTCTGGAGCTCTTTCTTGCCCAGACTGATCAGAATTTGTTCGGTTCTTTCACGGGAACAGTCGCAATAGTACACCGCTTCCCACTGGTCAAGTATCTCACCGCCGAGACCCTCAAGAGCCGAAACAGCAAGTTCCTCCGGCTTGAGACCCTTCTCCAGCATTCCCGTAATGGACTCCATATGCTGCAAATTGTCCTCAATGACCTTAACAGAGCTGTCCAGAACCGGAGGCACAAGCTGAAGCATATACCCGCCCGCGGCTTTTATTGTGGCGTCCTCATTGAACACTATGCCAAGAGCGCAGACCGTAGGGATCTGCTCGCTTACTGTATAGTATGCCGTAATATCCTCGGCAATATTCCCCGAAACCAGCGGGATCTGCCCGACATACGGCTCTTTCAGCCCCATATCCTTGACTACGGTGAGATTTCCGTCGCGGCCAACACAGGCGGAAACATCAAGCCCTCCGTCGCTTCTGAGCGGAACAGCAGCCTTTGCATTGCCAGCGCAGCATTTAACATTGCCGCGGTAGTCGGCAACGACCGTAAGCGTACCGCAGGGACCGCCCCCGTTAATGCGCAGTGTGAGGGTATCACCCTCGTTCTTGAGCAGCGCGCCCATGATAGCGCCCGCCGTGCACATTCTGCCGAGTGCGGCGGTTACTACCGGGGTAGGCTGGTGCAGCCGTTCGATCTCCCTTACGATATCAGTTGTATCAATAGCGGAACATAATACGCTTCCGTCCTCCGAAAGCGCTCTTACTAACTTTCCCATGTTGTATCTCCATTATATGAACCATGCTTATGAAATGTTACTTTTTTCTTGCGCAGAACATAAGCTTGTCGCTCTGTGCGCCCGGTTCCCTGTTGGTGAGGTATTCCCTGACCTCCAGGACCTCAAACCCGCTTTCTGAAAGTAGTTTCTCCACCTGTTCAGAAGGCATGGTGATCTCGCGGAAGTTTTCCTCCATGCGCTCGTAAAGACCGTCCTCCGCCTCAGCGAAGATGTTCAGCGAAATATCCACGCCTTTATCCTCCGGATTGAATTCGTTCTGCCACACGCAGTAAACGTCGTCAAGGTCGTAAACGAACACATTATCCGCCAGCACTTTTTCGTGCTTATATATAGTATTGAAGTCGAACAGCAGAAGACCTCCCCTGCGGAGATTGAGCGCCGCCGCCCTGAAGAACTTCGTGATATCCGCAGCGGAGCTGAGATGATTAACGCTGTCGAGGGTCGAAACGATGATATCCGCCTCGCCGTAGAGGTCAAGCTCCGTCATATCCTGGCAGATGTACTGCACCCCGTCATGAGGCTTGTTCATTGCTTCCGAGAGCATATCCGGGGAAGGCTCCGCGCCGATCACATCGTAGCCAAGCCTAGCCAGACGCGCCGTCAGATTTCCGGTGCCGCAGCCTGCGTCCGCCAGAAAATTCCCGTCGCCGTCGCGGAACTTTCTGATTTTGCCATCGTAATACTCCGCGATCTGGTCGTACGGGACGTTCAGCGTGAGCTTGTCGTATACCTGCGCGAAAACGCCGTAACCCGCCATCACTTGTTTTCCTTCATGCGGTCGAAAACGATCTGATAGCCGCCCGCCGCCTGGTAGTTCAGAGTCTTGTTTACTCTGGAAATTGTAGCGGTGCTTGCGCCGGTTTTCTTTACTATATCATTATATACGCAGTTGTCGGTCAGGAGCTTCGCAACGTGCAGTCGCTGAGAAATAGCCTTCAGTTCCTGCGGCGTGCAGAGATCCTCAAAGAATGCGTAGCACTCGTCCTCAGTCCTGAGCGAAAGAATCGCCTTGAACAGGTAGTCCATATTTTCATCTTTTTTCATAGTATACCTCCATTAAGGCACTCCGGCGGCGAACCACCGGATAGTTTATCAACATTTTACCATATCAAAGCACAAAAGTCAAGACTCTTAACCGCTAAAGTGGGTCAAATGCAAAAGTAAATGCAAAAAAGCGGAAAGAAATGTTGCGATAACCCTTGCACAAACGACCGAAAAAGCGAAAAAATGTTGCAATAAGTTCTGCATGAAACGTGGTATAATTAAGGGGAACCTCTAAAAAACGGTGTGAAAAGCAAAAATGGTCAGGGTGTGCCAGATTCTAGGAAATCCGACGAAGTAAGGCTGTATGCCTTACGAGGAGGTGCAACACGATGTTGCAGAGCGAAATAACCGGGCGACGGCATGGACGCCGTCGCATCAGAAATTTCGCTCGTTGAAAGAAGCAGTCGGTGTGCTATACACATTTTCACTCAAACAAAGTTTTTAGAGGTGACCGCAATAAAAAACAGCCGGAACATATCATAAAATACATTCCGGCTGCTGAATATCCATCAGGATCTTATGATCCACTTGAGAATATCTGACGCGTCAATAGCGTTTACAGTACCATCCTTGTTGAAGTCGCCCATAAGAGGATTTGCCCCCTGGGATATTCCAACGACGCATTTCAGCACAGCCGACGCGTCAAGGGCGTTCAGCACGCCGTCGTTATTGATATCGCCGGGCATATCGCTGAATTCGCACACCATTACAACATACTCGCCTGCAGAATCAGCACCCGGAATAATCGCAGCGCCGTCCGCGCCGAGCTTTGCGCAGCCATGGAATACCAGCTTTCCGTTCGCCGGCTTATATACGTTAGCAAACTGACCCGCGAACTCCTTACGGAAGCTGAGCTTCAGGTCTGCCGGGATTTTTGTGCCGGATACCCTGAGATCGGCGCCAGATATGCCGCGCAGTGCGCTTCTGTCGGCGCTGCCCGGGATGACCGAAAGATCTGCCGCAGTAACTGCGCTTATCTTAGCGCCGTCTGTCAGCCAGCTCTTTAAGCTGTCCGCAACGAACTCTATATGGAGTTTCTTTCCTGCGATAACTCTGATGACGTCAGCCGGAACTTCATATGCGCCGTTGAGCATGATTTTTACCGTGCTGCCGTCCTGACGCTTAGCAAGTTCGACAGATATTTCCGCCCAGCTCATCGATTTACCATCGATAGAAGGTCGGGGTTCTATATCCGGCCTTGTCGGTCTGACAGAACCGCCTGAACCTCCTGAACCGCCTGAACCACCGGACTGAGCCTTACGCGTGAATGCAGCCGAAGTAACGGAGCTTTTAGCTTCTCCGACAAAAGCAACTGCCTTTATCGTTGTTGTTGCCGTTATCGTGAACCCGCCGCTGTATTTTGTGGAGGAAGCAGTAGGTTCTGTACCATCGGTGGTATAATGGATCGCGGCGCCATCTGTGGCGCAGGTTATCGTGACAGTCTGCGAACCGGTAAAGCTTCCGCCGTCCGGTGTAATGACCGGAGCCTCAACCACCTTGAGCGCAGGAGTTATCACATAACCGCATACCGTGCATTTCTCTGCCGTTGTTTGGGTAGCCGCGCCCCCTGAAATGTGCGCAGACTTTTCGCCTGCAATGCCGCAGTCTGTGCATTCACGCCAGTGTCCGTCCTTGTCTGTTTTCCATTCCCTTGACCATTTGTGGGCGGATACTATGACCTCGGCGGAACCATTGCCTGCCTTGTAAAACTCGTTTTCCTCCGTCTTTGCGGTAACGGTGATAACGGTTTCCTCTTCCAGACCATCCGGGATAACGAAGCTGCCGCCGGTAATGGCTGTTCCAGTTCCGCCTGCCGTGTAGAACAGTTCCGCAGCGGGAACATCGCTGAACTTTGCATTGTTGGGGTTAACCGCTGAAACGCTTACGGTTATCTTTGTGCCCGGCAATGCGGAGAACGGATCAGTGGTGACTGTCACAGCTGGAACTGCCTTTTTGAACGATACCTCTACTTCTCGTGTGAGTTTATTGCCATTAAGCCCTTTTATGCCCGAAAGGTCGTAGTTTTCATCATCAACGGTCATGACCGCCTTGAATTTTCTGCTTTTAGAATTGGGGACAGCACTGCTGTTCGTCCATTCCCAGCCCTCGGTCAGTTCTGCGTCCTTAAGCGCCTTTCCGTACTCAACAGAAGCCTCGGGATCTGTGATAATCGCCTTTGAGATAGTAAAAGCGCATTCTGCCGACTGTCCGGCGAGGTAGTCAAAACCGCTTCCGACGTACCTGACAGATATGGTATGCTTCCCTGCATTCAGAGGATAAGTTATCTCTATCCTGACCTTTAACGTCTTATCCATATAGAGTACGCCAATCTTCCCGCCGTCCAGCATGAGATTGAGCCTGTTTCCGACGACCGGTGCGGCGTCGATATCAAGCTTTACTCCGTCAAGGCTCAGTTCAAAGTCCTGCTGCCTTACGTTGTTGTATGCGAGGTTTGCGACTATGCTGTTCCATTTCTTGCTGTTTTCCGGAGCAGACTGAACATCGAACACGAAGTGCAGCGTATCCTTATAAGCCGGTGCCTTGTCGGTGTTTTCAAGCGTCAGCCGATATTTTACCCTGACACTGTATTTGTCCGTTTTGAAGACGGTAAGCTCCGGATAGAAAAGAACGGTCGCGGTGTTAGCCGCCTTGCTCCAGCTGTTTCCGAGCTTTTTTAAAATGCTCGGATCGGTCAGACCTGTGGTTTCAAGACCGCTGCCGAATTTCTGTCTTCCGGCAATGTCGATGTTGTATAAGCAATTTGTGATACTGCCGTTTGTGTTTTCACCGACAGCGGCGCCGGCGTACAGGGAAACAGTGCTCCTTATAGTGCCGCTGTTGGAACCGCAGATACCGCCGGATTTTCCGTCAGAAGACACATTGCCGGAAAAGAAGCAGTCCGTGATCGCTCCGGAGTTCTGACCGCAGATACCGCCTGCGGTTCCGCCGCTTACAGCGACGTTATCCACAGCGCTGTTTTCGATAGTTCCGCCGTTGTTGACTGCACAGATGCCTCCGCTTGCAGTACCGTTTGCGAAGGACGAATCAGCCAGCTTGATGTTGCTTATCGTGCCATTGTTCATATAGCCGAACAGTCCGGCATACTCGCCGGAATAATTCAGCCCGGATATCGTATGACCATTGCCGTCAAAATTTCCGCTGAACGGTTTATCCGCTGTGCCGATGGGAGTCCACTCTGCGTCCTTCATGTCGATATTATCCATCAGGACTGCGCTGTCTTCTCCGCTGCTGAAGTTCTTCGCGAACCACAGCATATGCAATTTAGAGGACAATTCATACTGACCATTGCTGTTCTTTTTGGGAATGCCACGTTCTCCACACACCTTGCATTTATCGTCATCACCGATGACATGAGGCTTATTGGTTTTGGCGCTGTCATTGGTGTAGCTTACGCAGGGGGAAGTCTTGTAGACCGTATCACCGCTGAACTGCGGGTAAGCCTGCGTATTGATGGTCTGGAACCACACTGCTTTATCCAGGCCGTTGTTTAGCGCATAGGTAAGCTCGCCGCTTTTGAACTGCGCCTCTGTCATTGCGTCATCGGCAGCATTGCCGCTGATCGCATAAGAAACGGAAACTCTGTTGTTACCATCGGAGAACTTATCTCTGTCAGCGGTATAGCAGCGGTCCAGAGTTACCTTTCCGGCGGAGATGCCTGCGAAGCCCGCAGTGTCAGTTCCCGTCAGCTTGTTTTCATAGCTGCCGCAGAAATTGAATGTAACGCCGTTTGTGCCGACGAAGCCGCACATTACCGCGGCGGATTTGTTACCGCTGAAATCACAGCCGTTCAACCGGCTCTGTGGAGTTTTCTTTCACAAGACCGCTGATGATATGTCCCTTGCCGTCAAATGTGCCTGTGAACGGCTTGGAGATGGTTCCCGCCGGAGTCCAGATAATGCGATTCTGTGCGCTGATGTCCTCGTTCACGGTGATGTTGTTCGCGAGTTCAGCCTTAATACTGCTGTCAGTGTTATTTACATAGGCTGAGAACCAGTAAAGCTCTTGTATCGTGCTTATCTGATATACGCCGTTTTCCTGCTTTGGCGTTTTAACGCAGTTTGGGCAGTTATCTTCAGTTGTTCCGTTGGTATGGTTATGCCAGCCGAGGTTAGTGTAATCCCTGATGACCTTGTTGTCGGAAGTCAGCGCACAGGGATAAGCGTCGGCTCCGATAGTCTGACCCCAGACTTCCTGTGTACCGCCATTTGGCAGCATATTCAGCAGTTCGGCAACCTCGCCGCTCTTGAACTGCTTCTCGGTTCTGGCGTTTATGTCTGTAGAATCGCTCTGGAAATAGCAATTTTTGACGGTGCCTCCGATGATGTCTTCGTTGGCTATTCCGTTGGTATATGTTCCGGATACTGTTCCTATGAAAAAGCAGTTGGTAATCTCGCTGTTTTCTGAGTAACCCGCGATACCGCCGACGTATTCACCGCCGCTGAACTCTCCGAAAACGCCGAGGTTCTTTATTGTAGCGTGGTCAGTTACATAGCCGAAAAGCCCGGCATATTCCAGAGAGGAGTCGTTTACAGTCAGGTTCGTAATAAAGTGACCCTGGCCGTCGAACTCGCCCCATTCAAATGCTTTATCCTTAGTTCCGATAGGCGTCCATTTAACACCGGTCATGTCGATATCGTTGGTGAGGACTGCTTTCTGATTACCACTGACCCCGTTTACATGGTCGGCAAGCCACAGCAGTTCGCTGGGGGTGCCTATCTGATATACGCCGTTATCCTGCGCAGGCTCCTGCGGATTAACAGTTTGGCATATCGGGCATGTTGCCGAGCCCAGATGATTGTGATACTGTCCAGCACAGTTTATCACTTCATTGCTGCCGCCATTGCCGATTATCTTGTATGCTGTGGGGAAAAGATCAACGGGTACGTTTTCGTTGTTGGCTACCACCTGTCCCCATACGTCACCATTTCCCTTGTCGGTAAAATACTTATTCATCAAGTAAGCGACCTTGCCGCTTTCAAAATCCTCTGCGGTCATTGTGGAGCAGTTGATACCGGGCAGGGGTTCCTCTTTTTCTGCAAGGCAGTAGTTGCTGTTCAGCTTCGCATTGCCTTTACCGCTGATGTCGCCGATGAACTTATTTATCTTAGTTGTGCTTTCGGTTCCCTCCAGTTTGACGTTGTAAGTGAAGCAGCCTGCCATACAGTCGAATTCTATGCCGTTTACGTCGATATACGCGCCCGCGATTCCGCCAACGTATTTTGCCCCCTTGAAATAGCTGTCAACAACGCCTACGCCTTTTATCGTAGGAGCGCCCTGCGCTCTTCCGAACAGACCCGCATAATCCCCGCTGTCAACGTACAGACCGGAAATCGTATGACCGTTGCCGTTGAAAATGCCGTTGAAATATAATCTTTCCGTGCCGATAGGCGTATTGCCAATAGGCGTCCACTTTATAGGATCAGCTACCTGGACGTTTCCGTTTGCGTCCAGAAGATTTTCATTGAAAACTATGTCGTTCATGAGGGAGGCTGTTATAGTCTCATTTTTTTCGTTGACCAGTTTTGCCAGTCCGAGAAGCTCGTGGTAGTTGGTTATTTCATAATGAGGAGTACCAGAATAGTTTCTGGAAACGGGATAATAAGGATCCCACGCAACTCCGCGGCAGTCGTCGCAGTCGATCTGGTCTGCACTTCCGTGGTTGTGATAGCCTGTTTTAGAGGGATAAACCGCATACCTGGCGTCGCCGAAAGTGGGGTATTTATCACTGCCAAGGTTCTGCACCCAGCAGTTGGCATAGCCGTTCTCTTCGGATTTATCGCTTTTCAGGTTCAGTTTCCACGCAAGTTCGCCGGAATCCACCTGATCTTTTGTAAAGGTTAATGCAGTTTGATTTGATTCGTTGGGCCTAAATGTAGTTGTTTGTTCCCTTTTGCCGCTTTCGCTGAACGGAAGAGTATTCTCAAGATAGAACAGGCAACGCTTCCCGGCAAAATATGAAGAATAGTTCATCAGCTGCGGAGCAATACTGCCATCATTATATGCGACGTTTCCTATGTTGTAGGAATATTTGGGGCTGATTTTTGCGGTCCCGACAAGACCCGCAACATCGTTATCGCCGGAAACATCGCCTGTGTTGTAGATATATCTGATGGGGTTTTCATTTCCTCCATCTCCATATCCCAGAACACCGCCGACGCTCGTTTCGCCTTTAACAGTACCATCGTTATGGCAATACCAGATCCTTGCAACGCCGCCTGCATAACCGACTACGCCGCCGACGAAATTCTTTCCGGTGACAGTCGCTCCGCTGGAACTGTAAAGGATAGTTCCTCTAAATTTGCCTGCGAATTCGCCTGCGATACCGCCGACTCTGTTGCCCGTGTCGGTGTCGGTGCCGGTGCCGGTCACTTTCGACCCGACAGTACAATTTGTTATAGTGCCTCTGCATTTGCCTGCGATACCGCCGATTTTGCTGCCCGTGCCGGTGACGGTCACATTCGGTCCGACAGTACAACTTGTTATGGTATATTTCGTTTTATCCGTTGTAGTCTCTAAACTGCCGAACAAACCACCGACGTAATTTTCTCCACGCACGATAGTATTTTCGATCTTTACATTATCGGCAGACAGGCTGCTGTTATATAAGCCGTCGCCTGAAAGCACGCCGACGTTATCTCCGCCCTTAACGAAGCTGTCGGTGATGGTCAGGTTTTTAAAGCTGCCTGCTCCCAAAGAAGCATACAAGCCTGCCTTCCCGCTCTCATTGATGTAAAGACCGCTGATCGTGTGATTTTTGCCATCAAGGTTGATGCACCAACCATCTGGTATCGGCGGCCAGCAAACGATGCTGTCTGAAGTGTCCGAGGGTTCGCCGCTTTCTTTATCAATTCTTTTCAGAAGATCCTTGTTGATGACGATGTCATCATTTAGTATTGCATAAATCGTGCGGCGAGCTTCCATGACCGCAAGCAGCTCTTCTGCAGTGGTTATCTCATAAGGATGTTCCAAGCTGCCGTCGCCGCTGATGTCTGCTAAGTTATCCGCTGTGATAGTGATGCGCCATGTTTCGTTTTCTGCATATGCAGTCACTCCGCGCGCGATCCCCGGAAAAGTATCCGCCGGGAAGTACGACATAGCGCCTGCTGCAACAACGAACGCCGTTATTCCGCACAGCGCACGTTTAAGTACTGTTTTCAAATCATTACCTCCATATCTGCGCCTGCCATTTTCAGACAGGCTGTCATACAATTGCTCTTTTTCTGCTTCTGCCTTGTCATAAAACGCAGCAGGAATATTACTAGTAAATTATACACCAAATCGCAGACTTTGTCAACTGTTTCCTTCCAACATGGAACAAAAGCGTTATAGATTTTGATTTTGAGCAATTAAACTTGACGTTTCGTTTTTACAAGGTTTTTAGAGGTGACCAATACTTAAAATCACAATGGCTGTAAGTATCCAATGCGTGGCGGCTATTACTGGGTCAAGCATTTTCAAAAAGGATTCAATAATGCCTGATCCAGCAAATGTCGTTGCTCCTATTCTGCCCTGCGCTCCCACGACAGCTACGTCTTTAGGTCACGTTTCAGAAATACTGCAAGCGACCAGTCCTCGCCTATCATCTCGCGGGGAATAGCGTTCAGCTCGGAGCATATTCTGCGAAGGATTCCGGCGTTTTCTTTTCTGGTTATGAGTAATGGGTTTATAATGGTAGGTGTCCTTTCTGGTGGTTATTCGCTTTTCAGCGTGGGTTGCTTGACTGGGGTGGGCGTTTGTGGTATAATAATCTCATCGACAAATCGGAATTTAATGGAGGGATGTTTCTATGAAATCTTTTGTTTGCAGTTTGTGTCACAATGGCATACTTGGAGGAGGTCTGTACCTCGATAGTCAGTCGCTTACTTACAAGACAAACAAGCTTACAGTTGACAAAAAATACAGAAATTTAGTTTTGCCGATGCAGGAAATAAAAGAAATCTCTTGGAAGTGGATAGTCTTTCCAATTGCAACAGTTAATATGAAAAATGGAGAACTATATAAATTCATTATTTTCAATAAATCACGCTTTGCAAAATGGTTTCAAGAGTATTCTCGATAAATACAAAGTGTCAAATTCTCGTTTATCGCTCACTCTTCAACCGCCCGAATAGTCCCGAACAATTCCTCGCTCATACCCGTGCGGAATCCCTTGAACCAAAGCCGCGGATTAGCCGCAGCACCGATATTCTTCGCGCTTGGACCGCAGTAGTAATGCGTACCCTGCGGCGGTTCGGGTCGAGAAACCTCCCCGGACATACATTCCGTTATTTGAAACACCGTCAATGGACGGAAATGGAAATCCGTAGTCCGCTTCAAACTGGGCGGTGTCGATGATGTACGCCAGCGTGACGGCGCTCCGGTTAAACACTTTGGAATTGGTGTCGTTTGCGATATCCTGCTCGTCCATGTTCCAGACATCGTACACATAGATATCCTGAATACAATCGCCGCAGTCCAGCAGATTCGCATGGACTGCGGTTTTCTCTTTCAGCGCCAGCGTAATTCCTTTTTCGGGAACTCCCATGTCCTTTGTGCCGTAGGTGTACTGGTGAAGCTCCGAAATTTCACCGCACTGCGAAAGAATTCCGTTTCCTCCGGGCGCAAGCTCGGGACTGCTCGACGTACTGTTTCAGATCCTCGTCAATTCCGAAAATGTCCTCCCAGATATCCGAATCAACGGTTTCCAGCGTAATTGACAGCTTGTCAGAAGCGCGCTCCGTTCCGCGGGACATTTCTCTTGCAAGGACTATACCGGCGCTGTCCGTGAGCGTCTGGTCCGCTTTGGGCGGATTGAATTCTTCTCCGTTTTCGATGGCTCTGTATCGGTTTTCGCCGATTGAACCCAGCCGGGAAATAAGTGGGTCGGATTTGGAAATTCTGATATAGTCAAACACCCTTCGCTTTATCTTATCAGACATGAACCATGCCGTTCCATGCTGTCCCTGACCGCTTGGAACCGGGACAGAGATGTTGTCCGTGACCTTGTATGTATCGGTCTGGTACGTCCGTTCGGCGCAGACAAAATACACCACGCAGAGTAGCACCACCAGAGCCTCCAGCAGAAGATACAGCTTTCTCGGCTTTTCTCCGCCGAATACGCCGGAAATTGTTGTTGAGAAATCCGTCAAATCCGTTGAAATGCTTCCGGTAGTAAGGACATCGTTCAGGACGCTGGCAAACAGCATGGCGGTTATGCTTCCGACCACAAAAACGAAAATGCAGACAGGTATTCGGTAGTATTTGCTTTTGTTTTTCATATCTTACTCTCTGTGAAATTGACTTGTAACCATTTTCCTTAAATGTACAAAAAGATATTGGTTTAATACCAAATGGTCACCTCTAAAAACCTCATGTGAGCGAAAATTGGCAGTGCGCGCCATCTTCGTCGTCAAACCTCCTCGTAAGGCATTTGATATTGACAACACACAGGAATACGGCTATAATAATTGATGTGTATTATTTTATATGGAGGTCACATATGAACATCGTCATTGACATAGTGCTGCTTCTCGCAGGGTTTGTCCTGCTGATAAAAGGCGCTGATTTTTTCGTAGAGGGAGCTTCTTCTCTTGCAAGGAAACTAAGGATCCCCTCTCTTGTGGTCGGTCTTACAATAGTCGCGCTTGGAACGAGCGCACCGGAGCTTGCGGTCAGCATTTCAGCTTCGCTGGGCGGGCAGAATTCAATGGCTGTCAGCAACGTAGTGGGATCGAATATCTTCAATCTTCTTGGCGTGCTCGGAGTATGTGCGCTGGTAATACCCCTTGGAGTTACAAAGGACATACTTCATCGAGATTATCCGGTTTCGATATTCACATCCGTGCTGTTTTTTGTAATGCTTATATTCTTCGGAGCTTCCGGAGAGATCACTCTTTTTGAAGCAATATTACTTGTAGTGCTTCTGGCAGGTTATCTGACATGGACTGTCATAGCAGCAATGAAAAACCGTCAGACCTCCGAGGAACAAAGCGCTGAGAAGCCATTTATCTGGTGGAAGTGTGCGCTCTTTATAATCTGCGGAGCAGGCGCGATAGTTCTGGGAGGCGACATGGTTGTAGACCACGCTTCTCTGCTTGGAAAAGCCGTGGGCATGAGCGAAAGTCTTGTCGGTCTTACGATATGCGCTGTCGGAACCTCTCTTCCCGAACTTGTCACGTCGATCTCCGCCTGCAAAAAGGGCGAAAACGATATGGCAATCGGCAATGTCATCGGATCAAATATTCTGAATATCCTGTGTATTCTCGGCGTTTCCGGGGTTATTTCTCCTATCACTATCACCGGAGCAGACCTCAGCAATACTCTTGTGGATTTCGGAATTTACATCGTAATATGTCTGCTGGCATACATATTCTGCCTTACTCAGAAAAAAATCACCCGTGTTGAGGGAGGAATACTTGTTTTCCTTTATATCGCATACATGGGTTATGCTATCGTCCGTGACCATCTTGGAACCGATCCGATAATGAGCCTTATAGGGAACTGATCATAGAGAAAAGCAGGAGTTGTTTCAGCTCCTGCTTTTTTCATGATGCCACATCTACGGCTTTGTCGGGGCCGATGTGCCAGTCGTTATAAACGCTGCCATTAATGAATATCTGGTCTGTGAGCCTTACCGAAAGCTGACAAGCCGGACACCACACGTCGAAAATCTCGACATATACGGTGTAGTTTTTCCTGTCCGGAAACCAAATCGGCGTGAAATGAACCCGGTCATTGTAAGTCGAATATTTATTCTTCCTGAAAACAAAACTGCCGCCCGATTTTTCAAGCAGGCGGTTGTAAAGTGTGGTGCTGTGGCGGTTGTAGTTGAACTCCGGGAACAGCACGTTTGCAGTCTGGCTTCCGGTGCAGTACTGCGTATCTCCGTAGAGGTGGGCGTCAACGCTTATCTGTAGTTATATTGGCAATATCATTCATCAGCCTGAACCCGTCCCGTAAAAACTTCCGTATAAAATAAAAAACCGCCCAATGGACGGTTTTTTATTTGGTGCGGGTGACGGGACTTGAACCCGTATGTCATACAACACACGCACCTCAAACGTGCCTGTCTGCCAGTTCCAGCACACCCGCATATATACCCGCCAAGATCTCTGAACTCTCCGAAAGCCCTGATAACTCAGCGCATTTCTTTCTTTTGAGTTCCTGTCTCTCAACGACTATGTTATTATATCACAGGCAAGCCAATTTGTCAATAGCTTTTTTCAAAAAAACTCAAATTTTTTCGAATACTTTTTTGCGCCGGCTATTTAATGGGATACTTGTCCGGAAATTCCAGCCTTATACCATTCTCCCTTGCCCTGCGATAAAGCGCGGACAACCGGCACAGCACTGCGTTTTCCTCGTATATCAGCGCGTCGATGGAAGGCTCGTCGCTCACGTTGTCGTAGTTTGCGCGGATACTGTCCAGCCTGTCCTTTAAATCGTCGTATTCCCTTTTAAACGCCCTTGCGCGGCTCTCCTCCGCTGTTGCGCGGCGTTTCAGCAGACCTTTCATAGCGGCTCCTTTCGGCTCGTTATCGTGTTCTGCTGAATTATATTCTCCCCGCCCGGGATTTATGCCGCCGTATCTGCGCTCTGAGAAACCTCCGGGCGTACTGCGTTCACAGTGTACCCCGCCTCGCCGAGAAGGTCGATTATTGACGGCTCCGCATAAAAATGCATGGTTCCGACAAATACGAACGCGAGATCTCCGTTCCGGAGCGCGTTTATAACGAACTCCGCCATTTCCCGCTGACGGTCGGCGTACATCATATTATAATAAGTCTGCCAGTCGTCCGGGTTAGTGACCTCCTCCGGGTCGTAGACCTCCAGCCCGCGGAAATACTCGTCATCGAAGCTGCTCCACGCGCTGTAAAGCTCCATTGTGGACTCCGCCTGCTGCCGGAGCTTCTCATCATCGGAGCATTCGCTGAGCAGCCCAAGCTGAACGCTCATCGGAACGCTGCCCATCATCTTGTACTGAGCCGCAGCCCCCTCTACCTCCCGGATCTCCTTGCGCTCCCTGTGAGCCATCTCCAGAAACGTTGTTTCCGTGCCGTACTGCGTCTGAAGCCCGGTCTTATTCAACACTGCCGAGCTGAATACAGACGTCCAGTAGAACGGCTTCATGTACTCAAGCGACTCATTGTAGATCCCGAGGCTTCTGAAATACTCCACAACCCCGTCATGCTCCGGAATGACCTCGGCCGCAGTAGTACCGTCGAGCCTGAGATACCCCGCGCACTCGGAAACAAGCCTGCCGTCACCGCTGAAAGCAACGGTGTCAAGCTCCGGCGCAGCGTAGGTGCTGTTGCGGTACGCCTCCATCACATACTCCGGATATACCGCGTCCTCCGTACCCGCATGCATGCTCCCGAGCAGGAACACCTGCGCGCCGGTCTGTTCGTCCTCCGCCACCCAGAACGGCGGCGTGACCGTCCCCTCCTCGGCGGCGGGTGTGAGATCCACCTCCAGCGGAGAATTAGGCTCCCGGCGCCCGCCGGAGCACGCGGAAGCAAGCAGAATTCCCGCCGCGCACAGAAGCGCCGCGGCAGTCCTGAAAAATCTCATGGCGCTTCCCTCAGTTCGAAAGACGGCAGAGACAGTCCTCGCACGCCTGAGCCTCGTCGGCGTATTCGCTGACTTCCATGCGGTCTCCGTCCTCGCAGTAGTACACCAGCCACTTGCCTTCCTCGTTTATGAGGCAGATCCTCTGATCATCGTCGTCGCCGCTGCCGCAGATGTTATAGTAGTAATGCGGAATATCCAGCTCAAAGAGCTTTGTTTGCAGATCCTGTACTGTCATAGTTCCTCCCTGTTGTCGTGTTTGTCAAAACAGCCTGCCGCTTATCTCGAACGCCGGTCCCTTCTGCCACAGGAATGTGGAAAGAAGTATCTCGAAGCCCTCGCCCGGGCCGCACATGTAATCCGCCGGGTGTCCCTTCGGCAGGCCGAAGCCCGCCAGCAGATTCGTTATAACTCCACCGTGCGTTACCATTGCCGCGCGGGTTATCTCCTTCTTCATCATGTCGCGGAAGATGATATCAAGCCCGCTTATGCAGCGCAGCGAGAAATCCCCAAACTTCTCTCCCTCGGGAGGACATGCCTCCGGACCTCCCTTGAGCCACGCGGTGTATTCCGGAAGGTTCTCAAGCTCCTTCTGGGTCTTTCCCTCGAACTGCCCGAAATCCATCTCGGCTATCTCGTCCACCTTGGAAAGCTGGATATCCGGATAGATGATCTGCGCAGTCTCAACGCAGCGCTTGAGCGGAGAGGTGTACACCTTCTCCACACAGGGGTAGACGCTCGCCTTGACGAGCTGCTGGATCTGCTTCTCACCCTGTGGGCAGAGCGCGAGATCCGTCTGACCGATGTACTTTCCGTCGAGATTTCCCTCTGTGATTCCGTGGCGTATCAGATACAAATAGTAGTTTTTCATGATCATATTACCTTTCGTATTATAGAGTGCTTTTTAACATGACTTGTGCTGACCCGGAGTTTCGGTCACAATATACAGCGTCTTAACCGCAGGCAGGTGTCGAAACCCGCCGTAAAGCGCATAACTGTTATAGATAATGCCCTATGGTGCTGTCGTATTTTTGTGAAATATGACACTTTACAAATCGGAATATCCAGTTTATAATATACAATATGGTATTATAGATAAAATAAAGTAACCATGGGGAAAATAACACTAAGGAGAAAATGTATGAATAAAGACTTCCCCCGTATCATGACGCTTCTGCGTAAAGAACGGGGTCTTAGCCAGAAACAGGCGGCTGCCGACCTTGACGTCACCCAGGCGCTGCTGTCGCACTACGAAAACGGCAAGCGCGAATGCGGACTTGACTTCCTGGTGCGTGCTGCCGACTATTATAAGGTATCGGTAGATTACCTGCTCGGCCGCTCGCCCATGAGCAGCGGGGCTTCAATTTCAGAGCAGGAGCTTCCCGAGAGCACCGACGCCGAGAAATACGAGGGCACGCCCTCCGGACTGTCGGTATTCTTCCAGAAGAAGCTGCTGACGAACTCCATCGAGATACTATTCTCACTGCTTATCAAGGCGAAGAACGCGGAGCTTTCCAAAGCCGTGTACTCCTACATATCGCTTGCGGTCTACCGCTGCTTCAGAATGGTCCACAGCGCAGGGAGAGCGAACGACGAGCATGTGTTCAGCGTACCCGAGGAGAAGGTCGCAGGGCTTACCAGCGCGGCGCTCGCCATCGAGGATATCCACGCGAGAACAGCGGGAATCTCCGGCGGCTCCGAGGACGATAAGATAACCACAGCGCGGCTGGAGCAGGAATACACCAAGCAGGCTGCGGCGCTGCTGTCGATAGTGAACAGCTCTGAAAAGACCCTGAACAAACTCATGTGAGCCTTATTTCATACATACGCTGACAGCCTCCGGGCTGTCAGTTTTGGTTATAGAAGGATTCCGGTCTGTATTTGCTGCAGACCGGATTTTCGTCTGCGGTTTCAGAGCCGCTCTTACTTCTCAGTCTTTTCGGCGCCGTCCTCAGGATTTCCGCCCCTTCCGGTTCGCCGCCTTATGAACAGCTTCACCGCCTGAGCCGCAGTCTTGAAGTTGATAGCGCACAGGATAATAAAGAGAATGCAGTTGAGGACGTTGAGCAGCAGACCCTCGTCAAGGGTCATGATGCACACCGACATGGTGGATATGAGCATAATATTGATCGCCATTTTGAGGTAGTCAACGTTGACGGTAAGGAACTGCCGCGTATCAATAGCGCGAATGATGTACACCAGAAGGTAGCACGCCAGCGTAGCCACAGCCGCTCCGATAACGCCGAGCGGGGAGTTGAGCAGAACCAGGTTCAGCCCGATGTTGGTAGCAGCTCCGATGATACTTGTGACAAGGGAGTGCGAGGTCTTGTTCTTCGCCTCGTAGATGGAGCTGAGGAAGTTGTTGAAGCTCTGGAACACCACCGCCAGCACAAGGAACGGAACGTACATATACGCCATTTCAAATTCCTTGCTGCCGAAGAACGGCATGATTATCGGGCGCAGAACCAGCAGAATACCCGCCGCGGTGATGTACATAATAGTCTGCATCATGCCGAACACGTTGGAGTAGAACTCGCTGACCTTTCGTGAGTTCCGCTCGGTTATCGCGGACATATGCCAGGCCTGCGAGAATATCCCGACCACCAGCGCGGCGAGGTTCGGGAACTTGTACGCGAAGGAGTAGACGCCGTTTGCGGCGCTTCCGTGGATAGCCGTGACCATGAACGTATCGGAAACGTTGATTATCCACCACATGACTGCGGTAGGCATGAGCGGTACGCTGTAGTGTATCATGCCCTTTGCAAGCCCGCGGTCGTTGCCGAGAGGTCTGTACTGCCTGAGCAGTCCGGCTCTCCAGGTCAGGAATACGATGGAGATCATGTCGCCGAGGGAAATGGAAAGCACGTAACCCACAACTCCCAGATGGAGCACACCAAGGAGCAGGATATTCAGCAGGATAACCACGATGGTGGTAAGGGTGCCGTCGATGGCGTACAGCCCGACTCTTCCCCGCGCCCGCACGTAGATGGCGCATATTCCCTTGATGCTTCCAGTTGCAACGTACATATAAATGAGCCACTGATATCCGCTGAGCATGTCGATCATTCCGATCAGAGGAACGAACGCCGCGAATATCACCAGCCCGATCAGAGCCACGTTTATGCCTATCGAGAGGACGTGGTTCTTCTTTCTTATGGTATCGTCCAGAGCATAGCGAAGCACACCCTCGTTTATCGAGAGCGTCACCACCGATATCAGCAGTGCCGAGGCGTTTATAATGTTGTTGACATCGCCGAATCCGTCCGCGCCGAGCCAGCTCGTATAAAAACGAAGCATGACATACACGAGGAACTTCGAGCCAAACTGCCCCAGCGCCAGAACAAAGGTGTTGCTTGCCAGCTTCTGGTACTTATTCATGCAGACATTCTTTCATTGTAGATTTATTCGTCATCCTGGGACATGCGGAGTTCCCTGAAGAACTCGGTGAGCACCCCGCCGCACTGCTCCATAAGAATGCGGCTGCGGACGAACGGAATATGCGTGAACCGCTCCTCAAATAGGTTCACAACGGAGGAGCACGCACCGTTCTTATCGTCGAACGCGCCGTAAACCAGCCGTTTCAGCCGGGAGTTCATCACAGCCCCGGCGCACATCGGGCATGGCTCCAGCGTAACATAGAGCGTGCAGCCCGTGAGCCTCCAGCTTCCGAGGCGCTTCGCCGCCTGCTCTATCGCCAGTATCTCCGCGTGAGCCGTAGGCGACTGCAAATGCTCCCGGAGGTTCCAGCCCTCGCCGATGATGTTTCCGTCAGGGTCGACGACTATCGCCCCGACCGGTATCTCTCCAAGCTCTGCGGCGCGCCGGGCGCGCTCCAGAGCCTGGGTCATATATTCCTCGTCAAGGGTCATGCTATATCCGCCTGAAGGACTGCACCAGCATTGTAAGCAGCAGCCATACTATATTGTATCCAGCGATCCAGAAGCCGTTCAGCAGAGAATAGTTACGGAAAATCGCAAAGATGAACACAAGCAGAACGCCAAGCGCAATGCCGAATATCTCCATGATGCAGCCGAGCCTGATACGCTCGCTGAGCGCCTTCGCGCCGTTTATCGCGGAAGCGAGGGAAGAGAACGTACCGTCGCAGGATACCGCGGCGCTTCCCTTTCCGGCGTACTTCGTGTGCTCGTCGAAGGTATCGTGAGCCTCCGCCGGGAGGATACGCACGTTATCTGCGTAAATGTCGAACATTTCGGAGATAACGCCCTCGGTAAGCGCGCCGTCAACGGTCTTGACAACAAGGCTGACGTCGTTGCGTGCGAGCTTCTGCACCTGGTGCTTCACCTGCGGATTCGCGGTGAGCGTAACGAAGAACAGCATGCAGACCTCTCCGGCGACCGCAAGGTAAATGACCTCGTCGTTTTTCTTGTTGAGCGCGGTCTCCTTCTTGCTGTCGGGAACGGTGATGCCGTGGGACTTCATATGATCCCTGCTACCGAGCAGGACGCGCCTGCTGCCTATCCAGCCGGAAACTCCCAGTCCGCTCTCATAAACGCAGTTGGAAACCTTCTTGAGCAGGGCGGGCTTGTAGTTGAGCATGTTGAACAGCGGGTCGGCGAGTATGCTGTCGGAGCTTACCGCAAGGCTTGCGGCGTAGATGATGGCCTCGTCGATGGTAACGCGCTGAGAGCCGTTCTTGCCGTTCTTGTTGTAGTCCCAGATGTTCCTTATGGAAACCGAGCCAGCCGGGAACAGCGTCTTAGCCTCGACCAGCACGGAATTAACCGAGCTGAAATCCTCGACCGCGCTGTAGCCAAGGATAGCCGCGCGGCGCTCGTTGGTCTTTCGTGACGCGCTGAGCATCGGGAGCATAACTACGAGCGCGCCCGTGAATGAAGCGCCCACGCATAGCACTGCGGAGAATACAGTAGCCGCAAACGACCACTGGTTCATTATATTAGAGGTAACTCCTGTCTCAGCGAAGAAGCCGAGCGCGCCCGCAGCCAGGGAAACTCCTATCATGATGGGGGTAAGCACGCGGGAAATGCGGTCGGAAACGTCCTCGCAGTAGGTGGAGATGATGAAGTCGCAGAGCATTTCGGTCTTTCTCATGGAAGCGATGACCGGTATGCCGTGACCCGCGCCCCTTGCAAGACGTTCCGCGTCCTCGCCGTCGGTGCACTCGACGAAGTACTTGTCGGTGTCGCCGGAGATGAACCGGAAGTTGTTCTTAGCCGCATGAACTGTGCACAGCTTGGAAACGGTGTTGAAGCACAGCGCCAGCATGGAAACCAGCAGGTAGCAGAACGAGCGGTTCATTGCGAGGTAGTTGGTCTCCGCGAGGTACATCACGATAGCGCCGAGCGCTCCGAGATGCGCGAACGCGCACAGCGTGTCGCCGTCCGGCTTACCCTTGAACAGCCTTGAAAATCCGTTTGTGATAACGCTGGAGCATGCTCCGAAGCTGAGTATGCCGATGGTGAGATTAGCATACAGGAAGATATCCGGCTTGATAAGCTCGGACAGTATAGGTATACTGTCTATCTTGAAGAAATAGAACACTGCCGCGATAGCCGCAGCGGCGGTCAGCAGAGCCAGGATCGTCAGGCGGCCCGCAAGACCCTTACCAGCTCTCGCAAGTCTCTCGGTTATGACGTTCTCGTCGTCGAGGTCGATGATCTCGTCCTCGTCGTCCTCATCGTCGTAATCGTCGTCCTCTGCTTCCTTTTCCTCGGCGTCCTCCACCTCGTCGTCGATGTCGGCGAGCATGAAGTTCGCTATCTTGCGCTTCTTTCGCTCCGCAAGAGCCTCCGCCTCGCGTACCGCCGCCACCGGGTCGGTCTTGGGCAGTATGCTGGTGTCTATCACCTTGTTGTCGTAGTCGATGTTGAGCGCCCTCGGCGGGAGATTCCTCGGGTCGGAGAGGTCGGTGATAGTCACAGTCCGCTCCTCGGCGCGGTCTTTCTCACGCTGCTCCCTGAGTTTCTTGTTGAGGGAAGCCACCAGAGCCTCGCTGCTGCGGTCCTTCTCCCCTGCCGCGTCCGACTTCTTCTGCGCGCCTGGGGTGAACAGCACCTCGTCTGCCTTTGAGCCCTTCCTTCGGGAAGTCACCGGAGAATACTCCTTGACGTGCTCGGCCTCGCCGCTGGACATCTTCTTGAGGTCGTTCCCGGAGACAGCCAGGGTATCTCCGATGTCGCCCTGCGGCTCCGCGGAGTTTTTCAGCCCGTCTACCGCCTTCTCGCGGGATTCCATCGGATTGAGGGAATCCAGCAGCTCCTCCGGCTCCTCTGCGGCGCGGTCCGCCTCGAGGAGGGCGCGGTTGATCTCGTTTATGCGCTGGAGCTTCTTCATCTGCATGGTTTCGGAGGTCACGAGGTCGCTCTTGGTATGGAACACGATATCGTCGTCCCCGCCGGAAACCTTCGGCTTCACATACGGCTGGACATACTCGCTCTCCGGCTGAACGACGCGCTCCGGCTTTGGAGGCTCCGGCTCCCCGAACAGCTTTGCCGCCTCAGTCGGCGACGAAAGCTCGGAGGTGTAGCCGCTGTGCTCCGGTTCCGCCGGCTTTTCCGGCTCGCTGAACTGCATGCGCTGTTCCTGCTCGGCGCGCTCCTGTTCAAGCCTTCTCTGCTCCCGCTGGCGCTCCTCGCGTTCGCGCCGCTTGTTCTCAGCCTTGCGGCGGTTGGCTTCGGCGGCGCGTCGGATACTTTCCGCGCGCTCCCGGGCTTCCTCGTCCCCGGAAACTGGCTCCGATTCCTCCGCGGATGGCATGCGCGTATGCGACGTGCTGTTCATGGCGCTGTGGAGTTCGGTCTCTGAGATTATTTCGGTAACGCTCTCGGTGGATTTGGAACCTCCACCGCGCTTTCTGTCTATTTCTGCAAGAATATCGTCAATGCTGTAATTATCAGACATCAATATCTCTCCTAAATCCTGTGATCCGGCGGTATCAGCCGCGGTGCTTTACGACCTCATACATGATTATTCCGGCGGAGACCGACGCGTTGAGCGAGTTGACCTTTCCGAACATCGGCAGTGAAAGGGTCATGTCGCAGTTCTCACGAACCAGCCTGCCCAGCCCGAAGCCCTCGCTTCCGACCACCAGAGCCACCGCGCCGGAAAGGTCAGCCTGTGCGATGGGAGTTCCGTCGGCTTCCATGCCGTAGACCCACACGCCGGCTTCCTTGAGCCGCTTTATGGTGTCCACGAGGTTAGCGACCCTTGCCACCTTGAGCCACGCAGCGGCCCCTGCGGAGGTCTTGAATACGGTGGCGTTCAGGGAGGCGCTGCGACGCTTGGGGATTATCAGCCCGTCAGCGCCGGCTGCCTCGGCGGTACGGATTATCGCGCCGAGGTTGTGTGGATCCTCGATCTCATCGGCGATGATGATAAACGGAGGCTTCCCGCGCTGTTCAGCGTTCGCGAGGATATCCTCCACCGTGGAGTAGGAAGCGGCGGCGAGTTCCGCAGCGGTACCGCCGTGCTTGGGGGTTCCGCAGATGGCGGTGAGCCTCTCATCGCTGACTTCCTTGATAACCACGCCGTTTTTCTTGGCGAGGGCGACTATCTTCGAAAGAGCCGCACCCTTCTGAATGTAGACCGTATCTATTTCCCTGCCCGAATTGAGTGTCTCAGTTACGGCGTTTTTGCCATAGATCAAATTTGTTTCCTGATTATCCATAATATTTCCTTTAAAAATAGTGGTTTTGCACAATGATATACATTTTACATTATAGCACATTTTCCGCACTAATGCAAGCAGTCCGGACTATATTTAAATGAAATTTTAGTGTATATACGCCGCATGGCCATATCAGTCAGGGGTTATTTAGGGCAATACAGCACAAAGATCGTGCTGTATTGCCCAGTCAGTTTTGCCAATAATACGCTTCGCTTATTGGCAAAACTCGATTTTTCGTCAGATTGTACAATGAGGACGACGCAAGTCCAGCATGGCACGCCATAGCGTCATATGACCAGGTAATCCTTAGTCAGCTTATCCGCTATCGGTCGGAGATCTATGCTCCAGAGAAACTTTGCCAGGCTGTAAACATTGTTCCTCACCATGCGGTGGAAATATGTGCGGAAGAACGGCATTCCCTTGTTTTATTCAGCGTTTCCCCAGAAAAGGCGAATGAGCCCGGCATTTAACCGGACTCATTCTGAACCTATTTTATTATGGATGGATCATCTTTTATTATGGATGGATCATCAGCTCTTTTCGGCAAGCTTTTCGTTAGCCGAATCAAGTTCCGCCTGGACTGCCGCGCGGATAGTTTCACGGGTCTGCGTCCAGCTTGCGCCGCTGTTGTAGCCTTCCTTCATCGGGTTGTTGATGAGGTCGGCTACGTTGGAGTTAACGGCGTTGTACATCTCGATTACCGGGTGCTCGGCGGTCATCTGGTTTACAAGGCGGTACATATCCCACTGCTCCTGCGTCCAGTTGTACTCCTCAAATGCCTGGCGCTTGCCTATTTCAACAGCCGCCTCGCTGTCGCGGGTAGCCATTGCACAGTTGAGATAAGCGGCTACGCCCTTGGGGTTTTTTGCGCCCTTTATAAGGGAGAATCCGGAAACTCTCGCCGGTAGATAATACTCGTCGGCTTCGGGGCATTTAGGCATGGGGACGAACATTACATCTTCCTGATTGTCGGCGAAATCCTGAATATAGTTGTTGTAGGGGTACATCGCGTACAGCCCTACCGGATAGAACAGGGTCTTTCCGTCTGCAAGGCGCTTCGGCTGAACCTGCCAGTTGTACTGCGCTTTCGGGAGCGGAAGACTGTTCGTGTTCATGTTCAGCATGAATGTCTGCGCCTTTTCAATCAGTGCGTTGTCAAGGTTCTGCACGATTTTTCCGTCGCTCATGCCGACATAAGGAACGCCTGTTGTCAGAGAAAATCCGCCCTCGAACCACCAGCCGTCGGTAGCGTATTTTTCAGCGTCAACATCGCAGAATTTCGTCATCATTTCCCAAAATGTGTCCCATGTCCACTTGCCCTCTGCGAGAAGCTCCGCCGGGTCGTCAAGGGAATTGTCGCGGATAGTGTTCTTGTTGTAGAACATCACGCAGTCGCCCTCTACGTCAACAGCGCCTACATAGTGCCTTCCGTTGAACGCAAACTGCTCGTTTACCTCGCTCATGGGCGCCCACAGCTCGCTGCTGAAATCAACGTAATCATCGAGCGGGTCGAACATTCCGCTGATCGCGCCCTTGGGGAACACGTCCATGTCGCCTGCGCTGAACATATCCGGGGAATCGTCCGCCTGAACCAGCACCGCAAGCTTGTCGTAACGGCTGTCCCAGGGAGTGTTGACGTACTCTATCCTGCCGCCGAACTGGCTCTGGAACATCTCCAGTGCCGGAGCGACCGGCTGTCCCTCTGCAGGGTTCAGATCCCATGACGAGAGGAACTTTACAACGCCGTTTTCCAGCTTTTCAGCGCCGATGTCGATTTCCGCGATCTTGTCCGCGTCATCCTTGTTCATGGTTGCCGTGGTAGCCGAGGTAGTCGCCTGCGCCGGAGAGTTGGAGGAGGTCGGAGCGCTGCTGCTCATCTCCTGCTGCTCGTCGCAGCCAGTAACCGCGAGAACGGAGCATATCGCAAGCGCCGCCGCTGTGAATCGTGTGATGTTTTTCATTACGCTCATTCCTTTCGAAAACGGAATTACTTTCTTCTAGTCGTGAAAAGCACGCCGGCTGCGATAACCGCTGCGCCTGCTACTGCTGCGATTCCGGAAACTCCGGTGTCGGGATTGCCCTTTGTGGGAGCGGTGGTTTCTGCGGGAGTTTCAGCAGGTGCGGAATCCTCTGCGGGAGTTTCAGCAGGTGCGGAATCCTCTGCGGGAGTTTCAGCAGGTGCGGAATCCTCTGCGGGAGTTTCGTCCTCGGCGGGAGTTTCTGCGTTTTCTGCGCTGTCTGAGGGAGCTGCAACAGGCTCATCGGAGAATGTCATCTCAAGCAGTTCAATGCCGTGACCCATAACAGCCATGCCCGCAGTCTGGAGAAGCTCAAGCTGGTCAGCCGGGATAGTGAAGCTCATGGAATCGCTGTCCATCTCAAGCGTGTAGCTGTCGCCGCCCTCGGAAAGGACTGCGCCGTTAAGTGTGCTGATGAAAGGCCAGCCGGCGTCGTTCACCATGGGCTTGATGCACCAGTAGTTCTGACCGTCCATGTCGGCGAGGCTCTCGTTTACGTTGTAGGTGATGGTGACTGTTGTGTCGGGGGTAACGTTTGCGAATTCCTCAGCGCCGATGGTCGCGCTTGTGCTCCAGCCAAAGCCGAGGTCCTTGTTGATGGAGTAAGCGCCTGCGGTAGCGGAAATTGCTGCAACTGCGGCAGCAGCGGTAATAACGGAGATTAACTTTTTCATGATTATCCTTCCTTTCAGGTATTTACGGTTGCCCGGAACTGTGTTCCGTTTTGTTGTCTATATTATATCATTTACCTAACTTGCGTTATATCAGAAATTTAACATTTGTATCGTCAGTTTATCCGAAATACTTGATGTAGTCTGCAACGCAAAACGCAAAAAGCTGATATGGTCAATATAGCTTTACACATTTCACTCAAAAATTTTGAGCAGCAGTGCAATGGACGAGCATATCCGGCGATTATTCCAACAGCTCATGTAATAGCGCCATATCATTGTTTTCAGCTGTTCTGTCGTGTAATCCGTACTTCTTCTGCCGTGGCTGTAAAACAGCTCGTTCGTTATACCATTCGGCTTTTAGGTCTGTGCGTTATTCCGACGGCTCGCGGCGAAAAAAGCTGCCGCTTCATTCGAGAAATCCCTCTATCCTGGAGCCGCTTGTTTTCCTTGTTCAGCCGCTTTACCCCGCTTCGCAGCGACCGGATTTCCTCCGCCAGGCTCATTGTTATTCTGTGCGGTTTACGCGGACAATAATGGCTCATGAGCTGCGTCAATTTATGGTCACCTCTAAAAACCTTGTTTGAGTGAAAATGTGTATAGCACACCGACT
>ERZ1673743.1428-NODE-1428-length-26263-cov-12.110119_pt1 | contig 26263 bp, 20 predicted proteins | sample MGYA00580197_ERZ1673743 | MGnify/ENA primary metagenome ERZ1673743 (study PRJEB41218, sample SAMN15661795) | gut metagenome | host: Homo sapiens | place: Canada: London | collected 2015-08-20/2019-03-30 | study: EMG produced TPA metagenomics assembly of... | reverse complement strand
CTTGTCGGAAACCGAGGAAAAGGCGAAGATGCTTATCGCCACGGACTATGCCCGGAAGATGTCAATGGATATGCGTCTTATCGACCCTTCTTATGGCGATGACCCGGGCAACAAAGCCTCACACTGTGCCCGTATGATTGCCGAATACTATCGGAAGTATGATGCTCATAAAGGCACACAGTTTGTTTTCAGTGATTTATCAACCTATAAGCCCGGTGAATGGAATGTGTATTCCGAAATCAAGCGCAAGCTGATTGAGGACTACGGCATACCGGCGCATGAGATACGCTTCATACAGGAGTGTAAGACTGAGCGCAGCAGAAAGGCGATTATTCAGGCGATGAACGACGGCGATGTGCGTGTGTTATTCGGCTCTACCTCCATGCTCGGGACTGGCGTAAATGCCCAGAAAAGAGCCGTTTGTATTCATCATTTGGATACGCCGTGGCGTCCTTCCGACCTCACCCAGAGGGATGGACGCGCCATTCGTGCCGGCAACGATATTGCCAAATTATACGCTGACAATAAGGTGGATGTAATCATCTATGCCGTGGAGAAGTCGCTGGACTCCTACAAGTTCAACCTTCTCCACTGTAAGGCGACATTCATCGACCAGCTGAAATCCGGCGCACTCGGAGCGAGAACAATCGACGAGGGCGCGATGGACGAGAAGAACGGCATGAACTTCTCCGAATATATGGCAATTCTGAGCGGCAATACTGACCTGTTGGAGAAAGCGAAACTTGAAAAGCGCATTGCCTCGCTGGAGAGTGAGCGCAAGGCGCATAATAAGGGTATCTCCGATTCAAAGTTCAGGTATCAGACCATCACCCACGACATTGCCAACAACGAGGCGGCGATTGGGAGGATGAAGGCTGACGCGGCACGGTACGAAGCGGTTGTCAAACGCGATAAGGACGGTAATCCCTTGAACAATCTCACCATCGACACCTGCAACCTGACCGATGAGAAGAACATGGGTATCCATCTGCAAGGTCTGGCACAGCGTACCGACACGCACGGGCAGTGTCAGCGAATCGGCGAGGTCTATGGTTTCCCCATAAGCATTATTTCGGAACGAGTGCTGGCTGACGACCACGAAACGGTGCAGAACCGCTTTGTGGTGGAAGGCAACTACAAATACAAGTTCAATAACGGCTTCATCGCCATGTCGGACACCCACGCCGCCTGTATGAACTTTGTCAACGCTTTGGAGAAAATCCCCGGCATCATAGCCCAGTACGAGGAAAGGACAGCCAAGCTCAAAGCCGATGTGCCACAGCTCGAAGCCATCATCGCTAAGACATGGGGCAAGGAAGATGAACTGAAAAAGCTCAAATCCGACCTCGCTGCCCTCGACCGCAAAATCGCCGCCGAGTTAGCCCCGAAGCATGATGAAAATGACGGTAAGGAAGTCAAACAATCTTCCGACCCACAAAGTGTTGAAGTCGCCAACACTCCGGCACCGTCGACCGGCACAAAGGAGTCATTGGTGGCGGAACCTGCCGACATCTACAAAGCACCTGTCGGCATTGTAGCCGCTAACTGCGACTTCACGCCCTCCGATGCATTCCGCGCCCGTCCGAAACTATGATAATACGCCCCTCCTGTAATGACAAACCGCCCACGACAGCCGATTTAGGACTGCCGTGGGCGGTTATTCTCTCTTATTCCTTGTTGTTATCTTTATTCAATTCCTTACGGTATTGTGCCGGTGTGATACCGTAGAACTTGTTGAAGTGGCTATAATAGGTGGCTCTACGCACATATCCAGACCCTTCAGCTATGCCGTCGATTGACCATTCTGGATGTTCTTTTATGAGCTTTACGGAATGTTCAAGTCGTAACCGGGTTATATAGTCACCGGGGGTAAGGCCGGTAAACTGTTGAATCAGTTGTATGACTGTATTACGCGACAGTCCGGTTGCCTCAACTATACTTTCGCGATTAAATTGCGGATTCTTGAACAACTGGCCGTTGATGATAGTCTGTTCCATCTTGATGAAAGCGTCCTTATCTTCTTTGTTCTCATCGGTTGTGTTCAGTACCTCCTGCTGATGTTCATGTTGTGCCATCAGTTCGTCAATGCGCCGTGCGGCAAGACGATTATGTTTCTTAACGACTCTAAACTGCCACCAAAGGATGGTGAGAATCAATACCACCAAAAGAATAATGCCCCCGGCTGACCACAGAAGTATCAAACGTTTCTGAGATTCAGCCTTCTCTTTTTGCAGCTCAAGTTGCTTCTCGTTGAGAGCGAACACTGTTGCCAATTCCTGTGCCTGAGTGTTTTTCTCACGCATATATATACTGTCCTGAATAACATTTGCGCGCTCCAAAAGGCTGAAACCGAGCTTATAATTTCCTAATCCAGACTGAGCCTTCGCATTAGAAACCAGCAGTCCTTGATAATCTTCGTTGATAGTGTCCGTTCTTTCAAATTTTGCAAACAACGGTTTTGTATATTCAATAACTGTCGAATATTTACCGGCATCAAGAAGATAATCTACTATATAGGGCTTGCCGATTTCAGAACGGCCATAGTCCGTGTCCATGAAGCGGGCATAAGCCTCGGCTGCAGCTGTTGAGTTACCGGCTTTTTCGGCACTACAGGCAATTCTCGCATAAGTGTAAGCTCTCTGCTGATCGGTATAACCATTGGGAGAGCCACCAACCTTATCAATCCGATCGATAAGGTCAAGTCTTTTTTGGCTTTCCAGCAGTGCTTCTGCAAACAAGTTGTCTGCATATAGCTGCACAATCTTGACACCGTAGGCCGCAGAAACATTGGCGAGTACCCGGACATCGTCAGAACCGGAACCCTTGCTGATGATGGTTTCTATAGCCCCGTAGCCTTTTTCTTTGTCACCTAATGCGAAATAATTCAAGGCCATCTTAGTCAGTATGTTCAACTCTGCCGGGATATTTCCTGATTTGCGGGAAATTTCTATTGCTTCAGAACATGATTCAATGCTTCCCTGAAGGTTACCGAAGAATAGCTGAGCCATTGAAAGCAATGTCAGGGCATTTGTTTTTATCTTCGGGTAAGCATCAATGGAATCGTTTTCAAGAGTTTCCCGCGCATACTTATCGACATATGCGAACATACGTTTTTCGTTATAGGCGAGAGCCCTCATTAGACTTATGCGGAAGGGGGACAATGATGGTGATTTGGACTTCTCAATTATGTCGAGAATACCAAGTACAGAATCCGGATTTTCCACTATCATGGATCGGAGGGCGTCTTCCGTGATGCCCGGCATGGGTTTGTCTGCAGCCTTCACGAACGGAAGCGTCAACAAAACCAGAAGAAGAGTCAATGCTATATGAATTGTTTTCATAGTGCAAAATTACTGTAAAATTGTGAAAGGACTGTTATTGAACCGCGGATTTCTATGTTGAGAGGGTTATGCTGTATGTTCCTATTAATCAGGCATCGGACTGTAAGAGTACAGTTTTTAGTACAAAGTTTTGAGGATTCTACGCTCTCCTCGGACTGTGAGAGTACAAAGTTGAGACAGGAAATTTAACAGAAGAAAAGATTTTGTGTGAACTTTGCGGAACAAAACCAATACAATGTTAGAACAATGGAAAAAGGAAGCAACCTCAAAGAATGGCTAAAAGAGAAAACACCGCTGACCATGTGGATAGTGATCGGTGTGGCTTTGATGCTGGCGATTGTCATCATTGTCAGTCTGCTCAAGTTATCGTTCTCTATATAGTATCTGATGGCTCCATTGATTAATATTAATAAAAACAATAAACAGCAATGAGACTTAAAGTAATTTTTCTGGCTGCTATAACATTACTGACAGCAGTGCAAGCTTCGGCACAATGGTCTGTTGGCGTTCAGGGTGGAGCTACCTACAACACCCTGAATACTGACAACGGTTATGCCTACGACCGACATTACACCTCCAAGTGGGGTGCCACTTTCGGCATCCCGGTAAGATACGACTTCAACAGCTGGTTCGGTCTTCAGAGCGAGGTTTCGGTAACTTACAAGAACTATGGCATAGAGCGCAGTTGGGCTTATGCGTCCAACTATTATGACTTCACCAACACTTATCTTGACATTCCCGTGATGGCGAGATTCAAATTCGGCAGTGAGAAAATCTACGGTTATGCCTTGGCCGGTGCTTACGTAGGTGCTTGGCTCAACAGTCATATCAAGGGTGCGCAGATGAGATATTTCAATCAGGCCGAGGAAAATGAAGCATTCTTTGGCGGCTATAAATTTGATGAGAAGTATAAATTTGACTCGCGTCGCGACAATCGGTTTGATGCCGGTCTTACGGCGGGTCTTGGCGTGCAATATGCCATAGACAGCCGATTCGGAGTATTCGGCGAAGTACGCTACTGCTACGGTCTTACAGACACTCAGAAGGACTATATGCGAAACAGATTCCCCCGCTATAACAATACATTTGCGCTGCAAATCGGCGTGACATATACATTCAAAAGATAATGAAGAAACTCAGCAGATACTTTGTAGCGGCAGTTGCCGCACTGGGCATGATCCTGACATCCTGCCAGAACGACGCTCCTTACGTGTTCAACCCCTCGGATCAGAAAGGTCAGGGATTCGACGATTGGAGCGACGTGTTTGAGTCTTACTGGAACGCAATGAACCACAACTACGCATTCTGGGATATTGAAACAACCGACTGGGACAAGGTCTATGCCGATTATAAGCCGCAGTTTGAAGGCCTTGAATTCGGAGAACGCGAGGACTCGATAAAAGCCGCAGAACTGTTTTATGAGATAACCAGTCCCCTGAAGGATCACCATTATGGATTCTGGTTGAAAGACAATAAGGGCAGTTACTGTATCGAGATAAGACCGGGACTCATTGAAGCCGGAACACGCGACTACTATCATGATAAAATGAGTGCCTCACAGATGTTTGCCGTTATACAAGCAATGGAAGATTCCGGGAGAATCACAAACTTGGTCGGCAATTGTTCCGATGACCCGGATGCGCAGGGTTTTGTCTTTTATACCTGTCTTATTGATAATTCCATTGTTTATCTCAGGCTTAATGGTTTCGACCTCGGTGCCAATCTGTTGAATGAAAAGGTGACGGCTGCCCTGAATAACTATTATCAACTTATCGATAAAACACCCCAGCTCAAAGGTATAATCATTGACACGAGGAGCAACGGCGGCGGTTCAATCGACGATGAACATCTGATACTGACACCGCTTCTCAGGGCTCCGCACACTTTTGCCTATTGCCGCTCCAAGTTGGGCATAGGACGTCTTGATTACACCCCGTGGAGCCCATGCATACTTGAACCCACAGCCAAAATGAAAGAAGATGTTACGCGTGATGTCTCCAATCTGCCGATTGTCAGCATTATCGACCTTCATTCGGTCAGCATGGCGGAGTTGACGGCTATTGCCATTCAGGAACTACCCAACGGCACTGTCATTGGAGAGCGATCGTTTGGCGGACATGGTCCTCTCAACAACGATAACAATCAGTTCTATGCCGGCACTCTCGAGAATAGCGCTTACATAATGTACACTTCGACTTCAATGACTCGGCGTCTTGACGGCAGGTGTTATGAAGGAATTGGAGTGATTCCCGACATTGAGGCTCTGTTCGACGCCGATGAATTCTACAACGGCAACGATACCCAACTCGACCGGGCAGTCCGGTTCATTCATACAGGAAAATGACAATATGTTTTTAATAATACTCAAAAAAAGAAAAACAGGAATGAAACTATTATCAAAATTCATGACACTTGCGGCTGCGGTCGCAGTGTCAGTCTCCCTCGCCTCATGTGGCGGCGATGACAACGACGAGCCCGAAGTTCCCTCCAAGGTAGTTTACGAATCGGTCACAGCCGGCTATTCGGTTGAACTAAGCGATGCCTACTATCAGTTCTACGATGTAAAAGTCGTCTATATCAACGACAATGGAGAGCGGATGATAGCTTCCCTAACTGAGAACAAGAAATTCGCCTACACAATACCCGTTGCCAAACTTCCTGAGAAAATCCAATTCGCCGTGCAACTCACAGCCAAAAGCCCCACACCTTCTATCGATGAAAATGCTAAGTACACTTTCAAAGATAATGTTTCACTCAAAGTGACCGGAAATAAATCCGACGGCAAGTCTGACTCATTTAATTTTGGCGGCGTAGGCAGGTCGGTGACTCATGTCGGCAGCGACGTGCCTGCTTATCTCGCAAAGCATTCAACGCACCTCTTCGGTCCCTACGAATGCTCCACCGACCAATTCAAGAACCCAAAATAACCTCGTCTGTCGTAGCACGTCTGCAAGAAGAATCGAATAAAAACGCATGAAAACTAAAGCTATTATATTGTTTCTCATCCTGACAATGTTATCGGGAACAGCCCTTACAAGTTGCGGAAGCGTAAATGATAATGACAAGGAGTTGAATATACTGTCCAAAAGCATTATCGGCAAATGGAATTTTTCCAAAAGCTATCAGAAAAAAGACGGTAAGTGGCAGGAAATCACATTCGGTATCCCCGAAGAAGGCTGGCACCATTACAATGCCGATGGTACCGTGACATTCCATTCCCGTATGAACGGTCAAGACGAGGATTCCGAGATGAAATGGGTGGTTAACAACGAAACAGGAGAGATGCGCTGGTATGAATCGGATCCCGAGAAAGCTCTCACGGTCAATGTTTCTGTCAACGGTGATACAATGACGGTGCTTTACTCCCGGAACTTCGATCCGACCGTCGGCCAAGTCGTAGAGGGCGAGTTCAAAGACGTACTCATACGCGAAAAATAAACCATAAAACAGCCATCCCGCGCGATTGCGTCAAGCGCGGAGCTACATTTTTTAGGTGTAGTCACCCCTCTCGCAGGGGGTGGTGGCACAAAAAAATAAACAAACGAATAATATTAACAACGATAATAATATGAAAACCAAATTCTTTAAGCTCATCGCAGGATTTTTGCCTTTATTAGCCAGCTCGCTCTGGGCTGCACCTTTAAAGGCTCAGGACGGGGACTATATTCCATTAGCGGAACCCTACGACTTTCTTGCGATAAAGAATATAAATTTATCTACAACGACTATTCTTGATAAAACCGGACAACCTGTTTTTTGGACCGGCGAATATCTTCATACCGGTATACAAAACTTTCAGATGGCTCTTATTGTCTGCGGAGAGGTCCCGGAAAATGTGGATGTTCCGGAAAACCCTTCGTATATCTGGGAAATAAGAGATCCTGCAGGCAGCATCATTGAAAAAGGAGAAAGGAATTTGTCATTAATATTTAAGTATCTCGATAGTTTCTCAGGGACTGGATTAAATTCCAAATTCACGATAGTACGTGGTGGCGAATATAAACTGTCGGCAAGGATAACGCCGGAACTGTTTTCCTATGAAAAACAGATTACTCTTATGGATGAGCCTGGCATACGTATGATTAATGTCACATCTGATGTCAATGCTCCCCTTTGTCCGGAAGTGACCCTCACAAGCGGCTATCCCTACGAACCCGCTGAAATTACCGGCGAGAAGCATCTGCACTGGCAAGTGACGCCGATAGATTCACCGACAGATTTGATAATAGAGAAGGACGAAGTCTTTGAATTGAAATCCGACACTCCGGTCCTCGCTGCAATCAGCACATTGTATTTCCCCGTCGAAGGTCTGAAACCGGGAGAATATCTTTATACCGTTACTTCGGATGATTTTGCGCCTGCCAATAATTCGTTCACAGCTTTTGTTTACGATGTGCTTATGCCGGACATAACCCTTGACAGAAGTATATATACAGCCGGAAAGAGCAATGAGGCAAACCTCAAAGTTGAGATGAATTACAGCTATCCGTATGTAGGAGTGAGTTCGTCATACGATAAGCCGACCGTCACGGTCTGCGCAGAACTGTTGAACGATGAGACCAGTGTTTCGTATAGTGATGAAGCCTGGGCTGACTCCGATATGCACTGTCTGGCAGAGCTTAAAGTCCCACTTGAAAAAGTCACAACGGAAGTTGTGGATGAATATAACGGTGAGATACCTCTGAATTTAACAGTCAAATTTAATGATGCCACCAAATTTAACACCACCGTAATTCTGCCTTTTGAGAAAGATTCCTCCGGCATTGACGGCATATTGACCGACGGTACGGTTAAAGAAACCGTACGATATAATCTTCAAGGTATCAGAGTGCCGACGAATACCAAAGGTTTTGTTATCATCCATTACAGCGACGGCTCTCGACGCAAGGTTTTTGTAGAATAAAAACAAACAGAACCGATAGTATCATTGGATATTATCGGCCATCACGTTTATGTTTGTTAATCAACTATATGATATGACAAAGAGTAAGAAATATCTGTTGAAGAACATTGTGGCAGCCGCTTTGCTGTGCGCAGGGCTTGCCTCCTGCTCCCATGACGATATGCCTGACGACGGCACACTGGCTTACGGCAAATACCCGCTGGAATTCACAGCTTCAGTAGAAGGAATGCAATCCCGTGCCTCCGGGAAAGACGTCTGGACCGACGGCGACGAGATAGGAGTGCGCATAGGTGCTTACGACGCTGTCGGCCGCTACAGGCTGAACGCCGACGGCTCGGTTAAGGAAGTCGTCACGCCCGTGTATTGGCGGGACACACTCACCACCTATGTCAAGGCATGGTATCCATATACCCCACAGGAGAATGTGGATATTTCCGACCAATCGCATGGCCTCGCCGCTTTCGATTTCCTCGCCGGGACCGCCGAGGGCCTGAACTATAAAAGTTCCACTGAGCTGATACTCCTGCACAGTATGGCAAAGGTGAGCTGCATACTTCAGAAGGGCGACGGCGTAACCGATGAAGATTTAGCCGCCGCGACTGTGCGGATTGCAGGCTACACTAAAGCCTCGTTCGCAGAGGGGGAACTGGCAGGCTCCGGCGACGGCTGGATAACACCGGCCTCCGACGGGGATGCCCTGCTCGTCCCGCAGGACATGACCGGCAAACCGTTTATTCAAGTAAGCTTCAACGGCAAAATCCACACCTATACCCCGGACAATGAACTCCACGGGAAGCTGATTGCCGGCTATCACAATTCCTATACCATCATAATGACAGCCGATGGGATCGAGGTGACGGAGACCATCGGAGGCGAATGGTCGGACAGCGGCAGTGAAAATGCATATGCACTTATCTATAAGACCGACCTTACTACTGCTAAAGTGGGCGACTATATCACTGCCTCAGGTACGCTGATTGAAGTGACCGGCTCGCACAAACTTACTGAATGCGCCAGGAAGCAGGTGATTGGCATCGTGTTTCATGTCGGTCATAATGAGTATGATCTTTCCGATTACTCCTCCACCGGTATCGGCAGCAAGAAGTGCCATGGGTATGCTGTAGCCTTGCAGGATGTCAGAATCCTTAATTGTAAGTGGGGTCATTTCGGAACACTGTTAGGCTGCTACCCCACGGATGCGAGCGGAAACAAACAGGACAATTACTCTACCCCTGATATCGACTGGAGCGGCTATGACTGGACAAAAATAATCGTCACCGCCGCCGGAGGTAAGGATAAATTGAACCACAACCAAGAACTCGGTTATCCCGCCACCTATTATGCCGTTGTGTATTATGAAAGCAAATTCAAAGCTCCTGCCAATAGCAGCGGTTGGTTTCTTCCTTCCATCGGCCAGATGTGGAATATTTACCAAAACCGTACATCTTTGTTAGTTGGCAAGGATGGGACTACAGATTTAAAGTCCGATTATTACTGGTCCTCTTCGGAGTCCTACGCCAACCCGCGCAACCTCGCGCTGTTTGTCAATGTCGACGACGGTAACGTGGGCAGCTTCCATAAGAACCTTGGCCGTAATTACGTGCTTCCGGTCTTGGCTTTCTGACCTTTTTACCTATTCAGTTTATCAATCTACTTATGAGAATGAAACGAAACATACTGCATATTTTTTGGTCGGCACTGCTGCTGACCGCCTGCACGCAAAAGGAACTTCCCCAGCCCGGCACAAGCGATGCCACACCTCTTGCCATCACCATTACCGACGGCGGCTATGTCCCTCAGGCTTCGACCGACGGCTTACAGAAAGCCGTTACCCGTGCCGCAGAGAACGGCTACCGCACCGAGTTCACCGCCGGAGATGCCTGCGGCCTATACGTCGTGCGCAACGGAGAGATAGTCTATGACAATGTAAAGCTTACTGCATCTACAGGCACAGACGGTAGCATCTTCTGGCAACCCGAAGCGGGTGTGATACCTACAGGATTGCAGATGGGCGAACGATATTATCTTTACTATCCCTATCAAGAGGAAATGGCCGGTAAACCCGATCCGTCCGCCCCGGATGATGCCTACTTCTTCGTCTCGCTCATCAACAGCTGGGAGCCGGAAGCCGACCAAAGCAACTATGCCGAAGGCTATACCGCCAGCGACCTCATGACCGGTATGGGTACTGCTGTCAAAGCAGAAGACAAACTTTTGCTTTCCTTCGTGATGACTCACCGAATGGCCCTCGCCGTCATTGAATTACCCAAGACAATATATCATTTCACCAACATTACCGATGGTGGCAATATCCCCGACTATGTGCATGCCCCTTTTGTGGATTTTTATTCTGTTTCCAATGCCAAACCTTTCCGCACGAAAGACGGAAACTACATCTACATAGTTCGTCCCGGACAAAGCGATGCAGAGCTCATCACCGGGCGATACGACAAGGACGACAAGGGAATGAAAGAGTTCAACTTCATCACGAACGAAATCCTCACCGGCAGTTACAAGTCGTATAAGATAAATGGTGCGCCGATTGTGGAAAAGGAACATAATCTGCAGATAGGGGATGTCCTCCTTGCCGATGGATATCTTGCAGGTAAGGATGAAACCTTGACTCCTGAACAGCAGGCAAGTGTCGCTGCCATCGTCTTCTGGACTCCTGCGGAGACTACACCGGATGGCAGACAGACCCCCGCAAACTTGTCCGACGACAAAATCATGTCTGCCGAACACCCTTATTGTACACATGGCCTTGCCGTTGCCGTGAAGGATGTTACTTACAAAAACAGTGAAACCATAGTATGGCAGTCTTCCGATTCGCAGGAACAAATAAAACTATGGCAGGAAGGCCCTGATTTTACCCACGCGAGGAAAAACCGATTTGTTTCCATCGGCTCCGGTTATGACGCTACAGATAATATCAACAGAATCTACGGTTATCAGAACACCGTAGTGCTTCGTGCCTACAATGCGTATTGCACAGACAACGGCAAAGACTCCTATATAGTCAGCCCCGTTGCAGCCCTTGATGAATTTGCCATGAACAAGCCTGCCCCTGCCGGTAGTACCGGCTGGTTTATTCCCTCTGGAAAAGAGTTGCACATGCTCTGCTACAAGGATGTTGATAATATCTGTTACGCCTTTGATTCATCATACACTGATACCCGTGATACAGTCAATGCCTCCCTTTCCGCCGTAGGTGGGGATAGTTTGGGTTCTGCTTATTACTGGTCATCTTCGGAGTACCGGGACAACCGCACCAATGCCTTCCTCGTAGACTTCCTAACAGCCTATGTACCCGGCAATAATAAGCGTCTCTCGCTAAGGGTGAAGGCGGTATGCGCATTCTGAGATGACGGATTCAGCCATGCCCCGGCAGTGTAAAGCAAGAGAGAAAACATGTAAAAAACATAATATAAAGAGAAATGAAACTATTGAACCAAAGTAAACAGATGATTCTCGTGGCTCTGGTACTGCTGGCAGCTTCTTCATGCGGCGATAAAAACGAGATTATGACAATACCTTTTGGAGAAATACCTTTTAAGGTGTAGCTGCCCCTCTCGCAGGGGGCGGTGGCAAAAAAATAAAAATTATAACAAAGAAAAGAACTGTAAAAAACATGGCCCATCCCAAATACAATACCGCAATTAGTTACAAAATAAAGATGCATAGGAAATCCCTTTTATTTATGAAATCAAACATTCTTTCACTGGCAGTGTTTGCCATGGCTGTGATTACGACCTTTGCTGCGCATGCCGCTCAGCTTACGCCTGATGCCGCCCTCGCACGTGTCTATGCCCACAGCCCACAAAAAAGGATAGCGGGCATCAACAAGCCGCAGCCATACCTTGTGCGTTCCTTCAGTGCCGACAAGGGAGAAAATGCCGATGTGTATCTTTTTAATACGGCGGATGCCGGTTATCTTGTGGTGAGTGCCGATGATATCGCTCCGGCTTTGCTCGGTTATGGCGACAGCACCCCGACCGATGCCGATTCTCTCCCGCCGGCCATGCTGTACTGGATCGGAGAATATTCCCGACAGATTGCCACCATGCGCTCTGTATCAATCGGTAAATACACCGTTCCGAAGAAAGAGGCCGAGGATATGGCTCCCATTGAACCTATGATTAAAACAAAATGGTCGCAGGAGAGACCTTATTTCAATATGTGCCCGATGGATAATGGCAATCGTAGCGTTACCGGTTGCGTTGCGACCGCCACCGCTCAGATCATGAATTATCACAAATGGCCCGAGCGCGGCATCGGAAGCCACAGCTACACCAACTCGTATTATTGCAGTGAGCCGATTGAGGTTAGCTGTAATTTCGATGAGATAGTGTTTGACTGGGAGAATATGCTCGATTCGTATGCCGGATCTTATACAGAGGCCCAAGCGAATGCCGTGGCTCAGCTGATGTTCGCTTGCGGAGTATCCGTCGACATGCAGTATTCTCCTGCTATGAGTGGCGCATCCACTACGGATGTTGCCGCAGCCCTAATCAATTATTTCGGTTACGACAAGGGGGTGTCATTTACGAGCCGGAACTATTTCGATTCGCAGCAATGGGACCGGTTCATCTACAGTCAGCTCCGTGACTACGGACCTGTGCAGTACGCAGGGTCAAACAATGATGGCGGCCATTCATTTGTGTGCGACGGCTATGCCTCCGACGGATTCTTCCATATCAACTGGGGATGGGCTGGAATCTGTGACGGATACTTCCTGCTGACAGCTCTGGATCCGGCCTCGCAGGGCACCGGAGGAACGAAGGCCGGATATAACTACTACCAGAGAGTCATTACAAACATATCTGCTCCTCGCCCCGATTCAAAATATAATATCAACATCGTACTCGACAATGATTTTGAGATCGGACAGGAGTCGGCGATGATCGGAGATATCGTGACAGCTGGTTGTATTAAAAAGAAAGATTATTTCATCAATCAATCATTCGGTAAGAACTCTGGAGAGTTTGGTCTTAAATTTACATTATCCGACGGCTCCGACGCAATCTATTCGATGGAAGGCCTGTATGTGGAAAGCATGGAGTATCAGGCGAAAATCCCTCCTTATGACTGTCGGATTCCATCTGACTTGCCCGACGGAGAGTATGTGGTGACTCCTGCTTTCAAGGATGATGAAGGCGTATGGCATGATATCCGAGTGAATAAAAAACGCATTAATCAAGCGGTCATGACTGTCTCGGGCGGCGTCTGTTCATTTGAAAGTGGCAATAAGGCATATGTGACGGTAGATGAGATGACACTTAATTCGCAAATATGTCTGGGCAACAAATTCTCGCTTTCAGCCCGGATAACGAATCCCTCCGACTGCGAATTTCAAGGTATAATATCGCCGGTACTTGTACGTGATATGGAATGGATGGCTTTGGCAGAGTTTTATCCGGTCACTCTCGATGCGGGAGAGAGCATAGAGATGTCGTATATTGGCGAATTCAATGAGTTTACAGATGATTTTCAAGCAGGAAACTACAATTTCTGTCTTATCAATCGTGAAACAGATGAGTTATGCTCCGAAATCATTCAGGTTGAAATACACGACCGCCCTGAATCAACAGTGCTTGAGTTGCCGCAGTTCGGAATCTCGGGTATAGATAATCCTGAATATGTGACGGCCGGTGATCATATTTTCAACGCCACAGTACGCTGTGCGGAAGGTTTCTTCGGCGGTACGCTGACATTCAGGTTATTCGAGCCTGATCCGGATAATCCTGATTTATGGTCAGTTTCGATGACGATTCAGACCGATCCCATATTCATCGGATCGGATCAGACAGCTGACATCACAATTCCTGCCTCACTGATAGGGACAGAAGAAGGATATAAAGGAGTGGCAGCTATTTACAATGGCTATGATTATATAGGCGATGCATTATATTTTACGGTATATGACAAGAACTCCGGAATAAAAGATACCGAACACGGTTCATCGGCAATCCGGATTGATTCCCGTATGGCTTATGTCGAAGGTGACCCAAATGCCAACATCGAGATTTTCACTCCCGACGGGGTGAGACGCGCGGTCTCAAACGGCATGTCGAAGATAAATCTCAAAGGACTTGACCGAGGTGTTTACATCGTTGTGGCCTTCACATCCGACGGACATCGCCTTGTAAAGAAAACAGTAATCAACTGAACAAATTCTGACTGACACTCATCACTAAACACGATTACAGAAACGAAGAAATGAGACAATTGAAACAAATATGCTTCATGATGCTGACACTGCTGGCAGTTTCTTCATGCGGCGATAAAAACGAGATTATGACAGAAGAAGAGTTGATGGGAAAAGCCATCGAACTTTCAGAGGAAAATGTTGCAAATGGCGGAGGTCCGTTCGGAGCTGTAATAGCTCGTGACGGGGAAATAGTGGCTACCGGTGTGAACCGCGTCACCGCCAACAATGACCCTACGGCACACGCCGAAGTGAGCGCAATACGCGCAGCTTGCGAAAGACTCAAGACGTTTGATCTGAGCGGATGTGAGATTTATACCTCCTGCGAACCTTGCCCCATGTGCCTCGGCGCAATATACTGGGCACATATCGACAAAATTTATTTCGGCAATGACAAGGACGATGCCAAAGCCATCGGCTTTGACGACTCGTTCATCTATGATGAACTTGCTCTTCCGCGCGAAGGGCGTAAGTTACCGGTAGAAGTGCTTATGGAAGGGGAAGCGCAGCAGGCTTTCAATCTTTGGAAAGAAAAGTCAGACAAGATAGAGTATTGATTCTAATAAACATTCATCACAACCATACTTGGACAAGGTGACAATCAAAGATATTTTAATGAAGTCAATCAAAATGAGACATTATCTTAGGTTTATTTTATGCTCCGTAGCATTGATGGCTCTATGGTCTTGTTCCGACGATGAGCGAGAGCCGCTTACACCATCTGAACCTGACGGCAACGGCTATTGCCTTATGTTTTATGGCTCTGGCGGAGACCCGGAGCACGATCTCAGTATTATGAAATCCTTTACTGAGGGGGCTCTCGCTACCGCAGGCCATCCTGAGGTGTCCGTCACCTGCCTGTTCAAAGCCTCAGGCGAAAGAGAAGGAGAAGCTCATAACGGAGTCCGCCGTTATACGGCAGAAGACGGTGTGCTGGTAACAGACAACAGTTTCATTCCCGAAGCCGATTTCAATATAACAGACCCATCGCATCTTACTGATTTCATCCGTTGGTCAGCTGAAAAGTATCCGGGACGTAAATATCTGCTTGTTTTTGCAGGACATGGTCTGACTTTTACCCCCAAATATGACCTGCCCGTCTCAAGAGTCTCCATTAAAGATGGTAAGAATGGAATGTCTGCAGCTCAATTAGCACAAGGCATACGCAATTCGGGGATACATCTTGATGCCATGATAGCCCATTCGTGCCAGCAGGGAAGCGTGGAAATGCTTGCCGAATGGGAAGGCCTGGCCGATTACCTTATGGGTTCGCCATTTTCAATTCCTGACATTTGTTATGACTACTATCATCTCATAACCGACCTCTCTGAAGGACATTCGGTTGAGGAAACCCTGTCGCGCACAGCCCGTCGTACCATGAATCTCTGGCAGGAGTCGCATGACGCCGGTTATTTCGGCACTGTCATTGAAGTGACGCGTCTCAATGACCTCTCTCCGTTGTGGGAGACATTACGGGAGACATTCGGACACATGACATCTTCTCTTGATGATAAAAACTATACAACAGATCCGCCCTCAGTATTGGGAGCTACATACAGAGAAGGTTATCGAAAGGCTCTTTATGCGATGTTTAATCATAATAAGGATGACTTCTTTGAGGAAATACGTGCCGACCATGCCGTCGATATGTCCGACTTCTTGCATAATGCATACATATACAGTGGCGACATGGGGCTTGCAACATATCTCAACAAGCTCGACAAGGTGCTCGGCGATATGCTTGTGTGCCATCTGCAAAGCAACGGAAAGCATGACTTCATATATAATGTATATGTAAGCAAAGATCTGCTGGATGCCGAAGTTCTCGGACGCTACCGCACCTGTCATTTTGACCGGCTTACAGGCTGGAGCGACTTGTGTGTAGCTTTGCTCGGAACTTCCGACACTTGGACTGCGGGAACCGTATTGAATGAGGCTGAGATAGAATTGAGCGGCGGTTTGGACGCATTGTTCAAGTCTGAGGAAATCGACGACAATTTATTTAGCCGGATGTGGCTGAAATCTTGGAAAGAGGATTGTCCTCTGGATCGCTCCGAACTACGCTACCTGAAAGTGCTGCACCGCAACGCCGACGGTAAGCCTCAGCGTGGCGAGATGGTTGTGAACGCCGCTATCGCCGATAAGGTGACAGGGATCTTCCGTCAGCTTTATAATGCCGGTTATCGGATTGAACGGATGGTACTGGTAGACAATTATAATGCCGAAGATGAAGCCTCGATGCGGGCCAACAACTCTTCGTCGTTCAACTTCCGCTTCATCTCAGGCACCACCAAAATATCGAAACACGGCTATGGCCTTGCCATCGACATCAATCCCCTATATAACCCCTTCGTCCTCCGACAGGATGACGGCTCATGGCACATTGAACCTGTCACCGGTGAGGCCTACGCCTTCGACCGCGAGAATCGTCAGGACATTCCCTACAAGATAGACCACAATGATTTGGCCTACAAACTCTTTACGGAAGCCGGATTTGAATGGGGAGGTGATTGGACAACGCGTAAGGACTACCAGCATTTTGAGATAAATCTTTAATGATCGGTTTCATAGAAATACAATAAAGCAGCATAGCGTATGAAAAAAACTATGTCTATACTCTTCCTTTTAGTTACAATGGCACTTTCGGCCTACGGGCAAGAGAATAGGAACGTTGTTTACAAGGTTATGACAGGTGATTTCGCATACACTGCCGGGGAGAAAAAAAACTCGGTTGGCAACGTGCTTGGAGCCATTGCCGAAGCGATGGTAACCGGCAAGACCTCGCAGCAACAGTCTCAGTATGCCGATGCTGTAAGAGCAAGTGTTGTAAGTGGACTGAGCAACGTGATGCGTTTTCGGACAATAGAGGGCGACATTATGCTTAACAACCCGACATCGGACGAACCTGCGTTTTATGCTGACGGCACCATTACAAATATCAGTACAGTCACAAAGACTGAGCCATCGACTAAGAAAGGAGCACCCGCCAATCAGTATTACCGTTGCCTGATTTCTGTGACAATAAATCTGAAAAACGCTAATGACGATGCTGTGGAGAACAGCCATACCTTCAGCATTACCGATAGTGATTTGTCATGGCTTGGCTCCACCGAAAAAGCGGTGAACGATGCCCTTGAACGACTTACAAGAAAAGTGACGGACTATTATAACGGTCTTTTCCCTCTCTACGCCTCGATTATTGAAGCAGGAGAAGTGAAAAAAGACAAGCAGAAAGAGGTGTATATTGACCTTGGGGCGGCACATGGAGCCTACAAAGGAATGCAATTCAATGTCTATCTTGTCAAGACGGTTGCCGGAAGAGAGTCACGCTCGGAGATAGGTCGTCTGAAAATTGAAGAAGTGCAGGGTGATGATCTCAGCCTCTGCAAGGTGACTCGCGGTGGTGACAAGATAAAGGATGCACTCCAGAATGATGCATCGCTTGTAGTGATAACACGGTGAATATGCTCTGTAAACAGACTATTATGAATCATAATCTTATAAAATATATTATGCCAATTTCAAAAAAAATTATGTTCCGATTGCTGCTGTTTGTGGCTCTTTGCATGGGATTTTCCTCGTGCAGCGATGATGAACCGAAGTCGCCTTCGGATATGGATATTGAAGTGCCTACGCATGATGTGGTGAAAACTACGGTAAATGCAAAGGCAGTGGTGTTTTCCGAAGTGGACGGGGATCTCGTCGGTCTTTTTGTAAAGCGACTTAAAAACAGGAGCGTTACGCCTGCTATAACAGACGATACGGAACTGGTGGTGCTTGATGAATCTTCCGCAGCATCCTTTCTTAATAACTCTCAGAGTTTTGAGACCTTGAAGGATTTCTATTCTCGTGGTGGTATCATCTACATGGACCGGCCTGCCATGAAGCAAGGAGCGATTGTGGCACGCCTGCAATATGGAATATATAATGAAGTTCCCGACGAACTGATAGAACCGCTCTACGAGGCGTATATCTTCCGTAACGACGGTTCGGAGAAAATAACTGAAGACCTGTACAACCCTGAACCTCATGAGGTGATTCTGACCGACGCGGACGGCAAAGAGTATGTTGAGATAAAGACCGACGAGACCAAACCCAATGAATTCTTCTATGGACAGTTTGCCGAAAGCTCTGCAGACTTTATAAACAGACTTACGGACAAAACAGCCTCACGAAGCGGATACGATGAAAATTATATTTTTGAGGCTCCACCGTTTGTCCTTCTGGCCAAAGACTTCAAATTGAAGCCGTCTTCTTTTTCAGAGAATTTTAATGGAGTCATGGGTAGAGTGGAAGCACATGTGCGCGCTATCTATAGCTTCAGGTATAATGCGGAGTCTTATCATATAATGCTGAAGGAGTCATTCCCCGGAGATCTAAGTTGGAAAGATCGCCATAAAGGAAATCTCGGTTTTTCGTATGGCGGTGTAGATGTAGATGTCAGATTCAATGAAGACCAATATTCGGTAAATGCATTATCTCCTACACCAAGCAATGAATCTCCCACAGGAAAAGAGGTCATGGTAGAAACATGGGCAGTGACAGGGGAATTTGGCACCACCAATGGCAGTGTGGAAAACGCTGACTATAATACCGGTGGCTATTATAGAAGTAGATCGCGAATCACTTTGCCTGTAGAAGAAATGAACTACAAATTCACTCGACATTCCGACAGCCACCTAAGCTGGACATACAATATCGCCGGGGGAAAAGGCGATTTTCCCTATTATACCTATCCCGCTGCAATTGGCATAAAACCGTGTGACACCTACCAGGCATGGGGATGGGATGTAGGGAACACATGGAAGTATGACAAGGCATTTGAAATGAAAGCTGATTTTACTTTCTATATGTGTTTTCGAGAGTTGGATATCCATAATCCAGAAGATATCAATTATAAGAATGTACGTAAGGGACAGAAGGAGTCCTTTACATTCAAGCTTCCGATTCCCAGACGCTCGAAGTAATGGACCGACGAGTATCTGAAAATGACATAAATACTTACGTAAAGAACCACGACTTATAGAACCCGATAATGAAGCTGGACCTCAGATTTCACATGAACGAATGGTGGATAGCTGCCACTTCTAGCACCTTCGGCACAATCATCGGCATAGTGCTGACCGTTGGCATCACTTACTGGCAGCAGAAAGGCAACGAAGAGGATATGGCTCGCAAGATTACCAAAATCACGCTCCATAATCTCGATGTCCGTATAGATCAACTGGAAACCGCTACAAAGGTGCTTGCATCAAAGGATTCCATTTTTCGGGAACTGACAAAACGGGCGGACAACTTCAGCAAGATGAATCCAGACTCGATCTTCTCCGACCTGAACATGCTTGCCCAGACACAGTTTATGCTCTCTGACACCAAATCGGAGTCGATTTTTTCGCACTCCTTCGAAGTTTGGCAATATCTGGCCGACGAAAAGATAATAGGGCGCATCAGTAACTGTTACTCCATGGTAGATTTCGATGAAAACCTCATGTCGGAGACAAACGACAGAATTTCGGATGCCTTGCATGGTTGTCAGCTGAAAATCATAGAAGAAGGCATAGGCGACAATCCTGCGAAAATGGCCCGGCTTCTCATCACTGATCCCCAGGCAATACTGGCATTTGAGCGAGTGCCGAAAGTCGTCAATCTGCTGACCAGCACCACGCAGATAGCCCGGCAGTTGAATCAGGCTAACAAGGAAGCACTTGGACTGACCAACAGCGAGCTTGAGGAAGTGGGAAACCTGCTCAATAAAAACTCTCACAGCATCGAATAATAAGAATGATATAACACTAAAAGCAAAGGGCAGTAACTACATATCCAATGGAATACGGGTAACTGCGCGATATGACGACTTTATTCCCTGAGAACCGATTCTTAGTTTAAAAGCCTTTAACGAATAATACTTAGAAATTAAATATCTTCGTTGACGGAATTATTAGCGCCATTTCTTCATATAATTAAATTGTGTCTTTCACAGAACATGTATAACTCAATTATAAACAAATGAACAAGGTACTCATTGTGAGTGCCTCCGATTCTGACCGTCGGCTCATGTCGGGCTTGCTAACGCGAGCAGGATATGAGCCGATTTCGGCTGAGAATATGGAGGCCGCAAAAAGCGAGTCGGCAAAACTGCCGCCCGGCGCAGTGATTGTCGCGGACAGCAAACTCCCCGACGGCACTGCCAAAGAGTTTAGTAACTGGCTTAAAACCGATGGATTTTCGTTCCCTCTAATAGTCATAGTGGATAACATGAACGGCATCGACATCGTTGATATTATGAAAGACGGCGGTGCCATCGACGTGATGCAACGAGCCGCCCTTGACAAGCAGACGGTGGAAACGGTCGGGCGTTACGCGAAGCCGGAAAACATCGTGCTTCAACTCGACAACACACTGATTCCCCGCCGTAGTGCTAAGTTCAGGGAGATTGAGGAAGCAATCGGGCGAATAGCCGCCACTAACGCCAACTGTATAATTTTCGGTGAGAGTGGTATGGGCAAGGAGCAGATTGCAAGGCAGATATATCTCCAAAGCTCCCGCACACAGAAGCCGATAACGATAATCGAAGCCGGCGGAGCCGAGCTTGTAGGACTTCATGACCCGACATCCGACCGCAACGAGATGTATAACCGCATCAAAAGCTACTTCCGGAACGCCGACGGAGGAACGATTATCCTGAAGAACATCCAGTTGCTCAACTTCGAGAAACAATCGGTGTTTCTGCATATTCTCTCGGAGGAACATCCCGATGTGAGGATGATATGCACCGCAGATCCTGAACTGCTGAAGATGGTATCGGAAAAGCGATTCCGTGCCAATCTCTTTTACATTCTCCGACAGTCTGACATCACCATGCCACCCCTGAGAGAAGTGCCGGAAGATATAGAACCTTTGTCGGACTACCTCCTGACCGTTTACGCCAAAAAGACTGGGCGAGAAAGAAAACGACTCGATGTTTCGGCAGTCAAAACACTCAGAGTCCATCAATGGCCCGGCAACGTGCGAGAGCTAAAAGATGTGGTATTGTTTGCCGCTTTCCATTCTCCAACGGATGTGATAACAGCATCAGACCTCAGTTTCAGCCAGTCTGAACCTGAGCCCGACACAAGCCTGCGATTGCAGGAGCCGGAAAAGGAAAAAGCCAAAATCATCGCCGCGTTGCAACAGGCAGGAGGCAACAAGACACAGGCAGCAAAACTCTTGGGTATTGACCGTAGTACACTCCGCTACAAGCTCAAACAGTTCGGATTAGACTGACTGTTAGTGCCAATAACAGTTAATCCGAAATTTTTTTGTAACTTTGTAGCGAAATTATAGTTAATAGCAACTGGAGAGCCGGTTGATTCATAGATACAACATAACATAACACCGCATTTTGTTCAGTGTAAAGTCTGGTAAATTTTATACGTGAGAGCATGATGCGTGATGCTTATGCTATGCCCTTGCATAGCGTACCGTCACGTTTCTCTCACAAGGTACACCAGACACCTACACAGAAGGACGTGTTCGGTGCGCTTTTTTATACGGGAATCGGGGGATATTACAACAAATCGGGGGAAGTTGCCCCACTGTCAATATTTAACTAACCTAAAAATCTATTACCTAAAATTATGCAAACATCCTGAAATACACACGATTCCATTTTTAACATTTTGTCGTGTAATCAAATTGTAACGCGGGGTGGTTTTATCCATCGAGAAACAAAAAACATAATGTATAACCCTAACCCCAGCCCCGATATGGACATATTCGCCCTTACCGAGACCGAATTCTTCCGCCAGCTTCTTGCTGGCGAAAAGGAGAATCTCCACATCACCTACCGCGACTTCATAGTGCAGGTATTCGAGATGTGCCGTACCAACAGGAACAAAGGCTATGCTGTCAGCGCATTGCTTGTAGTCGAGATTGAAATATCCCATCTCCAGACTGAAGCCGACCGTAACGCCGTTAACACATCCCTTACAGCCTTTATCAGCAAGGCACTCCACTTCGTGAGGGAGACCATCAGCAATCTGAAGAATGTCGTCATCGAATCGGCGGCGGACGATGAGATTATTCAGGACATAGGACTGAAATGGAGCCACAAGAAAGTCGCCCTCGTGGAGATAGGCTATGCCTTCCACTTGGCCAAATGCTTCGGCGACAAACTCACAGTGAAGGATGTGATACTCAAACTTGCCAAAGCCTTCGATGTGGAGATAACCGAGAACTACATATATAAAAAATACAACGAGATAAAGGTGCGCACACTCGACAGCCGCACTTATTTTCTCGATCTGCTGACTAAACAGCTCACCCAGCACATGGAAGAGCAGGACGGAAAATAGTCAGCCGATGTCCGACCACTAATATCCCATTATTCAGATTATCTCCACAGTCATTGATTCGTGTCCTGAAAACAGGTACTGTCATTGGACTATTAAAGCCCGGCCACTCGTGATGAATGGTCGGGCTTAAATCATTTTTATCCGTGCTATTTTATCCGCAGCAGATGACGTAGTTTCGGATCTTTGCGGATGCGTTCAAGCTCACGTTCCACAATGTCCTTGACATCCTGCTTGACCTGACTGTAATTGAACTGTATAGCCGCCTTCATCCTCGACTTGTCCGGAGTGTCGTCCTTGAAATCGGTAATCAGCGGTATCGGTTGGTAGGCTGCCGTTTCAGCCGCCACTTTCTTGGTGTCAACCACAATCTCGGCGTGAAATATCTTCTGGTCTATACGCTCGTCGAAATTGTCGCTGACCGCACCGACAAACATTCCCTGCGTCAGTGTGGAAATCTTGCTTGCCGGAATAAGACTGTCCATCTGCGTGTTGATGGAGTGGCTCACATCCTGACGGTTGATGCTCATGGACTGCCGTTGCTGGAGAACCTTGCCGAAACGCTCCGAAAGCGTCTTGGCGGTCTCACCCACGACCTGCCCGGAGAAGATGTTGCCGACGGTGTTCATCACCACCGCCGCCTCCTTGTCGCCGTAGTCGCGTTTAAGCTGCGAGAAGTCCTGAAAGCCGAGGCAGACCGCAACCTTGTTGCTTCGCGCCGTGGCGATGAGATTGTCGAGACCCTTGAAATAAAACTATGCAAAAAACATAGTTTGTCAATCGACCGTCCGCGCCCTCATATAATCCATTAATATATTGGCTGTTATGCCATTAGATTGCGTAAGGCTTTATGTGTTAGAGCGTTTCCGTTGTTAATGTTAGGCGTAGGTATGGAGGGATTGGAGTAATCCAAATCAATACTATATATAAAAGAAAAGCCATTAACGGTTCATTCCTATCTGTTCCAACCATTAGACACCATAACTTATTGAATATGTAGCCAATATCCTATGTATTGGTTACGATAGGTCTAATTAGGGTGTTTCATCCAATTTTACTTTATATATAAATACTCTTTCCGACTGTTCACCCTCATTCCTATCCTTTCCATTAATCGCCATAACCTATTGTAAATGTTATTGGTATATGGATTAATGATAGCGACAGTCAATAGTATGGATGGATTATGGCTTTTCCTTTATATATAGATATTATCCCATTCAATCCTCATTCCTTAACAGCAATCCATTTTAATCGCCATAATCCATTGTAAATGTTATTGGTATATGGATTAATGATGGCGGCAGTCAATAGTATGGATGGATTATGGCTTTCCTTTTATATATAGATATTATCCCATTCAATCCATATTCTCTAACTGCAACATCATTTATCTCTATAACAATCACTATACCACTGCTATAACCTATATAAAACCGCATTTAGACCCAAAGAGTGCGATTGGCTCATCATTCCTTTATATATAAATATTATCCGTCATTCCTTACTCTAAAGGCTATCCCTCCATTAGAACTCATATCTGCACATATACCAATCATTTACACCCTATATTCCAACCGATAGTCCTCTATGTGTCAAAGAATGTTAAAACGGAAATCGCCTCTAAACTTTCTTTCTCTCCATCTATATTAGAGTGTTCCTTTCAAAAAGTGATGAGGAACGAAAAAGGACATTGACAATTTGGTAAAAGCTATATAAAGGCACTCTCCATTCCCTCCAACTTTCTTATGGCTCTCACCGATTTTTTTTGGAAATCATCAATCCCTCCATTCCATTTTTCACCTCCAATATTGGATAAAGGGTTTTGAAAAATCCATTAAAAAAAGTGGGGTCTATTACTAAATTTTGGAGGTGCTTTTTGGATATATCGGTACCAAATCAAAAGGACATCAATATGGAAAATAAAGCAATCATCCTTAGTAGAGTAAGCTCCAATCATCAAACGTTGGAACAGCAAACAGAAGCCGTCTTAAAGGAGGTTAGAAGAGACGGTTACACCGATGACAATATCATCATTATCGAAGATAAGGAATCGGCGATAAAACTCTCCGAAGAAGAAAGAAACGGTCTTAATAAAATGAAAGAATACATCAATAATGACCCCTCCATCAATGCGGTGTATCTTTACGAATTGAGCCGTTTAAGCCGCCGACAGTTGGTTCTCTTCAGTATAAGGGATTTCCTTATTGAGCGAGGAATACAGTTAGTGTGTGTTCAACCTCCGATGAAACTGTTGGATGAGGACGGTAAAATGTCAACAACAGCGGCTATAACATTCGCCTTATACTCCACTCTTTCGGAAACCGAAATGACGGTAAAAAAGGAAAGAATGTTAAGAGGTAGAAGACACAATATATCAATCGGTAAAATAGGAAGCGGTCGCCCTCCTTTCGGATATTCGATAGATAAGGATAAATACTACATCGTTGACCCTATCCAATCCGAAATCGTAAAACGGTTTTTCCTCCAATATTCTAAAGGTGATGTTTCAATCGCAGATATTGCTAAAGAGTTTGATGAAGAGGGATTATTTCCCAAAACATCATTCTTTACACTCCAAAAAAAGATGAGCGATTGGTTAGAAAGAGATTTTTATGTGGGTATTCCTCCATACCCTCAACTCATTTCAAAGTCGCTTTTCGATAAGGTGCAGTCAATTAGAAAGAAACGGAAGAAAGCACCTAAAAGGAAGTCGAAAAACCGCTTTCTCCTTAAAGGATTGTTATATGAGGGCAATAGCGGTCGTTCCTTATGTGGATGGAGCAATCAGGACAGTTACTATATATCCCATTATGGAGGGCTTATGATAAAGCGGAAAATCATTGACCCCATCGTTTGGGAATATGCAAATAAGATGTACCGAAAGCACCTTATGAACCCAACCATTCTGAAACGCCAACTCCAAAAGGATTTAGAAATAATCGGTAAAAAGGTCGATACAATACGAACCGAAATCAAATCCATAATGGAGAAAATAGATAAGGTTGAGGAGCGAATGATTTTCGGCAATCTTTCCAACAGCAGAGGGGAAGAACTGAGCGAAATCCTAAAAGACCAACTTTCCGAAAAGGAAAGACGCTTATTTGAACTCACAAATGAAACGGCATATAAGCAACAACAGATGATGGAAGCCGACTTTATGGGTGACTTAAAGGAAGGTACAATGACGATGGACGATATGATTGCCATTGTAAGGAAAGTGGTGAAACGAATAAAGATTGTTCGGCTTTCCAAGTACATTTCACAGATAAGCGTATTCAACAATATAAATAACATAGTCACTGTTTTTGAAGCGAACAGTAACAAACACTCAAAAGAAAGAGGAGTTAGAAAGATTGATGAATACCATCTAAAAGAGAAAAAGACCTCATAAGCATATCAAATCCCCATCCATATCAATTTAACATAGAATATCGGTATAAAAAGCAATGGCAAACCCTATCTTTTTAAGGTTTTATCTTAA
>ERZ1673743.1421-NODE-1421-length-26322-cov-4.917387_pt1 | contig 26322 bp, 17 predicted proteins | sample MGYA00580197_ERZ1673743 | MGnify/ENA primary metagenome ERZ1673743 (study PRJEB41218, sample SAMN15661795) | gut metagenome | host: Homo sapiens | place: Canada: London | collected 2015-08-20/2019-03-30 | study: EMG produced TPA metagenomics assembly of... | reverse complement strand
GTTGTCTTTCTCCTCTATCTCGAACAAGCGCATACGCTCCGCACCCTCGGGATTATTGGGTTGATGCAGCGCAAGTCTCAAGGCGCCTCCGAAATCCGTGAAAATCATACCGTGACCTCCGTCACGGGCAAACACAGGCTCGGGATCCTGAATCCACGGGCCGGCGATGCGCCCGGTTTTCGAACGGGCGACCCCGAGAGCATAACCCTCAGGACTCATTCCCGACCATATCATATAGAGGTTGCCTGACTGAGGCGATTTATACAGGAATACGCCATCGGTCACATAACACATCTCGTTTCCGGCCATCCATCCCGACGCCCATGCGGGAGCCGAGCCGCAGAACAGTCTCACAGGAAACGAAACGGCCCTCATATCTGAATCAAGCTCGACCATCTCTACCGTGCCGTCTGACATCTCGACCCATTCATGGCAGTATACCATATAATTGCGCCCGTCTTCCCGATAGAAGGTGCCGTCGAGACACATCTGTCCCACAGGTGTGGCCGGCAGCTTGTCACCGAGCGGCACAAAAGGGCCCGTCGGGGAGCCGGCCACAAAAATCTGTGTGCCGCGCTGCTCGAATTTCCTGCCGTTTTGCGCCGCTTTCCAGGTCGTAGGGTCATTGACAGTGGCGAAGATATAGAACCGGCCATCGATTTCATGCATCTCAGGGGCCCAGACAGTGCCTGTGGCCCAGTTGTCAGCCGGGATTTCAAGAACCTGGACAGGATCAGACCATGACTTCAGGTCACGGCTGGTCAACACCTGCACCCCTCCCCTTTCAGCCGCGATATCCCATGCCGGGCTTTTTGACCTGTAGAGATAATAGGTCGAATCAGCCTCGTTGGCGAAGATGAAAGGGTCGCGCACATTTATGTCGTCAATGTCGAGCGCCAGCCCTGTCACGCCTGTTGACAGAACCAGCAACGCTGTGAGTATCGTTTTCATTGGCAAGTAACTGTTCAGAATCATAACCTGTGACAAATCATTTCACCACGGCCGGGACCGAGCAGGTCCCAAGAGTCACCACATAATAGCCTGCAGGCATGTTAAGGACGACCACCTCGCCGGGAGCGGTGTCGGAGTATACACAGACACCCCGCACATTGTGAATCAGCAGGGGGGCACCGGGACCACAGAGTGATTCAACCTTCATCATGCCGGGAGTTTCCGTATGCACACGCAACGGCTTTGCCGCGCCCCTGTCAGCGATGGCCGGGATATACTCTCCCGATAATATGTCGGGGGGCGGAAGCTCTATCAGCGACCACTGCCGATGGACCGGCGCGTCGGAAGTGTCGTCATATCTCCACAATCCCAGACGTGTGTCGGCCGCTGATGATTCTCCCTCAAGGTCAAACGCCCTCGATCCGTCAGCATTGGAGATGTAGCAGTGGACCGGGTCTATGCGATTGATCCTGAACACCTGTCGGCCCGTCTCGTAATTCTCTCTGTCAAGGTAATAATTGGTCGCGTCGGCTTCCGTCAGAATCGAGCCGTCAAGGTTGGTGAATTTATACAGGTCTCCGCTGCGGGTTATTTTCCATTGCTGAGACTGGCTCATGTCTGTAGGTTTCAGACGCACACCATCATAGTCGGCCGTGACCACCACATCGGAAGCGGTGCGCGGACAAATCAGATATGTGGCCTCAGGATTTATCTCACCCGAGAGCTGCCTGGTCGTCACCGGAACTATCAATGTCGCCACCGATGTCGGTGGCAGTGTGAATTTCAGTGTGTTGCCTCGCAGCTCGTAATCACCGAACCAGGCTGTGTCGCGCGACGGATCGGTGATGTAAGCACACACCGAAGATTTCACCTCCTCGAACGCAGAGAGGTCAACCTTGTGAGTGATGCCGACCGCAGAGGTGTTCAGCGCCACAATCACCAGACGGTCCCCGCCGGGGGTCAACGCCGCAAGTGTGTTGGGATTGAGCGAGGTGATGACAGTGGAGCCGGGTTCTATGAAACGGCTGAACTGGGCCCGGACAAAATAATGTTTCGTATGCCACGCGTCGCCATTGTGGTAGTCATCGGTCATCACCAGCCCCCACTGGTCATTGTTCTCCTCGATATATTGCCAGTCAATCCAGGCGGAGGGCATCATGAAACGGATGTCATCGACAAGGCGCCGGGCGAGATCAAGGTTTCCGCGTATCCCGGAACCGTCGGCGCCGACCTCGCTCATCCACAGACGCATCGACGCTTCATTACACAAGGCACTGAGTTTGGCCCGTGAGAAATCGTCGGCCGCGTAGCTGTGGGTGTTCCACTGCCCTATCATATCAAGCACTCCGGCATTGCGGCAGGCTATGAAATCACGCACAGACTGGCTGACATCGGTTTCGTCTGAGACAGCCACTGTGGTAGAGAGTCCGGACTGACGCAGTTTCGGGACAAGAACCTTCAGGAAGTTTATCTGAGACTCAATGCCGAAATGGCAGCCTTCCTGCTCGCCGCCGGCATACCAGTAATTGGTCATCGGCTCGTTGAAAGGCTCAAGCGTGCGGAATTCTATTCCGTATTCTTCCTTGTAATGGCGGCACACCTCTATGAGGTAGTCGGCAAACTCGCCGTAACATTCCGGACGCAGATTGTCAGACCCACGGTCATGGTTGCCCCCCACGCATCCGCTGTAGGTCATGTAATACGGAGCGGAATTGCTGAATGCCTCGAATATGGCGTCAGGGCGTTTTTCCTTGATTTTCAGCATTATCTTGCGCTGAGCCTCGTCACGGCTCCATATATAGGGGCCTGAGGAAGAATCCTTGAAACCCTCCATCTCGGCCCGCTCTCCCTTGCCGTCGCGCATATGATGTTCGCGACAGCCGGCGTGGGAGGGGTCGTCGCCTCCGCCGATATTATAGCGGAATATATTATAGTTCAGGCCGGCAGGGCTGACAAGCCAATCGATGATCTTGTCGATTTTGTCATCACTCCATTTTCCGCACATGTTGGCCCACCAGCAAAGCGAGACACCCCACCCCTCGAACTGATGCCTCCGTGCGCCCGGCACGACGACATAGGAACACTCGTCGAGAGCGGGAGCTTGCGCCGGGTCGTAAGACAGGTACCAGCAGTCGGGCACATCCTTGTTGGAATAAGCCCACGAACCGGGGGTAGTGTTGTCTACGCCGACATACTTGTCGTTTGCCCTGCAACGCAGGGTGACATAGAAGTCTGACACGGCCTCGACAGCGTACTGGGCGTTGTATGACGAGGCATCGCTGAGAAAGCAAGCATCATAATCGCCGCTGAGCGACAACACTGTCCCGTCAGGAGCGAAGATATTGTAATACCCGTCGGAAGAGGGGGAAATCCGGAGCATCTGCGGGTTGGCGACGTTCGCGCTCTCCAGTGCCGCGTGCCCCTGACTCCCTTTGACCAGATGCGAGCCACTCGAGTGCATCAGAAAACAAGTGGCGGGCAATTCCACACCGTAAGCACCGACCGACATGGAGATGACCGCCCACAGTGCGGCAAAAAGTGTTTTACTGTTCATCGTATCTTTCTGTTATCTGTCGACATTCGGCAGGCGACCGCCCGGCTCATTTCATGTCAACCTGTTGTTTTATCTAAATCAGTTACTTAGAGGCTGTTATGCTGAATCTGTATCTGCAATGGCTGTGATAGGTCTCGCCCGGCGATACCACCACCGAGGGCCATCGGGGATTGTTCGGACTGTCGGGGAAATGCTGGCTCTCCATACACACGGCCGAACGGCGCGGATAAGCTATCCCCCGTTTCCCTTTCACTGTGCCGTCAAGAAAATTGCCGATATAGAACTGTATGCCCGGTTCGTCGGTGAACACCTCCATTCTTATACCTGTGGTCATGTCAGTGAGGCTTGCGGCAGGATGGCTCACGTCGCGGGCACGACGGAGCACCATATTGTGGTCGTATCCGCGGCCGTTGGCGAGCTGCCCGTCACCGGAATCAAGATCCCGGCCTATCGGCCCGGGGATCCTGAAATCGAACGGAGTGCCGTCGACAGGGTTTATCTCTCCCGTGGTCATGAATGTGGAGTCAATGGGTGTGAAACCGTCGGCATCAAACCAGACTATCTCGTCGAGGATATCCCGCGAGGGATCTCCGCCCAGGCTGAAATAGGAATGGTTGGTCAGATTGAGAATGGTGGGGCGGTCCGTGACGGCCTGATATGAGATGTCGAGGGCATTGTCGCAGGTGAGCGTGTAAACGACTTTCACATCGACATTGCCGGGGAAACCGGCCTCGCCGTCGGGAGAATGCAGCGACAGGCGCAACGAGGAATCGCTGACCTCATCAACATTCCACACCGAGTGATGGAATCCTTTCGGGCCGCCATGCAGGCAGTGGCCGAAGTTGTTTTGCGGCAACCGGTACTCCACACTGTCTATCCGGAAACGGCCGCCATTGATACGGTTTCCGTAACGGCCGATAATCGCGCCGAAATTATCATCGATTTCCAGGTAATCCTCCAGAGAGTCGTGACCAAGCACGACATCTGTAAGCTTGCCGCTGCGGTCGGGGACCATCAGCGAGACGACCCTGCCGCCGTAGTTGGTAACACAGGCCTCGCAGCCATTCCTGTTTACGAGGGTGTACAACGCCACCGGGCGCCCGTCGGCCACGGCATTGAATTTCTCGGGATCGAGCCCTGATTCTGTCAGTCTGTCCGTTGTCGCGCAGGCCCCTGTGGCAAGAAGGATGGCCGCCGACACCGGTATCACCAGTATCTTGTGCATAATGTGTCAGAGTGGGATTATTTCAGTTCAAAACGGCGGGTGATAAGATTTCTTGAATCGGGACCCGCCATGAGGTCGAATTCCCCGGGTTCCCAGACATATTCCAGTTCAGAATTGTAGAAACGCAGCATGTCGGGGGTAACTGTGAACGTGACGTCGCGGCTCTCACCCGGATCCAGGGTGACACGTCTGAAACCTTTGAGTTCCTTGACCGGGCGTGCAAGCGACGCATAGATGTCACGGATATAAAGCTGCACAATCTCGGTGGCCCGGCAACGGCCGGTATTCGTGACATTGACAGTTGCCGTAATGGCTCCGCCGGCAGTGAGTGTGGTCCTGTCGAGCCTCAGGTCACCATATCTGAAGGATGCGTAACTGAGTCCGTAACCGAAAGGATACAACTCCTCGTTGCTCTCATCGATATAGTTGCTGCGATAACGGTTGAATACTCCCGGGTCAGTATCAGGGCGGCTGGTGTTCATATGGTTATAATACAGGGGTATCTGTCCGGCATGTCGGGGGAATGTAGTGGTGAGCTTGCCTGAGGGTGACACTTTCCCGAAGACCACATCGCAGATGGCGCGGGCGGCCTCGCTGCCCCCGAACCACACATTCAGTATGGCGTCGACATTGGCGTCTTCCCAGGTCAGGACAAGCGGACGGCCCGTGAACAGCAGCAGCACGACCGGCTTCCCGGTGGCCACCAGTCCGCGCAACAGTTTTTGCTGAACCTCTGGCAACTGTATGTCGGCCCGTGAGGCTGATTCGCCGCTCATCTCGGCCGATTCCCCCATAGCGGCCACGACCACATCTGCACTGGCAGCGGCGGCCAGGGCCTGGCGCATCAATGTCTCGTCATCGCCGCGTGTGACAGGCCGTATGCCGTTGGCATTGGTCTCGACGGTCTCGTCGGCGTAGATGTTGCAGCCTTTAGAGTAGATGACTTCCGCTTTCCCACTGAGTTCCCGGGTCATGGCGTCAAGCAGCGACAGATGGCGCGAGGGGGTGCAGGTCATACTCCACATGCCACACATATTATTTGCGGCGTCAGCCATCGGGCCGACAAGCGCTATGTTTCCTTTGGGCTCAAGCGGGAGGGTCTGATTGTCATTCTTAAGCAAGACAAAAGTCTCGGCGGCGATATCGCGGGCGGCGCTCTGGTGTTCGGGAGTGTAGACTTTCCCGGCCACGGATGTTGTGTCACAATACTTGTAAGGGTCATCGAACAGTCCCAGACGGTATTTCGCCTCAAGCACTCGGCGGCATGCCTTGTCTATCATCGCCATCGTGACTGCGTTGCCGGCCAGCGACTGCCCCAGAGTGGTCAGATAGCCTGATGAGACCATATCCATGTCGGTGCCTGCCTCAAGAGCTCGCACCGAAGCCTCTGGCAGCGGGGCATAACCGTGGGGCGACATCTCGGAAATCACATCGTAATCGGTCACGAGCAGTCCGTCAAATCCCCACCGGTCACGCAGTACATCGACCATGAGCCACTTGTTGGCTGCCGCCGGAATCCCGTCGACAAGGTTGAATGAGTTCATCACACTGGCCGCCCCGCAGCGGATGGCGGCCTCATAGGGGGGAAAATACTCGTTGAACATGCGCTGACGGCTCATGTCGACAGTGTTGTAGTCGCGTCCCCCTTCCACGGCGCCATACAGCGCGAAATGTTTCACACATGCCATTATCTCATCTTTCCCGGACATGTCTTTTCCCTGATAGCCACGGACGTATGCCGGGCCAAGGACCGAGCCCAGATAGGGGTCTTCACCGTTCCCTTCGGCGATACGGCCCCAGCGCGGGTCACGACAGATGTCCACCATCGGGCTGTAAGTCCAGTTGATGCCACTGGCGCTGGCCTCTATCGCCGAGATCCGGGCCATCTTCTCGATTGCCACCGTATCCCAGCTGCATGACAGGGCGAGCGGAATGGGGAAAATGGTCTCGTAGCCATGGATGATGTCGGCTCCGACAAGGAGGGGGATTCCAAGTTCCGTCTCTTCCACGGCGATGCGCTGCAGTTCGAGAATCTTACCGGCACCCTTGACATTGAAGACACCTCCTATTTCCTGGCGGCGTATCATCTGCTCGAGTTCGTTGGTCATCACGTGGCCGGTGACCATGTCGCCCCCGGTGACAAGATTCATCTGGCCGAGTTTCTGCTCAAGAGTCATGCGCCCCATCAGCTCGTCGACAAAGGAGTCCATCCGGCTGTCGGGAGCGTTGCCGCTCTGGCCGCATGAACACATCAGGGCAAGACATGCCGACGTGAGCAAAGCTCCGATATATTTTTTCATGATTCATGTTTCTGATTAGGAGGATGTTTATTAATAAATGTCAGAGGGTGTTGCAGAACCCCTCGAATTGTATCGACATACCTTTGGCATGTTAAATAACCGTCAAAAATTATTTGATATTATTTATTATCAGTTAAACATCGCAAAGCGATGTCACTACATTTTAGGCGGGAACCGGGGTCTGCAACACCTTCTAAACTTAATAAACAGCCTCAAAGAAACGGAGCCGGACGCGATCATATATGACCTATTGGAAAAAGATTCGCATCCAGGCTCCGCAACAACGCAAAATTCAATCTCTATCAATGATGGCCGTGGCCGTCGAGCAACACCGGCGTGACAACGATGGGGTTGCGTGTGGTGTCTATCACAAGGCGGTATGTACCATATTCCTGACCGATGTCGCCCACAGTGCATCCGAAGTTGGCCTCATTGCCCACACCGTCCTGCCAGGCGAATGAACGCCCGAAAGAGCTCGTATCGGTAATCGTGACCTCACTCGACATTATCCGGTTGTCCCAGCCCCGGCTCCCGTACAGAGTCAGCTGTGCCCAGCTGCTGTGGATGAGGAACGTGGTCTCGAATATCCCGGGAGCGGTTTCCGCACAACAGAGATATTGACGGGGATTGTCCCAGCTCCAGCCTTTGGAGATGTATATCGAGTCATCATGGTAACCGACATCCCATCCACCGGTGCGTCCGTGGCCGAAATACTGTCCGGTAATCCACAGACCGGCGTCTGATGTGCGCTCAACCCAGATGTGTTCGGTACCGTCGACATCATAAAGCACGCGGTATTCGCCACTCATGGCATTGAACGTATATGAGCCGTCAGCGTTGCGCACGAAGAACTCCGGCTGCAGCATATAGTCGATACACTGGAAATTCTCGAATTTCACGCGTTCTCCCTGGGTGAGGTACACGGTAGCCTCCATGAACTCGGCATAGCGGCTGGCCGTCAGCGACACTCCGTTGACCTTGTAGTCGACAGGGTGGATCTTGTCCTTCGAGGTCATTTCAGCCAGATACACTATCTTGTTGTTGAAATCCACGCGGAGGGTATAGGTTCCGGCCGTGAAGTCAGGACCGGGGAGCAGGTCGCCGGTGAACATACAGTAATCGGGAGTCCCGGCCACACCTTTGGCGAGAAGATTGGCCGGCACTGGCTCGAACAGCTGTGTGGAGCGGGCGCTCCCCCAGTCGCGGGCGCGATAGAATTTCACATCGAAATCGCGGGCGAGATACATAGATGTCTCGTACACTCCTTCGGCAACCTTGACCATCTGGAATGAACCGACAGGTTCGGTAAGTTTCCATGCCCCGACGGTCGCGTGTCCGGCCTTGGGATGGCCGAATCCAGAACCGGTAACCCACATCGCTGTGCCGTCGTAAGCGTTCATCGACGGACACTCGGCATAAATGAGCATTCCCGACGCGTCGAAATAGATGTCGTATTCGCCGGTAGGGCCTTCGAACCGGGCGCGGCCCTCGACATCAGACAAAACATCGAAAAACTGGGGCTGAACCATATCGGCGATACCGCCGAAATTGGCGAACAACACTTCCTGGCCCTTTGTGAGGGTCTGGCGGGTATGGAGATATGCTCCGGCAGGTTCCATCAGCACACCGTTGACATAATAGTCTTCCTGCTGAACCGGCACCCGGCTCTCGATATCGAATGTCTTAGCGGCCAGGTCGACGGTTATGTCATACACCCCTGCCTGGAACAGCGGGCCGGCACAGAAGTCGCCGCTACCGGTGACGAGGGCCGGCTGATTCAGGGTGAGGTCCTCGGCCCATATCTCGATTTCTTCATGAGAGCCCCAGCCATGGTGACGGAAGAATTTGAACTTGAATCCCTGGGCAAGATACAGGCTGATCTCGAATCTGTCAGGCGCTACCCGACGGCAGCTTTGCACATTATCGGGAGCGTCAATCGACCAGAAGGTGGATATCGCCTCCGTCGCGCCTGAATGGCCGAGCTGCTCACCGATTACATAGAGCGCGTCAGGATATGTCATCTCGGGCTGCTCGACATACAGCAGGTTGTTGAGATGGTCATAGATGACATCATAGTCGCCAGTGGCTCCCTTGAATACAGCCTGTCCTGGCGATGTGACATCCCAGAAATGGTTCTGAAGGGTGTATTGAAGCTGTTCGAGCCCTACGAAGTCGACAGTCTGGCCTTGGGTGAGCGAAATCTTTGTGCCGTTGAAAGTGGTGTAGTAGGTATCGGTCAATTCGAGTCCGTCGACTTTCACGGCGGTCCTAGCGGGCCATTCAGGCCATTGCCCGGGACGGGTGATGTCGTCGGAGCATGAGCTTGCCAGGCATAAGCCGGCAGCCAATATGGCAGAGGATATTGCTTTGTTCATAATGGAAGTTTCTCTGTATTAGCGTTTATAAGCGTTGAGGATGGCCTGGTATTCTGTCTCGTTGACTCGCACCATACAACCGTGGCGTGCCTTGGGGCCTGCGAAATAGCGTTCGGTCCAGGGGCCGTCGAGCGATTTGGCCTCGAACATATCGTATTGCAGCGGGTAGTTCTCGGTGAAGAGGAAGAATCCGTCACCGTTGACATTGGGAACCACGATGGGTGCCTCGTGCCAGCGGGCAAGGTCGGTGATACGCGGACCGGGATTGGCATAGGGGCCGGTCAGCGCCTGAGCTTTGGCTATGCGGATGGTCTTGCCGGTCTCCGGAGCGGCCTCCTGGGTGCGTTCGTCTTTAAAGATGGCGTAATATGAGTCGCCTGCACGACGGATGATAACGTCGATTGTGGCCATGTCAGCATCGCTGCCTGTGAAGTCGAACAGGAGCGCGGGATCAGTGAAACTCTTGAAATCCTTGGTCAGGATGTAGAATGTACGTTTTGTCTCCCACTCGTCTGCATTGGAGTCGTCGCCGGTCTTTCCGGCATGCCAGGTAATGATGTACTGGTCGTCCGGGGTATCGTAATACATCTTGGGAGCCCCGTAATAGGTCTCCTCGTTGACGTATCCGTAGAGATCTTTGATTTTGTTGAATATCGATTTGGCCAGCTTGGTATATTCCCAGTTGACCAGGTCAGTCGAATGCCACAGCAATGGAATGCCTGAGCCTTTCTTGACGCTGATCATGTAGTAGCCGTCGCGCCCCTTGCAGATATCGGGGTGGCCGCAATATGCGGGCAGCACAGTGCGCCCGTCGTTGAGGGTCTCCCAGTTGTAGGCGTCACGGGAGACGCTGTAGAACAGAGAGCCGTAGCTGTCATCTGTCATGTGGGCGAAAAGATAACCGCCGTCGGTTGCCTCCACCGGTTTCCCGGGCACAGGCGCCGGACTATCCTCAGAGTTGCAGGCCAGCGTGGCGAATCCGAGAATGATGCAAACAGATATATTTCTGATATATGTCGATTTCTTCATGGTGTGGTGTTGATTTTTGAGGGATTTCACATACCTTGAGCCTGGCCGTAGTCAACTTCCCAGTCGGGGCGGGAATAGAACTGGTCGAGCTTGCAGCCGTTGGCGGCGGCAGCCTCCACAGCATAGTTGGGCAGGGGCACGTACTGGCGTGTGGGTACTTCCCCTTTCACTTTTGATGTCTCGCGGGCATAGCGGTTGAACCGGATAAGGTCAATCTTGCGGCAGCCTTCGTAATAAAGCTCATGGGCACGTTCGGCAAGAATCGCGGTCAGGAAACTGTCGGCCGATGATGTGGCGGAAGCGTCAAGACCGGGAAGACCGGCACGACGGCGTACCTGGTTGACGGCATCAATCGCCTCCCCGGAGGGGGCGCTCCCGGTCTTGCGGACCGACAGCTCGGCATACATCAGCAACGCATCAGCCCAACGGGCGATCGGGATGTCGGTGCCCTGGAAAGAACCGGAGGTCTCGATGGGGAATTTATTGCAGATAAACCCGTCCCAGCGTGTGCCAAGGTCGTTGGCGGTGACTTTTTCGCCGCTCTTGTTCCACCACTCGGTGACGATCAGGTCGCGACGGCGGTCGCCGTTCTCGAAAGTATCATAGAATTTCTTGGCCACATTGTAGAAAGCCTGCCAGCCGCCGTTCTGCGGGAAGAACACCGTGGGGTTGTCGTCGGGATCGAGGGCTGCGGCATCCCAGGGAACGGTACACATGGAGAGAATGTTGGCATTGCCGTGTTTTGGGGAGCCGTCGGCGAGAGGGTCGCAGCTCACGGCCATGATAATCTCGCTGTTGAACTTGTTGGCGTTCTTGTACAGGTCGGCACATGGGTTGTCGCCCTGGGTGAAGAGCTGGTATTTACCCTGGAGTTCGGCGAACATCTCAAGTCCCATATCATAATATCCGGGCATGTGACCGCCTTCGTTGAGGCAATGGCGCATCAGGCAGAAACGGGCGTAATCGCGGGTATAACGCCCCTTCTCGGTCTGTACTTCGGGAGCGTGTCTGGCGGCGAACAGGAGGTCGTCGTAGATGTATCCGCACATCTGGTCGAGCGTGGGGCGGGTGGTGTTGCGCTGGGCCTCGTCATCAAACACCTTGTCTGGATCGACAATCACAGGCACCGGGCCGAACACGTGCATCAGATAATACATCATCATGCCGCGGCAGAGACGGGCCTCCCCCAGAAGAGCGTCGCGTGTCTCTTCAGACAGCACGTTGGCCGGAGCGTTCTGCAGCACGTTCACTATATCGGTAAAGCGGGTTATCTCGGCGGTCTTCATGAAATGATTGGGGTTGCTGTCGTCGACCACCCAGCCGCGCCAGTAATGGATACAGTTCTCGTAGTTGGCTTTGGAAAGCTGGAGCCATTCTCCGCCGCAGCGTGTGTATCCCGGTGCCATGATGTCGGATGTCGAGTCGAAGAAACGGATGTCGCCCCCGGTGGCGATATACCACCCGTGCATACCCGTGCCTTCGTTTATGGTATAAGTGAACGGGGTGGTGAAAGGGAGGTAGCAAATCATCATGTAGGACACATATTCGTTTTCTGTCGAAGGATATTTGCCCTGGAGAAGCTCTCCGTATATCTTGGCGTCGAAATTGTCCTCACATGATGAGGTGAGAAGCATAATAGCCGCCGTGAGCGAGAATAATATTCTGGTTTTCATATAGAGGTAGGCAGTAATAAGCGTTTTTAGAAGATAATCTTCGCGCCGAACGAGTATGTCCTCAACTGGGGATAGTTGCAGCCTGACAGCATACTTGACGCAATGACGATTTCAGGGTCGTCGCCGGTGAAACCGGTGAAAGTGAACGGGTTCTGCACGTCTGCATAGAGGCGCAGGCTCTGCATGTAACCCTTGAGGAATGACCATCCGCGGGCATCGAAGGTGTAGCCCAACGTAATGTTACGCACACGCAGGAAGTCGGCTTTTTCGTAGAAGAGCTTTATGCCTGCGTTGCCGGGCATGGTGACATCCTTGGTGGCAACGCCGGGAGTAGTCCCGCCGGGGTTGGTCTGAGAGTTCCACACGGTGAACGCGTAATCAGTGGGGTTGGCGGCACTGATGCCGCTGGCGAGGTTGTTGGCCGAGCAGTTGGCGGCCTTGGTGTTGTTGTATTTCTCCACGCCGAGCTGGCCGTACATATAGATGTCGAGGTCCCAGTTCTTGTAATAGAAGGTGTTGCCGAAACCGTAATAGAGCTTGGGGAGGAGGTCATCCATGTAGATGTCGCCCTCGTCGATGACACCGTTGCCGTTGCGGTCGTCAATGATCGGGAAACCTGGTTTCTGGGCATCGACCGGAAGAGAGCGCTGGGATTCGGGCATATTGCTGCGGTCTGCGTTAATTATTCCGGTGGTGTTATAGTAGTAATAAGCGCTCATCGGCTCGTTTTTACGCTGCTGGTAGGTCTTGTAGTCATAGTTTGGCATACGTTCAACCCAGTCGGCGCGGTAGTGCGAAAGAGCCAGCGAGGTAGTCCAGGTAAAGTCTGTGGTACGGATGTTTTCGGAGTTGAGCGAGAGTTCGACACCGGTGCGCTTGTAGTGGGCGCCGTTGACCGGACGGGTGGGATACATATTGAGCAGGGAGGTGTAGGCGGTGCCGAGCATATTTGTCACATCGTTGCGGAAGATGTCGAGGTTACCCGACAGACGATTGTTGAGAACCACGAAGTCGAGCCCGACGTTTTTCATTGTGGTCTTTTGCCACGTCACGTCGTCGTAGCTCCCCCCCAGCAGGACGAACGGCACGTAAGTCACGCTGCCGTTGGAGAATTTTATGTCTTCACGCGACACGCCGACAGTACCGTACAGGGAGGTGCCGAGGTTGTCGCTGCCGGTGACGCCGTAGCTGGCACGCAGTTTGAGCAGGTTGAGCCATGTGAGGTTCCGGAGGAATTTCTCCTGGGATATTTTCCATGCGCCTGACACCGATGGGAACCAGGAGTATTTCTTGTTGTCGAAGAATTTGTCGGTACCGTCGCGGCGCACTGTCGCGGCAAGCACATACTTGTCGAAGAGGATGAAAGACGCGCGTGCGAACTGAGAACGTTTCTCGTTTTCGTATTTATACGACGAAGGGACGAAAGGGCCGTCGGCCGCGCCGAGATTGGAGTCCTGGATCATGTCGTTGGCGTTCTGATAGGAGACGGTCATGCCATTCCCCTTGTCGACATAGCGTCCCATACCCACGACCGCATTGAAATCAAGAGCCTGCCAGAAGTTGTGGTTGAAATTCACCATGCCTTCCATCGTCTCGTACTGGCGTTCGACATAGCCGAGGCTGCCGCGCGACTTTTTCACGAGCCCGAAGTAGACATCTTTGGGGATGTAGGATGTGCGCCGCCCTGTCTCGTGATTGATGCCGTAGACCAGACGCACCGACAGCATCTGCCTGATTATGTCGATATCCATCGCGAAGTTGGCATAGTAGCTGCTCTGGCGCGACTCGTCGATTATATCGAGGGTAGCCACCGGGTTGGGGACACGACCGAAGATGGTGTACTCGCCGTTCTTGTCATACACAGGGAGGTATGTGGGGTAATGCAAGGCTGAGTAGAGCGATCCGGAGGCCGAGTTGCCCTGATTTCCGGTATCGCCGCCGACCAGACCGTTTTCGTATCTGTTCCTGTTAAGGTTGACTATGGTTGATAGTTTCAGGAATGGGAAGAGTTGCGCGGTGATGTTTGTGCGCAGCGAGTAGCGCTCCATGCCTGCATTGCGTATGATACCGTCCTCGTTGAAATAGTTCACGCCGAGATAATATTTCAGTTTCTGGGTGCCACCGCTGATTGTCAGCGAATGGTTGTTGATATGGCCTGTCTTGAGTACATAGTCCTGCCAGTCGGTGTCAGTGGCGTTGTCAATCTGGGTCTGGGAGAAGACGGGTGTCCACTTGCCGTCGTAAGCGAGGTTGCCGTAGGGATACTGGTTGTTGTTGAGCAGGTATTTTTCCTTGTCGAAGACGTTGACCAGGTTCATGTACTCGACGCTGTTGAGGCGGTTGAGACCGTAATTGTATCGTTTCTGTATGGAGTAGCTCCCTTCGTATGTGATGGTGGGCTTACCTTCGGCTCCTTTCTTTGTGGTGATCAGCACGACACCGTCGGCCGCGCCGATACCGTAGATGGCAGCCGAGGCATCCTTGAGAACCTCTATCGACTCTATGTCTCCGGGGTTAAGCCCGGCCAGCGCAGAACGTTTCACATTGTCGGGCAGACCGGTCTCGCCGCTTCCGGCTTCGAGCGAAGAGTTTGGCATGATGACTCCGTCGACAACATATATGGGGTTGCCGCCACCGCGGATGGAGATATTGATGTCGCCACCGGGCTGAGTGCTGCTGACAGTGGCCTGGAGACCTGCCGCGCGGCCAAGTAGCATGCTTGACACGCTGCTGTTGGCGGCTTTCGATATTTTGTCGGTCTTGACGGTGGAAATCGAAGTGGTGAGGTTTTTACGTGTTGTCGTACCATAACCGACCACGACCACCTCGTCAAGCACGTTGTTGTCGGGCTTGAGACGCACCGTCAGGTCAGATTTGTCACCAGGCTTGACGGAGGCAGACTGGTATCCCAGGTATGACACATAGAGCTCCCCCCCTTCGGGCATATCTATCGAGAAAAAACCGTCGATGTCGGTGGCCACTCCCGGGGTGTTTTTGTCAAAGGTGACCGGCGCGCCGATAAGGGGCTCGTCGTTGGAGGCGTCAACCACCCTGTCGGTCACGCGTCTTTTCGCGGGAGAGGCTGGTGATACGGCGGGTGAAAGGGCCGCATCACCGTTTTTTCTCAACGCGATCTGATATCCGTCGATATCATATTTGACGTTGGTGCCTTTGAACACCTGGTCGAGCATGGAGGTCACAGGCTGCGATGTGACTCTGACGTTTACCTTGCGTCGAGTGTCAATCGACCCGCTTGTGTAGAAAAAAATGTATTTGCTGTTGTGTTCGATGTAATCAAGGACATCTTTCACCGGGGTGTTGTTCATCTCCACGGTAAAAGTCTTGGATTTGACGTAGTTTCCGCTTACGGCTGCCTCTGATGACAAGGTCGCCAGACTCAGCCACAGCAACAGAATTATGCGTGATAACTCTTTCCTCGCATTAATCATGCGGATGTATTTATCCATGATAGTGCATTGCTTTAAGGTTTTGAGAATCTGGAGCTGAATTTAGATCGCGAGTTTAAATTCAGCCCGTTATATATTACACAATCGATTATTCGTCGGAATGGGAGAGGGTCATGGAGGCGGTCGCCGCTCAGTTGATGCGGCTTACGTATATGCTGTCACCCCTCTCCTCGTATGTCACCGGGGCGGAAAAGGCGATGGCGTGGAGCACATCCCCGATGTCGTCTTTAAGATAGAGCTTGCCGGTGACTTTTATGTCAGCCACATCGGGCGACAGCACAAACTCTCGCCCGTAGCAGACATTAAGCCTGGAAAACACCTCGGCAAGAGATTTATGGCTGTACACCAGCATATTGTCTTTCCAGCTAACATAGGGTGTAACGTCGACCTGCCGGGGTGAGCTTATCGTGGAACCGGTTACGTCGACCAACTGTCCGGGACTCATCGTCACCTTCCCGTTGGCGGCATTGTTCAACTCTACTTTGCCTGATACAAGTACAACCTGAGAAGGAGCGCCGTGGCCATAAGCCATGATGTTGAACGAGGTTCCGAGGACGGTCACGTCGAAGTCCCTGTTCCTGACTGTGAAGGGGTGTGTTTTGTCGGGAGCGACATCGAGATACACCTCTCCGGACACATATATCTCACGAGTGTCTTCCGTAAATTCCTGAGGGTAGACGACCCGCGAATTGGAGTTGGCCCACAGGCGTGTGCCGTCGGCAAACCGGATCTCGGCTCTGCGCCCTTTCGGAACCACCAGCTGACAATATTCATTGCCGGCAGTATTGGCGGCGGTTCCCGACATCGACTTCCCGTTGACCAGCACGGTGCCGTTGGCGAGGCAACTGATGCTGGCGCGATTCTGGCCGACCACAGCCGTGTCACACCCGGGTATTATGTTAATAATGTGTCCGTCGGTCATCTCCGTCTCTGTAGCGAGAGCATAGGAAGTTATGTCTTGCCTTGTCGCAGCACCGGGCTCGACCGCCAGTTCTGCCGCGCCCCACCACAGCATTATCGCGACAGCCGCCGCCACCGAGCCCGACCATACAGCGATTTTCCAGCGCATGGCGTTTCTGGAGGCGGCGCGTTTTATCCGCAGCTCACAGTCATGCCACGCCTGGTCGACCTCAGAATCGGAAAATTCCTTTTCCCGTTTCCTGAAGATGTCCACAACGCCATAAATCAATTTGTTGATGTCGGTATTTCGGGGAGTCATCGCAAAAAATTGACAGGTTTACATATTATTATACGGAATCTTACGGAATCTCTACTCACGTCATGACAACATCTGGCACAAATAGGCCAGGAACGGCGCCGCGCCCATCTCTGTCCGTAGAGCCTTGAGCGCCCTCGACACAAGATTCATCGCCGACTGTGGATTCATCTCCATCACAGCGGCAGTCTCTTTGTACGACAGCCCGCGGACATATCTGAGGTAAATTGACACACGCTGGTTATATGTCAGGGAGTTGTATGCCTTGACGAGCCTGCGGCTCAGCATACGCGAGTCATCATCATCTTTAAACAGCATCTCGATTCCCGAGTCGTTATCATCAATCTCAAACAGCCGTCCGGAGATTGACACATCGTCATGGGAAGACGCGACCCGGTCGAAAATCATGTTACGCAATGATGTCAGAAGATATGACCTCACATAGGGCGTTGAAGAAAGTTTCCGGCTGCTGCATATCCTGACAAACACATCCTGAATGCAGTCCTTGACAAATTCCTCATCGGGAACGAACTTCATTCCCCAGTTAAACAACAGGTTATAGTTAGCCTTATACAACAGCGACAAAGCCGTCATATCACCGTTCAAGACCTGGCTCCATAACTCAGCATCATTCATTACCTGGAACAGATGATTATTGATTTAAAGCGAATTGGGATTTGGAATCCGGCATTATTGCCCGAGTTGGTATCTTTATATAACGGAACTCTCCGACAAAACTAATCATTATCTTTCAAAAAAGCGAACACACGCCCGGAGCGCCATTTCATTGCTCTCGTCAAATTTTTCCATTATTGAAATCTAAGGCTACAAAAATGAAGTCATTTAAACTTTTTCTTCGAAAAGAATTTGAGGCTGTTTTTGAGATGATTTTAACCGAATTTGAGGGAACGATGCGGGCATCGTGACCGAAAATGAGGTTCAAATCAGCCAAAAAGAGACCAAATTCTTGAAGAAGAGCTGTTTTGAAGTCAGATAAGAAAAAGTTTAAATGACTTCAATTAGTGTTTTCGCGCGGCGCCGACAACCCTGCCGCCTCCGGCGTTAAATTACGATAAAAAGATGCCAAATAATGTTTACACCGAGGGCGCGTATCGAAACAAAATGTAACTTTGCGGCAAAACATCATCACAAAATGAAATCACATTTGCCATTCAGAAAATTCATCGTACTCACTGCAGTGCTTTTTGCCGCAGTCTGGGCATGCGCCCAGCAGAGAGTCACCGTTACCGACAGCAGCGACCGCACGCCGGTGATCGCCGCCACCGTTTTCGCGCAATCGGGCAACATTCTCGGCATCACCGACAACAACGGCACACTCGCGGGCATCTCGGCAGCCGACTATCCGCTGACCGTAAGGTGCATCGGCTACGAACCGGCCACCTGCCCCGCCGGCAGTCAGGAAATAGCGCTCACACCGGCCACATACGCCATGGGCGAGGTGACGGTAACGCCGGATGACAGACCGGTGATGCGCATGATATGCTACATCCGCGAATATTCAAGCGGCGCCACACCCACCGATACCATACAGTATTTCGCCGAACACACGGCCGACATTTTCATCCCCATACCCAAGAAAGTCAAGGGGCTGAAAAGCAAGATAGTGTTCCGCCCCCTGGCCTCGCGGCACTATGACCGTACCGCCAACAGCCGAGGCGTCGACAGCGTGTCGTGCCGCGCCCCCTCGCGCGACGATATCTCATGGTTCCAGCTCGTGGGCATGCCGGTCAATGACCTCGATGAGACAGAGGCCATCCGTTCGGGCGCGCGCACCGATTCGGTAATGGGCAAATACTCGCGCCGCAGTCTGATGCGCCGTACCCCGCAGGCATATACCGTGCTTAACGATTATCTGTCAGACAAAAAAGAGCACCGCGAGTCGCCGCTGTTCTTCAAACTGCTCGGATTCACCCTCGACCTGACCGAGTTCTCGACCAACACCGCCTACCGCCCCAACGACAACGGCCATTACGGACCGGCCGACATCCTGTCGTCGACAATGGCGCTCGACATCCTCGGCCGCGGCAAATGGATCAAGAAGGCCTTCGACAGCGACGCGCCGGTGGCGATGCACGGCTATTTCGAGATCTACCCGATGTCGACTGAATACCTCACCGTCGACGAGGCCAACGAGCTCTGGCGCAACGCGCCCACGGATGTCACAGTGACTCCGGCACCTCAGGCCACCCCGTTGCCCGAGGCAACGGCCGCCATGGTAGCCCGCGCTCAAAAACACTGAACGCGAACCGACCCGACTCCGATATAATCAATAGATTATAACGGCAGGATCGAGGTGACGCTCCATGCCGCCCCGTAGAAAATCCGGGCACGCAGAGATGAGGTTCCCTCGGGGAGCGACGACACCGCTACAGAGCCGTCATACAGCGTGCTGTCAGGCCCCGGCTCGGAACCGTCAACGGTATAGCGGATCTCCAGGCGCGGGGAGGCGGGCCCGGCATCTCCCGGCAGTTCGTAGGGGGTATTCATCTCCACGAATCCGTCGACAATACGTATTCCCGGCTGACGCAGATAGAAGTTGCGACCGTCGGCAGCCCAGCGGGGCATTTCGGCTGTGAGGAGGCCGAAATACTCGCTGTCGGCCAAAGTGGGCCGGGTGTTATGAGCGCGTTCGGCCAGACCGAGCAACCTCGGCAGCAGGTAGCGTTCGACCATGCCTAACGAGCGTACCGTCTCGGCGAAAAGATGCGCCGAGATGCCTACCACGTTGGCCTGCACGGAGTCGGGGGCGGCGCAAAGCCGGTCGAGAGTGGCATGCAGGGGGCGGAACTCGTCGACCGTACCGCCCCAGTTCAGCCCGGGCTCGCCGGGATGGTTGTCGGGGGTCATGTCGAAGTACAGATAATCTACGTTGCTCAGCACCACCGGATACCCTTGGGCGGCGATTGCAGCTGTCTGCGGCCCGGCGACCGTCCAGCAGTTCACCGAATACACCTGCGGAGCGACCGCGGCAGTGTATTCAGGCGTCTGGTCGCGGGCAATATCCTCCCATCCCGAGATTTTCACTCCATGCCGGGCGGCGATTCCCGCCACGCGCTCGGCAAACCGGGCCTGCAGACGGTGACGGTCGGCCACATCGGTGCCGAGGCTGTCGGCCAGCCGTCGGCAAGCGTCGCTCCCCTCCCAGGCATGGTCGGGAACCTCGTCGCCACCGATATGAATGGCGCGCAGGGGCACACCGGCGCGGGCATATATGTCGGCCACCGCACCGATTACGGTATCCATGAAGAGGTAGGTGCCCTCGACGGCGGGATTCATCAGATTGTCATGAAATTCCTGTGCTGTGGTGTAGCGCGAGGTGTCACCGTCGTGAATCAGACGCAACGACGGGTCGCCCGTTGCGGCATAGCGCCGCTCCATGGCGCGTATGGCCGCGCGTGAATGTCCGGGGGTGTCGAATTCGGGGATTATGTCGATGCCCAGTCCGCGGGCATAGCGCAGCAGGTCAGTGTATTCATCGACACTGTAATATCCGTTGGCGGGAGTATCGGCCGAGTCGGGATTGCCGTCGCCACTGTAGATCTGCGGCAGGAACTCTGTTCCCGGGCCGGTGGTATAGCCGCGGCGCGCACCCACAGCCGTAAGCTCTGGGAGGGCGGGAATCTCAAGGCGCCACCCCTCGTCGTCGCCCAGGTGCAGATGCAGGGTGTTCAGGCCATAACCGGCCATGAGCCGGAGGATTGACTTCACGCCGTCGACACCCGTAAAATTGCGTGCCACGTCGAGCATCACCCCGCGGTACGGCAGATCGGCCCAGTCCTCGATCACGACAGCCGGCACAAGGCCGCTATCATCCCTCTCGCGCGCCATGCGGGCAAGCAGTCTGTCAAGGGCAGCACCGGGAACCTCGCCGTTTGTGGCGAACGTCATGCGCCCGTCGGCAAGCTCGGCGCGGAAATAGTCGTGCCGCGTATCTTCAACCCTGACAACGGAGACCTCTCCGGTCTGAGGAAGCGCGGACATGCCGCCTGTCAGCTTCACCGACTTGAACGTGGGGATTCCGCCGTAAGGCGCCGGGCGCCACTGCGAGCGCAGGGAATCGTTGACGGCATACGCCTCGGGGCCGTATCGCATTGGGTCGACCACCCGGTCACCTTCACGCCATTGATATTGTTCGGGGCGCAGGGTTGTTGACTGCCGCACATTACGCGCCGGCACAGCACAGCCCCCGGTCACAAGGTGCATCCCGTCGGGTATGAACGACAGGTTGCGCAGGGTGCCGTCGGTAACGATGTCGACTGTCACCGGTCGGCCCGGGCCGGCCTCGGCAAAACGCGGCGAGCCCACGGCATAATATCCCGGCAACAATTCAACCAGTGTGTCCACGGGGTTCACCGGCGTCATGCCACGTTTCATCATGCAGAATGCCAGACGCCCGAACGGGGCGTCGGCCTCGATGGTAAACCGTTGCGTATAAGTCTGACGTCCGTCAGCGTCAGAGGAATTGCCAAGTGTCTGCCAGGTAACGGTATTCTCTGCAACGGCCTCGGATGCGCCACCCGCAGCCGTCAGCGCGCCGATAACAAATATCATCACAGGCAATATTGCCGACAAGTCTGTTTTCTTCATAAGTCTTCATGGTCAACAGGCGCCGACACACCGGCGCCCCGCCACAAAGTTACTGATTTTTCGCACAAATCAGGCACTCACGCTATGCCGGAAACATGATTAAACAGCCAACACTTTTATGTTCTACATTGAAGAAGTTACAGGGAGATTCTTCCCGTCTTGGGAAAGAGCTATTTCTACTGTTCTACTATAATTAGGTGACAATCATTGTAAACAGTTACTTATGAATGGCTTTTGCACAATTCTTCTTCTACTAAGCGAACTCGGGCTTGTAACTCTTCTGCCGACGGAAGCAGGTTTGAAGAAACTATCTGGACATTATCGTAAGAAACAACGCCCATAGGGGTCTATATGCCTTTGAACGCCCAGCGCACTTCGGTCTCATCCTTGTCGCTGCATATCAAAAGCCCTATTGTAGGGTTATCATCCGGTCCTTTCAGCAGTTCATCGACAGCATTTACATAGTAATTGAGCTTTCCCGCATACTCCGGATCAAATGGCTTGACTTTCAATTCTACAACGACATGCGCTTTCAATCTGATATGGTAGAACAGCATATCAATCCTGCGGGTACGGTTGCCTACAATCAGTTCTTTTTGCCTACCTACAAACGCAAAACCAGTGCCGAGTTCAAGAAGGAACCGGGTGATATTCTGTTCAAGAGCTGCCTCAAGTTGCTCTTCCCTATAATTGACCGGAACCGTTATAAACCCAAAGTCATAATTGTCTTTCGTGATTTCCTGAGCCATACGGCTTTGTGCCTCGGGCAGATATTCCCGGAAGTTGCTAATCGCTTTGCCGTGTGACTTATACAGGTTGGCCTTCAGCGAATTATTCAATGTCTGACGGCTCCAGCCGCTCAATATACATTCCCGCAAATAGAACATCGCTTCATCAACAGACTTGCATTTGGAGACGATGTCTGTTTGATGTCCCCATGGGATCATGCCAAGCACTGTTGGGAAACCCGGGGCTGCATTTAAAACTGCCACAGGTTGTGACATATTTATAAGGTACGGAGATTCAACCTTTTGCAATTCTGCCACAAGTTGTGTCAGTTTTTCATTAGCCTCTGTAGTAGAGAAAAACAGATACCCCTGTTTCATTCGCCACATATTTCTGCTACTGAATCCCTTCTCTTGCGGGAATGCCTCCTTTAAGTCGAAACTAAGTTGCTCTACCACTCCACTCCCCCATCGTTCCTCAACCTTACGCATCACAAGATCACGACCCACACTCCAGTTAAAACGTAGTTTTTATATGTTGATCTTGATTGATGCCTTGATCTGGGCAGAAATATAACGGCGCTTGATTTCTGAGAGCCAAGCGGCATAATCAGTGTCAATTCTGAAATCTTTGACACTGACAATATGGGGCTCGTTACGGGCAGTGGTATCATCCATAGTATTGCAAAGTTAGTACAAAATCCTGATATCCACAAGCTTTAAATCCTGACGGCTGCCGGACTCAATCAGGGCATCCATATCACATATTGGGCATTCTGTCTTGTCCGACCACCATCTGCATGCGATACGTTTCACTGCCATTCGGAGTAGTTCATTCTCAAAAAACATCCCCCGGAGGGAAAAATCTCCTCCCCATTTGTTTATAGGACTGTAACACCATCACAGCCACAGTCATCCTTATGAAAGAGAATACACCCACCGACAAAAGCGTTTCAGCAACCACGTCAGGCAATGCACAGAGCCAAGGAACAGCCCCGGCCACGCCTCATCGCACAGGCATAGGGGCGGCAGTGGCCGGAAATCTATGCATACTGGCGGCCACAATCTTCTGGGGCGTGAACGTGTCGTTCACAAAGGCGCTGATTCCTGACTGGATGACCGCCGAGGGCATCATTGTGGTCAGGCTCGTGGGCGGATGCGTGCTGATGTGGCTGGCGTCGCTGTTTCTGAAAGACAAGCCCATTGCCCGGCACGACTGGCTGAACCTCATACTCGGGGGCGCGGTGGGACTGTTTGCATTCATCTATCTGTTCGTGACCTCGCTCAGATACGGCAACCCCATCGACATCTCGATAATTATGACCCTGCCGCCGGTGTTCGTGATACTGATCGGGGTGATATTCAGGCATCAGCGACCGTCGGCAGCCGAATATATCGGCGTATTGGTGTCAATGGCCGGAGCGGTTGTGGTGATCGTGGTGGGTCAAAGCGGCAAAAACGGCAGCGACAACCTGCTGGGCGACCTGCTTGCCGTGGCCTCGACACTCTGCTATGCCTTCTATCTGGTGATTGTAGAGGGGCCGACGAAAAACTACCGGCCTGTCAACCTGCTCAGATGGGTATTCCTGTTCGCCGCCATCCCGGCACTGGTGCTGATTCCCGGGATGCAGACCATGCCGATACTGCACACCGCCGAGGCCGCGCCCTGGCTCGAAATCGGGTTCATCCTGCTGTGCCCCACGTTCCTGGCCTATTTCCTGGTACAGCCTGCAATGAAACTCATCGGCTCGGAGCTGGTATCGCTGTATCAGTATCTTCTTCCGGTATTCGCAACGCTGTCGGCCGTCATCATGGGGCTCGACCGGCTGAAATGGATCCAGGTGCTGGCCATGGTGATTATCGTGGCCGGGATGATACTGACCAATATCGGCAAACACCGTCGCACCCGCGGTCACTGACGCGGCGCGCCACTACTGCGCATCAATCTGCCGGAGGATATGTTTCCTGACACACTGCAGTCCCGGCGACAGGGTGCCATATTCCATCATGTCGATTTCATTGCGCAGTTCTCCCATAAGTTCGGGGTAAAACCGGCACAGGGCAAACGCCTGTTTCATGCACAGAGCGCGCACACCGTATGGCTCTGTGGAGTTGATACGCGACAGACAGAAATCCAGATAGTCGGTCCTGACGTCGGTGGCACCCGTCGGCAGCCGGTCAAGCAATGCCAGCAACAGCCGTCGACGCCCGGTGTGGGCGGCGTGCAACAGCAAATCCACCAGGAGGTCGCGGTCGGAGATGATGGCCCGCAACTCTTTGACCGGCAGATGTGTGAGCACCCACAGGGCGTTGTAGCCGATGCGGTCGTCGGGATGCCGGGTCAGTGCAAGCAATTCAGCCCTGAGCGAGTGACCTGACTCACCCACACATGCGCCACTTATCGCACGGATATCGCGAATACCGAGCCTCTCACCCAGTCTTTCCTCAAGATTCATTTCCATACCGTGATACACCTCATAATGATTCACTGCAAATTTACGGAATTTATATAACAAGCCAATCGCACCCCCTGGCCCACCGATTATTTTTAGTAACTTTACGCGCAAACACAAAACTCCATGGAAATTACCGACCATAACCGACCCCTCCCCGCCACCGGAGAAAACGAGATTATTCTCTATCAACCTGATTCCACTCTGTCTCTGAATGTCAGAGTAGAGGACGAGACCGTGTGGCTCACCCAGGCTCAGATGACCGAACTGTTCCAGACCACCAGAAACAATATCACCCTTCATATAGGCAATATCTTCAAGGAAGGTGAATTAGAGAAATCGGCAGTATGTAAGGAATCCTTACTAACTGCCGCCGATGGCAAGCGCTACCGTACCAATCTTTATTCGCTTGACGTCATCATATCGGTGGGTTACCGCGTGAAGTCGATACGGGGCACCCAGTTCCGCCAGTGGGCCAACAAGGTGCTGAAGGAGTATCTGCTAAGGGGTTACAGCGTGAACCAGCGGCTGCTGCACATGGAAAGCCGTATTGACCGGCGGCTTGCCGAACATGACTGCCAGATCAGGGAACTCTCGGGCAAGGTCGATTTCTTTCTGAAGACGTCATTGCCTCCGCGCGAGGGGATTCTGTTCGACGGCCAGATTTTTGACGCATATCTTTTTGTATGCGACCTCATAAGGCGTGCCAAATCGCGGATTGTGCTGATTGACAATTATATCGATGAGACGGTGCTTACCCTCCTCGACAAACGTGCGCCCGGAGTAGCGGCCACAATCTTCACCCGGAAGATCACCGACACCCTGCAACTGGATATCGAGCGGCACAACGACCAGTACGAGCCGGTGAATGTGCGCACCGCACCGGGCATACACGACAGGTTTCTCATAATCGACGACACCCTCTACCACATCGGCGCCTCCGTCAAGGACCTCGGCAAGAAACTTTTCGCCTTCTCTAAGATGGAAACACCACCCTCGGTCATCCTCGATAACCTCAGATGAACCGCCACCATCAACACTATGTAAACCAGATTACGCATATCGCAAAGTTAGCCAAATTTCCCGAAATCCCAACCGCCCCTTCACAGCCCTTCACAGCTCACTTATTTTGTTATATGTTTCTCGACATGGTCGATTGCAATGTGAAATTTTTTCTTTAATTTTGCCACAAGATTCCACGCCGGGGGCATGTCTTGCAGAAGACATCAGCATCGGTCAGTGGGCAATTAACATAATATAAAAGCGTGTATTGACGCTTGTTCTTGACTGTTCAGAACTTAGGACACTCTGACAACTCACTAAAGAGCAATGCAACGATAGACGCCACGGGTATGTATATACCTACTCGGGCTCATTTCAAGCGTCCAAAGCTTGGAATGGGTTTGGGGTATTGCATATACGGCGTGGAGTCCGTTGCTCAATCTGGTGAGGTGGGCACGTCCTAAGGCCTTGAACAGCGGTGCGAGCGATAATGTGGCTCCTCGCTTTTCTTTTATCACCTCTCATCTATTTCTGCCATTTGGAGTCAGTGGCTGCAAAAGCTGATGGCTCGAATATTCGACAATATAGACTTGAAGTTCACACAAGGACTTCAGGGCATTATAACAAATACAGGAGTTAAGCGAGTTGACTTCTGCGTTGGCTATTTTAATCTACGCGGCTGGGATTTAATAATTGACCAAATTGACCAGCTCCCCGGTGATTATGTCGAAGAAGAATCTTTTC
>ERZ1673743.1413-NODE-1413-length-26430-cov-7.541081_pt1 | contig 26430 bp, 19 predicted proteins | sample MGYA00580197_ERZ1673743 | MGnify/ENA primary metagenome ERZ1673743 (study PRJEB41218, sample SAMN15661795) | gut metagenome | host: Homo sapiens | place: Canada: London | collected 2015-08-20/2019-03-30 | study: EMG produced TPA metagenomics assembly of... | reverse complement strand
GTACGTCAGTTTAGCAAACTGGTGGTTTCAGCCACTCACCCAAACTTCCTTTTTATAACCAGCATTCTTTTCAAATGCGGTGCAAATGTAGGGCAAACTTTTGGACTGTGCAAATCTTTCCTACATATTTTTTTCACCGTTTTCATGCAATTTGAGATAACACGTTAACACTCAAACCCTAAAACAAGAAAAAAAATTTGATACATATCAAACCGTCCTTTTCAACCTTTCCTTATCTTTGCGCGATTTTTAAAGTATAGTGCACATACACGGACAATGATACAACAAGAAAGCCTGAAAAAGCGGCTTGCCAAGCTGGCCGCCCCCATCTTTATAGAGACACTTCTCATCATGATGCTCGGTGCGGTGGACACCATCATGCTGAGCCGCCACTCGGACAACAGTGTTGCCGCCGTAGGGGTAGTCAACCAGATTATCATGCTCACTTTCCTCGTTTTCGAAGTCATCAATCTCGGAACGTCCGTTCTGTGTTCCCAGTATCTCGGTGCGAAACTACACAAGAAAGTAGTGCAAGTGGTCGGCGTATCCATCCTCGTCAACCTGGCGGTAGGTATCACGGTCAGCCTGGTACTGTTCTCCTGCGCCCGTCCCATCCTCCGGCTGATGGGCCTCACCGCCGAATTGATGCAGGACGGCACGGACTATATGCGTATCGTAGGCGCTTTCGCCTTCTTCCAGGCATTATCCCTCACTCTCTCCGCCTCCCTGCGCAGCGCCAACAAAGCCATCTACCCGATGATGGTCACCGTTGTGGTCAACATCCTCAACATCATCGGCAACTACTCCCTCATCTTCGGCCGCTTCGGCTTTCCGGAACTGGGCGTAGAAGGCGCTGCCATCTCTACAGCCTTCAGCCGGGGCGTCTCCATGATTATCCTGTTCGTCATACTGTTCCGCAAGCACATCCACCGTTTCCCAGTGGCATACTTCCGCCCTTTCCCATGGATAGAACTAAAGAATCTGATGAAGGTAGGCCTGCCCTCCGCCGGCGAACAATTGTCGTACAGCTCGTCGCAAGTCGTCATCACCTACTTCATCAACATGCTGGGAGTAGAAGCGCTCGCCACCCGTACCTATTGTGTCAACATCATCATGTTCGCTTATCTGTTCAGCATCTCCATGGCCCAGGGCGGCGCCATCTGTATCGGGCATCTGATAGGCGAGAAGAAACCTCACGCAGCCTTCCTTATGGGGAAATACGTCATGAAGAAATCCGTCATGATAACCGTCATGCTGTCCTGCATCCTCGCCCTTTCGGGACATGCCATCTTTGGCTGGCTCACTTCCAATCCCGACATCATACGCATGGGGGCCACCATCCTTATTATAGATATCCTCCTCGAAATTGGACGCCCCATCAACATTTTCGCCACCAACGCCCTTCGTGCGGCAGGCGACGTCAACTATCCTTTCTATGTAGGCCTGGTAGTGCAGTGGAGCGTGGCTGTAGGAGCGGGCTACCTTTTCGGAATCCCCCTCGGATGGGGCATCTGCGGCATGTGGGTAGCCTTCCTATTGGACGAGAATATCCGTGGATTCATTTTCGTCCGCCGTTGGTATGGCATGAAATGGGTAAACAAAAGCTTCATCCGAAATTGTTTTTAATTCCAAAAGTCCTATCTTTGCTCCCCGAAAGCAGAAGCGGACCGAACTTTACCGGTCTTGCTTACCGAACAAATAAATCATGGTCTTATGGATGCATTATTGAAAGAAACCGTAGACGCCACTGTCAATTCCCGTTATCCGAGTATGGCTCCCGAAGGAAGAAAGCTGATAGAGAAAATCCTCATCCGCAAGGAAGTCGAGAAAGGCGCATTGTTACTCAATGAAGGGCAGGTAAGCCATAATATCGTACTTGTAGGAAAAGGTATGCTGCGCCAATTCTATTATAAGAATGGCAAAGACGTCACCGAGCACTTTTCCTATGAAGGCTGCATCATCATCTGCATCGAAAGTACTCTGAAGCAGGAACCCACCCATCTCATGATTGAGGCGCTTGAGCCGAGCGTCGTATATCTGTTGCCGTACAACAAGCTGTTGACGCTCACCGAAATTTCATGGGAAATAAATATGTTCTACCGAAAGATTCTGGAATATTCCCTGATTGTCTCACAAATAAAGGCTGATTCCTGGCGATTTGAGACTGCACGCGAACGCTACACCCAACTCATGGAACAACAGCCCGAGGTCATCAAGCGGGCTCCTTTGTCGCATATTGCGTCCTATCTGCTGATGACCCCCGAAACACTGAGCCGGGTACGTTCGGGCATACTGTAACCCTCCTCCTGTCTGCCCGAAGGCCACATATCTGAGTTTTATACGAAAACCCCTCTTTTCTTCCTGAAGAAAAGTTCCACCGGGACGAAATCTTTTCAGTCCCGGAAGCGTTTATATGCAATTCTAAAACTTAAAATTCAGATTATGACTTCTATATATACATTTACAAGTTCACTGATACGAAGCATAAGGCAAACCGGACGCTATAGCACCTCCGGCATATACACCAGTACACTGAACAGTTTTCTCCGCTTCACCGGCAACCGTTCCATCACCTTTGAAGAGCTTACCCCCAACCTCATCAAGCAATACGAAGACCGGTTGCTCGGCGAAGGGCGGCGCCACAGGCGGTCAAGGATAATTTTCTCCACAGTCTGAAACCAATAAAAGCTATTCATTTATGACCATAGCCGTTGATTTTGACGGTACCATTGTAGAACACCGCTACCCCCGGATAGGAGAAGAAATTCCCTTTGCCACCGCTACGCTGAAGATGCTGATAAACGAGCGTCACCGGCTGATTTTATGGTCGGTACGTGAAGGGAAGCTCCTGGAGGAAGCTGTGGAATGGTGCAGGGAACGGGGTGTGGAATTCTATGCCGTCAACCGGGACTATCCGGAAGAAGACATCGCACACACCGGTTTTTCACGCAAAGTAAAAGCCGATCTCTTTATCGATGACCGCAACCTGGGCGGACTGCCTGACTGGGGAAGCATTTACCGCATGATACATGACCGACTGACCTACGAAGAACTGTTTCGCGAAAACAGTGAACCGGTCCGGCAGAAAAAGAAAGGCTTTTGGGCACGTTTGAAAAAATAATATCCAAAGGAGATTTTTGACTTATGTCAATTCATAACCCGTAAAAACCTTCTAATTTTGTACTCGAAATAGAGAAAGATTAGTTTTTGTAAGAGTAAAGAGATTAGTTTTTAGGGTGCACTTAAAAAATAGGCAATATCCACAACGGTTATTGCCTATTTTTATATATAGCCGGAAGCCAAGTATATCAATACAAACTTCCCTGACCGACTTCCTTAAAGAGCTTCGCCAACTTCTCCACCACCGGCTTCATATAACGTTCTCCTTTCTCGGCAGAAGCTTTTTTGGGGTTCCCTACCCCGCTGTCGACTGTAGCCTTATCCCAATGGCGGGGAGCCCAGCCAACCTTTTCATTCAAGGAAGGAATGGCAAACGGGTGGGATTCTCCGTCACCGGCCTCAGCCAGATTCACCAGCTCGGGATGGTAATGCATCATGACGGAAGTCTCAGACTCGCCGGCATGGTCGTCGACAGCAGCCTCAAAGTAGTCTTTGGGAGAGACGATGCTGAACCAGTCGGCAGCGATAATCAGAAAATCGGGATATACAAACGCCAGGTCACGAATCATTCCCTTGAAGTTGTTGCCGCCATGACCGCTGAGAATAATCAGCTTGCGCATGCCTTGTGCATAGAGGGAGGCAACTATGTCTTCCAAAATGGCCTGCTGGGTGGAGTAGCGCGTATGAATGCAGAACGGAAGTTCGCGCTGCCCCGGATTGTGTGCACCGAAAGGTACGGGAGGCATCACCATGCAGCGTACACCGGAATTCTGCAAAGCCAGCGCAGCCGCGTCTACAGCAATGTCATGCGGCAAAATACAATCAGTGAGATAAGGCAGATGCAGATTATGGGGCTCCGTAGCTCCCCACGGCAAGATGACAACGTCATACTTCACTCCTTTCACCTTTCCATAGCAGGAAACAGTAAGGTCAATTTCTCTTTTTTCCATGATAGTTTATTTTGGGGGTAAATCTTTACCGCAAAAATAAACATTATTCCGTCACATTGAACCTATTGCCGGCGATATTCTTTAGGTGACATGCCAGTGTGATGCTTGAAATACTTACCAAAGAAGGACTGGTTGGCAAAATGCAGCTCGTCCGCAATTTCCTGAATGCTCATTTCGGAAGACTTCAACAAGGCTTTGGCTTCCAAAACTACGAGACTGTCAATCCATTCGCCTGCCGTCTTTCCGCTGATTTCTTTCACTACGGTGGAGAGGTGCTTGGCGGTGAGAAACATCTTATCGGCATAATAGGACACACTTCGCTCTTCTTTATAGGACTCTGAAACGGCACGGATAAAGCGCTCGAACAAGTCTTCCTTCCTGCTTTTGGGAATGCGTTCCTGAACGACCTGTCCTTGATAAATGTTATATATCTCATAAAAAAGGGCCAACAGCAGCCCCTGAGTGATTTCCTTACGAAAAGGGTTGTCTTTCAGCTTCACCTTGCTCCAAAGAAAAGAGTGATACTCCTGAAATGATTGGGATTCCTCCGGAGTGATGTGGACAAAAGGCCGTTCCTTAATCATAAAGAACATAGGGAAAAGCTGCTGCATGGTAGGTATCACCATATCCATAAAGTCCTTTGAAACAGCAATGAAAAGTCCGGAAAAATCTTCGGAGCGTTCCCGTTGCAGAACAATCTGGTCGGGAAGAATAATGCCCAACATACCTTCCCGCATTTCACATTGCTGCAGGTTGAGTTCCAGTTTGCACCACCCTTTCAAACAGACAGTCAGGCAAGCAGCATTCAAACGGGTGGGATAAGAGCTCAAAGGCATATCCTTGATGTCATTAAAAATAGCAAAATCATTGCCGATGAAATCAATCATCGGCAAATGATGTATCTGGGAAATGTCTACATTCCGTATTCTCTTAGTATCCATGTTTTTTGTGCTTTGGCGACAAATGTAGGACTATTTTGCGGAATTTAGCTCTAAAAATTCTTAAATGGAAACTTTTAGTTCATTATCTTGAAACCGATAAAAAAGGTTCTCGGCTGCGTCGGTCCGTAGAAATAACCCGCATCGCGGAATGCCCCTTTATCCAGGTCTTTCTGGAAACAGTTAAAGATATTCTGTACACCCGTATTCAACTGAAGCTTGATATGGTCGTGAAGCACAAACGTATAGTTCAACTTCACATTCAGATCCAGAAATTGGGGAGTATGCTCCATGCGGTCTGAAGTGATATTACAGAAGGCACCCTCGGGAGCATCTTCCGGTGCGTAGTGCGGAACAATCATCTTTCCCGTATAAGTGCCGGAAAGAGAGAAATCAAAATTCTTTACCGGTGCGGAAGAGAAAGTGAAGTACCCGTAATAATCCGGTGTACGGGGCATGCGCTTAGTGGTAAGGTCTTTTCCGTCCACCTTTGTCCAAGCTTCCTCATGGGTATAGCGGCTGCGCTGTGCCGTAAATCCGAGTTGGAACTGCGCCTCCTTACCATGGGCAATCCTCGCATCCAGATTGGCACCATATACACGTGCACCGTTTCCGTTGCGGCGCTCCTTAATAACATCCCCTACTTCGTTCTTGCCGATATCTTCGAGCACAAAGACATGGCGCAGGTCTGTATAGAAACCTTCCACCAGAATGTTTGCCTGCCAGTGCCCCAAATGGGCAGTCCAGTCTACCGAACCGCTGTAACTGTTGGAACGCTCTTCACGCAGATTGTCGGACAGTTTGATTTGGACACCCTTACCGCCTACTGCCGTTACGTGCAAGTCCTCATCGTATGCCTGCGGAGCACGGAAACCGGTAGAATAAGTCAAGCGTGCCTGAAAATCATCTGTCGGCTTGTAGAGCAGGTTGACGCGAGGACTGAAAATAAGCTTGTCAATCAGGTTGTGCTTGTCCAGACGGGCGCCGACCAACATGGTCAGTACATTCATTTTCCACTCATTCTGCACGAAAGCACTGGCAATGCGGACATCCTGCTCCATGTCACGATGATAGCCGGTCATAATGTCATGCAGGGAGTTGTTCTGATATTCCAGTCCGCCGGTGAAGGTAGCGGGAGCAAAGAAACAGTTGTCCATATTGCCTACATACATGCCACCGGCAACCCAAGTCAAGTCTTTCGTCTTGCCGTAGGCATTCATGTCCTTTTGGGCACCATAGTAACTGTTGCGATCGGTGTGCTGGATGGAGGTGTAAGCTGAAATCTTATGCTTGTACTCTTTCCAGAATAAATCGTAGCTCACGCCTCCGCTATTGATGATATGCTTGGTCTGCTCGGTAATGTCCGTCTCATGCGGCTGCAAATCAAATTTATTACCTCCGCGACGAAGTTCGTTAGTAGTATGGTATTCCAGATTGATGCGGCTGAAATGCGTAGGACGGTAATAGGCACGGAAACCGAAGGTATTCATGTTCAGCTTGCCCAGCTCGGAAAAGCCATCGCCATCGCGGTCGTAGGGGTTACGGTTGCGGTAACTCTCATAAAGGGCAATGCCGTAGGAGTTATCTTTGGCAACCAGCGATACATTGCCACCCATATATTGCTCCCAGGACTTGCCGTCCATATTGGAGAACATACTCGATACCTGGAAGGAATTGTTGATGGGATCTTTGGTTATGATGTTGATGGTGCCTCCCACAGCATTAGCTCCAAACAAGGCAGAGCCTCCGCCACGCACCACTTCTACCCGTTCAATCATGTTCACGGGGATTTGCTCCAATCCGTACACACCGCTCAATGCACTGATGATGGGACGGCTGTTTATCAATATCTGCGAATACGGACCTTCCAAGCCATTGATGCGCACCTGGGGGAAACCACAGTTCTGGCAGTTGTTCTCCACACGCAAGCCCGACTGGTAGTTCAGTGTCTTGGCAAGGTCGGTGGAGTTGACCATCTCGAACAATTTGGTACTCATCACATTCACGACTACCGGAGCTGCCTTGCGGCTTACCTCGTTGCGGTTGGCAGATACCACCACTTCATCGGTCATAAAACTCTCCTCTTCCATCGGGAAATGTATGACGGCAGTAAAGTCCTTGCTCACCGTCACTTCCTTCTCTTGGGTCTTATAGCCCACGGCAGACACACGGAGCTTGTATTTTCCCGCCGGAAGCTTGCGGAACTCAAATTGTCCTTCTTCATTGGAAACCGTTCCCTGACCGCTGCCGATAATCAAAACCGTGGCATACGGTATATTTTCCTCCGTACCTTTCACTATCACATGGCCGGAAATCATATTGCCTTCCTTTATAGGATTTACGGCAAAAGCTACGCTGGCACTTACCACTGCAAGTACCAACGCCAAAATGTATTGTTTCATCAAATTAGCGCTCTAAATAAAAAAATAATTCAAGTCTGAAAAAAGATAATAATCCGACATACCGCACTTCTTTCACTGAAATACCGGACATTCGAGACTAAAACACCTGGTATCTACATGCAAAAAATCCAGGCGTTTTTAAACCTAATGACTATGAAAAAAGAGCGGGAGGAGCGCGAAGGGAAAGAGTACGTATAACTTCCCCCTTTACAGTAGGCGTTGCCGGTTTGGCTCTGAGCATGGACAGCAAAGGACGCATCGGGTGCTGAACCTCATACACATCCACCCCGGAAGAGTGGAATACCGACAGATGCCCGATAACCAGAAGGGAAGTCTGAGAGTGAGAGTGTGTGCCATGAAAAGGGTGCGAGTGCGTTATCATCACCCCATTCACATAATGGACGTGAGTGAACGCAGTGATACTTGCCTGGTACATGATAAACAGTACCAGCAAGCTCAATGCACCTATAATTTTTTTCTTCTGCTTCACGTCCAAAAACTTATACTATAGATTTTGAGCCGCAAAGATAGTGAATTATTCTTTAACTTTGCCAAACAAGAACTCATAATCACGCTTGGAAGCCGGAGCCGCCCACTCTTCGGGAATAAACTTCCACTGATTCAGCGCACGCGGTTCAATCACCTTCTTCTGCTCAATGTACTGCATCAGATAATAGCGTAAGTCCTTATCCGTAGAGTGGATGATGCGCTCCTTCAATTCATCCTGCGAGATGCCGGCCCCCTTTGTCAGCAATTCGCCGCCACCGTTTCCGCGATAAGAATTCACCGCTACCTTATACATTTTATCCATATCGAACGGAGTACCGTCTGCCATACTGAGAATGGCTACCTTCTCGCCATCCGGCTTGGTCACATCCACCGTGTAGATAATACCCGCCGCAGAATCGAAGTTGAAGCTGAAATTCTTGAATGAGGCCCTATCCGTAGCACCTTCGCGGCGCTTCTCACGGAAGAGAAGGATATGGTCGTCCGGAGACTTCATCCGATTGGTCCACAAATCATACGACATCTCCAAGGCATCGCGTATCTCCTTTCCCGTCAGACGCATGGTGTAAAGCATATTTTCATACTTATACAGATTGAACATATCGTTCACAAAAATGTCTCCTTTACGGATTTCCGTATCATAGGACAAAGGAGCCGCAAAAGAAATATCCGCTCCGCTGATTGCCAACTGCAACTCATGAATAAGGTCTATAAAAGCGGAAGAACCGAAATAGGCAGGACGTGTGGAGATGGCCTCGGTAAAAGAACCTATTTTCTTGGAAACAAAATTCTGCACAGCTGCATATTCGGGGGCAAAGCGCTGCATGAACTCTTCGCTGACACCGTAGTCTTTCGTATCGGACAGTATGCCGTCTATCTTCTTGCCAACAACCTTGCCGTCACGCAATTTCAAGGTTATATCCACATTACTTACAACGACACCGTTGCTGGCAGGGTCCATCACCAGTACCGAGTCACCAACTATGTTGCACACCCTCTTGCATTCGCGAGCATGGTCATGGCCCATCAGGACAATATCGAATCCCGGCACATTGCATGCCACTTCCACCGAAGCGTTTTCGCGATACTTGCCTCCCATCAGCTGGGCATCCTGACCGGCATGGAACATACCGATAACCAAATCCGGCTTTTCCTGCTCACGGATAATCTTCATCCATTTGCGGGCAGTCTCCTCCATATCGTCGAAACGCAACCCTTTCCACAGATTCTCTGAAAGCCATACGGGAATGGCAGGAGTTATCATACCGAGAACCACAATTTTCACTCCGTCACGTTCCAGCACCTCATAGGGTTTGAAATGGGTTTCTCCGGTAGCAATATCCACAATATTGGCACCCAATATCGGAAAACGGCAATCACCTGCCCAACGGTCGAAAACGGCACGACCGGTCTCTACATCATGGTTACCCATATTACCGGCATCATACCCCATGAAATTCATCATCTCTGCAGTCAGATGGGGAGCAACAGTATCTATGTAATTATAGTAGTAGGCAGTGGGCTGTCCCTGCAGAATGTCGCCATTGTCCAAGAGAATCAGGTTTTCGCCATAAGTCTCACGCTCTTTTTGCACCAAAGCATGCACGCGTGCCAGACTGCCGGTTGCCTCCCGGCGGCGTATAAAGTCGTAGGGATAGTAGTTTCCGTGTATATCACTGGTCTGTACGACTTTCAGTTTCACCTCTCTTTCCTGCGCAGGCAGTATGCTTGTCAGGACAAAAATCCAGATAAAAAAACAACTAAATCTTTTCATTATATTTCCTTATTTCTTGTCAGTCCTTATAAATTCATGGGATGGGTAAATACAAACCGCGCTCCATCCGTATAGGCAGGATCTATCCAAATTTCACCGCCCCACTTCTCAACGGTCAGCTTACAGATGGACAAGCCCAAGCCGGTTCCCTGCACATATTCGTTCAGCTTCTCGAAACGTTCGAACACCCGTTTCTGTTTGTCCAAAGGAATGCCGCAACCGGTGTCAGTCACCGAAAATACTGCTACATTCCCTGCTGTATCCAGTTCCAGCTTCAAGGTTATCGTACCTTCCTTTGTAAACTTGTCCGCATTGGAAAGCAGATTTATCACAACCTGCTGTAAACGCTGCACGTCCGTCCGCATCTCCACCACCTCACGTTCACACTCAAATAGGAATTGATTGGTCGACCTACGTGCCTGGGCCACGGAAGCTACTACCTGCTGGCATATCTGCACTACATTGCAGCTCTCCAAAGAAAGGATGACGCGGTCGGCCTCCAAACGGGACACATCCAATATGTCATTAATCAGCCGAAGCAGCAAATCAGAGTTGGTCCTGATAATTTCAAAATAGCCACGCTGTTCTTCTTCCGAGGCTCCTCCGGCAGACAGCACGTCCGAGAAGCCCACAATCGCATTCAATGGCGTACGGATTTCGTGGCTCATATTGGCAAGGAAAGCACTCTTCAGGCGGCTGGATTCTTCAGCACGGTCCTTTGCCTCTCGCAAAGCACCTTCGGATACCTCCAGTTCATCCTTCAACTTCTTTGTATGATAATAAAAATAAAGGGAAACGAACAAACCGCCCAACAGCACCAATAGCACAGCACAGACAGACCAGATATGATACTTGTACTGTTCATAGAAAGAAGGGGTTACATTCAGCATCTTTACCGGTTCCGGAAGGTTGGCAATATTCAGTTCCTTTTCCTTCACGAGCTTGCCGTCCAGTATGGTCTCATTCGGAATGACTTCCATATGAGTATTCCCATCCTGCGGGTCAGTCAGCAGACGATAAGATTGCCTTGCCATCTCCTTGCCCAAAGCACGGTAGGCAGGAACGATGCCTGCCACAGCCCAGTATCCCAAACCTGCAGAACTCAAAGAGAATGTGGGCAAGGCTGGAGCAGCTTCCATCATGGCATAAGTAGCATTACGCATAAAATAACCATCATTCATATCCACGCGCCACGTCCCCATTAATACTGCCGTATGTTCCGGCAGTTCATGTAACCTATCACAAATAGTATATATTGTATTGACACGTCCGTCAAGCAGTATCAGATCCAATTCGGGAAATTTCTTCATTTCCTTCACTACATAGGCTTGCATAGCAACACCACCATAACTGTTGTCTGATATAAAAGCGATATTCTCGGTGTCAGGATACATCTGCTTTACCATGTTAATATTCGCCTCCACATCATACTCATAAACGAAACCGGCCTTGATAGGCGAATCCGGAAAATCCGTGAAAAAATCTACGGATTCAGGCATCCAAGTTTTCAAATCGATGGTATCTCCCGGCAACAATATGGCGTTCCGGCTGGATAGCGCACTCACTACTGGAGTATTGCCGCGTACAGAGTCTTCCAAAGAAAGGTAGGCAGCCCAAGCTTCCTGCCCAATAAGAACAATCAATGCCGGACTTTTATCATTCTGGTATTTGGATAATAGCCCTGCCATTCTCTTTTCCCAAAAAGGAGCTTCGGAAAAACTTTTGCAATTCATGTTTTCCAATGCAACGGTATTTGTCCCTCCTAAACGTTGGAATTCCTCCATAAAGTCAGAGATATTGCTGGAAGTCCGACCGGCATCCGGATTATAGGAGCTGATAATCAATACCGGATGCTCTCCCGTAATTGAGAAAACAGGCAAAAGGCAGCAGAAAAGCGCTACCACGCATGGTAATATTGTACGATATATGTGTTTCAATTGATTGATTCGTTTAATTGCTCCATAGCTTTGACAAATATAGATAAAAGTTGGAACCTAAAGAAAAAACAACAATTGTTTTTTTGTACTTTTACCCCCTATTTATAAAATGAGATACAAAATGATACAAGATTTTCATCGAATGATATCTGCCGTTCTCGGCATATCAGAAAAACAAATAAGCCAGACCCTCGGCTTGCTGGAAAACGGAGCGACAATCCCTTTCATCAGCCGCTACCGAAAGGAAGTGACGGGAGGACTGGACGAAGTGCAGATTGAATCCATAAAGACCCACTACGAAAAGCTGAGCGAAACCGCCAAACGTAAAGAAACCATCCTCAGCACCATTCAAGAACAAGGCAAACTGACCGCCGAACTTCAGAAGCGTATCGAGGAGACCTGGGAGAACACCCTACTGGAGGATATCTACCTTCCCTACAAACCCAAACGGAAAACACGTGCCGAAGCAGCCCGCCAAAAAGGACTGGAACCCCTCGCCACCCTGCTGATGCTGCAACGTGAGCCCCATCCGGAGGAACGCGCCGCCGGTTATGTGAAAGGAGACGTGAAGAACGTGGAAGATGCACTGAAAGGTGCCCGTGACATCATAGCCGAGCATGTAAGTGAAGATGAACGGGCTAGAAACAGCGTCCGGAGTTCCTTTGTCCGCCAAGGCACACTGACCGCCAAGGTGGTGAAAGGCAAAGAAGAAGAAGCGGCCAAATATCGCGACTATTTCGACTACTCCGAATCCTTGCGGCGATGCAGTTCCCACCGTCTGCTCGCCATCCGGCGCGCTGAAGCGGAAGGTTTGCTGAAAGTCAGCATCAGCCCCAATGACGAAGAGTGTGCGGAGCGCCTAGAACGGCAGTTCGTACGGAGCAACAACGCCTGTGGACAGCAAGTAGCAGAAGCTGTGCAAGATGCTTACAAACGCCTGTTAAAACCGTCCATAGAAACGGAATTCGCGACCCAAAGCAAGGAGCGCGCCGACGAGGAAGCCATCAAAGTGTTTGCGGAAAATCTTCGTCAATTGCTACTGGCCTCACCATTGGGGCAAAAGCGTGTGATGGGTATAGACCCCGGATTTCGTACTGGTTGTAAAGTTGTGTGCCTCGATGCACAAGGAAATCTACTCCATAATGAGAACATCTACCCCCACCCTCCAGTCAGCAAGCAGAAGGAGGCATTCGCCAAACTGCAAATGATGATGGAGTCCTATAAAATAGATGCCGTAGCCATAGGTAACGGAACTGCCAGCCGCGAGACGGAAGAGTTCTTGAAGCATCAGCGCTTCAACCGCGATGTGCAGATATTTATCGTCAGCGAGCAGGGAGCTTCCATCTATTCGGCCTCTAAAATTGCACGGGACGAGTTTCCCGACTACGACGTCACCGTGCGTGGTGCCGTGTCCATAGGCAGACGACTGATGGACCCACTGGCAGAGTTGGTAAAGATTGACCCGAAATCTATTGGTGTGGGGCAATACCAGCATGACGTGGACCAGACAAAACTGAAAAAGTCGCTGGACCAAACTGTAGAGAACTGCGTAAACCTGGTAGGTGTCAACCTAAACACCGCAAGCAGCCACCTGCTGACCTATATCTCGGGATTGGGTCCTCAACTGGCACAGAACATTGTGAACTATCGCGCCGAAAACGGTGCCTTCACCTCCCGTAAAGAATTGATGAAAGTGCCGCGCATGGGCGCCAAGGCATTTGAGCAATGTGCCGGCTTCCTACGCATTCCGCAGGCAAAGAACCCGCTGGACAACACTGCCGTGCACCCGGAAAGCTATTGCATCGTAGAACAGATGGCAAAGGACTTGGATTGCAGCGTAGCCGAACTGATAGCCAGCCGGGAGCTGCGTCTGAAGATTAATCCGGAACGCTACCTCTCCCCCACCGTGGGCATGCCGACACTGAAAGACATCCTGCAAGAGCTGGACAAGCCCGGACGTGACCCGCGCGGACCGATAAAGATATTTGAATTTGATAAGAACGTGCGCACCATCAACGACCTGCGCGAAGGCATGGAACTGCCCGGCATCGTAGGAAACATCACCAACTTCGGCGCATTTGTCGATATAGGCATCAAGGAAAACGGACTGGTACACCTCTCCCAACTCGCCGACAGATTCATATCAGACCCTAATGAAGTAGTGTCCATTCACCAGCATATACGCGTAAAGGTACTCAGCATAGATATGGACCGGAAACGCATACAGCTGACAATGAAAGGAGTGGAACAGAATTAGGGATTAAGGATTAGGGATTAATGGTTAATGGTTTCCGTATTAATCCTTAATCTCTAATCCCTTATAATAGTGTCTTAAGATAATTACTGTACCAAGCACTAAAAGTAGTGAACACAGAATGGAGCCTTCGAACCCGAAGGTTCCTCCATTTATCAAATTTTCTTCCGGAAAGTGAAGAATCAGCAGATTCTCATTGCTGAATTCATTTCCACTGACTTTATATCCCAAAACGGAACCTTGAATCCAGTTCCAGAACCAATGCAAGGCAATGGGGAAACAGAGGTTACGCGTATATATATAGGAAGCCCCCAAGAAACAACCTGCCAGCATGATATTCAGAAACGGGACAAAGGCAAAGTTAGGATTGAAAAGGTGCATCAACGAAAATAACACCGCAGAGATAAACAATGCCACAAACTTATTGATGCCTCCATCCAGCATACGTCCTAAAATAAAACCGCGTCCGATAACTTCTTCCGTAACCGCCACAAAAAAATAAAGCAAAAGACTGACCAGCAGAGATATGGGAGAAAACAAGAACCCTACCACCTCCACTGCCCCTAACAGCAAAGACAAGCCAAAACCGACTACATACAAGAACACGACAAACAAAGCTCCTCTCAGCAGGCTCCTGCCCCATCCCTTCAAAGACAAGCCCAAACCCGAAAAAGGAAGCTTCCTAAAGCCCAACACCATACAAGCGGCAATCAGCCCACTGACCAGCATCAAGACTTCATTCAGCATCTGAAAGTAAATGTTTGTTTCACCAACTTCCGTCTTCAACTCCGGAAAAACTAATGCAAAAGGTATGGCAAACAAAAACAGAAAAATCATTGAAAGTACAGCAAACAGTACTATATCAACGAATGCCAACCAAATACTTTTTGCTTTACTTGCTGTAACAAGCCCTTCCTTTACCGTCTCTTCTGTCTCCATTTGTATCTCAATATTGATTAATATCCGACAAAAATAATAATAAAAAGAAAAAACCTCATGTATTCCTGCCGTTTTCTTCCTATATTTGAAAAATCAATCTAGAATCAATAAACATGAAACTAAGAAAAATACTTTTAGCCATTGCCGGACTGGCGTTAATGCTGAATGCCTCGGCACAAAAATCCAAAAGATACTACGTAGCCAAACCCGGTACCTTGGTGGAGCTGATGACTGAAGCGGAAGCTAATGAAATTACCCAACTAACCCTGCAGGGCAAACTGAATGCCATAGACTTCAGGCATCTAAGAGATGAATTCAAGAATCTGCAGCAGTTGGACATCTCGAACGCATCTATCAGCACGTATGCAGGCAAGAACGGAACTTATCCAAACCGTTTTTACGTATATCCTGCCAATTGCATTCCGGCATATGCCTTCTGCAAGCAAATGGACGACAGTACCTTCATTGGCAAGGAGACACTGACTAGGGTTATCCTTTCCGACAAGACCAAGAACATCGAAGATGCTGCCTTTAAGGGATGCAAAAATCTCAAGATATGCCAGATACGGAAGAAAACGGCTCCCAATCTGTTGTCCGAAGCATTGGCTGATAGCGTTACAGCCATATTTGTTCCATTGGGATGCAGTGACTCCTACCGTACCAAAAAGAAATGGGAGACCTTTGCATTCATTGAAGGAGAACCACTGACAGTAAATGTGCAGATTGGTAAAATGGGCAGCCTTGCCAGCGAACTGCTAAGAGCCGGATTTCAGCCCAAAGACGTTAACTTTCTGACCGTTGAAGGTAAAATGGACGAAGCCGACTTCACATTGATACGCGACTATATGCCCAATCTGGTTTCCATCGACATGACCAACAGTAATGCCACTGCAATTCCCGACTATACTTTCACCCAAAAGAAGTATCTGCTGAACGTACGGCTCCCGCAAGAGCTTAGAAGCATCGGACAGCGTGCATTCAGTGGCTGCGGTCGTTTGTGCGGCACGCTGGTGCTTCCTGCTAGTGTAACCGCCATTGAGTACGGAGCATTTATGGGATGCGACAACCTGCGCTATGTGCTTGCCACGGGGAATAAGATTACCACGCTGGGCGACAACCTTTTCGGCGAAAGCCAAGGCAAAATTATATATAAGGAGAAACAATAACCCAGACTATTCCCCGCCTTAATAAGAACAAAGAGACTCTTTTAATAGCAAAAGAAGGTGTGTCAGAATGATAGCTAAAAATCATTCTAACACACCTTCTTCTTTTTTTCAATATCGCACAAGCCTTTATTAAACAAAAAAGATATGAAAGAAGAATCGTTCCATCATGGCAGAAATATTGTTCCACCGTGGTGAAAAAATCGTTCCACCATGGTGGAACGATTTTTTCCTCATGATGGAACGATTTAAAATATGCTTATTTAGTCCTTAGCTTCCGTTATCACTTTGTTGCGTACATACGTGCACGCAACTCCTTGATGTGGTCTGAAGTGATGTATTCGTCATACTCCATCATCTTGTCGATAATACCGTTCGGAGTCAATTCGATAATACGGTTGGCAACCGTCTGAATGAACTCGTGGTCGTGGGATGAGAAAAGGATATTGTCCTTATAGGTCTTTAGATTATTGTTGAATGCCTGGATAGACTCCAAGTCGAGGTGATTGGTAGGTGTATCCAGAATCAAGCAATTGGCATTGCGCAGCTGCATACGTGCAATCATGCAACGCATCTTCTCACCTCCCGACAATACGCTTGCTTTCTTCAGCACCTCCTCACCGGAGAACAGCATACGTCCCAGAAAACTCTTCATGTAGACTTCATTGCCTTCGCCGAACTGGCTCAACCAGTCCACCAGATTCAGGTCTGTATTAAAGAATGCAGTATTGTCCAGCGGCAGGTAAGCGGTGGTGATAGTCACACCCCAGTTGAAGGTACCCGCATCCGGTTTCATATTCTCGTTGATAATCTCGAACAGGGCGGTCATGGCACGCGGGTCGTGCGAAAGGAATACAATCTTGTCTCCCTTCTCTACATTGAAGTTGACGTCGCGGAACAGCACCGTACCATCTTCCAGCGTTTTCGTCAAACCGGAAACTTCCAGAATCTGATTACCCGGTTCGCGTTCGGGCGTAAAGATAATGCCCGGATACTTACGTGATGACGGCTTGATTTCTTCTACATTCAGTTTCTCCAACATCTTCTTGCGGCTGGTAGTCTGCTTGCTCTTTGCCACATTGGCACTGAATCGGCGGATAAACTCTTCCAGCTCTTTCTTCTTCTCCTCGGCCTTTGCCTTCTGGTTCTGCTGCTGACGGAGCGCCAGCTGGCTGGACTCGTACCAGAAGCTATAGTTACCGGCAAAGAGGTTAATCTTTCCGTAGTCGATGTCCACCGTATGCGTACAAACGGAGTCGAGGAAGTGACGGTCGTGGCTTACCACCAGCACCGTATGCTCAAAGTTGGAGAGGTACTCTTCCAGCCAAGTCACGGTCTCCATATCCAAGTCATTGGTAGGCTCGTCCAGCAGCAAGTTATCAGGATTTCCATAGAGAGCTTGCGCCAGCATGACACGCACCTTTTCCTTGTTGTTCAACTCACCCATCAACAGATAATGCTTGTCCTCCTTGATACCCAAACCACTCAACAAGGCGGCAGCATCGCTTTCGGCATTCCAGCCGTCCAGCTCGGCAAATTTCTCTTCCAATTCGGAAACCTTCAGTCCATCCTCGTCTGTGAAATCCTCTTTGGCATACAGCACTTCACGCTGCTTCATGATGTCCCACAACACCGTGTGTCCCATCATCACCGTGTCCATTACCGTAAAAGCATCCCACTTAAAGTGGTCCTGGCTCAAAACGGAAAGACGCTCTCCCGGAGCCAGCATGATGGAACCCGTCGTAGGGTCCAGCTCCCCGGAAATCGTTTTCAGGAAAGTAGATTTTCCGGCACCGTTGGCACCGATGATACCGTAACAGTTACCACTTGTAAACTTCAGGTTTACGTCATTGAACAACACTCTTTTACCAAACTGTACTGAGACATTAGAGACTGTAATCATCTTTATATTTACGATTTATTTATTTACAATTTACTATTTAATACCTATTAGTCTGCGAATTGCGAGTGCAAAGATAGTTATTTTTCCATGAATAGACACAGAGAAGCGCTGTCAATCTGACATAAAAGTATTACCTTTGCAGCGTTTTCGGCAAAAACATCCGTTTTGGCAAAGTTTTTGCTGGAGCACTGATATCGTATTAACTTAAACCCTTAACAGCAATGAAAGCAAAATCATTTTACAAGAATAATAAGCATAACAATATGAATCCGAAAGAAAAAGAAAACAACCAGGAAGAGGAGCTGAAAACTCAAGCTACTCCTAACGAATGTGACGAAGAAACCGTAGGACAAGAAGTTTCACAAGAAAACGAAGCTCCCCTAACAGAAGAAGAAAAGCTCGCTCAGGAACTGGAAAAGGCCAATGAACAGATTGAAGAGCAGAAAGACAAATATCTGCGCTTGTCTGCCGAGTTTGACAATTACCGCAAACGTACCATGAAGGAGAAGGCAGAACTCATCCTGAACGGTGGTGAAAAGAGCATCAGCAGTATCCTACCCATTGTGGATGACTTTGAACGCGCCCTCAAAAACATGGAGACAGCTACCGATGTAGCTGCCGTAAAAGAAGGCGTTGAACTTATCTACAACAAATTCATGTCTGTATTGGGACAAAACGGCGTTAAGGTGATAGAGACAAAGGAACAACCGCTCGACACAGACTATCACGAAGCCATCGCCGTGATTCCGGCACCCAATGAAGCACTGAAAGGCAAAATTCTGGACTGCGTACAAACCGGTTACATCCTAAACGACAAAGTGATCCGTCATGCCAAAGTGGTAGTCGGAGAATAACATAAAACTGTATGGAAAAAAGAGATTACTACGAAGTATTGGAAGTCGAAAAGACAGCAACGGTAGAAGAAATAAAGAAAGCCTATCGCAAAAAAGCCATCCAATATCATCCGGACAAGAATCCGGGCGACAAAACAGCCGAAGAGAAATTCAAGGAAGCGGCAGAGGCATACGACGTACTAAGCAATCCGGACAAGCGTGCCCGCTACGATCAGTTTGGCCATGCCGGACTGGGTGGTGCCGCCGGTAATGGTGGTCCGTTCGGCGGCTTCAGTGGAGGCATGTCCATGGACGACATCTTCTCCATGTTCGGTGATATCTTTGGTGGACACAGTGGAGGAGGTTTTGGCGGTTTTGGAGGTTTCGGCGGAAGTGGCGGCACACAACAACGCCGTTACCGTGGTTCGGACTTGCGCGTCAAGGTAAAACTGAACCTCAAGGAGATCTCTACCGGTGTGGAAAAGAAATTCAAGCTGAAGAAATACGTGCCTTGTACCCACTGTCATGGCACGGGAGCCGAAGGCGACGGCGGCGCCGAAACCTGCCCGACCTGTAACGGTAGCGGCACGGTAATCCGTAACCAGCAAACCATACTCGGCACCATGCAAACAAGAACCACTTGCCCAACTTGTGGCGGTGAAGGCAAAATCATCAAAAACAAGTGTAAGGAATGTGCCGGTGAAGGTATTGTATACGGTGAAGAAGTAGTAACCGTAAAAATCCCGAAAGGTGTCGCAGAAGGTATGCAGCTCTCTATGGGAGGAAAAGGAAATGCAGGCAAGCACAACGGTATGCCGGGAGACCTGCTGATTCTTGTAGAAGAAGAACAAGACCCGAACCTGATACGCGACGAAAATGACTTGATTTACAACCTGCTCCTCAGCTTCCCGACAGCAGCCTTGGGTGGTGCAGTAGAAATTCCCACGATTGATGGAAAGGTGAAAGTAAAAATTGACTCAGGTACGCAACCGGGAAAAGTACTCCGCCTGCGCGGCAAAGGTTTGCCCAACGTGAATGGATACGGCACGGGAGATTTGCTAGTAAATGTCAGCGTATATGTACCCGAAACGCTGAGCAAGGATGAGAAGAAAACATTGGAGGAAATGGAAGAATCTGATAACTTCAAGCCAAACACTTCGATTAAGGAGAAAATATTCAAGAAGTTCAAGAGCCTGTTTGACTAATAACATGGTACATAAAGAAGCCTCCCGATATACAATAAAATATCGGGAGGCTTCTTTGTTTTATCAAAAAAATATTAAAGTTCCAACATCCGCTTCATAAAAGCCTTTATTCCCTCCACATCAGAAGTCTGAGGAGCCCATGAAGCCAAATCCTCTGAGGGTAGAGGCTGATATGGGCCTTTTTTAATTTCAAAAATAACGGTGCCTGACTCCAAGGCAATAATACTATGCCACGTATTAGAAGGAATCTCCAGACCATATTTACCTTCCGAAGGATTGAGGCATACCTTATCTGTTACATTACCGGCATCATCATAAAAAAATGCCAGCAGACTTCCACGCAAAACCAGATAAGTTTCTTCCTTATCTGTATGACGGTGAGGAGGAAGATAAGTTCCTGGTTCCAAAGCATTCAGCAACCGATGAATAGGGGCATCCATAGACGCATGAAAATTATAATTCATACGTAAACGGGAATTCTCCTTGGCTTGTGAAGTAACGGTATCCAGCAGCTCTTCTGTTATCAGCTTCATCATAACCTCAGCAATTGAGCAAACTTGGCAGGAAGTTCTGCTTTACCCGCTTCAATAGACAAACTTTTTCCTTCTTTATCTAGTAATATAGCAGCCTTCTGCGAGGAAGCCAATGAGGCAACTTCCGCCACATTACCAGCAACAAACAAGCATCCGGAAAAAAGAGGGGTAATCACCTTCCGGGTATGCCCTTTCCATTTTACAAACACAGCCTGCATCGGGCAATATGTAGTATATCCCGCAGCATTCAAACGCTGCATCAACTTATGTTCAGACTTAGGTGCTGTGTACAATGCATGCCAGCACATCATATCATTATCCGTCATCATATTGTTTGCTTTTTCCATCCCTTTAATAAATCTTTTACAAATAATATCCATCCCACACTGCCGACACCTGCCAAGAACATGAAGCCGATCAAAATCATCAATTTATTGGGCTTTGCAGGCTTCAAAGGTACCGTAGCCGGCTGGACAACCGTATATACCGGTGTAATCTCCTGCACCTTAGCTCTTGCCATCTGCAATTGTTGAGACACTTGTGTATATACTTGATAGGCTAAATTCATTTCATTCTGTAAACGCTCTTGCTCTGCGCGATAACTCAGTAATATTATATTCTGGTTTGCATCTACAAAATTTGCGTATTTCTTCTGGGCATCCTCATAACTGGCCTTTGCTTCTCCATAAAGTTTTTCGGTAAATGCCAAATCATGACGAGCCTTATTAGTCCGATAATCTGTGATGTAGTTCTGCAGGCAATGCATCACGGTATCCGTCAGCGAAGCAGATATCAAAGGATCCTGCATAGTAACAGACAAGGTTGTCACACCTGTCTTTTTGTCTACGGAAACAGAGATACGTTTACTTAAAGCATCTGCAATGGCAGACTCATCTCTAGTAAGACGAAAAGGATCCAGCTTTGCGTCCCCCTCTTCCGGTTCATCCTTAAACAAAGACAATGTCCATCCTAACACTTTAAAAGGAGCGGAGAAAATTGCACTCCACCAAGGAGAACGCTGTTCTTCTTTCAAATAAGCATATAAAGTCGTGTCTACTTTTGCTTTCTGATCCTTGACTTTAACATCGAACAGTTCAATCAGAAAAGGAGTAGAACTTACAATATCAGGATAAAGTTCGGGTGACAAAGCATCCTCACCAGAAGAAGTGCCCAAATTGATACCCGCCATGGCTGCAAGGGCTCCCATACTTCCACCACCAGATTTGCCACCACTCTCCGGAGCCAATGTCACACTTGTAGAGTACTCCTTAGGAATACTAAATGCAACAACCAGTCCTACAAGAGCAGCGATACCACACGCCTTAAAAACCAATTTGCGACTAGCCCATACTTTCTGGGCCAGTTCTATCAAATCTATTTCTTGTTCCTCAGGTTGTGGAGAGGTTATGTTTTGTATTCTTTCTTCGCTCATAATTCAAATTACTTAAAGAGATTAACCATAGTCGCAATCATCGCTGCAATAGAAGCTGTCGTACTTCCCATTCCCAGAATTTCAGCAGTAGTCATCTTCTTTTTCTGTTCTTTACTTGGAACAATTATTTCACAACCAGGTTCAATGGCTTTCTTGTTCCCTGCTTTTAAACGAGAAACTGTACCATTCATGTATATTACATAGACCTTACGTTTCTTGGCATCATTACCAAAACCACCAGCTTGATTGATGTAATATTTCAAGCTTTCACCCTTTTTATATAAAACTGTATTCGGATACATTACAGCACCGTTGATTTTCACTGTACTTACGTACTCCGGAACAAATAACACATCTCCCTCACGAAGCACCATATCAGCATCTGAACCGGGATTCTTCAAAGCCTCTCCCAGATTTATACCTACAGAATAGGTATCAGACAAATCCAATTTTTTTACAGATATGGAATCTCCACCTCCCGCTTGCGCCATACGCAGGGCATCTTCTTTACGGCGAAATTCTTCTTCGGTCATCCTACGAATAAGACGCGCTCCTTTTACATAAGCATCGGGAGTCACTCCACCAGCCTTAGCTATCAAGTCACTCAAACGTTCATTTTTTTTCGATAGTGCATAATTACCGCTAAAAAGAACTTCTCCTCCCACCATAACATTCTGTTGTTTAAAATAAGACGGACTCTTACGAATATAAACTTCATCAAAAGGTTCAAGATGGAAATCCTGGCTTCCTTCTCCCACCAATAAGCCATCTTTCAAATCAAAAGAGAAATTCTGGCCTACTGTAGTACTGAAAGATGTACTCTTCGTATCTTTCATACGCCGTGCCACTTCAACTTTCGTCGTAGCCGCTGCCTCCAACAAGCCACCAGCCTGCAACACCAAATCCTCTACTGTCATTTTATCAGAATAGAGATATGTACCCGGATTGGCAACTTCACCATGGATGGTAAGTGTAGCTTCTTCCTTCAAATCATGAATACTTGGGATATATAAAATATCATTCTTCTGCAAAGGAATATCTGCAGCCGTCCCGTTCAGCAAACCTTTCACATCTACTTGTATAATCTCATGCGACAAGTCTTCAAGCTCACGATCGATTATAGCACGGTTTAAGAATGCATCTCCGCGAAGTCCTTCTGCTTTCTTAATCAGCTGTTTCACTGTATTCATCGTACCGTCCAACTGATACAAGCCTTCACGATATACAGCACCGCGGACTTCCACACGATTCTCAAAACGTTGTAAAACGGAATCAACCGTTATCTTATCACCGTCATCTACGCGGAATACAGAATAATCCATCTCATCCACATTATAAATTTGATGCTCACGTCCACTTTTACGGATTATACGTAATGCTTTTTTATAAGCATCACCCGTAAAACCACCTGAATACTTCAATAATGTGCCTACGGTTTCAGTGGGTTTCATTTCATAAAACATCGGACGTTTTACCTTACCCAATATCTGTACCAATGACTGGTAAGGATCCACAAGAATTACATCACCATCCTGCAGACGGATGTCATCCTTCATTTTTCCTTTCATAAGTAAATCGTAAACATCCAAATCTGCTATTGTATTTCCATTGCGAATCACTTTAATACTGCGTAAACTACCAATCGGATTCACACCACCTGCACGATATAAAGCATGGAATACGGAAGCAAATGATGAGAGGGTATAAGTTCCGGGCACCATAACTTCACCCATAACGTTTACTTGAATAGAACGTATTTCTCCTAATGTCAATTTAACTTGGGTAGAGGGAACATTTCCAGTTACTCCAGAATATATTCTGGCAAATTCTTGTTTCAAATAATTATTGGCTTCACTTACTGTTTTACCACTCAGATAAACCGGTCCTAAATTATTCACAAGAATACTTCCTTCCGGAGATATTGTTTGTCGGATTGTTGTTTCAGAAGCTCCCCACACATCAATAATCACCTCATCACCAGGTCCCAGACGATAATTCTCGGGAGTAGCAACATTCACATTAGGTTCGAAAGTCAAATTATCGTTAGTAAAAATATTATGACCATAAATTTGCGAAGTCGGATCCCCCGCCCCTTTCTCTTGAGACAAGGAACGATTATCCATCATTTGTAAAGAATCCCCTGCAACATCCGTTTGCCTGGCAGAATACGTTTCCGAAGTTGTACGCAACCCTTTGACTACGCCACTCATTTCACCACGTTGACGAGAACGTTTCTCATCTTGGGTATTGCTCTGCGGACTTCCAAATTTAGAATTTTCATACTTTTTCTGAATTCTTTCAACTTGTTCCCTTGTCACTCCCCGCCGCATTAATTCAGTAGTAATCTGCTTTTGATTTTTACCCATCTGCTGAGCGCTTTTTACATACTGAACAACCTGATCATCTGACATCTGCTGAGCAAAAGCTACTCCTGACAAAGTAAATACCAAAAAGAATAGTGTTATTAATCTACGCATAAAATATTCTGATTAATCTTTTGAGTTCTTGTAATAAATATAAATCGGGCACAAAGGTAATATATTATTTTATAATATACATTTATTCCACTTCTAAGTTTCAGAAAAAGCATTAAAAAGCTGTCATTTTCACGTCTTTTCCTTGGGTAGAAGAAAGTGAGAAAATTGGCACTATTTTTTTCATTAGTCCAATCAAAATAGCCTTTTTTTCGGTATAACTATGTTGCACCAAGGCCAGCACTTCTTCCCGCACATGTTCATAATCATCAACAGATGCCTTTTCACGCTTTATCTTTTCACTGATTACAGAATCCAAAAGCCCATCCCCAGGCCCTCCTACAATGTACACTTCTCCTCCATCCCCCATGACTCCCACTTCCAGGGTGAGCATACAAGCTTCAGACAAGGTCATCAAACAATGCGCATTCATCGGATACATCTCACCCAAACGTACTATGAACATATCAGTTTCCCCTTTGTCGCGTTTCAACCTGCAATAAGATGACTGCACATACATTTCCGCCACACGCTTACTATATTCCATAGCATTCTCCGGATGACGTGCATTAGTTACAGACATCATAACCATACGGGACACTCTATACTTTACCGCCAGGTCCGCAATATTCACTGTTCCCGATATATTCGTTTGAATTGCCTCTGACACAAAATCATCCATCAGTTGTACATGTTTATAAGCAGCAGAATGAAAAACAAGTTGAGGACGTGTTCCTTCAAATATAGCCTCCATACGCGTACGGTTAGCAACATCTGCAACCAATACGCGGACCTCCAGATTCTTCCAATGATCAGACAATTCCAACTGTACATCATACAATGGGGACTCTGCCTGATCTACCAGAATCAACTGATAAGGATTCAGTGTAGCCAACTGGCGGACGATTTCCCTTCCTACAGCTCCCGCTGCTCCCGTAACCATTACTCTACGCCCCTCAATATGGGCCGCAATTTTACGCATGTCAACTTGTACCGGTTCTCCACGAAGCCAATCTTCTATTTGAATGTCCTTTATCAGTCCATCATCCATACAATCGCTTAAGGGAGGAACGGTCATTACATGAATATCATGAGAGAACAGTTTATCCAGCATTCCGGAATTTTCCAAATCCGATACCTTGCTTGGAGAGATAATGATTGTATCCACTTTCTTTTTCTTTAGACGATCAAACAGCTGTTCATCATTGGGATATACCCTGCATCCCATCGTATGTTTACCTATCATATCAAGTTCGTCCGAAATAAAGCCACGCAGGCGATAATGATTATTACGACTAACTCTCAAGGATTTTGCAACATCGACTCCAGTCCCATGGAATCCATAAATAAAAACATTCACGCAATGACGTGCATCAAAAGCAATAGCTTCATAAAGCATCTTCACAGCAATGCGCATACAAACCATCAGAGAGAAAGTAAACATATATGCCATAAACAGAATGCTGTTCGGCAAAGTTTCTTCAAGCCCCAAAACAGACCAACAGAAATTCCCCAAAAACAGTACAACATAGCTTATCGTAAGGCTCCAAAACACACGATAAATATCTACAAAAGAAGAAAAACGGATGACACCTACATAAGTACGGAAAATATGAAAGAAACAGACATTACACAATACAGCCCAAATGGTCAGCCATACATACAAAGAAATATCATAAGATACGGACGAAAGCCTATATTGCAAAAAACATGCAGAAAGTATGGAAATCACAACGATAATTACATCTACCGACAACACCACCCATTTGGACGCTATGCGTGAAGAAAGATATTTATAATATGTTCTAAAATTCATAATCAGTATCAGACTTTTTGCTATAGGACCTACGACAAAGATGCTTCTTTTCGTTTTATTATCCAATTTTTAAGGCAATAAAGTTCAGAACATTCAAACAGAAAATTATTCTACTAAAATATTTCTAAAAAAAACAAGGATTCTTTTTGCCTTTTCAAATAAAGATGTACCTTTGCACCCCGTAAACAAAAGTTTATTGCCGCTATAGCTCAGTTGGTAGAGCAACGCATTCGTAACGCGTAGGTCGCCA
>ERZ1673743.1406-NODE-1406-length-26577-cov-7.725926_pt1 | contig 26577 bp, 18 predicted proteins | sample MGYA00580197_ERZ1673743 | MGnify/ENA primary metagenome ERZ1673743 (study PRJEB41218, sample SAMN15661795) | gut metagenome | host: Homo sapiens | place: Canada: London | collected 2015-08-20/2019-03-30 | study: EMG produced TPA metagenomics assembly of... | reverse complement strand
AGTGGTTGTATTATCTTAAATAAAACAAAAACACCCGACTTTACATTCTTGGGTGTAAAACTGGGTGTTTGTTTTGCAATTTGCTGATTTTCAGCGTTTGTTGCGGAGAGACAGGGATTCGAACCCCGGGTGCCTCGCAGCACAACGGTTTTCAAGACCGCCGCAATCGACCACTCTGCCACCTCTCCAAAACTTCTTTTTCAGAAGTGCTTTTCTTTTAAAGCGGTGCAAAGATACAAATCATTTTTTATTCTACAAACTTTTCTGCACAAAAACAGAGCAATTATACCAAAATTCTTGTTTATACCCACTACGGAACGAACATAACGGCATTTAGGCTGTTTGTTAAAATTTATCAATGGCAAGATAATATTTTATAACTTACTGAATATCAGTATGCTTACAAAGAGTCACATTCAGTATACGATTGAACCCTATTCAGTATACGACTGAATGGCATTCACTATACGACTGAATTAGGTTCAGAATACGACTGTTCTTAAACCTACATTATTTGTAAATAATGCAGATTATTATCCGATTCTTGTTTCTGTTCGTAAACCACATATAAAGAAAGTATTAGCATCTCTACTCCCCCGGACATTCACTACCTAATAATAGTTATTTTATGCTGTTCAACATAAAAAGGGGAATCTCTCTTATAAAATTACGGAATTTATTCAGTATTTTTGCGCGCTCTAAAGGATAACATTATCTAACCTACTAACAAAAACAAATTTTATGGAATTGAACAAAACCTTTACCAATGGGCTTTGGAGCAAAGAAATCAATGTCAGTGATTTCGTCAGTAAAAACATCGCACCCTATACCGGAGATGCATCTTTTCTGCAGGGACCTACCGAACGTACCAAACGTATCTGGGACATCTGTCTGAAAGCTCTCGAAGAAGAAAGAAACAACAATGGCGTCCGTTCACTGGACAATAGCACCGTATCTACCATTACTTCTCATAAAGCCGGATATATTGATAAGGACAATGAACTCATTGTCGGTTTGCAGACCGATGAACTGTTGAAACGTTCCATCAAACCTTTCGGAGGCATCAACGTGGTAGCAAAAGCATGCCGTGAAAACGGAGTGGAAGTGGACGATAAAGTAAAAGACATCTTCACCCATTACCGCAAAACACATAACGACGGCGTATTCGATGTATATACCGAAGAAATCCGTTCCTTCCGCTCATTGGGATTTCTGACCGGTCTTCCCGACAACTATGCCCGCGGACGTATCATCGGTGACTACCGGCGTCTGGCACTCTACGGCATCGACCGACTTATCGAAGCCAAGCAGGAGGACTTGCGTAACCTTACAGGCCCGATGACCGAAGCACGTATCCGCCTGCGCGAAGAAGTGGCAGAACAAATCAGAGCCTTGAAAGATATCAAAGTAATGGGTGAATATTATGGGCTTGACCTCAGCCACCCGGCTACATCTGCCCAAGAAGCCGTGCAATGGGTATACATGGCATATCTTGCTGCCATCAAAGAGCAGGACGGTGCTGCCATGTCACTGGGTAACGTATCTTCTTTCCTCGATATTTTCATCGAATACGATTTGGCTCATGGAAAGATTGACGAGACGTTTGCGCAAGAACTGATAGACCAGTTCGTCATCAAGCTGCGCATGGTACGCCATCTGCGTATGCAATCATACAATGATATCTTTGCCGGTGACCCGACTTGGGTGACCGAAGCCATTGGCGGCCGTTTCAACGACGGACGCGTGAAAGTCACCAAGACTTCTTTCCGCTTTTTGCAGACGCTATACAACCTCGGTCCTTCTCCGGAACCGAACTTGACCGTATTGTGGAGTCCCGAACTGCCGGAAGGTTTCAAGGATTTCTGCGCCAAAGTTTCTGTAGATACCAGCTCCATTCAGTACGAAAACGACAACCTGATGCGTGAAGTGCGCAACTGCGACGACTACGGCATCGCCTGCTGTGTATCCTACCAAGCCATCGGCAAACAAATCCAGTTCTTCGGTGCACGTGCCAACCTTGCCAAGGCCCTGCTGCTTGCCATCAACGGTGGCCGTTGCGAAAACACCGGAACTGTCATGGTGAAAGGTATTCCCGTATTGACCGGCGAAACACTGAAGTTTGAGGAAGTTATGGCCAACTACAAGAAGGTACTGACTGAAATAGCCCGTGTCTACAACGAGGCCATGAATATCATCCACTACATGCATGATAAGTATTATTATGAGAAAGCCCAGATGGCATTCATCGATACCGACCCACGCATCAATCTGGCATACGGTGTCGCCGGCCTTTCCATCGCCATAGACTCACTGTCCGCCATCAAATATGCCAAAGTCACTGCACGCCGCAACGAAATCGGCCTGACCGAAGGTTTCGACACCGAAGGCTCATTCCCCTGCTTCGGCAATAATGACGACCGTGTGGACCACCTGGGAGTAGACCTCGTTTACTATTTCAGCGAAGAACTGAAAAAGCTGCCTGTCTACAAGAATGCCCGTCCCACCCTTTCCTTGCTGACTATCACCTCCAACGTGATGTACGGCAAGAAGACCGGTGCCACTCCGGACGGACGCGCCAAAGGTGTTGCCTTTGCTCCGGGTGCCAACCCAATGCACGGACGTGACAAGAACGGTGCCATCGCTTCCTTGAGCTCCGTAGCCAAATTGCGCTACCGCGACTCGCAGGACGGCATCAGCAATACGTTCTCCATTGTTCCCAAATCACTGGGCCCGACACCGGAAGAACGTGTAGAGAACCTGGTAACCATGATGGACGGCTACTTCACCAAAGGTGCCCACCATTTGAACGTAAACGTACTGAACCGCGAAATGCTGGAAGATGCCATGGAACATCCTGAAAAGTATCCGCAACTCACCATCCGCGTTTCCGGCTATGCCGTGAACTTCGTGAAGTTGAGCCGCGAGCATCAGTTGGAAGTCATCAGCCGTTCATTCCACGAAAGAATGTAATATGATAAATGTACACTCCTACGAAAGTATGGGAACATTCGACGGGCCGGGTCTCCGGCTCGTCGTTTTCCTGCAAGGATGTCCGTTCCGTTGTCTGTATTGTGCCAATCCGGATACGATTGATGTAAAAGGAGGCACTCCCACCACTCCGGAAGAGATTCTGCAAATGGCTATCAGCCAAAAGGCATTCTTCGGGAAGAAAGGAGGTATTACTTTCTCCGGCGGTGAGCCTACCCTGCAAGCAGAAGCGCTGATTCCTCTTTTCAAGGAGCTGAAGGCGAACGGCATCCATATCTGTCTGGACAGTAACGGAGGCATCTGGAATGAAAAGGTGGAAGAGCTCTTTAGTCTGACTGACCTCGTGCTGCTGGACATCAAGCAATTCAATCCCGAACGCCACCGCACGCTAACGGGACGGAGCAACGAACAGACACTCCGCACCGCTGCCTGGCTCGAAGAACATGGGCGCCCCTCCTGGTTGCGCTACGTACTGGTTCCCGGTTACAGCGATTCGGAAGAAGACATCCGCCTACTGGGTGAAAGTTTCGGCAAATACCGGCAAATACAACGGGTGGAAATACTTCCTTATCACCGTCTGGGCGTTCACAAATACGAAGCCATGGGATGGGATTACAAATTGAAAGAAGTAAAGGAAAATACTCCGGAACAACTGGAACGGGCAGAAAAACTGTTCAAAGAGTATTTCACGAATGTGATAACCAACTAAAACAGAAAAGCAAGGCTGTCTGGAATCATATCCGGACAGCCTTGCTTTTCATTTATAGGACAAGAACCCTATTCTTCCAAGTTATAGGTAATCTGCTGTACATCATCACTACTGCCACCCACCATAAAGACGAAATCACCAGGTTCTACCATATAATTCATCTCATTGTCATAGAATCCCAGTGCATCGTCAGTTATCTGAAAAACTACAGTTTTGCTTTCACCCGCATTCAGATGAATTTTCCTGAAGCCCTTCAATTCCTTTATCGGGCGCGTAACAGACGCTACCTTATCTTGCACATACAACTGGACTACTTCCTCTCCTGCACACTTACCGGTATTAGTCACTTTTACCGATACCTCCGTATGGACGCCTGCAGCCTTGCCCGGCAGCAGTTTCAAATCAGAATATCCAAAATCCGTGTACGAAAGCCCATATCCGAAAGGATAGGCAGGCTCAGTGGAAGCATCGATATAAGATGCCTTATAGGTCTGTTTCAATGCGGTAGGGCGGCCGGTGCTCTTATTCTGATAATAAATGGGAATCTGTCCTACGTGTGCAGGAAATGTTATGGGCAATTTAGCCGAAGGATTATACTCTCCCCACAACACATTGCATATGGCATTGCCGGCCTCACTTCCCAGCCACCAAGTACACAGTACCGCATCAGCATGTTCCCTTATCTCATTGAAGATTACCGGACGCCCACACATGACAAGAGCAATGACAGGTTTTCCAGTCTTTGCCAGTTCCGACACCAGCTTCTGCTGCCCCTCGGGTATGGCTATATTCACTTTGGAAGCCTTCTCGCCACTCTGACCGAATCTCTCGCCTACCGCCACAACAATGACATCCGAAGCCTCAGCAGCCTGCAATGCTTCCTGCAATCCGGTCAATTGATTGCTCTTCATATCATAGCCTTCAGCATAGTTCACCTCCAGTCCTTTCCGGACCAGTGCATCATACAAGGTCACCACTTTGCTCCGGTCCGTAGTGGCGGCCCAAGCGCCTGCCATATCGTATTGGGATTTTGAGAGTCCTCCTATCAAGGCTATCTTCCTCGTCTGTGCCGTCAACGGAAGCACGGATTCCCTATTCTCCAGCAATACAACGGAACGCTCGGCCATACGGAGCGAAGCATTGCGGACTTCGGGTGCATTGAGTATTCTGGCTGCTCTTTCCGGATTACAGTAGCGAAAAGGGTCCTCAAACAATCCCAACTCATATTTCTTCTCCAAAATACGCCGTACTGCATCATCAAGCACACTCTCCTTTACTTTCCCTTCTTGAACAAGCTCCTTCAGATAAGTCAAGTAGCAGGTACTTACCATCTCCATGTCCAGACCAGCATTCAGCGCTTTGGCTGCGGCATCTTTCTTGTCAGCAGCATAACGGTGGTTCACCAATTCCTCTACCGAATTATAATCAGACACAACAAATCCCTTAAATCCCCACTGCTCTTTCAATAGCCGATTGAGCAAGAAATCATTGGCAGTACAAGGAATATTATTAAAATCATTGAAAGCACTCATCACGGTAGCTGCTCCTGCCTTTATGGCCGCCTTATAGGGAGGCATATAAAAATTGGCAAAGTGGCCCATTGACATATCCACACTATTATACTCCTTTCCTGCTATCGGTGCACCATATCCGGCAAAATGTTTCATACATGCCATGACAGTCGTCGTGTCCGCCAAATCGTCTCCTTGCAAGCCTCTGACACGCGCCTCCGCTACCCGAGAACCATAATAAGGGTCCTCACCGGCCCCTTCCATGACGCGTCCCCAACGTGCGTCCCACGAAATATCCACCATCGGGGCAAAAACCCAGTTCAAACCATCGGCGGCACTTTCCAAAGCATTGTAGCGTGCAGCTTCCTCAATCATGGCCAAATCAAAACTTGCAGCCTCGGCAAGCGGAAGCGGAAACCCGGTACGATAGCCGTGGATAACATCCAGTCCGAAAATTAAAGGAATGCGCAAACGCGACTGCAGAGCAAGTTCTTGATAACGGCGTATGTCCTTTACTCCTATCACATTCAGCATAGAGCCTATTCTGCCTTGCCGGACATACTCTTCTTTAGGAATATTTCCACCGTCGGGTCCGGTAAAATTCCCCCGGTAGGTGCATTGTGCAAGCTGGCCTATCTTTTCGTCCAGCGTCATCTGTTTCATCAAATCGGAGATAAATTTCTCCTTCTCCGTAGTTTGTGCCGAGGTAAAGCTGTTACCAAATCCCCACAGACAAACCATCAGTATTATTATCTTTTTCATACCGCCATTCTTGTTTTGATATTTATTTTATCATAAAACAACAGTTGCCTTCAACGGCAAATCAGCTGAAGAAGGACCTGCCAGAATCTCAAAAGTCCCCTTTTCCACTACAAACCGATGTGATTCCACATCATAGTAGGCAAAGGCTTCCTCATCCAGCAATATCCGAACGCGCTTGGTTTCCCCCTTCTTCAAGTAAACCTTATCGTAGCCTTTCAACTCCTTCAATGGACGCGGAACAGAACATTCCACATCCCGCACATATACCTGAGCCGCTTCCGCAGCATCCATCTTTCCGGTATTCTTGATGTCAAAGCTTACTGTAACCCGGTTTCCCCCCGTCTTCTCAACACTCAGATTACTGTATTCAAAACTACTGTATGACAGTCCATACCCGAAAGGATAGAGCGGCTGTTTTCCATTCCGGTCATATCCCCTATAACCTACGAAAACACCTTCGGCATACTGCACCCGTTTATGAGGTACATTGCGATTGTCATAATAATTACCATATACCGGATTATCTTCCCATTTTTCCTCGATGCTGACCGGCAGTTTGCCACTTGGCGAAAGCTTGCCCGTAATGATTTCGGCAAGGGCCTTTCCACCCTCCTGCCCCGGATACCATGCCATCAAAATAGCTTGTACATTCTGCCCCCAATTGCGGAAATCTATTCCACCTCCGGCATTCACCACCACAGTCACATTATCATGAAGTGAAGCCACTTTATTAATGAGATATTCCTGCCCGTATGACAATGCAAACGGACGGTCGAACCCTTCACCTTCTGTACTGCTGTTGAACCCGGCACATACAACAACATTCCTGGCATGCTTCAGTGAAGAGGCCAAACGCTCCTCATCCATCATTCCTGCCTGGAAACTGACAGTCGCCTCACCCACATTATCAAAATATTCAATACGCAACTGGTATATCTCCCCTGCACTGACCTGCATAAATGCACTGCGGGTACTGAATGAATGGTTCCCCCAATCTCCGGTAATCAGCTTATCGTTTACAAACAGACGGTATCCATCATCGCCAGCCAGCTGGAACTTGACAGTTCCATCCTTGTCAGCCTTGTAAACTCCCGTCCAACGGGCAGAAAACTGATCTACCGGCATGCCGTCGAACGGTGCACCGTATTTCCAGGCATAGTCTATGGCAGGCTCTATGGCAGCCTGAAAGAGCTCTCCGGTAAGATTACGAGTATTATAATATTCGCTCTTAAAACCGTTTTGCGTAAAACTGTCATCCGTATAAATCTGTTGGGACATATCCTTATAAAGAAGGCTGTCAGACAGCAGCTCTATCTGTCTGCCGCCCTTCAACTGAACCATACCGTCATAGAGCGACACTACCGAATAAGGGGTGACAAATCCGCTTCCCCCTCCTGTGGGAATAATATCGGCATTAGGCCCGATTACCAATGTTCTACCGTTCCGGTAAGGCAACGTACCGTTGTCATTTTTCAATAAGACTACTCCTTCTCTCGCCAAGTCAAGTGCAATTTCCTTAGACTGTGCATTGTCTTTATCGATAGATTTATCTTCTCTCGGAGTATCAAGTGCTCCAAAAGCAATCAATGTCTGGAGTATATGCCGGACTTTGGCGTCAATGGTCTCTTCCTTCACTATACCATTCTCTATTGCCGGAATAAGAATTTCCCTGGTCATGAATTTACCGACGGGCATTTCCAAATCCAACCCTCCATTAGCGGCTCCCACACCGGAATATACAGATGTCCAGTCGGACATCAGGATACCTTTAAATCCCCACTGTTTGCGTAATACATCAATGTTCAGCCAGCTGTTTTCGGTGGCATGCACCCCGTTCAGCGGATTATAGCTATCCATGACCGCTCCTACTCCTGCTTCCTGCACAGCTTTTCGGAACGCGGGAAAATAAATTTCCTGCAACGTGCGTTCATCCACATCCGAGCTGGCATGATGTCTGCTCCACTCCTGGTTATTGGCTGCAAAATGCTTCACCGTAGCCATGACTCCCTCTTCCTGCACTCCCAAGATATATTCTTTAGCTGTTTCGCCCGTCAGATAAGGGTCTTCACCAAAATACTCATAGTTTCGCCCGCATAGAGGAGAACGGTAGATATTGACTCCGGGCCCTAACAGAATACTTACCCCACGGGCCTTTGCATCCCGGGCCAAACCATGTCCCAGTTCTCTGGCCAACTTACGGTTCCATGTCGAAGCCGACAAGATGCCACAAGGATACAAGGTACTTTGAGTATTGTTACGTATGCCTTGCGGACCATCGGCCATCCTGATTTCGGGTATACCAAGCCGGGGCACAGCACGGATATAAAAAGATTTGGGACCGGAAATGTAATCGATTTTTTCTTCCAGAGTCATTTGAGAAACCAACTCCCTGGCACGTTGTTCCGCCTGGGGAGTAATACACACTTGTGCTTTTGCCGTGATTGCACAACAAAGCAATAGCCCGCTTAAGGCTACTTTCTTTTTAATCTTCATTTTGTCTATTTTACTACGTGTTTGTTATATTGCCGGGCATGTCCCGACCTACTTTCTTTCTTCTCAATCAATAAAAAACCGTGTCCCTTCATTCACCAACGAAGAAACACGGCCGAAAGTTATTAAGAAAATTCAGAATCTACAAGAAAGCGGACAAAAACATGTCTGTCCTGCCATCAATAAGTAAGACGTATGCCGGCCTGCAACGTAAAGTTACACGGGTTCTCCTTGCGTATAGTCTGTATCGACGAACCGTCATCAAAGAAATAGGATACTCCCGGTTCCACATACAAGCCAACCCTATTGCTTATGTTATACTGGGCACCGACAGCACCCATGACAGAAAGCTGTACCGGTTTCACAGTCTCACTCTCAGTACCAATCTTGCCATACACACATTTTTCAATGGCCCCCCCCGCCGAAACATACATCGTAAAGTTCTTTGTATCCACAAAGTTCCAGTTGGCTCGTACCGGAATACCAATATAATGCAGCTTCTGGCTTATCTTTTCCGAGCTGCCCTCATACCTTACGTCAGAAGCAAGATAGGTATACGTCAGCCCACTTTCCACAGAGAAACCCTTCGCCAAGTTTTTCCGCACCGAAACACCGAAACTGAGCGGTTGTTTATGGTCTATATCCGCAATCTCCTTTTCGCGTCTTTGCAGATAGGGCATACCATCCTTGAAAACCAGTTCCTGCCCGTCGGGAATGGTGACAATACCATTGGCCGTAGAGGATAAATCTACGTTACCGCCATAAATAGGACTTCCAGGCATGTAGTCCGACATGACATTCGCTTCCCCTTCATTCGCCAATGAAAAACCTCCCGTATTTCCTACGGACAAGCCAACCGCCCATCCTTTAGCATCCCTACCAGAACTGTTTCTTTCCGGAAGATGCAGTTTGTCTCGGCCTGACGGACGATAGCGGTCTTTCCTTGTTCTCTCCGGTTCCTCTGCCTGCATTGTGGTCTCATGGTCCGTATCTTCCACTACCGGCTCTTCCGCCTGCTGCCCAATACCGACAGCCTCATCTGCAGTTTCAACCGGCAACATTTCCTCCTGCCGCTCATCGTCAACCGATATTCTGATATGTTGTGCAACCAAAGGGCGACTTGCCTCCCTATTGGGTGCCGATGCATTTCCATGTGCCCGATAGGCAGGCTCTATGGGATTAGTCCGTACGGCAGGTACCGTCTGTTCCGGCAAGACATCCGGAGCCACAGCCAAAGCAGGCACTGACGTATGCCGCATTTCATTCCCTACCGGACTCTGCAACAGCCACAGACTGACGGACGATACTGCCACCAGCAGCACAGCTGCCGCAGCCACCGCCCAGCGACGGAAAGGCATCATCCTATGCGATCCGGTTATCGGAGTTCCGGAAAGGGACAATTCCTTTTCCAACCGCTCCCATCCGGCAACCGGCAACGGTTCGGAATAGTCTTCCAGCTTATCCTTTATCTTTTTCAACCACAATTCATCTTCCATACGTTCCTTCATTTAATCATTTCTTTTCATCCACTCACGTACTTTTGCCGCTAAAGTCGCCTTAGCACGCGTCAACTGCGAGGCAGAGGATTTTTCATTAATTCCCAATAGTCGAGCAATCTCCTTATGGGATTTCTCTTCAAAAATATATAAGTTGAATACAGTACGATAACCGGCAGGCAATTCACTGATAAACTGCATCAGCACCTTTTGAGGAATGACATCTATCGACGAACCTTCCGGTTCTTCATAAGCTTCGGGTGCATTCTCCAAGGCCGATGACTGATTCATCACATCATTTTTCCGCAAATACTGCAATACCGTATTCACCATTACGCGTTCCATCCATGCCCGCAGAGAGCCCTCTCCCCGCCAAGTGAACTTATCGAAAGAATCAAAAAGTTTCAGAAAACCGTCATGCATCAGGTCTTGGGCAGTCTCCCGGTCACCTGCATAACGGAGGCATACGCTGAGCATGCGTCCCGCATAGCGCTCATACAGTTCTTTGCGGGCAAGGTTGTCCCCTTGCCTACAGCGTTCTGCCAATTCCTGTTCTTCCATTCTCTCTTTTAACACGTGTTTACCTTAAAAATGCAACTGGCGCAAAAATACTGCATCAGGCAGAGAAGAAAATCACACTTTTATTTCTTTAACAGTATACTACGCAGTATTTAGCTTTTCACCGCATTTTCTGAATGCAAAAATAAGATTGAAACAGAAAAAGAGCTAAAACCTACCACTTATGAAGAAACTGAGAATGCCATTGGCAGCATCCATGCTTTTATTCCTGACTGCCATTGTATTGCAATCATGCCTGGACGATTGGGATGACGAATATGACACTTTGTTCGCCGTAGGTACGGTGAAGGTCATCGAAGGAAAAGACTACTATTTCTCACTGGACGAAGGCAGTAAACTATATCCCAGTGACACAACCTATGTTCACAACTATGCCGTAACAGACGGCCAGAGGGCTTTCATCTACTTCCGCGAACTGGAAGAGAAACTTCCAGGCTACGAATACAATGCCCAAATAAAGCACATCGAAAATATTCTGACCAAAGACATCTACTCCATGCCTGCCGAAAAGGCGGACAGTATCGGAGACGACAACATCAACGCCACGGATTTATGGATTACGGGTGAGTATCTGAACATCAAGTATCAATTCTACCACAGTAACAACGAAGATAAGAAGCACATGCTGAACCTGGTCATCAACGAAGCATCCACCGGCGAGAACGACAAACCGGATTACGTCAATCTCGAATTCCGCCACAATGCCTACAATGACAGCCAGCTCACACTGGGCACCGGACTGGCCTCCTTCAAGCTGGACAATATAGCGGAACAACTGAAAGAGAAAAAAGGACTGAACATCCGCGTCAAAAGTCTATATGACGGTGAACGGTTCATGACCATAGACATTAAAAAAGAAAACAACTAAATCTCCTGAAAACACATTTTCAACATCTCAATGAGAAGCGGAGTAACATTTCAATATGTTGCTCCGCTTTGTTTTCCATAACTTATCAGAATTCATTGTTCAGGCAAGTCAGCCTCAACGAAGCGTTGAACGCTTCGGCAGACAATCGCGTCCTGACCTGTACCTGCACGCTGCTCTTCGGCTGGACATCAAAATAATTGTCGCTATATACACTTTCATTGTCAGCAACGGACAAGCATACGGCACGGGCAAACTTGTCTGCCGAAACCGTCACTTCATATCCGCCTTCAATGGAACGGACTTCGACCTGCAAATCCACTTTCGGATAATTCATATTCTTCTGCTTGTCCAGACAGTAGTTGTTATGGTACACCCTGCCCGATTTGTCCGTATAGTCTACGCGGACATATACCGTTCCTCTACCTGCCCCCTCCAGCAGCTTGGCAAACGGTGCGGAAAAACAGACACGGCTGTCATTACCGGAAATGCCGACAGATTTGTCCCAGTGATAAACCACGGTTCCGTCGAACCGGCAGACCTGGAGCTGCAGCCGGCCGGAAGTATTCTCCAAGCGGTCGGACACTGCATATACTTTCAAATCATCCCCCTCCACTACCGGAGAAATCAGGATGTCATCATAGACCTTGCGAGTATAATAGTGCTGCGCCTTCCAGCGTCCGTAATAGTCACGGCTCGCCCAGGAAGCTACGGGCCAACAGTCGTTGTGCTGCCAGAAAAGCGTCCCCATATTATACGGCATTTGGCGGCGGTGCGACTCGATGGCCGTCTTGATGGCATCTCCCTGCAGCACATGGTTCATATAAAGGAATGCCCGGAAATCACGCGGTTTTTTATATTCATTCAACAGGTAAGTCTCAATCAGCCCGTTGGCATGGTCGCCACCACGCTGATGGGACATCATCACCTCGGAACGTATATCCCAGTCTTCGGGGTAAGGAGCATAGCGCTTGACGGAGTCGAACTCTGGAAAAGACTGAAAGCCGTACTCGCTGAAAAAGCGGGATTTCTCGCTGTCATAATCAGAAATGGGTGCTTTACCATGCCAGACACTCCAATAGTGGCGGTCCCCGTCAGTAGTACCGGACATCTCTCCCTCGAATGCGAACGGAGAAGAAGGCCAATAGAAGGTTCCGGGTGCATACTCCCTGACCACCCCGGGTAAGGTGACATGATACTGCTGCCGGTACTGTGCCCAAATCTTGTCGGCATATTCCTTGTTCTGCCGTTCTATCTCACGCTTCCAGCCCCAGCCCAGCCAGGCATCCTGGCATTCATTATTTCCACACCACAAAGCAATGCAAGCATGATTGCGCAAACGTTTCACATTGTCCACCGCCTCCTGATGGATATTATCGAGCAGGGCGCCTTCTGCCGGATACATGCTGCAGGCAAACATAAAGTCCTGCCAAATCATAATTCCATGCTCATCACACAAATCATAGAAGACATCGTTCTCATAGATACCTCCGCCCCAGACACGCAACATATTCATGTTTACACCGGCGGCATCGAGAATCGTCTTTTTATAATTCTCGGGAGTGACGCGCGGCAGGAAGTTATCCGAAGGGATGTAATTGGCTCCTTTGGCAAAAACCGGACGCCCGTTCAGCTCTATATAGAAAGTATGCCCGTCCTTATCCGGCTGATGTACCACCTTCAAAGAGCGTATGCCCACCCTTTCGGTTTTAGAGTCCAACAATTCCCCACCTGCAATGATATCCGTACGGAAACGATAAAGGAAAGGCTCCCCCAGTCCATTACTCCACCACAACTTCGGCTTGTGAAGGACAAAATCAACGGTCACCCGATTGGTGCCTCGCTTCAAATCCGCTTGCCACTCGCCAAGCACTCTTCCGGTAGCCTCGTCTGTTATCGTGACCAGCACTCCGTCCATATCCTTATCGGCATCCAGCTCCACATGTCCGGCAATCACGGCCCTGCCTGCACCGACTTCCTTCTGCTCGATAAACACATCGTTGATTCTCAAATCGCTCCAAGCCATGATATACACCGGACGCCAGATGCCGGAGGTAACCAGACGCGGCCCCCAGTCCCAGCCATAATGATAACCTGCCTTACGGGCAAAAATGCTTATCTTCTTGTTGAACAAGCCCCCGTTTTCAGACTGGTCATTGGATGCCGGATACTGGTAGGGAAGTGCATCCCATTTGGGGACGTCTATCTTTACCGGCGAATGGAAGTACACCTTCAATATATTATTCTCCTCCCTGATGTACTGCCTAACGGGGATAGACCAGCGGCGAAACATATTGTCCGCTTTCAGTATACATTCATCATTCAAATAAACGTCAGCGTAAGTATCCAGCCCCTCGAACACAAGCTCCATATTCTCTTTCCGCATCATGTCGGCAGCAAGAGTAAAGCAAGTTTCATAAACCCAGTCTTCCTTGTCAATCCATTGCAATCCCCGTTCGTTCAACCGGAAAAACGGGTCTTCAATAATCTTGTTCTGCAGTAAGTCTGTGTGGACTACTCCCGGAACTGTAGCCGGATACCAATTGGTCAGTCTCGCCTGCCGGAATTTCCAGCCTTCATGAAGGTTCTTTACCGCTGTTTTTAGTTTCATACGAGTGTGTTTCATAGTTTTCTTTGACTACTCTAAATTACGGATAGACAAAAATACGACATTCAAAGGATACTTTATAATATCTTCTTAACGAAACATGATACAATCCCGTACACACCTACCGGGTCAGCGTCGCTGCACATCTGCTGCAGTGTGACTGCAAACGTGTTGCAGCGCTACTGAAAAAAGCATGCACTTGCTTTGCAGTGGCAATGCATTATCCCATCGCCTTATTATGAAAAGAGATGTCATCCAGCTTTCATTATCTATAATTAATTTACAAAGACATAGTTTCCAAGTCTTTCAAAGCAAACGGAGTACAAGCAAAAAAGGTCTACAAATCTATGATTTGTAGACCTTTACCCGCTAGTTTTCCATCTTATTCAGAACTGTTGCGGAGAGAGGGGGATTCGAACCCCCGATACCCTTTAGGGGTATACACGCTTTCCAGGCGTGCCTCTTCAACCACTCGAGCACCTCTCCTTGTTCGGGGCGCAAAAGTAAGGGAAGTTTTTGGAATTACCAAATGTTCGGGCAAATAATATTAAAAGTCCGTTCAAGCAACCAATGCCGGAACGGACTTTCAACACTCAATAAAACATACTTATCATTACCGTGATCTGACTTCCCGTCTCATGAATATGACATACGAAAGGGCAAAACAGATAACAGTAGCTGCAATCAGTCCGGTGAGCTGCGGCCACACCACCAAAAGACTCTGTCCCAATGGCAGCGGGCTGGGAATGGCCCCCTGAACCTGCTCCATAGTGAGCGGCCCCAAACTTCTGACGGAAGGTATCAGCAGTGTTGTAGTCGCCTCATTGAACAGTTCGCTAGGTGCCAGACGCATCAGACCGAGAATAAATTTCTGGTAACTGACTATCTGATAAGGAGATGCCAGCTGCGAGGGGCTCAATGCCTTGGCAACCAGATTGACAATCATCGTATAGAACACGCTGAAAAACAACCATACCGCCACCGAAGCCAATGCCGAGGTGGCCGCCTGACGGAAGCAAAGCGAAAACAGAATGGCCAGATTCAGCCAGAATGCCACATAGAATACACTGATTATGAGAAAGAATACAATCCTCCAAAATTCTTCTGCTGTGGGAGGAATGCCTATCGCTATCAACCCGCAGCCCATTACGAGAAATCCTAGTACAAACAGCATTATACCTATCACAATCAATGCAGCCACGAACTTGGCATTGATAATGCAATCACGATGAACGGGCTGTGACAGCATACGGCTCAACGTCCCCTTGTTCTGTTCCGAATTTATAGCATCGAATCCCAGCGCAATCCCCAACAACGGTCCCAGAAAGTTGATAAACTGCACAAAAGAAGGCAATGTGCCGTCCGAGGCTGTGAACAACTTCAAGAAAAGGAACGAACCGTCCGGGTCATTGGGCTTGATGGCGGCACCTATGTTGGTAAGCGAGGTATAGAGTGAGCCCATGCACGTAAGCAAAATGATTCCCATCAAGATAATGAACCGCCAACTTTTCACATGGTCGGATATTTCCTTGTTAACGACTACCCAAAAAGGATAATTGACTTTATTCATGCCTTTCCCCTCCTGCCTCCATATAATGGCTATAAATATCAGACAATTCCTGATGCTTGTCCTTCAAATCAGACATATCAATCAAGGTGACCAGCTTCCCACTGTTGAACAGTCCCACGCGGTCGCAAACTTTCTGCACCTGGTCCAGGTGGTGGGAAGAGAACAAGACGGTCAGTCCCTCCTTCCGGCTCAACTGCCTAATGAGCTCGATGAACTCCTGAACACCAGCAGGGTCTATTCCCGAAGTAGGTTCATCCAGGATTATAATTTCCGGATTTTTGATAAGCACGTCCGCCAGTCCCAATCTCTGGCGCATACCGCGTGAATATTTCCCGGTCTTCTTTTTCATCTGCCCGGCAAGCCCCACATGCTCCATCAGCTCCAGCGCCCTGACTTTCGCTTCGGCATCCGAAATGCCATTGAGACGCGCAGTATATATAAGGTTTTCCGGACCGGTCATGTCATCATAAAACCCCACATCTTCGGGCAGATAGCCTATCTTCCGCTTTACCTCGATAGGATGCCTGGTAGAGTCGATACCGCAAATCTCCACAGAGCCGGAAGTGGGTTCCGTCAGTCCCAGCATCATCAGGATGGTAGTTGACTTGCCGGCACCGTTTGGCCCCAATAATCCGAAAATCTCCCCTTTACGGATAGTCAAGCAAATGCGGTCTACGGCAGTGAAGCGCCCATACTGCTTGGTCAAGTCTGTCAATGCAATCACTCGCTCGTCCATGCTCACCTCCTTCCATATTTACGGAACAGATAGCATACGGCACCTATGGCAACGATTATTATCAAAACGCCCACCCATCCCCATATCATCGGGGTTTTCACGGCAATGCGGAATTGGGCGTCTGTATTCACTTCAGGAGTTTTGGCCGTCATGGTAGCCACATAATCTCCGGGCAATGCCTTTTTGGATGCTTTCATGGTAGCTACGACATTGGCCGTTTCCCCCGCCTTCAGCATATCAATCTTCGAAGGCTCAAAAGACACTTCCCAGTCCACGGGCTTATTGGCAGAAAGCTGGATATCTTTCAACAATGAAGAACCGGTATTCCGGACCACCAACTCGATACGCTTCACATCTCCCGCTGTGATTTCGGTACTCAACAATCCTCTGGGCGTGGACAATTCCATCTCGTAGGAACCCGTGACAACAACTTCCAGCTCCAAGTCGGCAGAAGTCGTACCGGTAGCCGCACGTACCGGAATCTTGTAATTGCCGGCTTCCACATTGGCGGGAGGGACAATCTCTATACTCACATTCTGGCTGCTGTTCGCTTCCACCTGGGCAGAAGTGGCCTGCTTATAGTTGGGCTTGAACACGACACTCCAGCCTCTGGGGGCATTGGCCATCAGCGCATACAGCTGCTGGTCGGCCGTCTGGTTTTTCAAAGTGGCATTGAAGGTAAAGGTGGACTTGGAATTGCCCTGCATATTGGGCTGGTCGGTAGTGAACTCGGTCTGGTAAGTTCCTTTCTGGGCCACGACCACCTCCAGCGGCAGTTTGGTTTCTCCGGCAAATACTGTGAAATGATAACTTCCTTTATTTACTTTTAGAGGAACTTCCACTTTCAAATTGAACGTTTTCTTTTCCTGGGGCAGTACAGAAAGCTGGCTGAGGGTCCAGCCGCCTGACTTGATTTCATGCTTCCAACTGCCCGGCAATCCATTGACCGAGAGATTTGCATTTGTAATCCCGTCCGTATTGTTAATCAAATCAATGCTGTAATCAATGGACGCTCCGGGCGTCACGGAAATTTTTGTGTAAGGAGTGTACAGAATAATGCTTCCAGATTCATCGGCATGTACACGATTTAAGGGAAAAGCTCCCAACAAAATAGCTAACAATAAAATACAATTTGTTCTCATAGTCATAAAAAAGTTCTTATCGTTGTTTTATTATGAATATTTTCCCAATTTGTGCGTTACAAAAATAAAAGATAGCTATATTAGCTGGTGTTAAAAGAAACAAAAGAATATAATTGCGGACACGATATACCCTACAATGACCTGCTTTTCTTATCTTTGCGATTCCTATTGATACAAACGAATACCATACCGACATGAGAATCCCTGAAATACGCTTACAGAACCAGCAACTGTCCACTCCACTCTTCCGCCACCCGAAAGAACTGGTCTCCTGGATGGGCGCCATGCAGGCACAAGACTATACAATGGTGAAATGGGCCGTAGGTATGAGGCTGAAGTCACCGGGAATTCAAGCTGTGGAAAAAGCCCTGCATCAAGGGGAAATACTGAGAACCCACGTAATGCGCCCCACATGGCACCTGGTAGCAGCAGAAGACATTCGTTGGATGCTGAAACTCTCTGCACAACGCATCAAATCTGCCAATGATTCCTATGCAAAAGGGCATGGTCTGGAAATCACGGAACAGCAATATGAAAGAAGCTACACCATACTTGGGAATATCCTCAGCGGGAAGCGAAGCCTGACGAAACAAGAGATTGCGGAACATTTTGAACATTCGGGACTGCTTGCAGACAACTACCACATGACCCGCTTCATGTCGCGTGCCGAAGTCGAAGGCATTGTGTGCAGCGGAGAATGCCGTGGACGGCAACACACCTATGCCCTTCTGGACGAAAGAGTTCCACCTACCCCCGAACTAACGAAAGAAGAAGCGTTGGCCCGCCTGGCTACAGCCTATTTCCGCAGCCATGCCCCCGCTACCCTGCAAGACTTCTCCTGGTGGTCCGGTTTGCCTTTAACGGAAACAAGGCAAGCCATTTCTCTGATAGAACCGGAACTGATGTCCGAACAATGGCACAGCCAGACATGGTACATCCATGACTCCTGCCGGACATTAGGAAAGGCGACCGACAGCCTGCACCTTCTTCCCTCCTACGATGAATACCTGATAGGCTACAAGGACCGGACGAACGTCCTACCCAAAGAAGACTATTCCAAAGCTTTCACCAACAACGGATTGTTCTTTCCGGTACTTCTCTATAAGGGGCATGTAGTAGGAAATTGGAACAAGGCGTCCAAGAAAAAAGAAATCTTCCCGGAGCTTTCGCTTTTCCGGAAAGATATCTGCCTGAAAGAGGAATTGCTGAACCAGGCTAAAGAAAGGTATGTCTGGTTCCTAACACATTAAAGGCGGTCATCGAAGATGTTCATTGAAGAATCTCTCTATTTTGCCGAATGGAATTACCTCTATATTGTCATACAAGTCTACATGGTTTGCACCGGGAATAATCAACAGCTCCTTATTATCACCCTGCAACTTTTTAAAAGCATCTTCACTGAAATAACGTGAATGGGCCTTCTCACCGTGCAGCATCAACACTGCACTACGGATTTCATCACTATATGAAAGGATAGGCATATTGATGAACGAAAGCGGTGAAGTCTTGTTCCATCCGCGGTTAGAATTGAGTGACCGCTTATGATAGCCGCGCGGTGTTTTATAATAGGCATGGTAGTCCTTCACAAATTGTGGAGCATCGGCAGGCAACGGATCTACTACACCTCCTTCAAGAGCAAATGTACCGTTTCTATAATCCTCCGTACGCTGAGCATTAAGCTGGCGCCGCAATTCGTGCCGTGCATCAGCATTCATAGAATCAAAATAACCGTTAGCATTGACCCGGCTCATGTCGTACATGGTTGCCGTAACTGTAGCCTTGATGCGAGTATCGATAGCCGCTGCATTAAGCGCCATGCCTCCCCATCCACAAATACCGAGAATGCCGATGCGCTCTGCATCTACATCGTCACGGGTGGAAAGATAATCGACCGCTGCACTGAAATCTTCCGTATTGATGTCCGGCGAAGCCACATAACGGGGCTGGCCGCTACTTTCTCCCGTATAGGATGGATCGAAAGCAATCGTCAGAAATCCACGTTCTGCCAATGTCTGCGCATACAAGCCCGAAGCTTGTTCCTTCACGGCACCAAACGGGCCACTGATGGCAATGGCAGACAATTTACCCGTCGCATTCTTGGGTACATACAAATCGGCAGTAAGTGTAATGCCGTAACGGTTGTGGAAAGTTATCTTCTTATGGTTTACTTTATCACTCTGTGGAAATGTCTTGTCCCACTCCTGAATCAGATTCAAATTCTCTTCCATAAATTTATTATCATTATTAGGATTATTTTCTGTTGCAGACAAATGTCCCGCAGCACAAAGGCTAATAACCATCGCCGCACATATGTTTTTTACCATGTTCTTCATCTCTACTTCTTTAAGTTTCGGCTGGAAATTCATTTCTTAATCCATTGCTTGACAGTTTCCCGGCTTGCTCCATTCAGCAGCCTGCCTTTTCCCCAGTTTATGCCGGGGTAATTCGTCTGTAATTCCTTTTCTGCATTAAAAATACTGCTGCTTCCCGAAGTGGCGAATGGAATAACCGTTTTACCTGCAAAATCACCGCTTTCTATAAATGTATTGATAATTCTTGGAGCCAAATTCCACCAAATAGGAAAACCGATATAAATAGTATCATACTCCGCGAGACTCCCCAGTTTAGAATACAATGCAGGACGCAATTTGGAATCCGACATTTCCACACTGCTGCGCGAAGCTTTGTCATGCCAGTCCAAATCAGTAGCCGTGTACTTTTTCGCAGGCTGTATTTCGTAGAGAGTCCCATCGACAGTTTCTGCCACCAACTTGGCAGCCCTTGCCGTTGTTCCCGTTGCCGAGAAATAAGCTACCAGTGTCTTACCACCTTTTTTCTGTGCGTTAACAATAATAGACAACAGCATAACTGCCATCATAAACAATACCAATCTTTTCATACGATATATTATTTAGTTGAAACATATAAATCCAATTGTTATAGCGATACAAAAGTAACGGGTATTATTATTACATAGGTATCCAGATTACTGATTATATAACCCAAATTACTGATAGATGTCCGAGAAGAGAAATAAAAAAACCCGTAAAACCTTGATTTTACGGGATTTGTCATACTTTGAGTCCTTTTTGTCTTTGGAGTTCTGCGGAGAGACAGGCTCTATCACCTATATTTTCATAGAATATCATAAAATGCCAATATACTGTTAATTACCAAGTTATTACAAACCACCATTCAAACAAAATATTTTTCAAAAGCTTTGCATATCTCATTTTCTGGGTGTAATTTTGGGCGTAAATTCTAATTTTACAATTATGAATATTAAGAGAAATATTATTTTTGCCCTCGAAAGCAGAAAGCGAGACGGAGTGTTGATTACAATAAACCTCCCCATCCGTATGCGTGTGATATTCGCAAATCAGCGCATAGAGTTTACAACCGGCTACCGCATTGATGCAGCCAAATGGGATGCAGCCAAGCAGCAAGTAAAAAAAGGATGCACCAACAAACTAAAGCAAAGCGCATCTGAAATTAATGCAGACCTGCTAAGGCTATGTACGGAGATACAAAACATCTTCAAAGAGTTTGAAGTTAAAAACGAGTTTCCCACCACAGAACGGATAAAGGAAACCTTCAACGCAAGAATAAAGGATGCAACCGACAGAAAAGATGCAGCCAAAGAACCTAATGTCAGTTTTTGGGAAGCGTTCGAAGAATTTGTAAAAGAAAGCGGAAGATTGAACAACTGGACGAAAGCAACCTACGAGAAGTTCGCAGCAATGAAGAACCATTTGAACGAGTTCAGGAATACGCTTTCTTTTGATACATTCACCGAGAACGGTCTGAATGACTATGTAGACTTCCTGCAAAGCGATAAAGACATGCGCAACAGCACCATAGGCAAACAGATTTCTTTTCTGAAATGGTTTCTACGGTGGAGTTACAAAAAAGGATATAGTCAAAACGCTGCTTATGACAGCTTCAAACCTAAATTGAAAAACACACCCAAAAAAGTGATATTCCTCACACCGGAGGAGCTGAATAAATTGAAAACCTATCAGATACCCCCAACTAAGCAATACCTTGAACGTGTAAGGGACGTTTTTCTGTTCTGCTGTTTCAGTGGGCTGCGCTACTCGGATGTGTACAATTTGAAACGGAGCGACATCAAGCAAGACCATATAGAGATAACCACCATAAAAACGGCAGACAGCCTGATTATAGAATTGAACGACCACAGCAAGGCGATACTGGATAAATACAAGGACGTACACTTTGAAAAGCATAAGGCACTTCCAGTCATCAGCAATCAAAAGATGAACGATTATTTGAAGGAGCTGGGAGAGCTTGCGGAAATCAATGACCCGGTAAGAGAAACTTACTACAAGGGAAATGAACGCATAGATACTGTCACCCCAAAATACACCCTGTTGGGAACCCATACCGGAAGAAGAACTTTTATCTGCAATGCTTTAGCATTGGGTATCCCCCCACAAGTGGTGATGAAATGGACAGGACACAGTGACTACAAGGCGATGAAACCATACATAGACATAGCGGATGAGACAAAGGCGAATGCAATGACTAAATTCAATAATATGTAATATCTTTTACTTTCAAACGAATAAATCAGAGGTAAAATCTGAAATTCTATGTTTATAGTTGGTAGTTATTGAATTTTATACTACCTTTGCTGAAAAGATATCTTTTTAAAACCGAGGCGTAAAGATAGCCAAATTCCCATGAAAGAAGCTATCATGATACAGCCCCCTCTATGCAGAAAATTGCATAGAGACAGATAAACAAAAATTCTGCATGATATTCTTGATAGATAAATGCAGGATTTCATTATAACAAAAACAACTTGTTCAAATCAGCAGAACAGCAAGAGTGTTTCAGATTGCAAGAGGAAGGTAGAAATTAATACAAAATTTGATTTCTACTCAGATGAAAGCCGTCTCCTTTCTTAGCGTTTTCATAATACGCAAGAGGCAGCTTATTTTACTTAAACAATTGAAAAATGACTGAAATGAACAAGCCTTTGGGCGCTTTGACAGTTCAAGAGCTGCTTGATATTTTAGCACCGCTAATTTCTCGTCAGCAATCAACGCAACCAGTTTCCTCAGAACAGACCAACGATAACAAACGTTATGTTTACGGTTTAGCAGGGCTGGCAGGATTACTGGGTTGCTCCATAGTCACCGCCAATCGGATAAAGAAAAGCGGAGTAATCAACAAGGCTATCTCGCAAGTAGGTAGAAAGATTATTATTGATGCAGATTTAGCATTGGAGCTCCTGAACAGTTCTCGAAAATCAAATCCCCGAAAGCACTGATTAATCATGCAGAACAGAGCCGTTATCGCCTTTGATAACGGCTTTTTGCGTCTCGTAATTTTGTTTTTTCACTTGAATCTATCATTTTACCACCATTGGCAGGAAAGTCCCGGAAATCGCCTCCAATTGCCTCTATGGACTTCGCAATATCCTCGCTCCAAATCAACCATAAAAAACCTCTCCCATCCCTTGATTCTCGCCCAATTTAGGTAGTTCTGTTTCTCTGTAACCATTTTATAGTCAATACTGAAAACCGTTCCAAAATCGCCCCTATTCGGCTTCTGTAGGCCCCTTACTCATACAGATACCAAGAGGCAGCTTTGAGCTTTCATAATACCTGCTGAATATGCTCTACAACCTATTCTCGTGAAATTCAAGGTATTTTTTTTGAGTTCCAATACCTTTTCTATACCTTTGCAGCGTTCTCTCAATTAAGAGAACAGACATATTAACGAAAAAGAGCGTTTAAGATATTATCCTTAATCTGAAATCTGGACAATTTCAACCTTCAAGGATGATAGACAAGAACGCTCACGCTTGTGTTATATACCTACTCCTACATGGAAGTAGTCTATATATCATTGGGCGTGGGCTTCTGTTTATTACTTGAAGGTGGGCAGTCCAGAGCCTCAGATTAGGTAATACAGAAGTTCCCACGCTTCTTTTTATATGCCTATACTTAACTTATTTTCTCATGGAACAACAACTAAATAAAAGAATATTAATTAATAAATATTTAAGAATATGGCATTTACAGATTATTTTTATAAAATGACACATAGCAAAGAGATTGCTCGTTTAGAAGAAACGTTTAAAATTCAATGTGAAAGGATTATTAGTATTTGGAAAGAAAATGTGTTATACGAGCAATGCACATCTCCTGAAGACTTAAGTGAATTAAAGAATGACTTTCTTGAATCTGAAAACTGTCAAAGCGAAGACGAATTTTGGCTAAAATTCCAATCCGAAGCATACATAATGGAAGGTCAGAACTGGTTAGTAGAAAAAATAGATGAGGAACAAGTACGAATAACCAAGAATGCCTTTAGGGTAAGATTAATCATGACTAAAGATTTTGAAGATGCGTTTTCGGATATTATGAATAATGATTATTTCCCTATCGAAAATGCCTATTTTAAGGCTATATGGAATTTACATCCATGCACTAACAATCCTCAAAATGGGCTTCCTGCAGGAGCTTATATTAGATATAAACAAATTGTCAAAATTCTTCTTGAATTAAGATATTTTATGCGTAAATATTATGTGGTGGAATAGAATAATTGAGTGGTTCTCAAATAATAGAGAACGTAATGAATTTATCGGGAACTTTAATAGAGCTGCAAAACAAGCATACATAGCCAGTGTAGCTCCAGTCTATCTTAAAGCTGAGTCCTCTCGCGGAAACAGTAATTACAGACATCAATTCTCGAATTTCTTTTATCATGGATTCAGAATACGAATGTTAGCAGGCAGACCGCTTAATTACGACGAAGTGATAGATATTGGAAATATGTTGATAGCCAATACTGAGCTAATAAGAAGCCTCGTCACATTAGGCTATGATACATTAGAAATAACGGATATTAGAGGAAATATGGTAGAAAGCTGGCGATTAACAGCTTTGTTGGAACTATGGTAGTTTTATATCTAATTCGCTTTATTACAGGCATGAAATTATTACATATATACAGTTTAATAGGGTTCGTAGTCGTTGGTTGCACTTTTACTCGACCAATCCCCGAAACTTCCTCTATCATTGACGCCTCTTTGCTAAATAAAGTAGATACCATCTTAGCTACCACAATAGTGAAGTACAAAGCTACATCAGGCAAGGTTATCATCATGGAAACCGCTACGGGTTACATCAGAGCAATGGTAGGACTGGAACGGAAAGATACACTCTCTCCGTTCCAGCCTACAACCGATTTCTGCACCCCATATCCAACGGAACAGAGACAGGTAGCTACCCTTTTGGCTGCACTGGAAACTGGCAGGGTCAGCCTATCCGACACCGTAGATGTAGGCGAAGGTATTTATATCTCTGACAGTGATACAATAAAAGACCATAACTGGCATAGAGGTGGCTATGGGAAGATAACGGTAGAATGGGCAATAGCCGCCAGTTCTCGCATTGGAGAAGTCTTGATAAGGGAACGTGCCTTTGACGATAATAAATCCGAATACGAGGCTGCAATCGGGCAAATCGGTTATGGTAAACCCGATTCTGTCAAAGAGTTGGAGTGCATACCGTCCACTAATATGGCTACCTCAAAAATTGCTCCTATACAGTTGATTGCTTTCTATAATGCAATAGCCAATCATGGGTGCATGGTGCAGCCCCAGCTATATAAGGATAGTGTAGCTATTATCAGCCCTCAGATAGCCTCTAAAGCAAACATAGATAGTATTCGTCAAGCACTGGAAAGAACGGTAGTAGAAGGACTTGAAAAGCGTGCCAATACAAATAAGGCAAAGGTAGCAGGCAGAGGTGGAACTGCACAGATAGGAAATCCCGATGATTCAACCTATATCGTGGATTTTTGCGGTTACTTCCCTGCTGACAATCCCCGATATACTATCCTTGTAGTTTTGGAGAAACAAGGGCTTCCTGCAAGCGGTCATATACACGCAGCGGAACTGTTTAAGCAGATTGTCAATTCAATGAATTAAAAAGCGTGCGGCTTTATGTCGTGTTCCTCATGCCTTATTATTCGATAACGCTCTGAGAAGGAACATAGGAGCAGGAATAACAATCTATTAGTTAAAATGAAAACATTAAGACTTATCGGAATGGCTTTGATAGCCGTAATTATGTGTGTGAACTTCGTAGCTTGTAGTGATGATGATGAAGAAGAAACAAACGCTACAATTGAGGGTACTTGGAAATATACTTCAAGCTCTGATGAAGATTTACGTTCAGGTTCTTTCACTTTCAAAAGTAATGGTAGTTTAGTTTGGGCTGACGAAGAAGAAACTTCATCTAATTGTTCTTATACCCTAAATGGTAGCAACCTGAAAATCATACTGAATCAAGATGATTATATTGAAGGTACGATAACTATTTCTAAGAATCAGGCTACTTATAAATATACTTGGCATGATTACGCAGGAGAATGGGACGATGATACTGAATATACTATGACTTTAGTAAAACAGTAGAATAGAAGAAATCGTGAAAAGTCGTAATGGAGTGATACTCTGTTACGACTTTATTTTTATAGCTGTGTGATGAAGGGAATAGCTGGGTAATCTGAATAAATTCTGATAGTAGATTTAGCAGACTGGGAGGGTAGAAATATATACCCTTTTTCATCCACAATAAAGAGGGTTACATAATTTTCCCGTACCGACAAGCATACCGCTACACCTCTCTAAAACGCCCCTCCGTACTTCCAATTTTAAATTTATATATCTACCCTTCTCTAATTCAAAAACGGAGGTTTTCAATCAAAACCAACCATTTAACGAAATTTCAGTAGCTCAATATTGAGCCATGCACTGCTTCTATACATAGGGAGGAAGATGTTTTCGGGAAAAGCACTCCCTCGAATTACTGATGATTTTTGTTTGTTTAATCATTTGTAATTAATACAATACAAGACTAATTACATTAACCACTACTTAAAATAGCGAAGTCAGGGGAGCTATATACCTTACTATCTCGAAAGCACATCAGACATATAAATTCTGCTATTCCATTCATACTATCTCCCAAGTCGGATTTATAGCTCAAATCGTTATTCAGTCAGATATAAGTACGAAGCAGAGAGCAATCCTTGTAAATACTTGGTATCTGCCTAAATCAATCAATAATCATTTAAT
>ERZ1673743.1403-NODE-1403-length-26590-cov-102.231166_pt1 | contig 26590 bp, 16 predicted proteins | sample MGYA00580197_ERZ1673743 | MGnify/ENA primary metagenome ERZ1673743 (study PRJEB41218, sample SAMN15661795) | gut metagenome | host: Homo sapiens | place: Canada: London | collected 2015-08-20/2019-03-30 | study: EMG produced TPA metagenomics assembly of... | reverse complement strand
AAGAACGTACAACGAGTTTTTTTTATTTATATTGGGAGTTTTGACACACCCTCCTAGGAGCTTTTGGGCCTTCAGCCCGTTTCTTGAACCACTTGCGAAACTTCTGCAATATAATAAGGAGAAACGAAGAGACGCAGGCCGCTGGGAGGACAGAAAAGGAGGCTCATCATAACATGTTAACGTTTAACGTTAAAATGTAAGGTCGCAGCCATTCCTCTCGCCAAGTCAAAAACGTGACAACGTGACAACGTGACGTGTGACAACGAGAAAAAGCGCACGTCAAAACAAAAACGTTATTATGTTATTATGTTATTACGGGGCGGGGCAGGCACCCAAATCGGAGACCGCACAGGCTGCGAACCAGAGGGTCTACAGAGAGGGAACCAGAGAGACTACAGACTGGGAATAGGAAAGCCCACAGGCAGCGAACTATAGGAACCACCGACTGCGACTTTTGGAATAAGTTAGGATCGAGGCAAGAGACAAGCAACCATCAGGGTGATAGGTAAGTTACCCCGCGGAAGGTGGCCAGTTTTCCACCCTCCCGCGTCCGTTGAAATAGATACCCGCCAAGGAGTTCTGAGGCCCTAAAATGGCACGCGACCACATGGGGACCCAGAAAAGCAGGCAAACGAGGCAGAAAACAAGGGAAAAGTTTGGCCAAGTGCGATTTTCTTCGTACCTTTGCACCGTTCAGAGGAATGAGGGGCTTGCGGAAGCTCCTCATTTTTATTTATATAAACGTTTATGATAGACAAGAACGTCGTAAAAAGATTAGTTGAGGAATGGCTTGCGGGGAAGGAATACTTCCTCGTAGATGTTCAGGTTGGCACCGACGATCGCATCGTCGTAGAAATAGACCACGCCGACGGCGTGTGGGTGGACGACTGCGCGGATCTGAGCCGCTACATCGAGGACCATCTGAGCCGTGACGAAGAGGACTACGAGCTGGAGGTGGGATCCACCGGACTGGGCCAGCCCTTCAAGGTACCCCAGCAGTATGTGAATAACATCGGCAACGAGGTGGAGGTCCTCACACAGGATGGCAAGAAAGTGAAGGGCACGCTCAAAGCCGTGGAAACCCCGCGTTTCACGGTCTCCGTGCCGGAGAAAGTAAAGGTAGAGGGCAAGAAGCGTCCCGTGATGATGGACGTGGACTACGACTACGACATGAATGAGGTAAAGTACACGAAATACATTATAAGTTTCAAATAAGCTATGGCAGCAAGAAAAAAAGAAGACATGCCGAACATGATCGAGACCTTCAAGGAGTTTAAGGACACCAAGAAGATCGACCGTGCCACCCTCGTTAGCGTGCTGGAGGAGAGCTTCCGCAGCGTGATAGCGAAGATATTCGGCTCCGACGAGAACTTCGACGTCATCGTCAACCCCGACAAGGGCGACTTTGAGATATACCGCAACCGCATCGTCGTGGCCGACGGCGAGGTGAAGGACGAGTACAAGGAGGTGTCGCTCACGGACGCTCAGAAGATCGAGCCCGACTACGAGGTGGGCGAGGAGGTCTCCGAGCGCATCGACTTCGCGAAGTTTGGCCGCCGCGCCATTCTCAACTTGCGCCAGACGCTGGCCGCCAAGGTGCTGGAGCTGGAGCACGACTCGCTCTACAACAAGTACAAGGACCGCGTGGGCCAGGTCATCTCCTCCGAGGTCTATCAGGTCTGGAAGCGCGAGGTGCTGCTCGTGGACGACGAGAACAACGAGCTGCTGCTGCCGAAGACGGAGCAGATACAGAGCGACAATTACCACAAGGGCGACACCATCCGTGCCGTCATCCTGCGCGTGGACAACACCAACAACAATCCGAAGATCATCCTCTCGCGCACGGCGCCCGCCTTCCTGGAGCGTCTGCTGGAGGCCGAGGTGCCCGAGATTGCCGACGGCCTGATCGCCATCAAGAGCGTGGCACGCATGCCGGGCGACCGCGCCAAGATCGCCGTGGAGAGCTACGACGACCGCATCGACCCGGTGGGAGCCTGCGTCGGTGTGCACGGCAGCCGCGTACATGGCATCGTCAAGGAGCTCGGTGGCGAGAACATCGACGTCATCTCCTGGACGGCCAACACCAAACTCTTCATCCAGCGCGCCCTCAGCCCGGCCCGCGTCAGCTCGCTCACCATCGACGAGGAGAACAAGAAGGCCGAGCTCTATCTCAAGCCCGAGGAGGTGAGCCTCGCTATCGGACGCAGCGGTCTCAACATCAAGCTGGCAAGTATGCTCACGGGCTACACCATCGACGTCTTCCGCGAGCTCGACGAGAGCCAGGCCGAGGAGGACATCTACCTCGATGAGTTCTCCGACGAGATCGACCAGTGGGTCATCGAAGCCATCAAGAAGATAGGCCTCGACACGGCCCGCCAGGTACTCAACGCTCCGCGCGAAATGCTTATCGAGAAGGCCGACCTCGAGGAGGAGACCGTCGATAATGTCATCAAGGTCCTCAGGGCCGAGTTTGAGAGCTAAGATGGAGCCGTCCTGTCCGCGCCGACAAGGCGCATCCTCTCAGGAAGGGCAACACATCAGGAAAGAAGCAAAGAGAAAGGGTGGAGGACGACAGTCTCCACCGATAAAAGGTAATGGCGGGTGATGGTTTTGACCAGCGGCTCATAGGGTGTGGCCGCACTGGTCCGCACCATGTTCGGAACATCTGCGCCACCCTCACATCGTAAATCAATACCAGCACCCCCTACCTCTATTAAGATATTAATGAGTATCAGATTAAACAAAGCAATTAGAGAGCTGAACATCGGGCTCCAGACGGCTGTGGAATTTCTGGAGAAGAAGCCGAATCTGGGCGAAGTGAAGGGAGACCCCAACTTCAAGCTCAGCGATGCGCAGTATGAGGCCCTGGCCACACAGTTTAACAAGGATAAGCAAGTGAAGGCCATCGCCGACAAGAAGTTCCCCAAGAAGTCGAAAGAGGGCGGCAAGAAGAAGCAGTCCCAGGGAGGCGTGAAGCGTGGCGACGATGGCCTGACGAAGATACAGGCCTATACGCCGCTGGGCAAGATCGACCTCGACCAGCTCAACCGCAAGCCGGGACAGAAAGCCGACCAGAAGCCGAAGGCAGACCAGCCCAAGGCCAAGGAGGAGAAGCCCGTACGCAAGCAGGAGCCACAGCAGCCCAAGCAGGAGCAGCCGAAGCCCGCACAGAAGGAGGCAGCACCCCAGCACAAGGCAGAGCCGAAGGCCGAGAAGCCGGCCGTGAAGGAGCAGCCGAAGGAGACTGCCCACAAGGAGGTGGCCCAGAAGCCCGCGGCCCAGAAGGAGAACGCTCAGAAGGAAAACAAGGAGCAGGCCAAGCCCGCAGCCAAGGCCGTGGAGACGGAGCAGAAATCCGCCAAGCCCGCCAAGAGCGAGAAGACACAGCCCGCAGCGGCAGCCCAGACTGAGACCGCCCAGAAGGAGGGCAAGGAGCAGGAGCCCGCCACGACAGAGGGCGGCGCACCCTTCCAGACGCAGAACGAGAAGAAGCTGCTCAACCAGCCGAAGCTCAACGTGCTCGGCAAACTCGACCTCAGCACCATCAACCAAAACACGCGCCCGAAGAAGAAGAGCAAGGAGGAGCGACGCAAGGAGCGCGAGGAGAAAAACGGACAGGGCAAGAAGAAGCGCGTACGCATCAACAAGGAGCGCGTCGATATCAATGCCGCTGCCAACCAGCAGCCCGCCCAGCAGGGCAAGAAGCAGGGCCAGCAGCAACAGCAGGGCCAGGCCGACGGTAGCGGAAAGCGCAAGAAGAAGAACCGCGGACGCAGCAACAAACCGCTGGAGGTCGATGACGAGGCCGTAGCACGCCAGGTCAAGGAGACCTTGGCACGCCTCACCTCGAAGACCCAGAACAAGAAGGGTGCCAAATACCGCAAGGAGAAGCGCGACGCTGCCCAGGAGAAGCTCAACCAGGAGGCACGCGCCGAGCGCAAGCAGAGCAAGACGCTGAAACTGACGGAGTTTGTGACCGTATCGGAACTGGCCACGATGATGGATGTGCCGGTGACGAAAGTCATCTCCACACTCATGTCGGTGGGCATCATGGTCTCCATCAACCAGCGTCTCGACGCCGAGACCATCAACCTCGTGGCCGACGAGTTCGGATTCTCCACGGAGTATGTCAGCGCCGAGGTGCAGGAGGCTGTCAGCGAGGAGGCCGACGACGAGAACGATCTCGTGCCGCGCGCCCCGATCGTCACGGTCATGGGCCACGTCGATCATGGTAAGACCTCGCTGCTCGACCACATCCGCAACACCAACGTCATCGCCGGCGAGGCTGGTGGCATCACCCAGCACATCGGGGCCTATAGCGTGACGCTGAAGAACGGCAGCAAGGTGACCTTCCTCGACACGCCGGGCCACGAGGCCTTCACCGCCATGCGTGCCCGTGGTGCGCAGGTGACGGATATCGCCATCATCATCATTGCCGCCGACGACTCGGTGATGCCTACCACCAAGGAGGCCATCGCCCACGCACAGGCCGCCGGCGTACCGATGGTCTTTGCCATCAACAAGATAGACAAGCCGGGAGCCAACCCCGACAAGATACGTGAGGACCTGGCCAACATGAACCTCCTGGTGGAGGAGTGGGGCGGCAAGTACCAGTGTCAGGAGATCAGTGCCAAGAAGGGCATCGGCGTGGACGAGCTCATGGACAAGGTGCTCCTGGAGGCCGACCTGCTCGAACTGAAGGCCAACCCCAACCGCAAGGCCACAGGTACGGTCATCGAGTCGTCGCTCGACAAGGGCCGCGGCTTCGTCTCGACGGTGCTCGTGAGCAACGGTACGCTGAAGACGGGCGACATCGTGATCGCCGGCACCTCATGGGGCAAGGTCAAGGCCCTCTTCAATGAGCGCAACCAGCGCATCGAGAAGGCCGGACCCGCCGATCCCTGTATCGTCCTCGGACTCAACGGCGCGCCCACGGCGGGCGACACGTTCCACGTGCTCGAGACGGAGCAGGAGGCCCGCGAGATTGCCAACAAGCGCGAGCAGCTGCAGCGCGAGCAGGGCCTCCGCACGCAGAAGCGCCTCACGCTGGGAGACATTTCCCACCGCATCGCTCGCGGAGAGTTCCACGAGCTCAACATCATCGTCAAGGGCGACACCAACGGATCGGTGGAGGCACTGGCCGACTCCTTCCTCAAGCTCTCGACGGAGAAGGTGCAGGTCAACGTCATCAGCAAGGCCGTGGGACAGATCTCCGAGAACGACGTCATGCTCGCCTCGGCTTCCGACGCCGTCATCGTCGGCTTCCAGGTGCGCCCGTCTGCCGACGCGCGCAAACTGGCTGACCGCGAAGGCGTGGAAATCAACACCTACTCCATCATCTACGATGCACTCGACGACATCAAGAGTGCCATGGTCGGTATGCTCGACAAGGTCAAGAAGGAGGTCGTCACGGGCCAGGTGGAGGTACGCCAGGTCTTCAAGATCAGCAAGGTAGGAACCGTGGCCGGTGGTCTCGTCACCGAAGGCAAGGTGCACAAAAAGGACAAGGCACACGTCATCCGCGACGGTATCGTCATCCACACCGCCGCCATCAGCGCGCTCAAGCGCTACAAGGACGACGCCAAGGAGGTGGCAACGGGTCTGGAGTGTGGTATCTCGCTCGTCAACTACAACGACATCGAGGCGGGAGACATCCTGGAGACCTTCACCGAGATCGAGGTGGAGCAGAAGCTCTAAGCCGACTGCGGGGACTCAACGGCCGTGGCTACTGCCTACGGCCCGCCCCACGGCAGCCGCCTGCCCCCTACCTTATTAAAATATGGCCACAACGGCAGCCGCCCACAAAAGGACGGCGCGCCGCTTGCGGCCTGTTTTTCAAAGCAGAACCATTCAAACAATGGAAGAAATAAAAGAAGAGAAGAACGCATTGGTGCGGGAGATAGCCGACAAGAAATATGAGTACGGCTTCACCACCGACGTGGAGACCGACATCATCCCCGTGGGTCTCAACGAGAACATCGTGCGCCTGATCTCACAAAAGAAGCACGAGCCCGAGTGGATGCTGGAGTTTCGCCTGCGCGCCTTCCGCCATTGGCAGACGCTCAAGCAGCCCACATGGGGACATGTGCACATCCCGCCCATCGACTACCAGGCCATCTCCTACTACGCAGACCCGCTGGCGAAGAAGCCGCAGAACAAGGAGATAGACCCCGAACTGGAGAAGACTTTCGACAAACTGGGCATTCCCCTGGAGGAGCGACTCGCACTGAGCGGCACGGCGGTCGATGCCATCATGGACTCCGTGTCGGTCAAGACCACATTCAAGGAGAAACTGCGGGAGAAGGGCGTAATCTTCTGCTCCATCGGCGAGGCCATACAGACCCACCCGGACCTCGTCAGGCAGTATCTGGGCACGGTCGTCCCCTACGGCGACAACTTCTTTGCCGCGCTCAACTCGGCGGTGTTCTCCGACGGATCCTTCGTCTATATCCCCAAGGGTGTACGCTGCCCGATGGAACTGAGCAGCTATTTCCGCATCAACGCCCGCAACACGGGACAGTTTGAGCGCACGCTCATCGTGGCCGACGACGACTCCTACGTCTCCTACCTGGAGGGCTGCACGGCCCCAATGCGCGACGAGAACCAGCTCCATGCGGCCATCGTCGAGATCATCGTCATGGACCGGGCCGAGGTGAAATACTCCACCGTCCAAAACTGGTATCCAGGCGACGAACACGGACGGGGCGGCGTGCTCAATCTCGTGACGAAGCGTGGCGACCTGCGCGGCGACCACTCCAAACTCTCCTGGACACAGGTGGAGACGGGATCGGCCATCACGTGGAAATATCCCTCGTGTCTGCTGCGCGGCAACGACTCCGTAGCGGAGTTCTACAGCGTGGCCGTGACCAACAACTACCAGGAGGCAGACACGGGCACAAAGATGATCCACATCGGCAAGAACACGCGTTCGACCATCATCTCCAAGGGCATTTCCGCCGGACACAGCCAGAACAGCTACCGCGGCCTCGTCATGGCTACGGCCAACGCCGACAATGCGCGCAACTACTCCAGCTGCGACTCACTGCTGCTCGGCAGCGACTGCGGAGCTCACACGTTCCCCTACATGGACGCCCACAACGACACCGCAGTATTCGAGCACGAGGCGACCACGTCCAAGATCTCGGAGGACCAGCTCTTCTACTGCAACCAGCGGGGCATCCCGATGGAGGAGGCCGTGGGACTCATCGTCAACGGCTACGCCAAGGAGGTGCTCAACAAACTGCCAATGGAGTTTGCCGTCGAGGCACAGAAGTTGCTCAGCGTCTCGCTGGAGGGCACGGTGGGATAACGCTTCCACAGGCCACGACGCGACAAGACCAACAAAAGAAGGAGGAACAATGAGAAGAAAGATGATCATGGGACCGGCCCTTGCGGCCACCCTGCTGCTGACAGCCCTGCTGCCGTCGGCGGCTTCCACACCCGTCCCACGCTGGACGCCGCAGCCCTACCGCCAGTATCTCATCAAACTGGAGGTGGAGCGCGACACCATAACCGCACCGTCGGTCATGCTCCACGGCGCAAAGACCAAACGGAAAGTGGACGTGAGCCATTTCAAGGTGGGGCCCTTCTGGGTGCCAGACCCACCCTCGCTCTTCGAGCAGGAGGACGAATGGCGCGACAGAGACCGCTACAAGAAAGGGCGGATTCTCGGCGACATCATCGAGGACATCATCAACATCTTCCTGTTATAACTATCAAACGACAACCAAATCCTTATAGATATGCTTGAGGTAAAAAACCTGCACGCCACCATCGCAGGCAAAGAGATATTGAAAGGCGTCAACCTCACGGTCAGAGACGGTGAGATCCACGCCATCATGGGACCCAACGGGTCGGGAAAATCGACCCTCAGCGCGGTGCTGACGGGCAACCCGCTCTACACCGTCACCGAGGGAACGGCCTTCTTCAACGGCAAGAACCTGCTGGAGATGAAGCCCGAGGACCGAGCCCGCGAAGGTCTGTTTCTCTCTTTCCAGTACCCCGTGGAGATTCCGGGCGTGAGCATGACCAACTTCATGAAGGCGGCCATCAACGCCAAGCGCGCGTATGAGGGCAAGGAGCCGCTGAAGGCTGCCGACTTCATGAAACTCATGCGCGATAAGCGCCAGATCGTCGAACTCGACCCGAAACTCGCCCACCGTTCCGTCAACGAGGGATTCTCGGGCGGAGAGAAGAAGCGCAACGAGATCTTCCAGATGGCCATGCTCGAACCGAAACTCAGCATCCTCGACGAGACCGACTCCGGACTGGATGTCGATGCCATGCGCATCGTCGCCAACGGTGTCAACAAGATGCACTCGGCAGAGACTTCCGCCATCGTCATCACCCACTACGAACGACTGCTGGACATGATCAAGCCCGACGTGGTCCACGTCCTCTGGCAGGGCCGCATCGTCAAGACTGCTGGTCCGGAGCTGGCAAAGGAAATTGAAAAGCTCGGCTACGACTGGATCAAGGAGGAAGTGAAAGGAGAGGAGACCCAAGGATGACCGAAGCAGAAAAGCAATACATAGACCTATACACAGAGGCTTCGGAAGCCATCAAGGAGCATAGCGCGGAGGTGATGAACGCCGTCCGCGACCGCGCCTTCGAAGACTTCCGCCGCCAGGGCTTCCCGACAAGGAAGGTGGAGCGATATAAGTACACCGACATAGAGAAGATCTTCGCTCCCAACTACGGTCTGAACATCAATCGCATCGAGTTTCCTGTCGATCCCTATGCGGCCTTCCGCTGCGACGTGCCCAACCTGAGCACGCTGCTCTATTTTGTCGTCAACGACGCGTTCTACACAAAGCGCCTGCCCAACGTGCAGCCCGAGGAGGGAGTCGTCATCGGATCGCTGAAGCAGGCGGCCGAGGAGCATCCCGAACTCATCGCTCGCTACTACGCGCGCATCGCCAAGACGGAGGAGGACGCCATCACGGCGCTCAACACGATGCTGGCCCAGGACGGCCTCTTCATCTATGTGCCGAAAAACGTGCAGATGGAAAAGTGTGTGCAGATTATCAACATCCTGCGCGCCGACGTGAGCATGATGGTCAACCGACGCGTGCTCATCGTGATGGAGGAGGGTGCCAAGGCTAAATTCCTGTTCTGCGACCATACCGCCGACGACCACGACTTCCTCGCCACACAGGTCATCGAGGCCTATGTCGGCGACAACGCATCGCTCGACCTCTACTGCATGGAGGAGACCCACTACAAGAACCATCGCGTGAGCAATGTCTATATAGAGCAGCAGCGCGACAGTAGGGTCAACCACAATGTGATAACGCTCCACAACGGCGTGACGCGCAACCGCCTCGACCTGGTGTTCAAGGGAGAGGGCGCGGAGTGCTATTGCAGCGGCTGCGTCATCGCGGACAGAAAACAGCACGTGGACAACAATACGCTCATCGACCACCAGGTGCCTCACTGCACGAGCAACGAGCTCTATAAGTATGTGCTCGACGACGAGGCGGTGGGTGCTTTCGCTGGACGCGTCCTCGTACGCCACGGAGCACAGAAGACCACCTCGCAGGAGACCAACCAGAATCTCGTGGCCACGAAGACGGCAAGGATGTACACACAGCCAATGCTGGAAATCTATGCCGACGACGTGAAATGTGCGCACGGATCCACGATAGGACAACTCAACGACGCTGCGCTCTTCTATATGCAGCAGCGCGGCATCAGCCAGAAGGAGGCCAAACTGCTCTTGGAGTTTGCCTTCATCAACGAGGTCATCGACAAGATGGACCTCGAACCGCTGCGCGACCGTCTCCACTACCTGGTGGAAAAGCGTTTCCGTGGCGAACTGAGCAAATGTGTAGGCTGCAAAATGTGCCAGTAGGGCCGGCAGGATTCATTCATCAAAAGCAAGAAGCGTAAAGCCATGTTGGATATAGAAAAAATAAGGAAAGACTTCCCCATTCTCAGCCGTGAGATCTACGGCCGCCCGCTGGTCTATCTCGACAACGGTGCCACGACCCAGAAGCCGCTCTGCGTGCTTGATGCCATGCGCGACGAGTATTTGAACGTCAATGCCAACGTCCACCGTGGTGTCCACTGGCTCTCACAGCAGGCCACCGACCTCCACGAGGCGGCCCGCGAAACGGTCAGGAAGTTCGTCAACGCCCGTTCCACCAGCGAGATCGTTTTTACGCGGGGCACAACGGAGAGCCTGAACCTCGTAGCTTCGTCCTTCGTGGAGGGCTGCATGGAGGAGGGCGACGAGGTCATCGTGAGCACGATGGAGCACCATTCCAACATTGTCCCCTGGCAACTGCAGCAGCAACGCAAGAACATCCGTCTGCGGGTCATTCCCATGAGCGACGACGGCGCGCTGCTCCTCGACGAGTACGAAAAGTTGTTTAGCGAGAAGACAAAGCTCGTCAGCGTCATGCACGTCAGCAATGTCCTGGGCACGGTCAATCCCGTCAAGGAGATCATCCGCATCGCCCACAGCCACGGAGTGCCCGTGATGATCGATGGCGCACAGAGCATCCCTCACATGAAGGTCGATGTGCTAGACTTGGATTGTGAATTCCTCGCTTTCAGCGGCCACAAGGTCTATGCGCCCACGGGGGTAGGCGTGCTCTACGGCAAGGAGGAGTGGCTCGACAGACTGCCGCCATACCAAGGGGGTGGCGAGATGATCGAGCGGGTGAGTTTCGACCACACCACCTTCGAGCGCCCACCGCTGAAGTTTGAGGCCGGAACGCCCGACTACATCGCCACCAACGGACTTGCCAAGGCTATCGACTACGTCTCAGCCATTGGCATGGAGAACATTCAGGCGTATGAGCACGATCTCACCGACTACGCCCTGCAGCAGCTCCGCGAGATCGAAGGAATGCACATCTATGGCCACAGCAAAGATATGGAGGCTGACGCCGTCATCTCCTTCAACGTCGCCGACATCCACCATGCCGACCTCGGCACGCTCCTCGACCAACTGGGCATTGCCGTGCGCACAGGCCACCATTGCGCCCAGCCTCTCATGGACCGCCTCGGAATACTCGGCACCGTCCGTGCATCGTTCTCCTTCTACAACACGCGAGAAGAGGTCGATACGCTCGTAGCAGGACTGCGCCGCGTCATCAAGATGTTCTGAAAATGATTCCGAGGGGCAAAAGATGGAGCCATCTATTGCATTTTTGACCGCAAAATTTTGCAATATAAGAAAATCTCCGTAACTTTGCACCTGGATTTTGTCCTATGGTGTAATGGTAGCACAACAGGTTTTGGTTCTGTTTGTAGTGGTTCGAATCCGCTTAGGACAACATACAAAAGGATTCCTCTCTTCGGAGAGGAATCCTTTTGTTGTATTGCCACGTATTATATCGTCGTTTGTTGTATGGTGATTGTTGAAGCGTAGTGAGTTATATTGCGCTTGTATTGTACTGCAACACAACCTTTCACTCAAAATAGGCACGAAACGCCTCTGCCTGCTCCTCCAACAGGGTGGGTTGACCATTGGCGTAGCGGTTCCATACCTGCTGACACGGAGCCAAAAGGGGGAGGGGAGAGTCGGTAGTACGCATCAGATAAGGATCGCAGGCTTGGAAGGTCTCCAGCACCTGCACCACCTTCTCGGGCTTCAGTTTCATCAGACGAGCCAGTTCTGCCACCTCGGGCGTGTCCACCACCATAGTATGGGGCACAAGCCGGAAGTAGAGATCGAGGATGAGGACCAGCATTACAGGTTTCAATTCATGGTCTTCGGTCAATGGCAGAAAGAAGTCCTCAAACGTGTTGCGCACCTCCACCCCCTCGTAGAAAGCCTGCTCACAACCGAACCCCTTCATCTTCCGCAGCCGCGCAATGTCTTTTGCGAGCCGACGCGGCTTCTGGGCGTAAGTATTCCAGACCAGTTGTAGCACCAGGCGGTCACGACGGTCCATCTCCTGCAGTTGCTGGTGGATGAATTGGGGCGGCAGATGTAGTTCCACAGCAAGGTCAACAGCCTCATGCGCATACACCGCTTTCACGCCCGTAGGACGCTTCAGGTAGAGTTGCAACACGAGCAGCCAGTAGTCATCGTTCCAGAGAGGATGAGTAGCCATACGCATTATCTTAGGTTTTCTATACTTTATCTTTAGATGTAATCCTTATCTACGGCGCACGGGCTGACCGGCCTGGTCAACTCGTTCACCGCTAATATAGATATCAAACGTCGGTCCGTTCGACCAACCGCCGTCAAAGTCCTGCTTGCTGCCTCCCAAGATCTTCACGTCGTCGAGGGAAAATTCCAGCGGGGCGACCTTCAGCGTAGTGGGATTTTCACCATCGATACCGATAAAGATAGCGCAATCAAAGTCAAACTCCACGACGCATTGTTTGCCACCAACATTGAGCGACAGCGACAGAGGCTCAGGTGCAAGGCGCACATAACCCTCCGACTCCTTGTCCGAAAGGCCTCCGGACAACCCATATCTGACCAACAGGTTCTGCAGCGGCGCAGAAGCAACAGCACGCGCCAGGGCCGTATCCTTCAGACAGGGCGCCACGAGGCTGATGGGGAAATTGGGGATGGTAATGCGCTGGTCCCCATAGCCACCTACGACATATTGCAGCGGCGCAGCAGAATCGGGGAGCATGGCCCGAAGCGCACTATCCTTGAAGACAACCAGCCCACCACGCAGGCCAGTGCGGTAGATGCGAAAGTAGCTCATATCGTAAGTGCCTGCCATCGTGTCGCAGATCCGCTTCACGTTGGCCTCTCGATGGAAATAGCTATTGGTCCAACGCGGGGTTGCACTGTGGCAGCTGCCCAACAAACAAACCGTCACAACGGCGAAAACAGAGAAAAGAACAGACTTCAATCTTTGTAGCTTCATATCTTTGAATTTTTAAATAACTGCCTTTAGATAACGAAATCTGCACCGAATTATTGCACCATTGGCCTTTTTATGACCTATTGCCAACAAAAAAAGAAGCACGACCTGATGGAAAACGAGTCTTTTTTTGTAATTTTGCAACGGAATTGAAACAGTCAATGTGTACCAGCTCCTACTGATGATATCATCACAACAACATCACACAATATGCACACCAGCGACTATCTGATCATCTTCATGAAAGTTTTGGGCGCGTTGGCCCTGCTTATCTATGGCATGAAGGTTATGAGTGAGGCGCTCCAGAAGATGGCCGGCTCTCAACTGCGCCACATCTTGGGAGCAATGACCACCAACCGCTTCACAGGAATGCTCACGGGAATGTTTGTCACCTGTGCCGTCCAGTCCTCTTCCGCCACCACCGTCATGACGGTGAGCTTTGTCAATGCCGGTCTATTGACCCTTGCCCAAGCCATCTCCGTCATTATGGGTGCGAACATCGGCACCACGCTCACGGCGTGGATCATGTCGCTTGGCTTCAACGTCGATCTGACCATGGTCGTCTTTCCGGCCTTCTTCATCGGCATCATGCTCATCTATTCGAAGCGACGGCGCTTCATCGGCGATTTCCTCTTTGGCATTGCGTTTCTGTTCTTTGCCCTTGTCCTGCTCTCGGCAGCTGGCAAAGAACTTGATTTGGAACACAATCCTGACGCCATCCACTTCTTCTCCTCCTTCGACACCCATAGCCATTTCAACATAGTGGTCTTCGTGCTCATCGGCACCCTCATCACCTGCATCGTGCAGAGCAGTGCCGCCGTCATGGCCATCACCATCCTGCTGTGCTCCACGGGCGTCCTTCCGATCTACTTTGGCATTGCCCTTGTGCTGGGCGAGAACATCGGCACGACGGCCACGGCCAACCTCGCGGCGCTGGGAGCCAACACACAAGCCCGAAGGGCGGCCCTGGCTCACTTGGTGTTCAACGTCTTTGGCGTGGTCTGGGTGCTCTGCCTTTTCTATCCCTTTGTCGATGCGGTCTGCTCCTTGGTAGGCTACGATCCAACGGGCGCTGGTACCTCTCAGACACAGAAGGCAGTCCTCCTTCCGATTGTGCTGGCAGCGTTCCACACCTGCTTCAATGTCACCAACACCTTCCTGCTCATCTGGTTCATACCCCAGATAGAGCGTATCGTCTGCCTGATCATCAAGCCGAAGGCCAAGCAAGACGAGGAGGACTTCCGCCTGCGCTTCATCCAGGCTGGCATCATGAAAACCCCAGAATTTGCCGTACTGGAAGCCTCCAAGGAGATCCACTCCTTCTCTGGGCGCATCCATAGAATGTTTGGAATGGTGCGCGAGTTGCTCGGGGAGCAAGATGGCGAGGCCTTCGTCAAACTCTATTCGCGCATCGAGAAATACGAGGGCATTTCCGACAACATGGAGATAGAGATTGCCAAATATCTCGACCAGGTGAGCGACGCCCATCTGAGCGACGACACCAAGGAGAAGGTGCGAGCCATGCTGCGCGAGATCTCAGAACTGGAATCTATCGGTGACGCCTGCTACAACATGGCGCGCATCATCAGCAGAAAGCGTTCGGGCAAAGATGAGTTTACCGAGGATCAGTACAACCATCTCCACCAGATGTTTGAACTGACCGACGATGCGCTGGAGCAGATGACACAGATCCTGGTGGCCCACCGCGGCAGCGTGGACGTCAACCGTTCTTTCAACATCGAGAACGAGATCAACAACTACCGCAACCAACTGAAGAACCAGAACATCAATGATGTCAATGAGCATAAGTACTCCTATGCCAGTGGCACGATGTATATGGACCTCATCAACGAGTGTGAGCACCTGGGCGACTATGTGGTCAATGTCGTTGAGGCGCGCATGGGCGTGAAGCAGCACGAGCCAGAGCCAAACATAGACTGACGACCGCCCACACCCGCTCTACTAGCACGAGAAGCCCCGACTGTACAAACTCCTGTACCGTCGGGGCTTCTTGCCAATAGGCCTTCCTAGAGCACGCCAGCAAGCCATTCTCCATTGACTCGAGCAAAACACAAGGGCCAGGAAGAATCGCTTGCAAAAAGAAAGGCTGACTCCTTTTTGGGAACCAGCCTTTCTTTTTTAGTTTATTTCTTGCAATAAGCAAGCCTTATTTCCTGCTCCAAGCAAGATTACTTCTTGTTCAAAGCGAGGTCGAGGGCGACGGCGATAGCCACCGTAGCACCAACCATCGGGTTGTTGCCCATACCCAGGAAGCCCATCATCTCAACGTGAGCAGGCACTGAAGAAGAACCTGCAAACTGAGCGTCGGAGTGCATACGGCCCATGGTGTCGGTCATACCGTAGGAAGCAGGACCAGCAGCCATGTTGTCCGGGTGGAGCGTACGGCCCGTACCACCACCTGAAGCCACTGAGAAGTAGGGCTTACCGGCGAGCGTGCGCTCCTTCTTGTACGTACCAGCTACCGGGTGCTGGAAGCGGGTCGGGTTGGTGGAGTTGCCAGTGATAGACACATCGACATCCTCGCTCCAGTTGATAGCCACACCCTCGCGTACGTCGTTAGCACCGTAGCAGTTGACCTTGGCACGAGGACCATCGGAGTAAGCCGTGCGATCCACGACTTTCAGCTCGCCCGTATAGTAGTCGAACTCCGTCTTCACATAGGTGAAGCCGTTGATACGGCTGATGATCATGGCAGCGTCCTTGCCCAGACCGTTGAGGATAACGCGGAGCGGATTCTTGCGCACCTTGTTGGCCATCTCAGCAATCTTGATGGCACCCTCGGCAGCAGCAAACGACTCGTGACCAGCCAAGAAGGCGAAGCACTTCGTCTCCTCGCGGAGCAGACGGGCAGCCAAGTTGCCATGACCCAGACCCACCTTGCGGTCGTCGGCCACAGAACCAGGGATGCAGAATGCCTGCAGACCCACACCGATAGCCTCTGCGCAGTCGGCAGCAGTCTTGCATCCACGCTTGATGGCAATAGCAGCACCGCAGACATAGGCCCACTTGGCGTTCTCGAAGCAGATACGCTGCGTCTCCTCACACATCAGATAAGGATCAACACCTGCCTCGTCGCAGATCTGATTAGCCTCCTCTACGCTCTTGATGCCCTCAGCGTTGAGAGCTGCAAGAACCTGCGCCTCACGACGCTCCTGACTTTCGTAACTTACCTTTCTAATCATAGTTATGTTTCTCCTTATTATTCTTTACGTGGATCAATCGCTTTAACAACACCCTGCTCGGCAGTGGTACGACCGTAGCTGCCCGTGAACTTCTTCACAGCCTCGTTAGCGTCCATACCGTTCTTGATAGCCTCCATCATCTTGCCGAGGTGAACATACTCGTAGCCGCAGACCTGATTGTCCTTGTCGAGGAACTGGCGTGTGATGTAGCCCTCGGTCAGCTCCAAGTAGCGCGTACCCTTAGCCACCGTGCCATAGAGCGTACCCGTCTGTGAACGGAGACCCTTACCCAGGTCCTCAAGACCGGCACCGATGGTCAGACCGCCCTCAGAGAAAGCGCTCTGCGTGCGTCCATAGACAATCTGGAGGAAGAGCTCGCGCATAGCCGTGTTGATGGCGTCGCAGACGAGGTCGGTGTTCAGTGCCTCAAGGATCGTCTTACCCGGAAGAATCTCGGATGCCATGGCGGCAGAGTGGGTCATACCCGTGCAACCGATGGTCTCCACGAGCGCCTCCTGGATGATACCGTCCTTCACGTTGAGAGACAGCTTGCAGGCTCCCTGCTGGGGAGCGCACCATCCCACACCGTGGGTGTAACCCGAAATATCAGCGATCTCCTTGGCATAAACCCACTTTCCCTCCTCAGGAATGGGAGCAGGTCCATGGTTGGGGCCTTTGGCCACAACGCACATGTTCTTTACTTCCGATGAATAAATCATAATAGAATTATTAATGTTTTGTATTGATAATATTTATACCGTTCACTTATCAAAAGACAGGCTGCTATCTTGTTGATGTTACCCTGTGAAAGGACCAACGCAACGCCGTGTCCATATTCGCGTACAAAGGTATAAAAAATAATTGATTCCTATACTAAATAATGGGGATTTTATTTCCCCAAGGGCTCTTTTTTGACTAAAAAATGCTAACTTTGTACACAGGTTGCGCCACTCCTGCCCGATGTGGCGAAATCAGAACACTTACACAGCGAAGGCCAGGCAACTTCATCCGCCCCAAGGCCCCACTTCATAAGACGATACAAAATGAAAAATCATATTGGCAGGACGCTGCTGGTCCTCATACTACTTATCCATTCGCTTACATCGCTGGCCTCCAGCCACAGTAAGTACACACCCCTCATCCGCCAAGTGAGGGGATGGGCGTCGGAAAAGATCCTCTCCAAGGGCGACCAGTTCTTGCAAAACAAGGAGGAGGACAAGGCCCTGGTGATGTACATGCTCGTCTGCTCCCGCACCAACGACCGCATGGCCGACGAGGAACTGACCGACTGTTCGCTCGCCAACCTCAAGGTGGGCGACATCTTTTACGCCCGCGGCAACTATATCAACGCCCTGGAAAACTACCAGGAGGGTCTGAAACTCAGCGAGACTTCTGCCTCCAAGGCCCATCTGTCCTTGATCTACAAGAACATCGGCAACGTCTATTGTATGTTCAAGGACTATGGCAAAGGCTTCGATTATTACAAGAAAGCCTATCAGATCCGTCCGAAGAACGACAACGAACTCACGTTCAGGATCCTGGCCAACCTCTTTGGCGTATGCATCAACCGCAAAGACCTCGAAGGCGCAAAAAAATACCGCCAACTCTTGTTTGCCGCCCCTCGCCCCAACCTTCCCATCGACCAGTTCTTTCTCTCGTTCTCCACCGCCTTGATGGCCTCACAAGAGGCACGCTACGCCGAGTCTAACAAGATCCTGGTCAACCTCGCCGATTTCTGCAACCGAAACAAACTGCCCCCTACCTATATCTGCTCAGCCTACGCCGAACTCTACTCCAACTACCAAAACTTAGGCGACATAGATCAGGCCAAGCACTATATCAGCCTCTGCATCGATCATGCGGAGCGAGAGAAGATGCTCCACTACATCCCCGAGACCCTGCGCGACATGGCCCAGATACAGCGCAAGACGGGCAATGCCACGCTCGCTCAGCAGTATGAGAGGCAATACCTCAGTCTCATGGACTCCATCTACAACTCGCAGCGGTTCAACGTCGTGAAGAACCAGCAGTTCATGTACGAAGTCGATAAGACCGACAAGGAGATCACGCGCCTCCACCAAGAGGAGGAGATACACCGCCAAAACGCCCGCCTCTACCAGTTGCTCTTCCTCGTGAGCATCCTCGCCATAGTCCTTGTCTCCATGCTCCTCTTCTATGTGGTGCGCCAAAAACGTGATTTGGAGGCCAGCTACCGCAAACTCTACGACATCAACCGCAGTCACGTGGAGACGGGAGAGAAGAAAGCCCCACGCGCCACCAACTTTCTCAAGGAAGACCAAAAACAGCTGCTGCTCGACGGCATACGGAGAGTGATGGAGGAGACCGATGAATACTGCCAGCCAGAGTTCACCGTCGCCACCCTCGCCAAACTCATCGATTCCAACGAGCGCTACGTCTCCATGGTCGTCAACGACCACTTCGGCAAGTCGTTCACCGAGGTGCTCAACGACTACCGTATCAAGAAGGCCTGCGAGCGTCTGACAACCAATAATGCAAAGTATGCGCAGCTCACCATTGCCGCCATCGGACAAAGCGTCGGCTACAAATCGCAGACCACTTTCGTCAAGCAGTTTCGCAAGTGTACGGGCCTCACCCCCTCCGTCTATCAGAAGTTTGTCGCCGAGGACCGACGCAACAAAGAAACGGGAGCATAACTTTCTCCCGCTTCTTCGTTTTAGTCACCTAAATCTACCATTTTTGCCGATTCCATCGAAAAATCGGTTTATTTTGTACAAAAACCTGATCTTTTTTACGCTTTAAAATCGTGTCATTTTAGGTCGTTCCTCTCCATTTTCGTGAAAGTGGAGAAGGGCGATTTGCGCCCTATTGGCCTATTGGTTACTTTTGCAGCGTCAATTCATCAACCAATACATCGCCTGCCAGTGGGATTCATTTAGCATGCAAGTAGTTCCACTGGTGGGTTTTAAAAAAAACTTATGCAAAACAAAAACCCATTCATGGCCATTGGAGTAGCAGTATCGGTATTATTGCTGCCGCTCAACGCCAAAGCCCAGAAAACTCCATCAGGGCTTAAAGATAGTAATCCTCCTACCGAACTCCGGGTCTCTAAGAAGATGACGCCCGCGGAGCGCCAGGCAAAGATGAACGAACACATCATCAAGCACCCGTTATTGCACAAGAGACTCGTGCCTCAGATGGCGAAGAGAGACAGCCTCGTGCGTCTCAACCGCAACATCGAGGCCGGCATCAAGACAAAGCAGACTCCCCAAGTTCCTATATTAAGAGCCAAAGACGCAAAGCCCATGACTTTTTGGGGGAATGTGCTCTATGATGCCACTTGGGGTGCCGAGACTCCCGAGTATGGTATATACACCTTCGGCACCGAAGCTCCCATCTCCGTCAAGAAGCAGTTCCAGGATGAATTCTTCCGTGCCACGGGTGCGGGCGCATGGATTGAGGACAACCTCTACTTCGTCATGTACCAAAACTTCTGGGGCACCGATATGATCTACTTCTACCATTATGATACCAACACCTGGGAGAAGAAGGTCGAAAAACGAATCGAGGACTACTCCCTCATCGCTTGTGAGACAGCCGTCGCTGCCGACGGCACGGTCTATGGCTGCTTCCTCGATGGCAATGGTTCGAACAACGAGCTGGGTATAGCCGACTACGAGAACATCACCCGCTCCACCATTGGCCGCCTGCGCCATAGCTATGTAGCCATGGGTATTACCAGCGACAACATTCTCTATGGTATTGCCGAGGACGGCAACCTCTATAAGATCGACACCTCCACCGCCGAAGAAATTCTGGTAGGCCCCACGGGCAAACAACTGAAGAAGGCTGATGACAGTTTCTACTACCAAAGTGGAGAGATCGACCAGACTACCAACACGTTCTATTGGGATTGCGTGGATAGCAATCAGAAATCCACTCTCTATACTGTCGATCTCGCAACAGGTCAGCTGACGGAGATCGGCGACTTTGCCAACAACAATATCATATCCCTTCTTACTATTCCCAAGGCAAAAGCTGCCGACGGCGCACCTGCCGCCATCGACCAAATGCATTTCGACTTTGTGGACGGATCGCTTTCGGGCCACATCCAGTTTATCGCACCCAGCAAGAACTTCGCTGGTGGCAACCTGACCGACTCCAAACTCACCTACACCATTCTCAACGACAAGGAAGAGATAGCCAAGGGCGGGACCAAACCGGGTGCTGCTGTCTCCCAACCTGTCACGCTCAACAAGGGCTACAACACCATCACCATCATTGTCAGCAACGGCGAAGGCCCCAGTCCTAAGTTTGCAAGCCGCTACTATGCTGGCTTCGACACTCCGAAACCCGTCGTCAACGCCCACACCTCGGTAGATACCAATACGGGCAAGGCTACCGTCACATGGGAAGCTCCTGCAGGCGGCCAGAACGAGGGCTACGTCGGTGAACTCACCTACGACATCAAGCGCTACCCTGAGGGCAAGGTCATCAAGACCGGCCATGTGGGCACTATGTTTGAGGATACACTCCCCGAGGGTGAGACTGCCGTCTATGGCTACGGTATCACGCCAAACAACCACGGCACGATGGGTGAGGAGATGATCAGCAACTACGTTTCCTACGGCGCTCCTATCACACCGCCCTTCGCCAATGGTTTTGAGTCGGAGGCCGATTTGGCCTACTTCAAAGTGATCGACGCCGACAATGACGGTATCACTTGGGGCATAGAGGAACCAGGAATGTTCAACGACAATGACGGCTACGCCAGAATACTGCGCGGAGAGGAGAAACATTCCTTCGACGACTGGTTAGTCTCTCCAGCCCTTCACGTCAAAGCCAACCATAAGTATAAGATTTCCTTCCGTCTTTCAGGAAGATATAAGTACTATGAGGAGCAATTTGAGGTGAAGTATGGCACAGCACCTACCCCAGAGGCAATGACCAAGACCCTGATGCCCCAAACCATGATCAAGCGTTCCGACTTCGAGGCCGTCACCCTCACTTTGGACGCCGACAAGGACGAGACCATCTATCTCGGCTTCCATGCCCTTTCCGTGAAGCCCGAGGCCATGGGTGTCAAGATTGACGATGTTGTAATGACTGCAGGCGTAGATTTCTTCGCTCCCGACCAGGTGACAGGTTTTGAAGCCGAGGCCGACCCACAGGGCGCACTCTCCACCCAAATCACATTCACCGCTCCTACGAAGCGTCTCAACGGCGAAACCTTAGACAAAATCACGGGCTTCCAGCTCCGCCGCACGGGCCAGGTGGTTGCCGAGATTCCTGCTGCTGCTCCGGGCAGCAAGGTGACCTTCACAGACAACACCGCCACCAACGGCATCAATGTCTATAGCGTGGCCGCTGTCAACGACAAGGGCGCCAGTTTCTATTGCACCCCCGTTGCCATCTATGTGGGAGAGGACGCTCCCGTCGCTCCCGTCAAAAAGAACACGGAAACACGAGACAACTCCATCCGCTTCAATTGGGAAGCACCCGCAAGAGGTCGCTTGGGTGGCTATCTCAACCCCGAGAAGATCACTTACACCCTCGCCGAGTCGGATGGAGCCGACTTCAAGCCCACTTACACCCCAGTCGGCGAGACCACAGGCAAGACCTTCTTTGACTACGCCGTCAATCCCAACGACGGAGCAGAGCAGACCGTGAAGACACTCTTTGTCAAAGCAAAGAATTCGTATGGCGAAAGTTCCTACGTCCCATTGCCTTCTTACATCCAGGGCAAACCTTACGAGATTCCGTTCTTTGCCAGCGTCAAGAACTATAAGTTTTATGGCATCTTGTGGTCCTCTTGGGGCACCGGCAAGTCCGACTTCGAGTTCTCTACCAATTCTGTCGATAACGACGGCGGTAGCTTCTACATCGTGTCAAAAAACAAGGAGGACATCGCCTACCTCGGCTCGGGCAAGATCCGTTTGGGTGGCGTTGATGCTCCCAAACTGATGTTCCATCACAAGGCCGCCGAGGGCAGCAACGCCAAGATCACCGTCGAGGTGGAGACTCCCGACGGCGTGAGCCATGTGGCTGGCGTGATCGACTATGCCAACCTCGAGGCAGACCAATGGCACGCCTCTGGCATCGATCTCAGCCCGTGGGCCAATGAGCCCTTCATCACCTTCGACTTCGCCGTCCAGGCCGAAGCCTACAAGGACCTCTACATCGACCGCCTCTTCATCCGCGACACGCAGACCGACGACCTCAATGCTGAGATCGAGGCTCCCGAGACAGTGCTCAAGGGTGGCAAGGCCAAGGTGAGCGTACGCGTAAACAACTTTGGCGAGAACGCTGCCAATAACTACAAGGTGAAACTCTATGCCAACGATGAGCTCGTCGAGACCAAGAAGATGACCGAGACGCTGGGTGCCTACGACTTCACCGACGTGGTCTTCGATTTCCAGAGCAATAAACTCGACCAAAACGAGGCCGTGGAACTGAAGGCCGAGGTGGAATACGCCTACGACCTCAATGAGGACGACAATGTCGTCTCCACCAACGTCAAGTACCTCACGAGCGAGAAACCGAAGCCCGAGAGCGCCGAGGCCGTCCTTACCGAGGAGGGCGTGAACCTCACATGGACGCCTGTCAGCACGGACACCGAGACCAAGACTGAGAGCTTCGAGAACGCTACGTCATGGAGTCAGGACAACTTTGGCGACTTCACCTCTGAGGCTGTCAATGCCGGCACGACGGGTGGCGTCTTCGAGAAGTATAAGTTCCCGAACCAGGGTTCCAACTACGGCTTCATGCTCTTCGACCCAGCCAACGGCTGGCTCACGGAGACACAACTCGAGCAGGTGCCCGACTTCAAGGCCCACAACGGCGACAAGTACCTGGCCGCTCTCTACCGTGTGAACGGGGAAGGCTATGACGTATCGCAGAACAACTGGCTCTACAGCCCCGCACTCTCCGGCGACGAGCAGGAAATCACGTTCTGGGTGAAGAACTACAATGATGGTCAAACCATTCATGAGGAGAACTTCAGTGTGCTTTACTCCACCACCGACGACAAGCGCGAGTCGTTCGTCAAGTTGGGCGAGACCTATAGCATCACCAGTGGCGCATGGGAGCAGATCAAGGTTGAGTTGCCAGCAGGCACCAAGTACTTTGCCATCAACCACAACACGCCGACGTGGAACAACCCGTTCTTCTTCATGATCGACGACATCACCTACAGCTGTGGCGCAGGCGAGGTGAAGGGCTACAATATCTATCGCGATGGCCAGTTGATCGGCAACGTTGAGGCCAACGTGCGCAGCTTCATCGACAAGCAGATCCTGCAGGATGCCGACAAGCACCTCTACGGTGTGACCGCCGTCTATGCTGCTGAGGAATCGGAGGCCGCCCTTACCCATACAGTGACCGGTATCAACGGCCTCACACTCGGCGGATCTGCCTTTGATGTCTATTCTCCTGACGGCATCCGCGTGGCCAAGGGCGTGAAGAACCTCAAGTCGCTGAAGAAGGGTGTCTATATCGTCAACGGCCAAAAGGTCGTCGTGAAGTAAGACTCAAGTTTTCTATCATTCATTTCATCACGAGAGGGGTCCTGCGAACTGCTGCCCAGCAAGCGACAGACGTTTGCAGGACCCCACCTCAAAACTTAAAGAAAAATCGATTATGCGCAATAAGAGAATCCTCTGGACTTGTTCCCTCCTGTGCCTGGCCTCGATTCTGCCAAGCACGATTCTCGCCAAACCCCGCAGTCAGCAGCAGAAGATGCAAGCTGCCGCCACCGCCCTGGAGAAAGGCGCCCTCCCGGGCAAAATGAAAGCCCCAGGCGCACCCATGAAGCAACTCGTGGCCAACGAGGAGTACACCATCTACGGCTACGACCATGGCGGATTTGCCGTGATCGCCAACGACGATCTGCTGCCCGCCGTACTCGGCTATTCCGACACCTGCTACGACGAGAAGACGCAGAACGAGAATTTCCGCTGGTGGCTCTCCGCCATCAGTGAGGTCGCCCAGGCCAAGGTGAAGGCAGGCAAGAGCGCCACCCGCGTGGCCCGCCCCAGCGCTGCCAACTTCCCCGATGCCGTGCCCATGCTCCTCACCACCAAGTGGGGACAGGAAGCGCCGTTCAACAACCTCTGCCCCATCGCTACCAACGGCACGGGCCGATGTCTCACGGGTTGTGCAGCCACCTCCACCGCCCAGGTACTCTACCATCACAAGGGCCCCAAGCATGGCATGGGCAGCAACACCATCTACTACCCCTACGGGATGACCTCGGGTGTAGCCATCAGCGTAGATTTTGAAAAGAGTATCTATGATTGGAGCAACATGATCGACGTTTACGACGCAGGCTACACTCCCGAGGAGGGCGATGCCGTGGCCATGCTGATGAGAGACCTCGGTGTGGCTGCCGACATGGATTACGGTTCTACGGCCCAGGGAGGAAGTGGTGCGCTCCACGAGAACCTCGCCCGCGGTCTCCAGCGCTACTACGGCCTGACCGACGTGCAGTACCTGGAACGTGAGGACTACACCACGCAGGGCTGGATGAATATCATCTACGAGCAACTGAGCAAAGACCAGCCCATCGTCTATGGCGGCTTCACCCGTCAGCGCGAAGGCCACTCCTTCGTCATCGATGGCTACGACGCCGAGGGGCTCGTCCACGTCAACTGGGGATGGTGTGGCGACCAGGACGGCTACTACGAGATAGCTATCCTCGACCCGCTGGGCTATAAGTTCTCCGAGATGCAGGAGGCCGTCATCAATATCACACCCGAGCCCGCCATTAGCCGCGTCTCCGGCGAGGTGAAAGTCTCCACTCCGGGCCTGCTCCGATCCTTGGTCAGCGAGGAGTCATTCTTCAGCTACGACACGCTACGGGTACAGGGCCGTATCAATGCCACCGACCTCCGCACACTCCGCGAGATGGCGGGCATTGACGAAAATGGCAACCGCACCCACGGACAGATGCGTATGCTCGACCTGAGCGACGCCCAGATTGTGGCCAGCGACGACTACTATCTCATCGACAAGGGACAGAAGCTCACCATCACTCAGGACAATAGCCTGCCCGACAAGCTGTTCTACGGTTGCTCCATGGAGGAGATCCACTTCCCCGCCACGGGCATCCGCCACTTCGGCAAGGGCGTATGGGCCTATTGCAACAAGCTTTCCACTGTCCACCTCACCCCTGGCGCCGATGCCGACTTCACTGTCAAGGGCAGCATGGTCTATGACAAGGACAAGACCACACTTTTGGCCGTTATCCCGCTGACGCGCGAAGACCTCCAGGTCTCCGACGGCGTGACCACCATCGCCGACTACGCCTTTGCTGGCTGCAGCATGGTGCGCAAGATCGCCCTCGGCCACGACGTGAAGCAGATCGGCAAGGAAGCCTTCGGCTATTGCTGGTCGATGGAGGAACTCAAGGTGCGCCCCAAGGAGATTCCGCAGTTGGGCATGGATGTCTTCGTTGGCGCCAACACCGAGACCTGTCGTCTCGCCGTGCGAGCAGGCAGCAAGACGCGCTATAGCTCCTTGGCACAGTGGAAGAACTTCTCCAGCATCGTGGAGTTTGGCACCACCGTCAAAGCCCGCAACCTTTCCCGCCTCTATGGTGAGGAGAATCCCGAATTGACCTTCACCATCAACGGCACGAAGGTGGATGGTACACCTCAGCTGACCTGCGAGGCCGACCACACCTCCGGCGTGGGCCGCTACAAGATCAAGATCAGCCGCGGCACCATCACCGACGAGGACACGGAGTTTGAGGATGGCTACCTCATCATCAAGCCTGCTCCCCTGGAGGTCATTGCCGAGGACGCCACGCGCTGTGAGGGTGAGGCCAACCCCGTCTTTACCATCCGCTACGAGGGTTTCAGAAACGATGACAACGAGAGCGCGATCAGCGAGAAGCCGCAGGCCACCTGCTCCGCCGACCTCTCCTCACCCGAGGGTGTCTATGAGATCGTGGTGGAAGGTGGCGACGCCGACAACTACGAGTTCTCCTACACTAACGGAAAGCTGACCATCACGCCCTCCACGGCCATCGAGGGCGTCTCCGCCAAGACTCTCTTCGGTGGCAAGGCCTCCGATATTTTCTCCGTCACAGGTCAACTGGTGCGCAAGAACGCCCATACCCTCAAGGGCCTTCCCGCCGGCATCTATGTCGTCGGTGGCAAGAAGGTCGTGGTGAGATAAGATCGCCACAGACTTAGAGCCGCTGGAGTCTCACTCCAAGACTTCCACTTCCACGATCCGCCAGTCGGTTTCCCATCGAGGAGGCCCACTGGCGGACCTTCGTTTTCCATTGAGCAGCATACTCCACCCTTCATCTTGCCCTCACCCTTAGGAACGTACCATCCTTTCTTCGACAGCAAGTCAGCTCCAGGTAGAAACAGCGGCTTCTATCTTGGGCATCCTTCCTCCACGCTTCCACCAAATATCGTCCTCGCTTCTTCCTCCCTTCCTCCAAGGATCGGTTACATATCGTTTCCGTATAGTTTCCGTATTGTTTCCGCTTCTGGAAGCGAGAACGATAGGAGAACGATAGGAGGATGATACGGGATTGATACGGGATTGATACGGGAT
>ERZ1673743.1400-NODE-1400-length-26615-cov-6.815286_pt1 | contig 26615 bp, 24 predicted proteins | sample MGYA00580197_ERZ1673743 | MGnify/ENA primary metagenome ERZ1673743 (study PRJEB41218, sample SAMN15661795) | gut metagenome | host: Homo sapiens | place: Canada: London | collected 2015-08-20/2019-03-30 | study: EMG produced TPA metagenomics assembly of... | reverse complement strand
TGATATCAGGCAACTTCACATAGTCGTCTGTGTCGCTTATTCGTGCGTTTCTCTCGGCCTTCACCTCGTTGGCATAGCGCTGTGTGCAGAATGCGTCGGTGTTTTCAGGCAACTCGGATTCCGTGTAGAACTGGCTATCGGCGGATTGATAAAGTCCTGTCGGAGATTCCTCGCCGTACCAAAACTTCATTCCGTTAAAAACTTCCTTGAGCTGGTAATGCTCGGCGGCGTATGCGTCGTCTGCCTCGTTGTTGAAAACGTGGACAACGGGAGAATTACTTCTTGCCACGATCTTGCCTTCATGGTCCTTGATGCAGTATTTCTCGATCGGCTTGGCCTTGGCCGCAGCCAGGTATTGAGCTTTGATTTCACTTAGTGTTGTCATTCAGTTCTCCTACTGAAGTGCGTCGATTTCGTCCTGGGTAGCGCCATTGGCCAGGCAGAGTTCTTTAAACATCTGGATCAATCCCAAGTTCGTGTAAACCTGTTCTTTCTCAGTGTCGGAAACCGTTTGCTGAGCAAGGAGCACGGCTTCTGTTTTTGCGACTGCTCCGATATTCGTGCGGGCAATAGTTTTCTCATTGTCCGAGAAGGTTTGTCTTGCAACTCCAACACGTTTATCAAGTGCTTCGCCAGTAGTCTTTGCGTCGGCAAAACCGCCAGCCAGTTTTAAAGACGTGTCTGAAACAGGTTTGTTAGTCAGGTTGTTGTAGTTTGTCGTGCCCGCTGGCCCCGTCGGTCCCGCAGGCCCTTGACTGCCCGCTACGCCTTGCAAACCTCTCGGGCCGCGGATATTGACTGTGCCTGGATTACTTAGGTTCCCGTCATTGGTCCAGGAGAGGTCACCTTCAGCACTAACTGCTGGTGTGAACGTCACGCCGCGGGGGCCTTGACTGCCCGTTGCGCCCGCACTGCCCGCACTACCCGGATCACCTTTTCCGCCTTTTGCGCCGAACAAAACCCAGTAAGCGGTCTGGGAGCTCGGGATGTAATTTGCGGGTACGTCCTGGACGGCTAAGTAAACATTCCCGTCCGTGTACCTAACGAAGTCAAAAGCCAGGTAGGTGGCCGTTGATGTCCAGTCACCTTTCCAGACTGGCCGAACTCGACCTAAATTTAAAGTAGTCATTCTGTCACCGTAACTGCAAGTTGCCCATTGCTGTTAATTGAGAAATCTGCTGAAGTGTCCAGGCCGACGTAATCAAGTTTGAGGTCGGCTCCGTCAATGCGGAATTGGCCGAAAGCGGTTGCCCACGGACTACTTCCCATCGGGCCTTGAGGTCCCGCACTTCCGACGGGTCCCGGACTGCCTTGCAAACCTCGTTCACCCCTCTCGCCTTTTGGGCCGCGGATATTTACGGGAGCTGGGTTTGTAAGCCCTTTGTTGTTCGTCCAGGAGATTTCACCTTCCGTGCTAACTGCTGGTGTGAATGTTGCGCCTGCACTGCCCTGAGGCCCGACACTGCCTGAATCACCCTTCAAACCCTGAGGGCCTGAAATAGTTGTGATGATTCCAGAGAGTTCGCACGTGGAAGTACCAACATTCAGAACGCGGAATATCTGGCCGCTAGAGTTCATCACGTGGTCGCCGATCTTTATAAGCGTTGCTGGCAAGACTGCTGAGGTGTTGACCGTGCCTCCTGCTGTGGCGGTCGCACAGTAGCGATATGAGAAGGCGGCCTGCTTAGCCACCTCTGCAGCCTCGGTGGCCGTGGTAGCAGCGGCCTCAGAATCAAGCTTGAATTGCGCGGCGGCGGTTGCCGAATTGCTTGCAGACTTGGCGGCGTTCTCTGCCACATCGGTAGAGGCGTCCAGATTATCCTGGGCGGCGCTGGCCACTGCGGCCGCGGCCTTAGCTGTTTCGGCGGCTTCTTGAGCTTGGGCGGCGTATTCGCCTGATTTCGTTGAGTTCTCTAAGAGGATTTCACCGTATTCGTCACCCTCCATGCCAGAAGATGCGGGAGCGACTGCCGCGCGGGAGAGCTTCTCTTTTAACTGCTGAATCTGCGCTTCGGTGCGATCAAAATTTACGTTGATGTCATTAGGGTTGAAATCCCCTTCAGCGTGTAAATCAAGCTCCTGGGTGTATGCGACATTGGACAATAACGTGACCGATTCCCCGTCCGTGAGAAACTCGTCCAGAGTAATGTAGCCGCCGATATTGGCCGTCTGGTCTTCATCCCAAGTGACGGTGTAGTCCTCGCCTTCCTTGAGCGTTTTGTCCACGCCTGCCTTGCTCGTTCTGATAACGAGCACATTGGAGGACGCAAAAATTTTGAAGTCAAAATCAACTCGACTGATCCCCAGCCCTGTTACAGGCCCCACCCTTCGCGGTACATCTGGCAGCATGAAAACACCTCATTGTTTAGAGACATTCTCATGTCTGCCAGATTGTTGATGCGCACACCTAAAAGTTACTTGAAGAGACCAAAAGGATGCGGCCAGGGATCAGGATGTTTGGCTACACGAGGAGCACGGCGGATTCCTCTTTCGTTTCTCCAGAATCCTTGACCCGTTCTCTTGCGCGTGTTCTTCTCCATGCGTTTTCTGTAGCCAGGGCTTAGAAACTCGCTCAATTGATTGAGCACCGTATGATCCAGAACGGCCTTAACGTACCAAATATTAATAAATGGCAAATTACTCTTTGCTAATCGCCAGGCTTTTGCTCCCCCATCTCCACCGATTTTGGTTGCATCCCAAGCCTCACTGGCAGAAAGAATTGTCCAAATTACAGGCCCCATGAAGTTGATGTAAGCAGAATGTCCATACTTTGAATCATCTGTAGCATTAACCAACAAGTCACCGATAATACCTGCGCCCCCGCCTACTGTAAATGCAGAAATCCAGGTGTCAATAGCCGCTGGATCCTCTAAGTCCTTACCAGCAATAAGGGTCTTGATCTGATTCACACAATATCCCATGAGGGTAGTACCAATTATGAGTGTTGCTAGGTATTGGCTCTGGGCCGCCATGACCTGGCGCTTCGTTCCTCCCTGTTCTCGGATAAAGCGTCCTTTGTCTCTAAGTCTGTCAATGTGTGCACTGACCATTCCTAACGGGAAAGACTTAAACATCATGAAGGATTTGATAACTTCTCCCGTGGGATCTCCTCTTTTATGGCCGCGGTTTGATGCGGTTCTCGTTGCTAGGTCCGGTTGTAACGAGGCAATTTGAGCTTCATTGGTGAGCACTGACATTAGTTTGCCAGCGGCAATATAAGCATCATTCCTCGTGGCTCCGATTTTTGCCAGATCTGCATCAGAGATTTCTTCAATGGCTCCACGTGTGAGCATTTCACATCCGCGATAGTTGTCCGTTTTGGCAAGCTGAAAGAGTTTGTAATCCTTCTCTGTAACGTCATACTTCTCAAGAATAAATCTGTCCCAGGCGTCCAGATTTCCCCAATCTTTATTACGGGTGATCTTACCTATGGCGCCCATCATGGTCATGGCATAAGCACGTCTCACGCCATTAGTCCATTGAGAAAGTAAGGACATGTACATAGTTGCGTTGGCAAGTTTCCCAGACCAGCGATAACCCACACTTTCAGAAGTCCATCGGCACAAACTATTAGCCAGGGTATCTCCGATAATTCCGGCCCTGGTAGCAAACTCTCTATCAGATTTTCCCCAGGTTGTAAGGATGTTTCTAAAGGCTGTTCCCCAGGGCAATTTGGTGTAGCCCGTTGCATGGAAGTAAGAAGGAATATCTGTGAGGGAAGAGATAAACGCCTGGCCGAGTTTTCCCCAGACTTGCATGTTTCGTAAAGTTTGAGAAACCTCAGCAATACCTTCATGGTTAGGAATAATTGTTGATGTTTCTCCGTTTAAATTGGACCACATGTCTTTAACTGAAACAAAACCTGGGCCATACATATCCTTGTGCCCTTTGGTGCTTTTTGTGGCCCTTTTGAATTCAGCGGCTTCTTCCGCCGCTTCCTTGTATAAAGTATTGAAGGCCGTGTTTGGAGAAGGTCCCATTTGTTCAAGCAGAGCCGTATCACTAGCCATTGACCTCGCATGTCCCAACATTGTTCCGACAATAGAAGGGTTTCTAGCAAATATTTCGTGATACTGAAAGAATGATTCAGCGTCCTTGAAAAAGATTGCTCGGTGTTTGGCGTGTTTATCTGCAAAGCACCCGCTTCTGCTCCCCGCAACTCGTGATGCACCCGTTGCTGTTTTCCCGCCTGTAATGTTTTCGTACATGCTGCCGAGAACGTCCTTAATCTCTGCATCGTTTAACGGGATTCCTTCATCGTCCACGTATCGAGATTTATCAATTCGGTCAAACAAGAAATCCACCCAGACCGTCTTGTCATCGCCTTTATATTTGTCACGATACTTCTCATTCTTTTCTACTAATTTTTGTGCCTTTAAGACCTTGTAAGAATCGTGAGACTGAGGCATGTGCCAGTCATCACCAAGATCACCGACATCCCCACCTGCGTTGTTGAATCGTTGCCGCCATTCGTTTGATACTTCTCTCCATACTCTGGCGGCGTCCTTCGCGGCCTTGTTGCCAGTGTCTTCTCCAAAACACTCTTTAACGAAGGCTAGCGCAGTATCTCTATCTTCCATAAGTCCGAGCCATTTACTTTGTATGGAGCTGATGGCCTTAACCATCTGGCCCTGATATTGCTCCTCCAGGCCAATCACATACCTATTCACATCCTCCAATACTCGGCCAACCGACTTAAAAGCCTTCTCACCGTTTCTGACATATTTTTCTCTGTTGTTTTCCAAAGCGGCCTGGGCAACAATTTGTTGTTGCGCTCTAATGCGTCTTTTTGCCGCCTTGTGTAAATAGTTTTGGGCAAGCCTCTCAGCCGCCTTTTGCGCTATCTGGTCACGTGTCCAGCCAGCGGCCTGAGCTTCTTTTGTACCTGCGACATATCTAAATTCACGGCGCATATCGGCAAGCCAGCGCTTAGATTCTTCCTCTCCGAACTCTCTTCCGAGGACGCGGCTAATTACGGATCTGCATTCCGGTTTCATTGGGTCCATTGTTCTTGCCATGATTAAAGTATCCCTTTGTTTTTAACCACACACATTATCGCCTCGCCTTGGGCGTGGGCGTCTTTCTCTGCTTGCTTCGCTTCCCTTTCGGCTTCATTCCAAAAGTCCGCTACAGTCATTTCTCGAGTTCCTCCGTTTTCATCCTCAAGGGAAATCTTCATGTCTGGATGGTCTCGAATGGCCGTCTCATACTGAGCCTCCAAACTGAATTCGCGTCCGACTTCTGGCTGAGGTGAAAGCGTGGGCTCAATCCTTTCTCCAGTTAGATCGGCCACGACCCGTTTGATCGGTTCCCTTACTTCCTCTGGCAAAGCGTTCACTACTTGATTCATGACGTTTTGCTGTGTCTGCACTGCATCAGTTGTTCCCTGGGTTGCGTCTCTAACCTCTTGACTTTGCTCAATTCCATCTGTTAAATTGGTCTTGACACTAGTGTCAGTGCCTCGCGTAGTGAGCTCCCCGCCTTCGTGCGGGACGGAAGCTCGAGAGCTAAGGTTGGAAGGCGCGCGAGTAATTCCGGATGCTGGGGGTTCATACTCAGCATTCGGGGCCACAACTTCTCTCTTCTTCGATAACGGAGAACCTTTAGCTTTCCCATTCGCCCTTGTCTCAGGATTTTGGATATAGAAAGTAGCCAACGTCCTTTCTTCTCCGTCGGATTTGAACGGTCTATCAGCTAGAACAAGTTCCCTATTGTTAATAACAACTCGCCAAGTCCTGTTCTTCTCTCTTTCATTCCGTCTGGGGATCGGATCGTACTCTCTAACAATGGTAGGGATTTGTCTTAAATCCTCGTCCGTCACCCTAAGATTTTCGTTGCTTTCGTCTTTGGAGTGCTTAAGCCAGATTTTTACTAGGCCGAAGGGTGTATTTAATTCCGCAAATTGTTCCTGCGGTTTATTTGTCTTTCGATACCATCCCCTTCTAATCGTCATTCCCTGAACATCTTCGGGCTCGACTTTTGCGAGGATTTCTAAAGGATCGCCCTTGGCTTCCTCCCGGACCTTATGCATCGCCTCAACAATTCTTGCCTTTTCTTGTTCTACACGGGCCTGATCGACTGCGTTTTCATTTACGGATACGCGCTCTCCATCATCTATCTGGGCCTGAGCGCGATATTCATTTTCAATGGATTGGTTCATATCGCCAGCTTTTTCACTAACGAGCTGATCCTTATTGACAGTGTTGGCAATTTGTTTAGTGCGGGCGGCGTCAACTGCTGCTTCACTGGGTACTGGGTAGCGGTTGGCAATGCGGCCTTGTAAATCTTTGAGAGCATCATCCCTGGTCAGCTCACCGTTGCCGAAAAGGTCAAAAGAGCCCTGATCCGCGTTTCCAGATTCCCTCAGACTATCGATATGTTCTCCCAACACGTCCACTACGTGTCGATTGGTCCGAGAATCTTTTGCGAAAAGTTCAACGATTGCATCAGCATAGGGATCTTCATCAAACTCTTTCTGAGCGGCAATATCTTTGAGTTTGAATCCCTTCTTGTAGCCTTCCAAAATCTTTGAGGCGGCTCGGATAATAGAAGGAGTGATATCCAGCTTATTGCCTTCCAACTGCGCCACCTTCGGCGCCAATTCCATGAGCGCCTTTAAAACTAAACGTGCTTCTGGCTTGTCCACCTCGGTAACCAGATTAATGAGCGTGTCGTTTTTGTAGGCCTTGGCAAAAATAGCTGCTTCGGCCCTATCTCTTGCCGTCTTATTCGCTTTTCCTGACTTACTGTCAATGAGTTCGGCCTGCTCTTCTGCTGGGAGCATTTTGATGAAATTGACAACCGTCTGATCTGTGATGCGGCCGTCTTCATCAAACTCCAGCTTTTCAAGGTCGATTCTTTCCGCGTCGTTCTTCGCACGCTCCCTCAAGGACATTCTGGACACACCGCTTGTGTTGGTCTTATCCGCTAAGTCCTTCGTCACATCTTTAGGATCGAGAACCCGAACAAGAATAGGCTTCTCCATGCGTGCGATTTCATCGCCATAGATACCTGTTCTTCTTTGGTCTGCTGCTAGGTCAGCTTTGTATTTGTCGGCAGTCCCCTGAGCGTAAGCATCTTGCAGTCCGGCAATACGACCATTCCCTGCAATAGCTCTAGGCCCTTGAATATTAGGGTCTGTATAGGCTGGGTTCTTGTGGCCAGTAATATCGTTGGAAACTAAGACAGAATCCGCCTCTACGACTGCGTAATAAACATCATAGGATTTGTCCCCTGAGGCGGCTGTGTCCGTGTGACCGCGCCTAATTGCAGGAATATCTCCAGCGTATGTGATGACAGGTGCACCTTCTGCCAACAAAGGAGAAGTTCTTAGAAGGGAGTAGCGCGGGTTTGCAGATATGGCCTTCATCTGCCGTACTGAGGCATTAGTGCTTCTGTCACGGTTCTGCAAAGATTCGAGCGTTTCCGTATTCAGCTCGATAGGTCCGGTCTTTTCCTCAGCTTTTTTGGCGGGCTTAAATTTAATCCTTCTGTTTTTATTGAAAAGAATCGCGCCCATGATGCCGCCGATACCCGCCGAGGCGGTCAACCCAGCAACATCTAAAGGATCGTATTCTTTGGCAATGTCCGAATAATTGGCATTCTGCAGGATGTAATTAATGATTCCCTTTTCGCCTGAATCCATTAAGGCATTAGCACCTGCACCCCATGCAGCAGAGGTCAATCGGGAGGGATTGAACTTTCCAGCAGGAGCCGCGCCTGGCAGTAATAAGCCTCCAGCCGTCATCACACCTGAGGTGATACCGGCCTTGGTCGCAACTTCTGGCTTTACGCCTTTATCTCTGAGATTCCCTGCTTCGTTGACACCATAATCAACACCAGTAAGGATTGCGCCGCCAATCGGGTTAAGGCCAGAAATAACTGAATATCCGAGTTGCTTCAAACCCATTACACCAAACCCGTAAAGGATTTGACCAGCCATTCCCGTTGTTTCGGGTTTGGGCGTGTAGTCCTCCCTAACCACACTTCTGCGTTCTTTCGCCGTTGTTTCGAACTTCTGCGCGGCCCGCTCTTTAAGGTCCTGAGCCTTCATGATGTCATCGCTGGTGAGCGCGTCTTCAAGAGTGAAACCGCTTTCATCTTCGTTCGGTTCACTTCGCATGAACGAGCCCAAAAGATCCAGGCCAGCAGCTAAGGTTGAGTTTCCTGCGGCTGGGAGAATGTCCAAGGCGGCCTCTCCCATACCGCTAAAAAATCCTGCTTCTTTCTTCTGCTCGGGGATCTGAGTTCCGTCCAGGCCGAGCTGGTATCGGGATGTGCCGTATCCAATATTGTTAAAACTGTAAAGGCTCGACATGATTCTCACTCGTAATCTTGGTCATTCTCTAAATTCGAGGTCTTAAGGGCCGCGTCCAGAATCACGTCAAGATCCTTGTTGGCGGCGTCAATGGCTTTGCCAAAGTCCAGAACGACAGGTGCTTGATTGGCGGAATACCGGACATAATCTGTACCGTCTCTAATGAGATACTTCCCATCGTCCACGCATTCAAGCTGGGCCTTCGGCAAGATTTCCGTGAGCTCTCCAAGCGTGGTCTTCCCGCCTCTAAACTGCACACTGGTTTTGTCGTTTGCGTTTTGTCTTGAGAAGACGGCCACAAGACTTCTCATGGACGCATTCGTATTTCGAGGCATGAAGACCCTAGCTCCGTTAAATTCCTCGTTTCTTCCGTAAACGTCCTCAACAATTTCTTCAATGGATTTCCTATCGCTGTCCATTGTTTGTCTGTTGGCGTAAATACCTCGGATCAATTCAACGGCCTGGCGGCCTGCTTCAGGCTGTCCAAAAAGGCCTCTAATCTGTTTGCCAACCTCTTCATTAACTGATGACTTACTTGTGTCTGGATCGGCCTCCTTGTTAGTCAAGAAGGTGTTTCCTGCCAGGTATTCCTTCACATAGCCCTTATTGACTGCATTAGCGCTCGTGGCAAGTGCCAGCGCAGAACTCAATCTTGTTGGCCGTCCGTCTTTGGTGAATTGGTTAATCAGAGTTCTTGAGGCCGCTGCTCCTCCCTGTTCCTCGACAAGTCCAGAAATTGCCGAGACAATCGGAGCGGCCTGATCCGCATTCATCTTTTCCAACGTGTCATTTAATCTCGCAGCCTCCTCGTTTGTGAACAACTTCATTGCCTGAGGTTCAATAGCGAAACTTTGCTGGATAGATTGAAATTGGGATACACGATTGGAAACCTCATTTAGTGTCTTGGCCAATGGCTGATTAAAGTCTTCTATGGTCGTCAATCCATGGGCCGGGACATGATTGATTGCAAAAGACATCGGATCACTGTCTCGCTTTTTAAGGACTGTCTGAGCCGCTTTATCCCATGTTGCCTTCTGCTCTATTCTGTTCGCGTACTCCGGATCATCTTTCTGAGGCATTAGCGACTTGCTGATGGATAAAATTTCTCCATTGGACATCCCAGGCATTTGATACATGTACGAATTTAGCTGAGCCTGCTTTGCGGCCTCCTGATGCATGCGTACTCCGTCATCCTGGCCATAAACACCAATGAAGTCAGAAATATCCGGAAGGGTGCTGATGTCTCCTTGGGTCAGCGCAAGAGAAAGAGCGTTGTCCACATTCTTTTTCAGCTCGATTCTCTGTTGTTTGAGGTCTTGACCCATAGCTTGTTTGGCGTGCTGCATAATCCAGATTTTTTCCGGATCGTTCAGGGCGTCAAAGACTTCAATCCCTGTTTTCACCTTCGGGTTAAAAGCAAGGTCTGCTGCCGTCAGTCTTGGCGCCTGATCTGTACCTTCGCTCAAGAGTTTGCCGTTATCATCGCGGCGCTCACCGTTCGAACCAATAAAGATGTTTTGGCCGTTCTCGACTACCCAGCGTCCGCCAATATTTCTCTTCCCGTCGGCATATTGGCTTTCCTCGGAGAATGTGGGGTGGTTCGGCTTCTTGAATGTGTCTGGGAAGTGGCCGTTCTCAGCCTGAGCTACTCCTGCTTTCCAGGCTCCTCTAAGGTCATAGTCGTAAACATCACGCTCATGGCCGATCTTCTTAGCCCAGGCTTGATACTGAGCTTCTTCTTCGTCAGTAAGTTTCGTGTTGTAGAAGTCGGAGAAGTCGTTAATGTCCTCTTTTCCCAGAGCACCCTGGATACCCGCGATAATCGTGCGCTCGGAGTAAGGTACATCCCCGATCTCTTGTTTCATCATCGCGGTGACGACTTTCTTTAAGACCTCAGGATCTTTCAGATTCAATCGTTCATTGGATTTATAACCCGTGGCGTGGCTTACGTTGTCAACGTATGCACCCATTGTCAAAGAATCTGCTGCGGCAAACCGAGACAAAATGCTTTCAATAGTATTGAGGCCATACTTGTTGGCATATGTCTGAATGACCTTCACGCCAGCGCGAATACCATCTTCAGGACGAGCAAAGATTGCATGACCTCTTTCATCCTGTCCAATGAGCCCCTTCCATTTATTGCCGAATACTTTCACATTTAACGGATTACAGCCCTTGTAACCGGACGTATTGAGAACCTTGTCCGAGACTTTCGGCGGAGTTCCTATGCCCGCCTGAGCCGCTGATTGGCGCAACACGTTAGGATCCGTATTGCCGAATACCCTCGCAGTAGCTCCTGAAGTGAGGGCTACGGCGGTTGGTCCATTAAGTCTTCGCATAATCTGCACAAGCTGCAGGGCAGAACGCTGGAATAACATCTGGTAAGTTCTGCGTCCGACATCAGCAGACATCTGCTTTGATCCGTCAACTTGAAAATGCCTAAATGCGCCAAGAGGATCGGCCATAGAAGCATTGCTGTAGGCGCCTGCATAAGCCAGAGACTTATAGGCGTTCTTCTGCCTTTTCAATGTTTCATCGTCCCAGCCCTGCATCCTGCCCTGATACTCGATCTCGTTCATCAGGCTAGCCATTGTGCGTTGACCGTCAGGAGAGAAACCGCCTAAGGCAAACTCCTCCACGAGGTTGTCTGCATGGTCTTTAGAGGTCTGAGCCCGCCAGCGGATGTTCTGCTCGTTGCGATAGATGATTGTCTTCTGTCTTACAGAGTTGAGCCGCTGAAGGGCATTCGACTTAAAAGCCTCCTTCACGTCTGGATCATCAATCTGGCTCAGGTGCTTGTCATAAATAGACTGAAGATCAGATTGCGCCTGATCCCACGACGTAACGGCGTTCTTGCCTTGCTGAGAGAAATAGCCCTTCTCTGGGTCGTACAGCGTTGTCTGTACTTCCTTGTTGTAAGCGTCCAGCTGTTCATCAGCCCGCGCTTTCACAACGGTGTCACAGTGATAGGCCTCAATTTTGACAGCGCTATCTGCAATCTGTGACCACGGCTGTAAGGCCCTGTTCATGACATTCTCATAGTCGAAACTCGGGCGGACGTTATCAACGGGAGCGCCGAAACCTCTTCCGCTTTCGACTACTCCAGGCACGTTATTTTCGTATTTAGGGACGATAGGCATTTTTTATCCTCTGTAGTTCAGAGAGAAGATGTTTTTAGTTGTCGGATAGAGCTGTGTCGTTTTGACTGTCTGGCCTAAAAGGAGATTGGGTTGTGCTCCTGATATGGCGTCAATCCTATTCATGTTGGGCTGGGTGCCTGAGATTGCGTCAATCTTGATTCCCGGATCGGCTCCCGATACGGCGTCAACTTTGATTGGATCATCGGGTTTAGATGGCTCGGCGGTTTCAGTTTTAGCGGCCATATTCATCAATTTTCCATAGGCAAAAGCCATGCCCATATTCCCAGCTCCGATAAGCACGGAATCGGTGAATGCTCGGGAGGCGCTCTTCTTATTGGCTAGGCTCATGAGCGCTTGGTTACGGTAGTCAGTCTCTTTTGCACGGTAGCCCCACGCCTCGGTTTTGACGTTAGATTCAAGCCTGTTGAGGTTGATCTTTTTCACAATGTCCGTGCTGGCCAATTGTTCCGCAGCTGATCCGACCCCGATTGCCACGCCATTAGCGGCTAATGAGACTTTCTGCCGCGCCTTCATTTGAGCGGCTTGCATTGTCTCTCGCTGATACTCACCCTCAGCCGCGAACAATCTCTGCTGATAATGCAGATTCATTGTGTCCGCGTTGATCTTGGCTATGTCTGCCTGAGCCTGTGCAATAGCATTGTTGTACTTCGTGATGCTCTTCGCACCGAAGGCGTTAAACAGTGTGGAAACACCTGTAGAAATAAGGCCCAAGGTGCCAAAAGAGAAACTAGATCCAGCCATAAAAAATCCTCCAACTCAGCATAGATATTGGAGGATTCCAAGAGCGTGATGCGCACTACACCACGTCGCAGGTCACGGTAATACTGGAGATTTTCAGCGGGAGCGGGGCGCTCTGGCGAATACACACTTGACCGTCATCCGTCCATGAAGCGGCGATATCTACTTCAAACTCTCCGTTCCTCTTCTTCGGCGGAGTACCAGGTGTTTCCCGTCCGCGTGTTGGCTGCTGATAGAGGTCGTCGAAACTCGATCCAGCCAGAATGCTCGCTGAATCAATCATTCTCACTGCCACACCACTGATGTTCTTGCGGTGATTACTACCAAAAGAAAGATCCTGAAGCTGTAAGGCAAGAGGTAAGGTCTGAATGTCAGAGTTGTACGGCAAACCAACATGCACCTTAGAGGCCGCTCTTCTTAGCGTGATCTTGCCGTTCTGCACTACTTGATCCGGCACACAATAGCCGTCGGCTAGGATGGAAACCTTCATCCCATTCAGCCAGCTAATCCCGCTGATCTCGGTCTTGGCCGGGCCCGAGTAAGTGCCCGCACAATCCATGAAGAGATAATCTTCATCCTTGTCAATGATGTACTCGTTCATGCGCTCCACAAACCTTACGGTGTTCTCTCCGATCTTGCGCTTGGTCACAACATAAAGAATGTCCTCATTGCTCTCCGGCACGACTGCGCAGGATTCAAAATCCCCTGCGGTCTCGTGCTGAGCGAATGCGCCCACCTGTTGTTCTGGAACATAGGTAAAGGAGATTAGTTTGCCTATGTCATTAACGCACCAGAAGATCGAATAGGGAGCCTTGGCGTATGCAATATCAACGACTTCGTGATGATCGAAGAGGTGAGCCGCTCTGAGGCACACATCGGACGTAATGTATCCGCCCGCCTGATAGCTGTAGCCGAGTTCTCTCAGGTGGCCGCCTCGGGCTGAGGCAAAGATCATCGTGTTGTTGATAAGGACCGGTTTTGTCTGGCTTGATCCGACATAAGACTGCGGTCTTACACTCATAGATTCAGGCGTGATCGCGTCCGAGTTCACGGGGCTCACTCTCCATTCCCCGCTGGCCGTCAGCATGAGCAACTGTGACAAGGGAACGATATGGCGGATTCTGTTGCTGTCCTGGCTCGCAACTCTCACCTTGATGCGGTCGGTTGACTGAGACGGGAGCGAATAGCCCATGTCTGTTTCGGTACCTGTCTTTGTAGCCCAAATATATTGCGGTCTCATGCGGCTGCCGGCAAACCACCTTCTCTGCTCGAAGTAGCTCACACATCCTGGATAGTCGCCAGCATTCGCAACAGTCAGAGAGATTTGAGCGCCTGATCCATAGTTTGAATAAAGAGTGGCCGTCGGATTTGAATATCCTGCGCCTGGATTCTTGACTATTACGTTTGTCAGCTTGCCGCCTGAAATTACAGGCTCTAACACGGCTCCGCTTCCTGTTGTATCGGTCACTCTGATTGAAGTCTCTAAGAACCCAGCGCTCTTTGCAGAAGTCACAAATTCGCCTGTATAACGCTTGAATTCAAATTTGTAGTTCAGTGCTTTTCGGCTCCAGGTCCATGTCGGCCAGGATGTGATAGTCACTCTGCAAAGCGGCCGTTTATAACCGGCCCCTGCGCTTATGACCTGGATTCCCTTGATAGGACGGAAACCATACAAACAGAAATTAAGATTGCCAGTAGGCTTGGTGAGCTTGATCCATTCTGAGGCAGAAGAGAATATGGCCTTGGCAGTCGCTCCGACACCTGATCCTTCTGCGTCATAAATCTCCACGCTGGCCGAGAACAGAGAAATCATCTCGTCATTAGGGACAAGGCCTACACCATCGCCATAGAAGTTCAATGCCCAGCCGTCATCACTTTGCCACGCAGAACAGTTTCCAGGTGCTACAGGTCCATAGAAGTTTCTGCCCGATCCCTCGACTACCCATGTCTGTGTCTCTAGCAGGTCGATCCCCGTAATTTCTCCGTTCGGACCGACATATCCAGAACCTTGAGCGATTACGGTTGCCCCCGTAATGCCGCCGCTTGTGAGGAATACATCATCATAGATTGGCGGCGTAATTGAGCTGTCAGGCGCGATATTGTCGTCATCAATCGAGTTGGAACGGGTCTCACCTATGTAGCCATATATGCCTCCCTTATCACGGTACACGCGGTAATGATCGGCACCTGCAACAGTGTTCCATGTAATGGTGTTGTACGCACCATCCCCGTAAGGGTTGCACACAACTGAGGCGGCCTGGCTCGCTTTCGATTCCTCGGAGTTGTCCAGGTTGCACGAGGTCACCACGTACTTCCGGACATATCCGTCTTTATAGGTAGCAGACTGCAAGATGTGCTGCGTGGCCGTCACTCCTGTGGGCGGCGTGAGAGAAGTGTTGAAAGTGATGTCCACCAGTCGCCAGTCCAGCGCTCCGTAACGTCTCAACTCTCTCGGAGGATGGGAGTAGTGCACCAGCGTGATGATGTCCACGCTCTGGGCGTAATCAATATCAAAGAGTTCGGATTCGTCATAATCCGTGGCAACTTCATACGGGACATTGCCGTTCATCAGTGTGGAGCCGTTCGTGTGAAATCGGACGTAATGATGCCCAAACTCCAAGATCATCGTCTGAGTTGCTGAGAATGTGAACGGGATCAGGCGGCATTTTCTGTCCGGATATTTGGTCTCACGCACCATTGAGAATCCGGGTCTCCTCACTACAGGGCCTTGAGGTTCAACAATCATATTGCGGCACTTGGCTAGCCCTGCAGAATATGAAGGATCCGTGATCCTGGAGTACATCGAAGGAGAAATCTCACCTCCTCCGATACTCTGTTTATAGATTTTCAGTGACATTTAAATACTCCGTGCCGCCAGGTGTGGTGCTAAATATTCGTGCTTGACCCTGATAGAGTTTCGAGAATCCTGATACTTCGCAGTCTCCAGTGCTTGAGCGGCCATTTGGATCATCTGCTGCGCCATAGAAGTTTTCATCAGTGGGCCTGCCAGATAACTAGCAAGCTGGAGAACAAGGGCCTGAATGAAATACTGCGGCATGATTGACACGTTCTGGACGCTGGCCACGTATCGAAGCATGGGAGCGGGAGAATCGGTTAGGAGAATGTATGAGCCTGTTTCCGAGAGCGTTTCGATTTCAAAATCAATTCCTGCCTCGTCCACCTGTGAGCTTTTCTCATAGACCTTAACGGTGCGCAAATAATCTGAGGGAACTTGGTAGCCGTGTGCCCACTGATACAAGTCGGCGTCATATTTCTTGTATTCAGGCAGTCGTACTCGTCTGACAGCGAATGCCCAGTTGTGAGCCTCCAGTAAGTAACGGAGCGCCTGAGGATAGTATTCAGCACAAGCCTCGGCGTTCGGATTTCCTTCAGGTGGTTTGATTCGTGTGATCGTACCTTTTTGCCCTAAGTAGCTCAGAGCGGAATTGCAAATTGACACTTCATTCATATTAAAAAAGGGAGGTTTTCAAGCCTCCCTCCTCTCTTTTAACAACTACTGAAAACTGCAACTAGAGAACTAACTAGAACTTGCCGCTGCTTCGGCGGGGAATTCAATTCCCTGCGTGCGGAGCGGGGAACCCAGCTGAACGTCATTGCCAATAAAGGCGGTGATAGTTCCGGCAGTAACTGATGTCGGCGTGGAAACCAACTTCAGATAACGCTTATGAATCGGCGGCAGTGAAATAAGCAAGGGCTGTTTCAGGTCTGTGGCCGTTAGCGCTTTCGTGGTCATGACATCCGTGTAGGTGGACTTGTCCGCGGATTCCTGAAGCTTGAATGTGATGGACGTACCGGCAATTGCGGTCGGCGTCAAAATGCAGAGCACCATCCCATGAGCGTTCAAGTACGGAGAGGTCTGATCTGAGACAAAATCGAGCACATTGGATGTGATTGCAGTTTTGGCCTCTGCCTTTTCACAAAACATCATCTTTTGATCAATGATCATTTTCTACTCCTTAAGAAATCGTGATCTTGGATTCAGTGGACGGCAAAACATCGGTGCCGTACTGATAGATCGGGATACCGCCAAAGGAGAGCATTGATTCACGCTGACCAAAAGTCTTGTACTCAAGTGTGTACTTAGTCTTTTCAAGCAACTGAAGGTCATAGATCAGGCCCACCTGGTCGGTACAGTAAATACCGACATTACGGAAGTCAGCGGCCTTCAGGCGGTGACGAGCCTCAACGAACTTCTTAAGCAGATCTGTTGCACCCTTGTCAGTCGTGATCTTGGTCGGATCAACGTTAGCAATACGCACAATCTTTTCAGGATTGCCAGCGTAAACGCCCAGGTCATATCCGAATTCAGTGACATATGCGGGATACATTTTGCCGTTCGCGTCAGGAACATAGACGGGCTCCTTGATTGCTTCCATGGACACGCCAGCGGCGCCTCCATACTGCGGGAAGAAACAAGTCATTTCGTTCGGATCCCAGTCAATGAAGTAGATGGAGGTCAGTTTTGTACCTGTGCCGCCACCATCAATGATGGAATCCTTCCAAACACCATTATCACGATCAGGAAGAACGATATTTGCCAAACCCATGCAATCACGCGGGTCTGTTGCAGGGTTGCCCTGGAAAACGCGCTTGACCATGCCACGAGTAAGACCTTTGATAAACATCTGATCGGTACGCATGCGGAAAGCATTGCGTTCTTTGTCAGGCATTTTTTCAAGCATGTTCTTGGCAATAACAGAACGGTCACGTGCTGTACAGGACGGATAACGAACTGCACGGCCAGCCGCATTGGATGCGCTCCAGCCTTCGTTTAATCCGACAAGCTGACCTTCAGGATACTTTTCTCCAACAAGGCCCTTCTTGCCCTGACCGTCATTACCACGTACTAAAGTGGCACGGTCAAAGAACGCCTGATAATCCCGAATGGTCTGAATCATCATGTTGATCTGAGTGTTGCCTTCGGGTACAAGAGCCTGCCATTCAGCAAGCGAAACAGGGGTCATTCCAGTGAATGCATCTGCCATTTTTTACTCCTTTATTTACCGTAAATATCGTCTGGAGTGAGAGTTCGATTAGAACTGCCTCTAACCGTCTTGTCCTCTCTCATGCTGTCGCCAAAATGTTTGAGGATCTTGATAAGTCCAGGATGATTGCCAGCAAAGGTTGCCAGCTCGTACACGTCCGGATCTGTAAACTCTCCTTCGGGGTTCTGAAACTCTTTAAGCGCTCGTTGAGCTGAAAAAATCGTGTTCTTCCAGTTGCCGCCACCGATGACTGCGTCATGGAGTGACTTGTCTTTCCATGTCGCATTGGTCTGTTTCAGCACTTCAATCTGTCGCTCTGCCAATTTCGGCGCCAGCTTGTCAATGACTTCCTGGGCCTTGGCTTGAGGCAGATTCAGAGACTTAGCGACTTCTGAAAAAGTTTTGACGACTTCTGCGTCTAAGGTTGTACCTTCAGGCGCTTTGAAATCTTCATACTTTTCTGGTGCTCCGCCAGTCTCGTCCGCCTTCTCTTCCTTCTTCTCTCCTTTGTTCTCTTCGGCCTTTTCTTCCTCCTGAGACTGCTGTCCCTCTTGAGGAGTTGCCTTGGAGATTTCATCAATCAGCGTGGATTCCCCCTGCTGACCCTGAGAATCAGGATTAGGCGTGCCGTTGGTTGTAGCCTCGCTTGTCTGATTTTCGGCTGCTGTACCTTCGCTCATTTCGTTTCCTTAGGTCTCAATTCGCCGATCTTTTCAGGGGCGTACTTGAGAACGTTGTTAAAAACCTGTTGTGCAAATTCCCGTTTCCCTTCCTTGCGAGCCATGTTCAAAGCATTCGTATCGAATGCCGAGGAGAAGAAACCGCTGTCATCAAAAATTCGTTTCAGCACTGTCATTCCGTCTCTTGTGTTCAGGACATTGATCAGAGCCTCTTGGAAGTCAGCCTCCTTTCGGAATGCCTCGAGATTCTTTTCTTCGTCCTTTTCTCGCTGGGAGTTGTCGAACGGGTCTCTAGTAACTTTGCTCATTGTCAATCCTCGTGATTTCTCGATGCGCACACCCTATTGCATTCCCTCGGCCACCATGTCTTGCATACCCTGGACAGCTTGGCCAGCCAGTGTTTCCGGGCCCGCTGGCACTTTTCCGAGCTTGGATAGCATGTCAGCGCTCTGAGCCATTTGCTGTTGCTGCTGAGCCTGCTGTTGCTGCTGTGCTCTCTGCTGGCGGATTGCGGCCACCTCGTCAGAAGAACGGAGGATTTCAGGCGATACACCGCGCTTGTCGGAAACAATCTGGGCGTACTTGTCCAGATCGAAGTTGTCGAGGAAGTCGGGCTGATACTGAGCAATTTGGAGCGCCTCCTGAATGGCCTGTTGGTCGGTGCGTGACTGCACCTCCTTCTGGCTACGGCTCAAAATTGAGGTGTACTCGACATTTAAATCCGTGCCCTGAATCTCTTCGGGAGCAGGCGGGATCAATCCTTCTTCGTTCAGGATGTCAAACGTGCGGTCAATGAGCGGGCGCAAAACCTCGTTATTGAATCTGGAGAGAACGGGCCCGAGCATCAGCAGCTTCTCTTCGTGCAACTCGGCCACGGCAGTGGCGGTCATCTGATTGAGTGCAGACTGATTGCTGAGCATGAGGAACATGTCAACGTTGAATCCCGCTCGGATTCTGTTTTGTACCTCCAGAGTGTCCTGCCTCAGGTCATTGAGGTTAATGGCCACATTCCACAACTGCTCAGCAGGCTTCCTGCCAGTAGTTCCGTTAATGAAGGATTGGCCGCCCGGATCCATGTCTATGTCTGAATCCTTGGCTTCGGACGGCAGACCGATAGGAGGATTCACCATGTAATCAATGGCGTTGCCCTTTTGTTTCTGCTCGTGCTGAAGCTGTTTAACATCTCCCAGAACGACCATGCCGGGAGATTCACAACTGTAGGTTTCCGTGCTGATCGCTCCCCAGCGTCCGACCACGGCAGGAAACATTCGGTATCCGGATTCTCGGAGGATAGGCTTCTGATCGTCTCCTGCATCCTTCAGCAGATAGACGGATCGCCACGGCATATCCTTATTGGACTTTGAGCGCGTATCGCGTTTTTCTCTCGGCTCGATAGCGTGAATGATCGTATAGAGCTTGTCCTTCTGGCCGCCTTGATAGGTTTGGTAGAGAGAATATGGCAACGCGTCTTCACCAAACTTCTGAACGATCTGCCTCAGCGATAACGAAAACTCGCGGTATATAGTATCCGGAGTTCCCTTGCTGTCGCACGATATGCAGTATTCGCCAGCAGTCAGGGGAATACAGTTAAACCCTTTCTCCTCATCCTCTTCAATGATGATGGTCAGAATTCCAAATAAGCCAGCCTCAAGCCACGCATGATGCAGGGCCTGATAGAGGTTGGTCTTGGCATATGTCATGTAAAGAATCTGACTGACATCCGACAACCAGCGCCTAACCTGGACGGATTCGTCTAAGTCGGGGCTCCCAGTTGTGAGAAAAAACCACTGCTGGCTGGGATCAGTCATTCCGGACATTAAGCCCTTGGCCAAAATATCCGAGGCCCTAAGCGCGGTGTTGTCATAGATGTTATTCCAGCGTGTCTTTGCCTCATTCTGCGTTGTCGGATTGAGGAACTTACCGTTAGCAGGCCGCAGGAATCTAGAGATTTCTATCCATTGGTGGAGATAAGGATCGCGCTCTTTTACAAGGCTTCTCCATCGGTTCAAAACTTCCTGCCGAACTTCTTTCATGTCATCACCCTAAAGCAGATTTTTTGCCCAGCGTCATGTCGTTTTGATCCACACCGCCGGCGCCAGTCAGCATTGTTTGACCGCCTGATAACAGGTCGTTGGTGTTGTCGCCGAGGATCTTGCTAAGGTCTGCGGTCTTTTGGTTCTGCATACGCATTTGCTCACGCTGTTGCTCGGCCTGTTTCTCAGCGTTGCGTTTGGCCTCTTCGGTCGCTTGTTTCTGAGCTGAGGCCTGGCTTCTTGCGGCTCGGCTCTGTGTGTGAGAAGTCAGTGCGGCGGATCCTGCCATAAGAAGGCCATAGCCCAACATTTCCATGCCCATGATTTAATCCTCCAGTGATTTGTAATAGGTGACATCCGAGCGCTGGAATAACCTGTCAAAGAGTTGCTCCGTTCTGGATCCAGCGGGTGCAGAAAATCGAATACCTGATGCGCCAAACTCCCGCGCCATTTTTATTGCGTGCCTCAGGAATTGGAGGCCGTGCCCACGGTGCTCTGGCTCTAGGTACAGCGTGTCAACGTTCGCGACATCTTTTGAGTTGTGGAGAGAAGGACACATGACTATGGCCATGAGGCCGACAAGTTGACCCTCACTCACGGCTCTGGCACAAAGCAATAAGCCGTTCTGTGCAAGGAACGAGTATTTGTCCTTGTCCACAATGCCCTTTAGGTCGAGGTGGCCCGCCTCCTGGCGGTAGTGCTGGCACACATCCTCATAATTAGGGTCATTGAATAGGTCACTGAGCGTACAGGTTTCGATCTTCATCATGTCCCGATTGTCGAGCCTGCCACGAGACTGATGCGCACACCCTTAGGAGGCGTATGGATCGCGTATGCCCTTATGACGGTTCACCCGCTGATGTCTCCAGCTATCGTCCTCTATGTACTCTTGGATGGGAATAGCGAAACAGAGTGCTAAGGCGTCCGCGGTATCTGGAGAGTTCATGTTGCGGCGCTTCATTGAATCTTTGGATTCCAGGAGTAAGCGGCCCTTCTGGTCAATGAGTTTCTCAGGTATGCAAAGATCCTCGGCCAGCTCTTCACTCTTTGGGATCGCTCCGTCATCGCGTATGAAATCCCGCATCTTGTCCCACATCTCTGCCCGCTTATTGGCCCAGCGCTGGGGATTGGTTGACTGGCTCGCACTGATGACCTTGTTGAGGTGCTGCACCTTGTCTTTTAACCAGTCGTAAGGGCTCGCTCCTACACCCGTGTAGTCTAAATTGATGTACACACGAGGAATGCCCTTCTGCTTCAATTCGTTCGCATACATGAGCACCTGCATCCCGAGCTGAGGGCCGTCCAGGCCGCGAAAGACTTTAAGCGGCATAGTGCAGTCACGACCAATTTTGGTAGCGATTGCTGATCGGTCATCGCCTTCTCTGGCCACGTCCACGCCTAGGATTGCAACTGTTCTGGAGTAGTTGACCTGTCCCACATCGCGGTTCATAGCCGCGTCAACGTCCTCACGGTTAATGAATTGCTTGGCTGAGGCGCTGGGGAATATGCCCCGAACACGGATCTTCACGAAGTCGCTGTCCTCTCCGTAATCGTCCACGTACTCTTGCAACTGCTCCTTGTTCGTGATCTTCACCGTCCTGCTGTCAATGTTGTACGTGATCCAACGGTGGCGGCTCTTGTGGAAAGCGTCAAAGAATGGGCCGTCTGGGCGCGTTGGGTTCCCGAAAATGCACCAGATGATCTGCGTATCTTTATCGGTGAGCGCGCCTTTCGTGACTTCGTAAATCTTTTGGGCGATAACTGAGGCTTCATCGAACAAGACAAGAATCCGTTTCCCTTGATTATGGAGGCCTTGGAATGCGTCGGTGTTGTTCTCGTTCCACGGGATTGCGTCAATGCGCCAGGTGTATTTGTGCCCTGGCTGAGTTGAAAAGATGGATTCCGCGGCAACCTCAAACCAGTCACGGAAAAGGCAAAGATGGTGCCATTTATGCAACTCACTCCAGGTTTTTGTAATGAGCTGGTTCTTGGTTTCGGCGGTCACTACTCCCTTCATGTCCGGATAGGTGCAGATTGCCCACAACATGATCCAGGCCACAAAAGCGGTCTTCCCGATACCGTGCCCGCTGGCTACAGCTATCTGGATAGCTTTATGTCTCGTTTCCCCGTTCTTGAGCCGGTCGCGGATGTCACAAAGAATCTTCTGCTGCCACACGTCCGGGCCTTCATAGTTTGCCAGCTCACCATGTCCCCAGCGGAAACACTTCTGGACGAAAAGAAGAGGATCATTCGTGCAGGCTATCGCCAGGCGCCTTAGGCCCATCTCAAACTCAGCGGCTTCCTTATTCATCTTTCATGTCCTTCAAAACATCATTCAGCCAGGAGGAGCGGTCAGAAATATTGACCTCCACCTGTTTCTTCTCAACGAATAGGCCTAATCGTTTGCCGAGCATGTCCAGGCATTTATGAGCGGTCTGAGGATCTTTCGTCTCCGTATGTACTACATTGCCGTCCTCGTCTTTAAGCTCGATCTCCTCCATTGAGCGGTTTTTAAGCTCCAGGACATCACGTGTCCAATCTTCAGCCGTGTATTCAAGCTTCTCTTTCAATGCGTCCTGGCGTTTAGCAATTTCAATTTGGATGGCAGGTTTTGACAGGTTCTCTTGACCCTGAACTCTGGCCGCTTTTGAGCTGTATCCGGCCCTTATCGCGGCCTGTGTGGCGTTACTGTCCACCATGTATTCATCAATAAAACGCTTCTGCTTATCGGTCAATGGCTTTTTCTTAGTCATACAATCCCCCGATTTTTATTGAGTATTGAGCGGTTATGGATCTGGGTGCGCACTGCTTCATTTGAATTTCGTTGGAATAACTGCACGTCTTTTGCCTGAGAAGATGTCACGTAAAGTGCGTATTGGAATATCCATCTTTTGGCTAATCTCACGCAAGGAAAGGCCCGCCAGGCGAAGATCAAAACAATGGATAAGATCCTGATCTGAATACTTCGCCTTTGGGCTGGACACTCCGACACGTACTGATGCGTCAGAGAGAAGGACCGTGGACGGGTCAAGACCGAGCTCGGAAAAACTCTGGATATTGGCTCTTAACTCGGTCAATCGTTCTCGATATGCGCAGATTTCGTTGTACCGCTGTTTCTCCTTCTCTAAGTCCGACAGATTCGATAAGTCGGTTTTGGGCTTCGATTGGGAGCAGAGAGTGGTATCGGTATGCCCGAACAAGTCGGCCTGGATCTCGTTTTTCTTCATTCATCATTTCCCTCCGGTAGCGGCTACTTCCTCACGGATCAGCCTGAATAATTCTTCTATGGGTAGGATGGCCAGCCATTCTTTACGATCTGCACGGCAAACAACAATGGGTCGCTCACCTGGTTCGCACCCGTTGCTGGCCTGCTCCATCCATTCATACAAATTTCCGATTGCGACCCGCCTCTTGACCTCCAGTGAGTAAGGATTGAGCTTGATGTCGGCTCCTCCGTCACGGGTTTGGGAGAGGTTGCGGTGTACTTGGATACCTAGATTCTGGAAAATCAGTTCGCAGACTTCGCGCTCTCCAGTCGCTCCTTTAGTTCTCTGTGCTTTTCCCATTCTTTTCTCCATTGGTTGAATGTTGTTTAAACAGCCGTATAGCGTCTCTGAGCGATTAACTCTGCATGGACGCGGTATCTATCGAATTGAGAGAAAAATGCTCTCCTGCGTTCAATACGCTCGTCTGTATCACGTTCAAAAACCGAGCACCTCGTGAATGAGATTGGGTAGCACTCGATGCCGGCGCCTTTGTTCGGATGGTGGCAGTAGATGTTCATGTCCCCAAAGGACTGTTTTGGAGGCAGATGCTTCTTTCCGTCTGGTCCTATCCAGAAGGCCTGAGCATGAATGCAGTAGAGGCAGCAGCCACTCATTTACGCCACCTGATTGAGCCGATAACGGCTCCGATAAAGATTCCGACAACCCAGGCCATGCAGTAATCTATGTTCGACCCACTCCATGCAAACCAGAAAATATCTGCTAAGTAGAGGATCCCACCGATGCAACCGAGAGATAGAACAAAGCTCCTGAAATCAAAGCTCATACTGCCATTCCTCCCTGACCGACTGTTCACCGGTTAAATCAGAATTGCGCTTCAGCAAACCCCAGGCCTTAAGAGTCGCCTTCCTGACTTCATCTGGGTCAGCACATTCATTAACCCAATTGAACCACTCAGATATTGATTCCCCGTAGATTTGTTGATATTCCTCAGCAGTAAAACGTAGGACTTCCATTCCATTTATTCGGTCAATTTGCATTCTTTTTCTCCTCTCGGATTTCAAAGGCCGCTCGGACAAGCAACCCGAAGAGCACCAGGTTGATAAACACCACCGGCGCCAGCATGATCATCAGCAGGGTCCATGCAGAATCAGACATACCGCTCCTCAATCGAAAAGATCAGCAGTAGCCTGTTTACGCATTGATTCGCCCATAAAAAGAGCCGGCACACACTTTGCTTTGATTCGGTCGTAAAGGCGCTCACCAATGAGATCAGATAGGGTTTCTGCGTTTAAGTTACTGATTAGGATCGTGGGATATTTGTTAGTCATTCGGTTCTCAAGAATTGAGAACAAAATCCGGCGTTCAGCGTCCGAGCCTTTTTGAACACCGATTTCATCAATCACTAGGAGCTGAATGTATGAGAAGAAATTAATCGCTTCTTCTTCAGACGAGCTTGAGCCGTTGCGGTACGTATCCCTTACGCCTGAGAAAATCTCTGCCGCTCGGTAGTACTTCGGAAAAAATCCTTTGTGCTTGCGGATCAGCTCGATCATGACTGAGCAGGCTAGATGCGTTTTTCCTGTCCCGCACGCGCCCAGAAAGATTAGGCCATATCCGCCCAGCCAAGCCTTTTCAAAACCTTTCACGAAACGTTTAGCAAGTGCAAGCGCCTTTTGCTGAGTTTCGTTTACAGGCTTGAAAGTGGAGAAGTCCTTGCTCCGGTAGTCGTAAGGGATTCTGGCTCCCTCTGTGCGGCGTTTAATCTCGTCTTCTTCCTGTTGCTTGCGGAATGCTTCTTCTTTGGCCTTCCATTCCTCACGGTGTTCTTCTATGCACTGAGGGCAGGTGCTCTGAGATTTGATTTCTTCTCCTACCCAAATTTCATCAGCCAAGTAATAACCGTGTTCCGGACATTTAACGATTCTCTGTCGCTTGGTCATCACGCCCAAGATCGAATTGATAACGCCTTGGGTTCTAGGTTCTTTCGTATTGTTCATAGTATTAAATTCCCGTCTTTATCAAATTTGCATCCCTGCATGTAGAACTCATCCGTGAATCCGCCAGGCGGTTCGTAGGCGAAGGGTTTGGAGGTTTGATTAGGCGGCTTCTGCTGCTGCCACTTAGATTCATTCAGACACCATGTGGTGAATGCGGCTTTGTAGTCTGCGTACTGTTTTCCATTGGCTTTGCAGTAAGCGACCATCTTTGAAAACAACTGCTGTGGGTCTTGAATGTTGTGCTTCTGAGCGATCTTCAAAAACTCTTCCGGAATTGGGTCATCCTCGTTATAAGGACATGGCACCTTTTCCTTCTTCGGGCGCTTTGGTTTTTTCTCAACTGTTTCCGTTTTGGAAATAGTTGTCTTCTCTGGAGACGTTAAGGAAAAGTTTGGGGCGCTCCCTATAGTTTTATTTGACTGTATTGACTGAGTCTGACTGAGTTGTGTGACATTTTTGTCACCACTTTCTGACAAAATTGATACCACTCTAGGTGCATTTTTGTTACTGGTATCATTTTTGCCACTGGTTGCATTATTGCTACCACTTGTGGTGACATTTTTGTCACCACTTTCAAATTTGATCTGCTCGGCAGCTCCCTTTGACTGCTGGTAAACGGCCTCGATTTTCTCAACGTTAATGGCGTAAAAATTACGAGCACCTCTGCCTTTACTAAAAACCTTTATCCATCCGTTTGTAGCCAGGAAAGAAACTGCTTTAAAAACAGTTCTCCTATCACACTCAGTTTCGAGTGCAATAGTTTCAGTGGACGGGCGGCAGTTTGATCCATCGTCATTTGCGTAATCACACAAACAACGGAAGACCGCTTTGACACTGGAATTCCCAAGTGTGCATTTGGCCGCTTTGAAAGACAGAAGGAAGCTCATAGGACGCCTAGTTACATGAAATCTTTGTATGTAACTTTTCCTTGCGTGAACAAGGAAATTCGTTCGCAGTGCGCAAGTTTCGGACAAGACCTTTCAGTTACCCACTTATGAGCACTGGGAATTTTTACGCCAACAAAACGAGCAAGCCTTGATAGGGTTCCTCTTGGCTGGCTCTTTAGCCATTTGTGAAGTTTCATAGTTATTCTCTATTTGCATAGCTATTAGCTAATATTATAAACAGGCAATATAGCTAATAGCAACTTAGCCAAAGGCTTATATTTATTCTCAAGGAGAGATTTATGAAAACTTCGACTGAAATAAGACGAGAAAACCTGAATATCCTCATTGAGCGTTATGGGTCAATCGCCAATTTGAATGCCCAATTGGGACGAAACAGAAAGGATGCAACTCTCTCTCAGATAAGGAAGGGATCAGTTCATTCCGGTACGGGTCGGCCTCGCATCATGGGAGACACAATGGCCCGCGAAATTGAAACTAAGTTGTCATTAGGCTACGGCTGGATGGATGCTGACCATAGCAATGAGGCGTTCCCGGAAGATGATGATTTG